>Ga0101941_1001166_pt1 | contig 22309 bp, 20 predicted proteins | sample DewCreD2012metaG_3_FD_75242 | JGI IMG/M metagenome (GOLD analysis project Ga0101941, IMG submission 75242) | Hot spring sediment bacterial and archeal communities from British Columbia, Canada, to study Microbial Dark Matter (Phase II) - Dewar... ...
CAGGAGTGTCATCGCCGACGCCGCCTGAGACAAGAAATGGAACTGTAATACTAAGCCCGCTTCTGCTCCAGCCGCTGGGCCCAGGCCAGCGCGTTTGGTGCCAGCTGGTCGTCGGGGACAAAGGTCAGGGGCAGCCGCAGCGCAGCCGTGAGGGCCTGCGTGGCCTCCTCGGCGGTCAAGATGTTCTCCCACACCGCCCGCCGCAGGCCGGAGGTCACTTCGGATACCCAGAGGTAGGGAGCCAGCAGGGGACGCGGCGACCTCAGCCACTGCTGCCAGAAATGCCGCCCGCGCTCCTGATAGGGGTGAGGCAAGACCACCACCAGGGCCAGCCCGGCGTCAACGACCAGTGCTGAGGTCGGGGAAGCGGGCATCGTCGTGTTCCTCCCGGTCGCGGAAAAGCCACTCTTCCCGCAGAAGTTGAGGGTGACGGGCCTGCACGGCCACGCCGATGCCCAGAAGGGTCTCCAGGGCTGCCCGGCCCTCCTCTTCTCGCGCCTGCTCCTCGGCCAGCGCCCGACCCAATAGTTCCCGAATGAGCTGGCTGATGCTCACCCGTCTGCCCTGTTGCAGGGCGCGCCGGTGAGCGAGGTGGCGCAGGTGTCGATACTGTTCCGGGTCCAGGAGCACCTGGGCCCGATGAAGGCGCCTCATCGCTACCTCCTTAGCCTGCACTACACAATAGTATACACACTCCAGCCGCGGCCACCGAGTGCTTCCTAGCCACGGCAGGGCTTTCCAGTTTGTTTCATAGCCGGTGGTTGAGGAGGAGGCTGACGCCCCGGTCGGCCCTGCCGCTTATGGCCCGGAACCCGTCGACCACGAACCGGTAGCCCCGTGTCCTCATCAGGTTAATGGCCAGATAACGGAGGCTGAGTCGTGCCGGCCCAGGCCCGCCCTCGTCCGTCCCTTGGGCCGGCAGGGCACCGCGTCACCCCGGTCACGACGGGTGCCGTGGGTCGCCCCCGACGCCAGGGCTGTTCCGCCTGGACCGCTCCGGCCGGAAATCGGCCTGCCCGGTACGGGCTACCGCGATGGGGGACCAGGGCCACAAAGCCCGGAAGCGCGCACGCCCCAAAAGGCTTACCGTTTTCCAGACGCAGGTCCGCAATCCCTTCAGGGCTGCTGCCTGCTCCAGCAGCCCCCGAAGTACGGTCACGAAGGACTGCCATTGGCGGCGGCGGAAGCAGAGGCGGAACAACTCCCGGAAATCGCGCAACACCTCGGAAAGGCAGAGCATGAGCTTGGGCATGGTCCACCGCCGGGATAACGGGAGCTCCACGCGGACCATTATCCACAGAAAGGGCCATGCCCGCTCCTTCCGGAGCGCGAAGTGCAAAGGAGGTGGGCCTCCCCTTTCACCGCATCCAGAATCCCCGCCCCGGAAACCGTCCGGACGCTCCTCTGGCGGTGAGATCTGACCTTACGGCGTGAGGCGCTCACCGGCTGACTGATGGCCAGAGAAGCCGTGATGAGACAGCCCTGCAGGGCCGCACGCGGGAGGGCGCGGCGCCGGCGAGGGTCGTGGCCGCGTGCGGCCACCGGGGTGGGCGGGTTCTCGGCCAGCGCGTGGCCGAAGACCAGGAAAAGACCGAGGCGGCCCGTGCGCTCCTTGAGAGGCCAGCAGGGGGCAGGCTTTTGCCCGGGGATACGGGGCTGATGGCTCCGCCGGTTGAAGGACGCGGGGGTACCAGTGTGTGGTCGATGGGTTTCGGGCCCGAGCGCCCGGGCCGACCAGGGCCTGGGCCAGCTCAGCGGCCGATGGAGAACTGGAAAGCCCGGCCGGCGGCCATTCGGCGGTCAAGACGTCCTGTCGGGGCGCGCCTCGCCCTCTGAACCCCTCTTTTCGCCGGCCCGAAAAGCTGCGACACTGCAGAGGCAGCCGGCGGCCGTCGCCGGTTCAGCACGCTTCTTCGGAGGGAGTCTTATGGCCACGACCGCGCCCGTGGGTATCGGCATCATCGGCACCGGCACCATCGCCCAGGCCCACCTGCAGTCGCTGCAGGGCTTCGAAAAGGCCCGCGTCGTCACTCTCTACGACATCGTCTCCGAGCGGGCCCAGGCCACCGCCCAGCGGTTTGGCGTCCCCCATGTCGCCCGGACGCTGGCGGAGGTCCTGGAGCATCCGGAGGTGCAGGCGGTGATCGTCTGCACCCCGCCGGCCGCGCACGCCGCCCCGACCATCGCCGCCCTGGAGGCCGGCAAGCACGTCCTGGTCGAGAAGCCGTTCGCCCTCGATACGAGCGAGGCCGAGCGCATGGTCCGCACTGCCGAGCGGGCTGGACGGTTCCTGGCCTGCGCCTCGGCCCGCTACCGCTACACCCCGGCCCAGCAGAAGGCCCGGGCCATGATCGACCGGGGCGACCTGGGCGAGGTCTACCACGTCCGCTGGAGCCAGTGGCGCTTCCGGGGCCGGCCCGGCCACCACGTGCTTCCCCAGTCGCGCTGGTTCCTCGCCAAGGCCCAGGCCGGCGGCGGGGTGATCATGGACTTCGCCGTCTATATGATCGACTCGGTCCTCTGGCTGCTGGGCAACCCGAAGGTCCTTTCGGTCACCGCCCAGATCCGCCAGATCACCGAGGTGCCGCCGCCGCCAGGGATGCAGCAGGACGTGGAGGACCACGCGGTGCTGATGCTCCAGTGCGCCGGTGGCCGGTCGGCCATCGTCGAGACCGCCTGGGTGGCCAACATGCGGCAGGCCGACGGCCTCTATATCTTCGGCACCCGCGCGGGTCTCCGCTTCGAGCCGCTGACCCGGATCACCGCCCAGCCGGTCCCGCCCGAGGACCGACCGCCGCTGCCCTTCCTGGGCGAGGAGGTCTACCGGCCGGTCGAAGAGCAGGTCTTCCCCTACGCCGATGTCGGCGCTCTGGGGCGCGGCGCCGATGTGACCCGACCCTTCGTCGAGGGGATCATCGCCGGGCGCGAGCCCTACACGCCGGGGCGGGACGCCCTGGTGGTGACCCAGGTCATCGAGGCGGCCTACCGTTCGGCTCAGACCCAGACGGCGGTCAGTCTGGCCTAGGCCAGTGCATGGCAGGGGCCCTGGGAGTGGCCACCGGTATGGCGCTCCCACGGATAGGCGGCCAGCCTTCCTGTACAATTCTCGCCGCGCCCGGCGGCACCGACGACCGGGCCCGGGCATCCACCGTGATCAGCAGGACGTGGGGCCGTTCGGCCGCGACGGCCGGCCGGGCCGCTGCCAGACCCTGCTCGCCAGCCACCACCGGCCGGACGGCGGCCGGGGGCGACCCGGTCGAGGCCAGCGGCGGCCCCAGGACGGCCAGCCCGAGCGACCCGGCCATGGCCAGGGCCAGCCCGGGCACGCCCCCCAGACCAGGCGTCCCTCCCCGGGGCCGAGAGCGACGAGGAGACGGTCGATCGGCCGGCGCAGACGCACCGCCAGCAGCCCGCCGGCGAGGAGCGCGGCGGCGCCACCCGCGGCGGGCCCCAGCCCCGGGTGAGGGGCAGCCAGCCGGCGGAGAGCACGCCCCCCGGCGGGAGAACTGCCACCGCCGCCGTCAGAAACAGCCCCGACAACCGCGCCGGCGGGACCCAGCGGCGCCGCAGGGCCAGCCCCAGGCCGATAAGACCGCCCAGGCCGCCGCCGACCAGGCTGAGAAAGAGCCCCCCCGACCGCGCCGCCGGCCCCCAGGAGGATCGGGGCCGCGGGCCGCAGGGTCGGCCGGCCGGCCAGGGCCGCCGCCCCGACCATCCCCAGGAGCCCGCCGACGAGCAGCCCGGCCAGGGCCCCCCGCAGGCCGCTCTGAGACAGGCAGGCCAGCACCAACCGCACGGTCGTTCCTCCGGCCGCCGGGGCCGGTCCCACGCCGCCCCCGCCATAGCCGTCGGCACGGTGGCGATGCGTTCCGCCCGCCGACGGCCAGCCGGTTTAGGAGGAGTATAGAGCGGGGGCGGGGGTGGAAAGGTCAGCAAACGGTGTGGGTTTGGTTAAACGGTCTTAATCTTCCGGGCCGGTGGTCGGCCGCTCACCAGAGGCCGGCGGCCAGCAGCGGTTCGTAGCCCAGGCGGTAGGAGATGCGGGCGGCCCGACGGGTGACCGCCGTGATGATGCGGGCCAGATTCTCGCCCTGGAAGCGCTCTTTCGGCCCGGTCACGCTGATGGCCGCCACCACCTGGCCGGTCCGGTCGCGGACCGGCGCCGCCACACACCACTGGCCCAGCGCCCGCTCCTCGCGGTCGATGGCGTAGCCCTGGGCAGCCACGGCGTCGAGTTCACGGTCCAGGCGCGCGAAGTCCTGGATCGAATGAGGCGTGTACGGGCGCCAGCCCTTCTCGCGGATGAGGGCGTGGACCTCCGCGCGGGGCAGGCCGGCCAGCAGGCACTTGCCCAGCGCGGTGCAGTGGGCCACCGCCCGCCGGCCGAGGGTGGTGTACATGCGGGGCACGCTGGCCCGGATGGCGTAGCCGATGTGGAAGGTGTCGCCCTCGAAGAGGATGGCCAGGTTGGCGTTGAGGCCCACCTCGTCGGCCAGGGCGTCGAGTTCGGGCAGAGCGTGGAGCCGGACCTCGAGCTGGTTGAGGACGATGCCGGCCAGTTCGACCAGCCGCAGCCCGGGCCGGTAGAGGCCGGTGTGCGGCTCGCGCTGGAGAAAGCCGGCCGCCTCCAGGGTGGCCAGGTAGCGGTAGAGGGTGCTGGGGGGCCAGCCCAGCCGTTCCCCCAGGTCGCGGGCGCTCAGCCGGGGGGTGGCGGCGCTGAAACAACCGAGAATGGCCAGCCCCCGGTCGAGCGTCTGCGCAGCGTAGCGAGGGCGGCTGGCCGACAGGAGCGTGGTCTCCGATGTGGAGTGGGACGACGCAGACATCACACTCTCTCCCTGATGCCGGGCGGTAGATCTCGTTTATCCGAAATTCCTTCCCATTATATGGGAATCTTTGCCAATTATCTATTGACTCTCTCACTCTCGCCGGCGTAGACTGGGGGCAGGCTCGCACTGAGTGAGCGGTAACGTCGGTCGAGGACATGGGAAACGGGGCCGCCATCACCCGCTCTCTCCCAAGACGGTGGACCCTGAGCCAGCGAGAAACACTCGAATTCTATCTCTTTATCTCCCCCTGGCTCCTGGGATTTGTGCTCTTTGTCGCGGGTCCGATGCTCGCGACCTTGCTCCTTTCGTTTACCCAGTGGGACCTGCTAACCCAGCCGAAGATCGTGGGCCTATCAAACTACAAAACCATGTTTACCGATGATCCTATCTTCTGGCAGTCGCTGAAGGTTACGGCGACGTACTCTTTTGTCGGCATCCCTCTGCATATGGCATTGGCATTCGGTTTAGCCCTTCTATTAAACCAGCGCCTCGTTTTTCTGCCGCTTATTCGCACTATCTATTATATGCCGAGCGTCATTTCTGGTGTAGCGGTAGCAACTCTTTGGCTGTGGATCTTTAATCCGGATTTTGGGGCAATCAATGTGATCTTGGCCAAATTTGGTGTCAAGGGACCTCAATGGTTGGCCAGCGAGACGTGGGCTCTTCCTGCCCTCATCATTATGAGTCTGTGGGGGGTAGGCGGCGCGATGATCGTGTATCTTGCTGGCCTTCAGGGAATTCCGACAGACCTCTATGAGGCTGCGGCAATCGATGGTGCTAATGGCTGGCAGCGCTTTCGCTACATCACAATACCGATGATGAGTCCGGTTATTTTCTTTAATCTTGTAATGGGGATCATTAACTCTTTTCAGACATTCACCTATGCTTACGTGATGACGCGCGGCGGACCACACTATGCAACTATGATGTACGTGCTTTATCTTTACCAGAATGCGTTTCAGTTCTTTCAAATGGGTTATGCTTCTGCTCTAGCCTGGGTGCTCTTCCTGATTATTTTGGTGTTCACGCTCCTTATCTTCAAGTCTTCTCCTCTCTGGGTCTACTATGAAGGGCAGCTCCATCCTCGGAGGTAGAATGTCCACCAAGGCTCTCAACCTTGGCGAAGTGATCCTGTGGACACGCCGAATGAGTGTTCGGCGTGCTCTTGTCCTGTTTATAAGCTACATAATCCTCGGGAGTGGGATTGTCTTTATTCTAATTCCGTTCTTCTGGATGATATCTACCGCTCTGAAGGAACTTGGACAGGTTTTTCTTGATCCTCCGGTGTGGATCCCTGATCCGGTTGTATGGAGCAACTTTTGGGAAGGTTGGAATGCTATGCCCTTCACTCTATTTCTGCGAAACACTCTAATCATTACTCTGACCTCAATGATCGGTCAGATATTCTCAGCAAGCCTCGTCGCCTTCGGATTTGCCAGACTCCGTGGAAAAGGTTCGGATATCCTCTTCATCGTGCTTCTCTCGACTCTCATGCTTCCCCATCATGTGACTCTTATCCCACAATTCGTCCTGTATCGGCTACTCGGTTGGGTTGATACTTTTCTTCCACTCATCGTTCCCGCCTTCTTTGGCGGTGGGGCATTTTACATTTTTCTACTACGACAGTTCTTTCTGACAATTCCATTGGAATTAGATGATGCTGCTCGAGTAGATGGCGCGTCAACGTTCACCATTTACTGGCGCATTTTGCTACCCTTGGCGAGACCTGCTCTGGCTACAGTTGCCATCTTCTCGTTTTTAGGTCACTGGAATGATTTCCTTCATCCACTTATTTATCTCCACAACGAGAAGCTTTTCACGCTTTCTCTTGGGCTAAACCTGTTCCGCGCCGAGGCAAGCGCAGTAACCCCGTGGAACCAGCTGATGGCGGTCTCTCTCCTCGTAATGCTTCCACCATTAGTTGTCTTCTTTGTCGCCCAACGCTACTTCATTCAAGGAATTGTATTTACTGGCGTAAAAGGCTAGAAGGAGGTACGCAATGGGCACGATGCTCTCGCGACGCTCGTTTGTCCGCTTGGGAATGGCGACAGGCGGCGCTCTGCTGCTCGCCGCCTGTGGGCAAGCACCTTCTCCCACTCCAACATCCCCTCAGCCGCCGACCATCCCGGCGACCTCCACGACACCGACGGCGCCAGCCGCAAAGCCAACACCGGCCCCCACGGGGAAGATCGAGATCACATTTAGTACATGGGGTGGGGGAGAGCGTCTGAAGATCTGGCGAGAGCGGGTAGTCGGCGCTTTTGAGCAGAAGCATCCCACGATCACTGTAAACTTTATCGGTCAACCTACAGACTATCAGGCAAAACTGCTGACCATGATTGCTGGCGGCACTCCCCCCGATGTTTTCCGGATCGAGGGGGAGAATGCCAAAGACATGTACCATAAAAAGTTTACGCTTGAACTCGATTCCTACATGCGCCGAGATAACTTCAATCCGAAAGAGGAGATCATACCCCCATACGAAGGGGCCATGTGGCAGGGTAAGTGGATGGCTCTTCCCCACGGTGGCGGAGGGAACAATTTAGTCTTTTACAACAAAAACCTTTTCCGTCAGGCAGGATTGCCTGATCCCAAACCAGACTGGACATGGGAAGAGTTCCTGCAAATCGCCAAATCTCTAACCAAGGATACCAACAATGACGGCAAACCCGAACAGTGGGGAACAGAGGTTGCCAGCCTCTTTCGGTGGTATTATTCCTGGCTCTGGAACAATGGCGGTGATGAACTGGACACCGAAGGCAAGACATGTGTCCTCGATCAACCGCCAGCCACTGAGGCTATTCAGTGGATCGCCGACCTCCGGGTCAAACATAAAGTCGCCCCCGCTCCCCAGGACATCCCGCAAGGGCTGGGTGATATCTTTCTAACGGGTCGAATCGGCATGCTCTTCACCGGAAACTGGTACGAAGCCACGGCACGTCAGGCGAAGTTCGAATGGGGCGTCACCAATCAACCTAAGGGCCCTGTTACCCAAATGACATTTGCCAAACCAAACGTCGCAGCGATCAGCGCGAACACTAAATACCCAGACGCTAGCTGGCTGCTCCTTCGTTACCTCGTCAGCGAGGAGAATCAACGCGTCGAAGGAGAGACCGGACTAAACTTCCCCCAGCATCCAAAAGTACTTAAGGACGAGAAATTCTTGAAGCCGACCGACGTTCCGGTTGATCGCACCTTCTATGTGCCAGACCTCCGAATCAAAACGCGTGGCATCACTTTCGCGCCGGGATACGCAAAAGTGCTCTCGATCAGACTCCAGGAGCTCGATCCGGTCATGTTGGGGACGAAAAAGGCCAGTGAGGTTACCAAAGATCTCGCCCAAAAGATCAATAAGATTCTGGCGGAAGCGCTGCAGAGCTAGGCCGACAAACACCGATCGCTCCTTCAAACTTGCTGAGCGGAGGTGAAATGGCCAAGATCTTCGTCACTCCACAGTTCATCCGATTACACCCTCAGCTGCGCGGTGTGAGTGATCCGCGTCAGATTCACTTCCATTTCCGCCCGATCCGCCCAGCCTATATCATGGTCTCCCTCGACCCTGTGTCCGGCGAGGTGAACCTTTCAGGGGGCACCTATGGTCCCGTCTGTGACGACCCGTTAACAGTCGCCCTGCATATCCACGAACGTAGTTTTGACGCGACGCGTAATGTGATAACGCGAGGCGTAGGAACTGAAGTCGTTCTTGGATTACCCAGCCGCCATATTATCACCCAGACCTGGATGACAGCGTTGCCTCTGCCACGCGGCATCAGTGAGGCCGATGTAGGACATTTCACGCTCTTTCCCTCTCGTTGGGTAAAGCCACCGTCTATTGCGGAATGCCCGGTGAATCTCGAATGTGTTGTCACTTTTATTACTCGCTACGGCACTCATCATATTGTATTCTGCAAGGTCATAGGTGCCAGCATCGAGACCGATCTTCTTGGCCGCCCACGTCAGGAGCTTATTCGCCTCTATCCCACCTTTGAATGTGATGATATAGAAAACCGGTGGGGAGGAGCTATCGAGCGTCTTAGCGTTATGGGCCCCATCCTGCCCAGCCCCGTCTTCCCGTGTGGGCCGAAAGCCGGTCTTAAAGGAGATGTCCGCACGTGGATAACTGATCTTGTCACCGACGGTCTACTCCTCCCCCAAGACGCTGAGCTACTGCGCCAGTGGCTCGCACAATGGGAGGCCATTGCCCATCACCCGGAAGCCGCCGAATGGCGTACGCTGCGGTCTCGACTCTCGCGAGCCATCGAATTGATGGCGTGGGAGGAGTTTCCAGCCCTGCACGAATTCCTGCTCACAGCCGCACAGGGAGAGTCGGCATGAACCGACGCTTCTTCAGCCACGAGGAGATCCAGGCACCTTCCTCTGAGTTCCCCGATCCCTATTACCTTCTCTACACTGTCCGCGGCTCCTTCCCTCTTCACCTGCTTGTCTGGCGACACCCCGTCACGGGGTTGATTCAGATACGCACCGCCACTATGAACCCTCTCACCTGGTCACCCTATTCGATGTCCGTCAGTTTCCCCCGCACTGACCGCCAGGTGGTTGAGACTCTCCGCTCCGGCGACCCGTGTGTCATGGCCTGGGGCGGACCAGATCTCGTGCGTGCGAGCTACCTCGCACGCCTTACCTTACCAGATAATCTCGATGTTCTGCAGATCTGCCGTCTCAAAGCGATACCATCACCGTACAGCGGAATCCCCCATCTTATTGACTGTCCGTTGAACATAGAATGTCGTGTCGACCAGATTGTCGACTATGCCTCACACCGTATCTATTTTCTCGTCGTCGAGTACCTCAGTCTTGACGAAGAGATCCTCTTACTTAAGCGCGAAGAAGTCATACAGCGCTATCATCTATACGAGGTGGATCGTGTACGCAATCAATGGGATGGCGAGCAGGTACGCTTCGGCCTAATGGGTGAGATCTTTCAATGCCCGACCTTCCCTGTCGGGCCTAAGCAGGGTTGGTATTCGACCTTCAAAGGATGGATGACTGATCTAAAAACCGAAGGCTACTTAAGCGAGGATGAGTACGCAAAAATAATGGAGTGGTATGAACGCTGGCTGGCTATTTTCGAGGACCTGAACAATCCCGAACGCCCACTCTTACGTCAGAGATTAACAGCTGTCTGCCAGGCGATCGCCTGGCAAGAATGGGACCGCCTTCACCAGATGCTGACACCCGACAATGCGCAATAGAGGAGGGTAAGGCGATGGACGCGCAGTTCCGCGGTGTCTTCGCGATCCCCGTGACCCCGTTCGACCGCCACGGCGCGGTGGATGAGGCCGCGCTGCGCCGGGTGGTCGCGTTCACCCTGGCCTGCGGGGCCCACGGCCTGGTGGCCCCGGTCAACGCCAGCGAGTTCTCCAGCCTCTCCGACGCCGAACGCCAGCGGGTGGCCGAGATCGTCGTCGAAGAGGCCGCCGGCCGGGTGCCGGTGGTCATCGGCGTCAGCGGGGTCAGCACCGAGGTGGCGGTCCAGTTCGCCCGCCACGCCCGGGCCATCGGGGCCGACGCCATCATCGCCCTGCCCCCCTACGTCCGCCGGGCCAGCCCGGAGGAGATATCCGCCTACTACGCCGCCCTGGATCGGGCCTTCGCCGGCCCCATTTTCATCCAGAACTGCCTGCCCCCGGTCGGCACTCCCCTCTCGGCGGATCTTCTGGCCCGACTGGTCCGCGACCTCGACCACGTGCAATACATCAAAGAGGAGACCCTGCCCCCCGGCCAGATGATCACCCGCGTCCGGGAACTGGCCGGCCCCGCCCTCCAGGGCGTGATGGGCGGGCTGGCCGGCAAGTTCCTGCTGGACGAGTACCGCCGGGGCGCCTGCGGCACGATGCCGGCCTGCGAGGTGGTCGATATCCACGTCCAGATCTGGGAGGCCCTGGAGGCCGGCGACTGGACCCGCGCCCGGGCCCTCCACACCCGCCTCCTGCCGCTCCTGGTCTTCGAATCGAATTTCGGGGTCGCCGCCTACAAAGAGGTCCTGCGCCGCCGGGGCGTCCTGGAGTGCACCTACGTCCGGGCCCCCGGCACCCCACGCCTGGACGCCTACGACCAGGCCGAACTCCAGGCCATCCTCGAAGACCTCGCCCCCCTCTTCCGCCAGCCCGCCCCACACCCGGCCTGACCCGACCGATGCCCGCCGGAAGGAGGCCACCGATGCGCATCCGGGCCGTCAAGACCATCGTCGTCGGCAACCCCTGGAAGAACTGGGTCTTCGTCAAGGTCGAGACCGATGAGGGCCTGGTCGGCTGGTCCGAGGCCACGATGGGGCTGAACACCCGCCCGGTCGAGGCGGCCCTCCACGAACTGGCCCCCCTGTACCTGGGCGCCGACCCGCGGCAGATCAACGCCCTCTGGGACCGGCTCCACAAAGGCCTTTATCTACCGACCCACGCCGTGGCCCTCACCGCCATGACCGCCCTGGAGATCGCCTGCTGGGACCTCCTGGGCCAGGCCCTGGGCGTCCCGGTCCACCAGCTGCTGGGCGGCGCGGTCCGCCACCGCGTCCGGGCCTACGCCAACGGCTGGTACCAGGGCCCGCGCGACCCGGCCTTCTTCGCCGAGCGCGCCCAGCAGGTGGTGGCCATGGGCTACACCGCCCTGAAGTTCGACCCCTTCGGCGCCGCCTACCGCTTCCTGGACCCGGAGGAGGAGAAGCGCGCGCTGGCCCTGGTCCGGGCCGTCCGCCAGGCGGTCGGCGACCAGGTGGACCTCATCATCGAGGGCCACGACCGCTTCAGCCTCTCGACCGCCATCCGCCTGGGCCGGGCCCTGGCCGAGTTCCGTCCGCTCTGGTTCGAGACGCCGGTAATGTCCACCGATATCGCCGCCACCGCCGAGGTCGCCCGCCAGATCCCGGTGCCGGTGGCCAGCGGGGAGCGCTTCACCACCCTGCGCGAGTTCCGCGACCTCCTGGCCACCGGCGTCATCGACATCATCCAGCCGGAGACCCTCCACGTCGGCGGCTTCTCGGGGATGCAGAAGATCGCCGGGCTGGCCGCCGCCTACGAGGCCTTCCTGGCCCCGCACAACGCCCAGAGCCCGCTCACCACGGTCATCAACGCCCACCTGGGCGCCGCCCTCCCCAATGTCCTCATCCAGGAGTGCTTCGACGACTTCCTGGTCCCCTGGGCCCGCGAGGTGGTCCAGGGCAGCGTCACCATCCGCGACGGCTACCTCGTGGTGCCCGATCGCCCCGGCCTGGGCGCCACCATCAATGAGGACCTGGCCGCCCGGTACCCCTATCACGAGCGCAATTTCCTGCGCCTCTTCGAGCCCGGCTGGGAACGACGGACCGGGCAGCGCTGACCGGACGGGGCGTCCCCGATCCCCCCAACTCCCTATCACGGTTAGGTACTTACCCCCTATCATCCCCATAGGGGCTGGCGCAACCCTTGCAGCGAGCGCCTACTGGAACGCTTCACGCCGGCGCCGGTCCGGGCGCCGGTTTGGGGTGGGGAGGAGGTCGTCCGATGGAGATTCCCGCCACCACGCACCCTCTCGTCCAGCGCACCCGTCCGCCGCTGCGCCTGGCGGAGACCCACGCCCAGGTCCTCCAGCAGGCCATCGGTTTGAGTGGCGCCCCCTCGGCGCTGGCGCTCGTCCGCCTCAGCCGCCTGGTCCGCCGTCAGGCGGCCACGGCCGCCCTGCACGGCTCGAGCCTGCGCACGCTCTTCCGTCAGCTCCGGCAGCTCTTCACCACCGCGCTGGGCGGCCCGAATGGCGACCAGCCGGCCGCGGGGCCGGCCGTGGTGGCCCTGCGGGTGGCCGAAGCGGCGGTGAACGGCTATCTCCAGGCCGGCGGCAGCCAGACCGCTCCGGTCCGCGAGCACGCGCTCCAGGTGCTCGAAGAGGAGCGCCAGCGGCTGGCCCGCGAACTCCACGATGAGATCGGCCAGATCCTGACCGCCGCGCTCTTCCAGATCGACACCACCCTGGCCGACCATCCCGACGCCCCCACCGGCCTGCGCCGCGCCCTCCACGAGGTGCGGCAGCTGCTGGTCGGCGTGAGCCGCGACCTGCACCGGCTGGTCTACGACCTGCGGCCGCCGCTCCTGCACGCCCTCGGCCTGGTGCCGACTCTTGAGGCCTACCTGCGCCGCTTCGGCGAGCACTACCGCCTGACCACCGAACTGGTCGCCCCGCCCGACTGCCGTCTGCCCGAGGCGGTCGAGACGGCCCTTTTCCGCATCGCCCAGGAGGCCCTCACCAATATCGCCCGCCACGCCGCCGCTCACACGGTGCGGATCGAACTCCAGGTGACCCCACGACGGGTGGTCCTGACCATCCAGGACGATGGCCAGGGGTTCAACCCCCGCACACTGGCCCGGACCCCCGGCCGCGCTCTGGGCCTGCTGGGAATGCGGGAGCGCGCCCGCCAGCTCGGCGGCACCCTCAGCATCTGCTCCGCCCCCGGCGCCGGCACCACGGTCCGCGTCAGCCTGCCCCGGTCCGGACGCCGGTCCACACTCGCGCCGAAAGGAGACCGCTGATGCCGATCCGCGTTGTCCTGGTCGACGACCACACCATCGTCCGCCAGGGCGTCAAGGCCCTGCTGGCCCGCGAACCCGATATCCAGGTGGTCGACGAAGCCGCCGACGGCCCCACGGCCATCGCGGTGGTCCGGGCCGAGCGCCCCGACGTGGTGGTCCTGGATGTCCAGCTCCCGGGCCTGTCCGGCCCCCAGGTCGCCAGCGCCATCCGCGCCGCCTGGTCCCGGACGGCCATCCTGGTGCTGACCATGCACGACCACCCCGACTATGTCCTGGCGATGCTCCAGGCCGGCGCCCGGGGCTATCTCCTCAAAGAGTCGGCCAGCACCGATCTGGCGGCGGCCATCCGGGCGGTCCACCGGGGCCAGGCCATCCTGCACCCCGCCGTGGCCCGCTACGTGGTCACTCAGGTCCAGGAGACCTTCGACCACGTCACCGGCCACCCGCTGCTGACGCCCCGCGAGCGCGACCTCCTGCGGCTCATCGCCCTCGGCCTGACCAACCGCGAGATCGCCGCCCACCTGGGGGTCAGTCGTAAGACCATCGAAAACTACTGCGCCCGCCTGCTCCAGAAGCTGGGAGCCCGCAACCGGGTCGAGGCCCTGCGCACCGCCCTCCAGAGTGGACTTCTGACCGCCGAGACGCTGGCTGACGACCTAGCGCCGCTCTACGGCCACGGGCACCGGCCGGGAGTCGCCCTGGCCGACGCCGGCCAGGGCGAGGAGTAGGAGGGCGCTCAGCCCCAGCCAGGCCCCTTTGACCACCACCAGGCCCGAGAGGCCCAGGCCGAGCAGCCCGCTCACCACCCCCAGGAGCCGCGTCCCCGGCAGGGCGTCGGCCAGCCGGAAGGCCAGCCAGACGTACCAGCCGGCCAGGCTGAACGGCAGGAGCACCTCGGTCGGCACAACCAGCGGGGCCTCGCCCACCAGACCGGCCGGGAGCGTCACCCCCCCGGCCGGCCAGCGCAGGACCGGGAGATACCGCCCGAGGTCCCCCAGGCCAGCGCTGGCCAGCGCCTCGCCGAGCGGCCCGCTCACCCAGGCCAGCCCCAGGGCAAAGCAGGGCAGGCTGGCCAGCTCCAGGGCCGCCTGCCGCCCCAGCGCCAGCGCTCGCTGGAGCGCCCCGGGCCGGGCCGGAGCCGGCCGGGCGGCGGCTGTCCGGGCCGCCCGCTCCCGCTCCAGCGCCGCCGCATGGGCCTGGCGCAGCCGGGCCAGCTCGAGGTCGGCCCGGGCCTGGGCGTTATCCGGGTTGAGGCGCAGCAACTCCTCCAGGCAGGTGATGACCTCCTCCACCGTCAGCGCTGTCCGCGCCCGCCAGTACCAGGCCAGTTCGCTCCGCGGATTCTGGGCGCAGGCCAGGACGAAGGCCCGGTGGGCGGCCTCCTCGCGGCCGGCCTTGAGCGCCTGGAGCCCCTCCAGCACCAGATCGTCGCCGGCCGCCAGCGCCGCCTGCTCGACCAGCGGCGACAGCCCCCCGCACCGCCGGCAGTGGGGCTGGCCGGCCGGGTTGGTGACCAGACAGGTCGGGCACTCCCAGCGGCTGGCCACGCCCGTCGCCGCCCGGGCGGCCTTCGCCCGCCGGCCCCGGCCTCCACTTCCCGACGTCCGCCGCCCGGTCGAACCCGTCCGCACACTGCGCTCCTGTGTCTCCACGCCTTCGGCCTCCCCAGAAGAGTCCACCCCGGCCAGGGCCAGCGCCGGCCGCCGGCGCTCCCGGACCTGCGCCCACCAGACCGCCAGCTGCCGGGCCAGCGTCGGCCGGATCCGCGTCGTCCACTGCCGCCAGAGCCAGTCGGCGCTGACCCGCAGCCCCAGCCGCAGATAGGGCGCGACCTCGACCCAGGCCGAACGAACGATCTGGATCCCCAGGATCACCGCCGCCACCGCCGCCCGGAACCAGCTGGCCCGCTGGGTGGCGTGCTCCAGCAGATCGAACTGCTCACGCACCCCATCCCGGAAACGCTGCCAGGCGCCCCGCACGCCACCGGCCGGCGCCGTCGGCGCCACCATCAGCCAGGGACAGCGGGGATGGTTCGGGGTCAGGCAGAACCGCTGCTGGTGCAGCAGATCGATCCGCTGCCGCTGCATCCAGAGATAGCACCGGTGCTCGGCCGACGGTCCCTCCAGCCGATGGAAGGGGTCGGCCACCAGCCCCAGATACGGACAGATCCTGGCCTCGCTGATCGACGGCGGCGAGACCCGTGCGCGCATAACCGTCCCTCCTCTGACCACACCGCATGCCCATGAGACCGTCAAGAGCCGCGGCCTAGCCCCCGCCACGGTAGGCCGCGAAGAACTCCATAATCCGCAGCGCGGCCGGCCCCAGGATGACGATGAGGAGAGCCGGGAAGACGAGGAAGATCAGCGGAAAGAGCATTTTGACTGGCAGTTTGGCCGCCTGTTCCTCGGCCCGCTGACGCCGGCGGACCCGCATAGCGTCGGCCTGGACCCGCAGGACCTGGGCGATGCTCACCCCCAGCTGGTCGGCCTGGAGAATGGCGGCGATGAAGGCCTGCAGATCAGCCGAGCCGACCCGCCGGCTCAGATCGCGCAGGGCCTCCCGGCGGGTCTTGCCCAGCGCGATCTCGCGCAGCGTGCGTTCAAACTCCTCGCCCAGCGGCCCTCGAAAGCGCTGGGTGACCGTGGCCAGGGCCGCCTCCAGCGCGTGCCCGGCCTCGATGCACACGACGATGAGGTCAAGGGCATCGGGCAGAGCCCGCTCGATGGCCTGCGTGCGCTGGCGGATGCGGCGACGCAGCCAGCCCTCCGGCAGCCACCAGCCGACGGCCAGCGCCCCCAGCGCCAGCAGCACCGTCCGCAGGTCCAGCGGCCCGCGCAGCAGGCTCAGCCCCCCGATCAGCAGGAAGAGCCCGACCGCCCCGACCGCCTTGAGCGCCAGAAACGTGCTGACGTCGAGCCCGGCCGGGTGCCCGGCCTGAGCCAGCCGCTGGCGCAGGTCGCTCTCGACCAGCCGGGGCGAGAAGCGCCGAACCAGCCGGGCGATCTGTTCGACCAGCGGCAGAAGCAGGCGCTGGGCCAGCGGCGCCGACAGATCGCGGGCCGGCATGGTGTAGCCGTAGGCCCGCAGCCGGGCCTGGATCACGTCCTCCGCTGGCGCCATCAGCGCCAGGGCCAGAAAGACCAGCGTCCCGAAGACAACCACCGGCAGGAGCAGCGCCAGCATCACGCCTCCTTAGATGTCAATCCGCGCCAGCCGGCGCATCACCAGAAACCCCGTCACCTGAAACCCGAACCCGACTCCCAGGATGATCCGACCGATCGGGTGCTCGATGAACGGCCGGTGGTAGCCGGGGCTCATGATCGAGAGAATCAGCAGCATCCCGAGCGGCAGGAGCCCCACGATCAGGGCCGAGAACCGCTGCTGGGCGGTGCGAACCTGGACCTCGCGCAGCAGCCGGGCCCGCTCGCGAAGGGTGTGGGCCACCCGCTCCAGCACCTCGGCCAGATTCCCACCGGTCTGGCGCTGAATCTGAATGGCCGTCACCACCATGTACAGGTCGTAACTGGGAACCCGCCTGGCCAGATTGGCCAGAGCGTCGTCCAGCGTGGCCCCGACGCTGACCTCGGCCACCACCTGGGCGAACTCCTCGCTGATCGGGGGTGGCAGCTCATGGGCCACCAGGTCGATGGCCTGCAGCGCACTGGCGCCGGACTTCAGTGAGTTGGCCATCATGCTGAGCGCGTCCACCAGCTGATCCCCGATGCGCTGGAGCCGCTGCTGCTGACGCCGCCGGATGAACAGCTTCGGCAGCCAGAAGCCGAGGAGCCCGCCGGCGAGCACGATGAAGATCGGCAGGTCCAGGACGACGCCGAGCAGCACCATCCCCACCGCCGCAAACCAGCGGAGAAGCAGGTACTCGCCCACCCGCAGGGGAACGGCCGCCGCCGCCAGCTCGGCTGCCCAGCGCTCGGCCAGCCGGCTTCCGCTCAGAAGATCCTGCAGCAGCGGGATGGTGCTGAGCCGCCGCTGGCGCAGGATCGCCGCCTCGGACGACACCGTCCGGACCGGCGCCTCCTCCAGCCCGTAGCCGGCCAGCCGCTGCCGAACCGGGTCCGGGCTGGGGGCCAGCGCCCCGATGACCAGCAGCGCCCCGGCCATGACCGCCAGGAACGCCACAACCGGTAGAACCAGCGTCACCGTCTCCATGCCACACCATCCCCTCGCGGCGGGGCGAAGATCTCGGGGGGGAGGTTGAGGCCGTGCTGGAGGAACTTCTCGGCACAGCGCGGCCGCAAGCCGGTGGGGAGCAGCCGGCCCACCACCCGTCCCTGCCCATCCAGGCCCTCCTGCCGGAAGACGAAGATGTCCTGCAACGTCACCATCTCCCCCTCCATCCCCACCACCTCGGTCACCTGGGTCACCCGCCGGCTCCCATCCCGCAGCCGGCTGAGGTGCACAATCAGGTGGATGGCCGAGGCGATCTGCTCGCGGATGGCCCGCACGGGGAGATCCAAATTGGCCATCAGCACCATATTCTCCAGGCGGGCCAGGGCGTCGCGGGGGGAGTTGGCGTGGACGGTGGTCAGGCTCCCCTCGTGGCCGGTGTTCATCGCCTGGAGCATATCGAAGGCCTCGCCGGCCCGGACCTCGCCGACGATGATGCGGTCGGGGCGCATCCGCAGCGCGTTTTTGACCAGGTGCCGCTGGGTGATCTCGCCCTTGCCCTCGATGTTGGGGGGGCGGGTCTCCAGCCGGACCACGTGGGGCTGGCGGAGCTGCAGCTCGCAGGGGTCCTCGATGGTGACGATGCGCTCGTCCGGCGGAATGAAGGCCGAAAGAACGTTGAGAAAGGTCGTCTTGCCGGTGCCGGTCCCACCGGAGATGAGGAGATTCAGTCGGGCGACCACACAGGCGGCCAGAAACTCCAGCGCTTCGCGGCTGAGCGTCCCCATCGCCACGAGATCGTCGGCCGTGAGGGGGTCGCGGGCGAATTTGCGGATGGTGAGGCAGGGCCCGTCCACGGCCAGGGGCGGGATGATGGCGTTGACCCGCGAGCCATCGGGCAGGCGGGCGTCGACCATCGGGCTGGCCTCATCGAGGCGGCGGCCCAGGGGGGCGATGATGCGTTCGATGATGCGCAGAACATGGGCCTCATCGCGGAAGGTGATGGCGGTGGGGTAGAGTTTGCCCGCCCGTTCGATGTAGACGCGGTGGGGACCGTTGACCATAATCTCGGTGATGGTGGGGTCCTGGAGGAGCGGCTCCAGGGGCCCCAGCCCCAGCACCTCGTCCACCACCTCCCGCACCAGCCGCTGCCGCTCCGGCCAGCCGAGCGACGGGTCGAGAAGGTCCAGCAGGTGGGCCGCCGCCTCTTCGACCGCCGTCCGCCGCTCGTCGGGGGGCCGCCCCTGGATCTTCTCTAGGTCCAGCGCCTTGAGCAGATGGTCGTGCAGGCGGACCTTCAGGTCTGCCAGCGGGTCGGGCGCCGGCGGGGAACAAACGCTCCGGTGGAGCGGTTGTTCGGTCCGCTGGCCCGTTTCCCGGGATGGTGCGGCGCTCTCTGGAGAGAACGATCGGGTCCGCACCGCCGGGGCGGCGTCGCCGCCCGCGTCGTCTCCGACCGGAAGCGGGCCGCTGGTCAGGGGAAAGGAGCGACGGTGGGTTTTCCAGCGCATCGGGTGCCTCCACCGGTCCAGATCAGCGGCCGAACAGCCGCCACCTCGCCAGTCTGGGTGGGGCGGCCGGCTGGCCGGCCAGGGCCCGGGCCAGCCCGGTGAGGCTGCGGCTGAAACGGCTCCGTGGGTGGGCGTCCAGGCAGGGGCGGCCGGCCTCCAGGGCCAGGCTCACCGCCGGGTCGTAGGGAAGGTGCCAGAACACCGGCTGGTCCAGGGCGCGGACGACCGTCTCCTCGGGCAGAGCCCGGCCCGGCCAGGGCTGGTTGAGGATCACCTTGAGCCGGCCGGCCGGGACCGTCTGGCTGGCGAGGAGCAGGTCCAGGGCGACCCGCGCTCGTTTGAGGGCGGGGAGTTCGGGCGCGGTCAGGAGAAGCGTCAGCGTGGCCTGCTCCAGAGCCACGGCCAGGGTCTCGTCGAGGACGGGGGCGGTGTCGACCACAAGGTAGTCGAAGACCTGACCCAGGTGCTGGAGCAGGCTCTGGAGCAGGGCCGGATTGAGATCGGCGAGGGCCTCGGGGTGCGGGGGCGCGGGCAGGATGGCCAGGCCGCTCCGGTCGTGGTGGAGCAGGCCCCCGAGCGTCTCAGGGCCGTGCTCCGCGAGCTGGCGGGCCAGGTCCACCACCGTCCGCTCCGGGACGAGCCCCAGGAAGAGGGCCACGTCGCCCAGCTGGAGGTCGAGATCCACCAGGGCCACCCGGCTCCGGGTCTCGCGGACCAGGGCCACGGCCAGGTTGACGGCCAGCGTCGTCTTGCCCACACCCCCGCGGGGGCCCAGGACCACCACGCATTCGGCGGTGTGGAGGGCCGTCTGGGCGGCGGCGGTCAGGGTTCGCCGCCGCTGCTCGCTCGCCAGAACGGCCAGGAGCGCCTGACGGAGGATCTCCCGATCCGGCCGGATCAGGAAATCGCGGGCCCCGGCCCGCACGGCCTGGCGCAGGAGGTCGCGGTCGTCGCGCCCGGCCACCACCACCAGAGCCGCCTGCGGACAGGCGGCGGCCAGCAGTTCGATGGTCCGCAGGGCGCGGGCGGGCGGGACGACCCCCTCTGCGCCGTGAGGGCCGCCGGTGTCCCGGTTCAGGCCGACCAGAATGAGGTCGGGCCTGGTCTCCCGGGCCCGGGCCACGGCCTCGCTGCCGTAATCGGCCTCAACGACCGGTCCCCAGGGGCCCCCCTCCAGCAGGCGGCGGAGGTCGGCGCGGGCGCGGCCCTCCTCGACCAGGAGCAGACGGATCTCACTGGCCATGGCTACCCTCCCCGCTGCGGGGCGATGATCCAGCCGGCGGCCACATACCCCTCCCGCCCATCAGGCAGCTTCACCCGGTACCAGTCCTTCTCCTGCCCCAGAATCGGCACCTCGGTCCCGTAGCGCAGCTGGCTGATGACACTCGAGGCCAGGTCGGGGCCACTGCGGACATTGGCCACATCGACCGCAATCACCGCCACGTTGGCCGGGACCACGGTGATGAGGGTCGTCCCCACATTGTCCTGCAGCACCGTGGCCGGCTCCAGAATCAGCCCGGCCCAGAAGTTGGTGGGCTTGAGGTCGTAGGTCAGTTTGATGAAGCCCACCACCGTGGTCGTGGCCCCCGGGGGGAGATCCCCGCCCAGCCCCCAGCGGTAGGGGAAGGGAGCCGCGGGCCGGCCCTCAAAGGAGACGCCCACCCGGATCTTGCCGGGCTCGGAGGGGAAGTTCTGGGAGTGGTAGGTCTGGCCCTGGACGTAGGTGAACTCGGGATTGGGCCCCTGGGATTTGAGGACCTGGGGCGAGGTGTTCTTGACGGTGATCTCCACCTTGAGGGTGTCGCCGGCCCGGGCGTTGGTGGGGCTGAAGCGGACCGCCGTAATCTGGGCGAGCGGCGGCTCGACCGGAGCCCGGAGGGTGGTGAGGGTGGCCTCGGGGAGCTCCACCACCGCGTTGTCGCCCACCGGGCGCAGGGCCAGGCGGAGGCTGGCGTTCTTTTCGGCCAGGGCCAGGCGCTGGGCCTCCTCGGGGGTGACGGCCACGGTGACGGTTTTGGCCTGCGGCTGGGGTTTGGGGGTGGGGCGGGCCGGCGGGGGCGCGGGGGCTTTGGCGGCGGGGGTGGGCGTGGGCCCGCTCAGCCGGTTGAGGGGGGTGGTGGAAGCGGGCTCCTCGGTCTCGGTGAGGGTGGTCTGGGCGACGGCCAGGACCTCGACGTTCTGCAGGAGGAGGAAGGCAGCATCTTTGCCGTAGGTCTGTTTGTCGAAGAGGGCGAGGATGTCGACCTTATCGCCGGGCTGGAGAAGCCCCCCGACCCCGATGACCTCGCTCACCTGGATGGCCACCGCCCGCTTCCCCGGCGGAATGATGTCGGCCAGACTGGCCGAACGGCGGTCGTCGGCGAGTTTCCCGGCCAGGATCTGTTCGCCGGCGGTCAGCGGGTAGCGGACGACACGGCCGATGGCCTCCTCGGGCCGGGTCAGGGCCTGCGGGTGGCGGGCCCGGACCGGCAGGGTGATCACGGTGACGTCCTCGGGGCCCAGCAGAGTTCGGGCTCCGAGGTCCCGGGCCGCCACCAGCACCGGCGCCTCGGCCTCGGGGGTGGGTGTGGGCAGCGGTGCTCTCTCGCGGGTGAGCGTCTGCCAGACCAGGGTGGCGGTGAGGAGACCCGCGGTCAGAGCCAGGAGCAGGCGCGTCCACTGGCGGCGCACGCGGTCACACCTCCCTTCAACGCCAGAGTATGACGCCGATGAGACCGGTGGCGTCGAGCGGCGCCCCGGCGAGAGGGGTGCCGCTGCCGGTCCGGCAGTGGGGCTGGAACCGGCTGTACAGGGTCAGGTGGCCCTGGCCGCCCCTGTCGGCGGTGTAGCGGGTGAGGAGGACGCAGACGAAGCCGACCACCGTCACCCGGCTGCGTCCCCGGACCTGGTCCCAGGTCTCCTGCAGGCGCGGGACCAGCCCCACGCGCGGGCAGCGGAGGTCGGTCGTGCACCCGTCTCGCGCGTAGAGGGCCCGACAGGCGTCCACTCCCCCGTCGCAGAGCCGCTGCGCGTCCCAGCCGAAGAGGAGGTCCAGGGCGTCGCGGGTCGGCCCGGCCATGTTCCCCGGCTCGGTGTCGATGACCCAGGACCAGACTGGCCGTCCCTGGGCGTCGAAGGCGGGGGGCGGGATAGGGCCCCGGTAGCCCTCCACCAGGGTCCGGCGGTAGTCGTCGGCGCCCCGGTTGCCGGGGAAGGCGACCGCGCCGAAGTTCCCGGATCTCTCTCCCGGCGCCCCCAGTTTCAGCGGGCACTCGTCCTGACAGGTCGTGTCGGCGGTGAGGGCCAGCGGCCAGAGGTCGGTGGGCTGGAAGGGGACCACCACGGCGGT
>Ga0101941_1001168_pt1 | contig 22279 bp, 11 predicted proteins | sample DewCreD2012metaG_3_FD_75242 | JGI IMG/M metagenome (GOLD analysis project Ga0101941, IMG submission 75242) | Hot spring sediment bacterial and archeal communities from British Columbia, Canada, to study Microbial Dark Matter (Phase II) - Dewar... ...
TTCTTTGAGCACGAGTCCATCGTCATGCGCGAGGGGCGCTGGTTCAGCAAATACCCGCCGGGCCACGCCCTCTTTCTCGCCCTGGGGGTGCTGGCCGGCGCTCCCTGGATCGTCAATCCGCTGGCCGGTTCGCTGGCGCTGGTGATGGTCTATCGCCTCGGCCGAACCCTCTACGACCGGGCGACCGGGCTGCTGGCGGCGGCCCTGGGGCTGACCTCTCCCTTCTTCCTTTTCCTCTCGGGCTCGATGATGGCTCATCCGACGACCCTGCTCTGCCTGCTGGTGGCGATCGACGGGCTGGTGCGGGCGGTGCGGTTCCGCAGCCTGACGAGCCTCTGGTGGGCGGGCGCGGCCTGGGGGCTGGCCTTTCTGGTGCGACCCTGGACGGCGCTGGTGGTCATCGCGCCCTTCCTCCTCTGGACCTTCTGGCGGCTGCCGGGAAGCCGGGCGCGGCTGCTCCTGTGGGGCGTGGGAGCGCTGCCCCTCCTGGCCTTCTATCTCTGGTACAACTGGCAGCTGGCCGGCCATCCGCTCCGCAGCACGCTGGAGCTCTGGTGGTCGTTCGACCGGCTGGGCTTTGGTCCGGACCACGGGCCCTGGGGGCATACGCTGGGCAATGCCCTGTACAATATGGGCCGGAACCTGGCCGAGCTCAGCCGGCACCTCTTCGGCTGGCCACCGTTTTTCACCTTCATCTTCGCCCTGGCTCTCTTCGCCAGCGGCCGGGCCCGCGCCGAGGACTGGCTGCTGCTGAGCGGGGTGCTGGCGCTTATCGGCGGGTATCTCCTCTGGTGGGCTGATGGCATTATGTACGGCCCGCGCTTCTACTTCGAGGCGCTGGGCTTCCTCCTGCTGCTGACGGCTCGGGGAGCGGTCGAGCTGACGCGGGCTGGTCCGGCCCTCCTCCAGCGCTGGGGGCTGGAGGCCGGCAGTCTGTGGGCCCGGCGGGTCAGCCGCGCCCTCGTCGGTCTGGTCATGGTCGGGCTGGCGGCCCTGAACCTGGGCCTCTACCTGCCGGAGCAGGTGGCGGCCCACCACGGCTACAACTACGTCAGCCGGCGGGCTCTGGACACGGTCGAGCGGGCCGGTGTCCACCACGCGATCGTGCTGGTCGACCCCGGACCGCCCTACGCCTGGTGGAACTACGGCATGGTCTTCTCGGCCAACTCGCCCCTCCTCGACACCGACGTCATCTACGCCCGCGATCTGGGCGAGGCCGCCCTGCCGCGTCTGCGGCAGGCCTTCCCTGACCGGGCCATCTACCGGCTGCGCGGCGACCAGGTCGTCCCGGTCGACGGCCCCCGGCCTTGACAGTGGGGTGTGTGGCTGCCATACTGCCGGCCGATGCACGGCTCGCTCTCGCTTCCGCCCGCTTCTTCCCCTGGACCACCGCCGGCCTTCGCTGAACGACGGGCCCGCTGGCGGACGGTCATCGGCGGCACCCTCGGCCTGCTGCTGGCTCTCGGCGCCCAGGTTTTTCTGGCCGGGTCGGCCCTGCTGGAGGGAGTGCTCCTGGCGCTGATCGCCGGCCTGGTGGTGATCCGCACCCTCCCGGCCAGCGCGACCGTGACCGGGAACGCTGTCGTGGTGGCCCGCCGGCCGGCCTGGTGGTCCCCGCTCCCTCTCGGCGGCCTGGTCGCCGCCCTCGCCTTGAACGGCCTGGCTCTCTGGCTCCTGGCGCGGCCGGCCGACCGCACGCTGGCCCTGGGGCTGTATGCGCTCAGCCTGGGCTGTCTGCTCGGGGCGGGCTGGTGGGCGGACGGCCGCCCGTGGCCGCGTCTGGGGGCCCTGACCCGGGGCGAGTGGCTGGGCCTGGGGGCTCTTCTCGGACTGGCCCTTTTCTTCCGGCTCTACCGCCTGGCCGATGTGCCCTTCGGTCTCTGGTTCGACGAGGCCTTCACCGGTCTGCGGGTGGTGCAGATCATGCGCGATCCCACCTTCCGACCGGTCTACGAGGCGGGGCTGGCCCAGCAGCCGGCGCTGTGGTGGTATCTCCTTGTGCCCTTCGTGGCGATGTTCGGCGAGAACGCGCTGGCCCTGCGGCTGGGAGCGGTGCTGGGCGGGGTTCTGAGTGTCCCGGCCGTTTTCCTGCTGGGCCGGGTCCTCTTCGGCGGACGGGTGGGGCTGCTCGCCGGCTTCGTCATCGCCGTGCTGGCCTGGCACGTGACCTTCAGCCGGATCGCCTTCAACGCCATCTGGTCGGTCACCCTCGACGCCCTGGCGGCCTATCTCTTCGTCCGGGCGCTGCGGCGGCGGGCCTGGAGCGACTACCTCCTGGCCGGGCTGGTGCTCGGGCTGGCCCTGAACATGTACTACACCAGCCGTCTCCTGCCCGTGATTCTGGGGCTCTACAGCCTGCACCGTCTGGCCCGGGAGCGGCTGGCCTTTCTCCGGGCCCAGGCTCCCGGTCTCCTCCTCTGGGGGCTGATGACCCTGCTCACGGTCAGCCCGCTCCTGCAGTACGCCATCCTCTTTCCGCGGGAGTTCACCAGCCGGATGGAGCAGGTGACGATTTTCAAAGAGATCGAGCAGGCAGGGTCGGTTCGACCGTTGCTCGACAACCTGGTCCGGCACCTCCTGATGTTCCACCGCGCCGGCGACCGCAACGGCCGCCACAACCTGCCCGGCGCCCCGCACCTCGACCCGCTCACCGGGGCGCTGGTGCTCCTCGGGCTGGCGCTGGCGCTGGCCCGCTGGCGGCAGCCGGCCTGCGGTCTGGTCCTGGCCTGGGCCGTGCTGATGCTCAGCGGCGGGGTCTTCTCGCTGACCTTCGAGGCTCCCCAGGCGCTGCGGACGATCGACGAGACCGTCGCCGTGGCCCTGCTGGCCGCTCTGCCGCTGGCCCATCTCGGTGAGGCGCTGGCCGGGCTGGGCCGGCCGGTGGGGTGGCTCGGCCGCCTGGCCGGGGCGGGCCTGCGGACCGGTGGTCTGGTCGCGGCCGGCGGGATAGCCGTCGCGGTGGCTTTCGTCGGCCTCTACCATTTCGACCGCTACTTCCGGCGGCAGGCCGGCGACTTCGCCGTCTGGGCGGCCTTCTCCACCGCCGAGACGCTCATCGCCCAGACCGTCAACCGGCTGCCGCCCGAGACCGGGGTCTACCTGGGCGAGCGGTTTCTGGGTGCCCCGACCCTGCGTTTTCTGGCTCCCCGGCTGCACGATGAAGGCCAGCACCGCCGCTTCGACCCGGCGCTCCAGCCCCCCTTCGCCGAGGCCGGGCCGGTCGCGGTCTTCCTCGACGAACACCAGGCTCCGCTGGTCGATCTGCTGCGCCAGGTCTACCCGGGGGCCATGGTCACCGCCCACGCGCCGCCGTTCGGTGGACCGGTGGTTCTCTTCGCGGTGGTCATCCCGGCGGACCAGGTGCGGGCCCTCCAGGGGGTGCGGCTCCAGGTCTGGGCGGGGGCCGCCGAGGGACCGCCACTGCGCACCGAGACCCTGCCGACAGTCGCCACCCCCGGGCCGGCCCCGCCCGGGGTGGTCGAGTGGCAGGGGGTGCTGGTCGCGCCGCACTACGGTCGCTATCTTTTCCGGCTGAATGGAGCCGGGCGGGCCGACCTCTGGCTGGACGGCCAGCCGGTGATCGCCGGGGGCGCTGAGGGGAGTGTGACCCTGGCCCGGGGCCGGCACTCCCTGCGTCTGCGTGTTATGGTCGAGCGGGCTGAGCCGCTCGCGCTCTGGTGGCAGCCGCCGGGCGGCGCCGCACTGGGGCCGGTTCCGCCCACGCTCCTCTTCAGCCCCACCGTCCCGGTCACCGGGCTCCTGGGCCGCTACTACCAGAACCCCGCCTGGGCCGGCGAGCCGGCGCTGGTCCAGATAGACCCGCTTCTGGCCTGGCGGGTTCACCTGCTGCCGCTGCCCCGGCCCTACAGTGTCGAGTGGACCGGCCGGATCACGGTGCCGGTCGCCGGGGTCTACCGCTTCGGGACACGCTCCGTCGACCAGTCCTGGCTCTACATCGATGAGCGTCTGGTGGTGGACAACAGCGGGGCGCCCGACCAGTACCGTGAGGGGGCGCTCGCCCTGACTCCGGGCGAGCACACCATCCGGGTACGCTTTCTCGACCGGACCAGTTTCACGTTCATTCAGGTCTACTGGACCCCGCCCGGTGGTCAGCGTCAGATCCTCCCCAGCGCCGTTCTCCGCCCCGCCGCTCCAGTAGGGACGCCGCCCCCGGTCGCCGCGCCACCCCTCCCGGCCAGCCCGCTACCGGCCGAACGGCGTCTGAGCCTGGGCGGGTTCGGCCAGGGCCCCGGCCAGTTTCACGAACCGCACGATGCGGCGGTGGACAGCCAGGGGAATATCTACGTTGCGGACACCCGGAACCGGCGGGTGCAGAAGTTCGATCCGCAGGGGCGTTTTCTTCTGGCCTGGGGTGGGCCGGGCACAGGCGACGGCCAGTTTGAGGAGCCGTTCGCCATCGTGGTAGAGCCCCAGGATCGCGTGCTCGTTCTCGACCCGCCGACCGGCCGCCTGCAGCGCTTCACCGCCGACGGGCAGTTCCTCGAGACGCTCGGTGGTCCGGGCGCTGGCTTCTACTTCCCCCGCGGGTTGACCCTCCTGCCCGACGGCACCCTGCTCCTGGCCGACACCGGCACCAGCCGGGTGGTGCGGTTGAGCCCACGGGGCGAGGTCCTGGGGGTCATCGGCGAGCGCGGCACGGCCGACCACCAGCTCAGCGAGCCAACCGGCGTGGCGGTGGACGGCCAGGGACGGGTCTACGTGGCCGACCCGACCAACGGCGCGATCGTCGTCTACCGCCTCGACGGCCAGTACCTCGGCCGCTGGCCGATCCCCCGGACCGGCACCTACCATGGCCCGCACCTGGCGGTGGTGGGCGACCGCCTCCTCTGTGCCACCGACCCGGAGAACCACCGCCTGACCTGCTTCGACCTGGCTGGTCGGCCGGTCGGTCAGCTCGAGAGCCCCGGGTCCGGTGCCGCCCCCTTCCGCCGGCCGGTCGGACTGCGGGCCCTGGCCGACGGCTCGCTCCTGGTGGTCGACCCCGAGGACCATCGGGTGCACCGGATCGTCCTCCGACCATGAGAGGGTGGGTGTTTCACCGGGTGATCGGTCGGTCCCGCTGGTCTGGCCACGGGCGCCGGCTGCTCCAGCCGCTGCTGCTGGTCGGGGTCTACACCGGGCTGGCGCTGGGGCTGACCGACCCTCTCTGGCGTCACTTCGACCGGGCGCTGCCCGGCTGCTGCGACGCCACCCAGCAGGCCTGGGCCTACTGGTGGACCCGTTATGCCTTGCTGGAGCTCGGACGCTGGCCCTTTCAGACCAGCTATCTTTTTCATCCGCTGCACCTGGGGCCCGGTGCGCTCCTGACCCTGGTCTCCTACCAGACGCTTCTCAGCCTGCCGTTGCAGGGGCTTTTCGGCCTGACGGTGGCCATCAACAGCCTGATTCTGCTCTCGCTGGTGGCGGCGGCCCTGGCCGCCTATCTGCTTATCCGGGCTGAGACCGGTCACCCGGTGGCCGCCTTCGTTGGGAGTCTGATGTTCGCCTTCGCCCCACCGGTCTTCGCCCGGCTGGCCTATGGCCACTACGCGACCGTCGCGGTCTGGCCGATGCCGCTGGCCCTCTGGCTCTGGCGGGCGGCTCTGCGGCGGCCCACCGTTCGGACCGCCCTGGGGGCCGGAGCGCTCCTCGGCCTGCAGGCCGGGATCAGCCCCTATCAGGGGGGATATCTGCTCCTGGCGATGGGGGTGCTGGGGCTGGCGCCGGTCTGGACGGCGCCCTCACCCTGGGCGGGCGTGAGGCTGTTCGGCCGGCAGGGGCTGTGGGCTGGACTGGCCGCTCTCGTGGTCCTCGCGCCGCTGCTCGGGGGCCTCTGGTCGGACTACCGGGCGGGTAACCTGCCGCCGGTACCCCTTTCTCACGCGGTCAGTTTTGCGCCCGACCTTTTGGCCTACGGGGTGCCGAGCCCGCTCCATCCTCATCTCGGGCGGCTGTTCGCCGATCTCCACCGGCAGATCGGCACCGCCGATCTGGTGCGGGTGGTCTTTCCGGGGTACCTGGCGCTGGGCCTGGGGCTGGCGGGTGTGATCGCCGGGGGCCGGCCGGAGCGGTGGCCCTGGGTTTGGGGGCTGGGGGTGCTCTTCCTGGTCTCGTTGGGGCCGCTGCTGCGCGTCGGCGGCCAGACGGCGTTTTCGCTCAGTGATGTGCAGTTTACGATCCCCCTGCCGTTTCTCCTGCTCAGCCAGGTGCCCCTGCTCGGCCAGGGGCGGGTTACGGCCAACGCCTGCTTTGCCGTCTCGCTCTGCCTGGCGGTCCTGAGCGGCTTTGCTCTCCGTCGTCTTTTCGACCGGGTGGGGCGACCGCTGCTGGTCGGGGCGCTCGGCGGGCTTCTGGCGTTGGGGGTGGTCTACGAGGGGCTGGCCCGGCCGCTCGGGCTGACCGGGCTCACGGTGCCGGCCTTCTACGCGCAGCTGGCCCGGGAGCCGGGGGAGTTCGCCCTGCTGGAGGTGCCGCTCGGCTGGCGTGACGGGCGGCAGGGATATGGCGAAGTGCGGGGCGAGGTTCTATACTATGCCACGGTGCACCACAAGCCGTTGGTCAACGGCTACGTCGCCCGCGCACCGGACTGGGCTTTTGCTTTCTTTCGTTCGCAGGCGGCACTGGCCTTTCTGGTTGACCCGCGTCGGCCGCCGGCGGGGGCGGCCGGCGACCGGGACCAGGTCCGGGAGACGTTGCGGGCTCTGGGAGTCCGCTATGTGGTGGTCCAGGACCATCCGGAGCGCGCGGCGGTTGAAGCCTATCTGGAGCGGGTGGTGGGGCTGAGGCCGGTCTACCGTGATGGTCAGATGACCGCCTACCGTGTGGCCGACGGCCGGGCGCGCCCGAACGGCGAGTAGGGCAGGGGCGATGCGGAGGATTGCGCTGCGCGAGGTGGCGCCAGGGGCGGTCCTGGCGATGCCGGTCTACAACGAACGCGGAGACGTGCTGCTGGCGGCGGGGGTGACCCTGACTCCCCGGTATCTCGCCCTCCTGGAGCAGCGGGGCATTCGCTACGTGCTGGTGAACGACGAAGAGACCGCCGATATCGTGATTCCGGAGTACCTCTCGGCGGCGGTGCGCCAGCGGGCGCTGCAGACGCTGGCGACCCTGTACGACCGGGTGGCGACCGTGACGATGGCCCGGCTTGACCGGACGCCGAATCCGACCAGGCTGTTGACCGACGCCGGGCGGCGGTCGACGCTCAGCGCCGCTCTGCAGGCGGCCCGGATCGCCGATCTGGTGGAGATTATACTCGACGATGCGCTCGGGGCCGATACCCTGGGAGCGATGGTGGCGATCAAGGGGCACGATGAGTACACCTTCGCCCACTCGGTCGAGATGACCGCGCTGGCCGTCCTTCTGGGGCGGCGGGTCGGGCTGTCGATGGCGGACCTGCGGGTGCTGGCGCGCGGCTGTCTGCTGCACGACATCGGCAAAATCTACATCGCGCCGGCGATCCTGAAAAAGCCGGGGGCGTTGACCGACGAGGAATGGGCCCAGGTCCGTCAGCACCCGACCTGGGGCTACGAACTCCTGCGGGCGGCCCAGCCCAACGATGTGGTGGTCAACCACGTGGCCTGGCAGCACCACGAGCGTCAGGACGGGACCGGCTATCCCCGGGGGCTGCGGGGGGCGAACCGCTTCGAGCGCCCCGAGATCGGGCGGATCGGCTATATTCACCCGTTTGCCGAGATCGCGGCGGTCGCCGACGTCTACGACGCGCTGGCGGTCGACCGGCCGTATCGGCCGGCGATGGCGCCCGAGGCGGTGGTGGCGACGCTCCGGCGTCTGGCCGGGTCGCACCTGAACCAGGAGCTGGTGGAGGTGTTCCTGACGATCGTGCCGGAATTTCCGATCGGGACGCCGGTCCGGGTGGTCGAGGGACCGCTGGCGGGGTACAGCGGGGTGGTGGCCCGGCTGGCGCCGACGCCGCCGCACCAGCCGGTGGTGCGGCTCCTGCGGAACGCGCAGGGCCGGCGGATCGTGCCACTGGAGATCGACCTGGCCCAGGAGACGGGCGTGCGGATCGCCACCGACGAGAGCCGTTTGTAGGTGGGTGGGGGGCTTGCGCGTGGGCGGGGGCTTTTGCTATGATTAGCACCGGTGCGGCGGCGCGAGACCGCCGCGCGGTCTGTGCGAGCCGGTGCGGCTCGGCAGATCACGACTGGAGCCCTTGACAAGGGGCGGCGTGGTCTGCTACACTTGAGGCTGTCGCCCCCGGGAAGGGGAAAGCACCTTGACAACAGAAGAGTGGGCGCGAGACGTGCGGGAGCGGTTGTGACCGCAGTGGCGATGGATGGAGAGTTTGATCCTGGCTCAGGACGAACGCTGGCGGCGTGCCTAACACATGCAAGTCGAGCGGTCGGAGGGGCGACCTTCCGGCAGCGGCAGACGGCTGAGTAACACGTGCGTGACCTACCCGCGCGTGGGGGATAACCCTGGGAAACTGGGGCTAATACCGCATGCGCACCCTCTCGACGGGGGAGGGTGGAAAGCCGCAAGGCGCGTGCGGAGGGGCGCGCGGCCCATCAGCTAGTTGGTGGGGGAAGGGCCCACCAAGGCGAGGACGGGTCGCTGGTCTGAGAGGACGGCCAGCCAGACGGGGACTGGGACACGGCCCCGACTCCTACGGGAGGCAGCAGTGGGGGATCTTGGACAATGGCCGCAAGGCTGATCCAGCGACGCCGCGTGGGGGAGGAAGGGCTTCGGCCTGTAAACCCCTGTTGGCGGGGACGAGGCAGGACGGTACCCGCCGAGGAAGCCCCGGCTAACTCCGTGCCAGCAGCCGCGGTAAGACGGAGGGGGCGAGCGTTGTCCGGATTTACTGGGCGTAAAGGGCGTGTAGGCGGCGCGCTTGGTTGCCGGTGAAAGCCCCCGGCTCAACCGGGGAGGGTCCGGCAAGACGGGCGCGCTCGAGGCCGGCAGAGGCAGGTGGAATTCCCGGTGGAGCGGTGAAATGCGTAGAGATCGGGAGGAACACCGGTGGCGAAGGCGGCCTGCTGGGCCGGGCCTGACGCTGAGGCGCGAAAGCGTGGGGAGCGAACCGGATTAGATACCCGGGTAGTCCACGCCCTAAACGGTGGATGCTAGGTGTGGGCGGTCTCGACCCCGCCTGTGCCGCAGCTAACGCAGTAAGCATCCCGCCTGGGGAGTACGGCCGCAAGGCTAAAACTCAAAGGAATTGACGGGGGCCCGCACAAGCAGCGGAGCGTGTGGTTTAATTCGATGCAACGCGCAGAACCTTACCAGGGCTGGACATGCGCGGGCAGGCGTCGGAAACGGCGCCGTCCCCTGCGGGGGACTCGCGCACAGGTGCTGCATGGCTGTCGTCAGCTCGTGCCGTGAGGTGTTGGGTTAAGTCCCGCAACGAGCGCAACCCTCGCCGCTAGTTACGGTGTCTAGCGGGACTGCCGGGCGCAACCCGGAGGAAGGTGGGGATGACGTCAAGTCCGCATGGCCCTGAAGCCCTGGGCTACACACACGCTACAATGGCCGGGACAACGGGCGGCCACCCCGCGAGGGGGAGCGAATCCCTCAAACCCGGTCTCAGTGCAGATCGGAGGCTGCAACTCGCCTCCGTGAAGGCGGAGTTGCTAGTAACCGCCGGTCAGCACACGGCGGTGAATACGTTCCCGGGCCTTGTACACACCGCCCGTCACGTCACGAAAGCCGGCCACACCTGAAGCCGCGCGGCTAACCCGGGGTGCCGGGAGGCCCGCGTCGAGGGTGGGGCTGGTGATTGGGACGAAGTCGTAACAAGGTAGCCGTACGGGAACGTGCGGCTGGATCACCTCCTTTCTAGGGAGTGCGCTGGGGGTGTCTTCCCCCCGGCCTCACTCTCGGGTCGAGCCCGCACCGGTCTCCGCCCACTCTTCTGGGGTCATGGGCCCGTAGCTCAGGGGGGAAGAGCGCGGTCCTGATAAGACCGAGGTCTCTGGTTCGAATCCAGACGGGCCCACCCCGGGGCGGTAGCTCAGGGGGAGAGCACCGGCTTTGCACGCCGGGGCGCAGGGGTTCGAATCCCCTCCGCTCCACAGAGGGGTGTCTCCTGGCCCGGGGGTCGGGTGACCGGCCTCCGGGCCAGGGGTCTCCCCTGGGGTGCACCTTGACAAGTGCAGAGGATGGTGGGCGATTGCCGGGAGGTTCCCGAGGGCGCACGGGAACGAAGGCGCACGGTGGATGCCCAGGCGCCAGGGGCCGAGGAAGGACGCGGCCAGGCGGCGAAACGCGCCGGGGAGCGGCCAGGCACGCGATGATCCGGCGGTCTCCGAATGGGGAAACCCGCCGGGGGCAAACCCCCGGCACACCGGGACGCACAGGGGTCCCGGTGAGGGCACCTGGGGAACTGAAACATCTTAGTACCCAGAGGAGGAGAAAGCAACCGCGAGGCCCGGAGTAGTGGCGAGCGAAACGGGCTCAGCCCAAACCACCGGTCCCCAGTGGGCCGCGGCCCTGATGGACCGGTGGGGTTGCGCGGCCCCGGTGGACGGCCCGCGGGACCGTCCCCGCCGGGGGCGGCTGACCGGAAGGACCTGGAACGGTCCCCCAGAGAGGGTGAGAGGCCCGTACGGGCAGGCGGCCAGCGGCGGTCCGGGGTGCGCGAGTACCACGGGGCACGAGGAACCCTGTGGGAAGCGGGGGCGACCACGCTCCAAGGCTAACTACCCCTGGCGACCGATAGCGGACCAGTACCGTGAGGGAACGGTGAAAAGAACCCCGGAAGGGGAGTGAAAGAGAGCCTGAAACCGTGTGCCGACAGGCGGTCAGAGGGGAGTGGCGCAAGCCCCCCTGATGGCGTGCCTATTGAAGAATGAGCCGGCGAGTGGCTGGGCGTGGCGAGGTTAAGGGGCTGGAGCCCTGGAGCCGGAGCGAAAGCGAGTCCGAAGAGGGCGCAGTCGCGCTCAGCCGACCCGAAACCGCGTGAGCTACCCCTGGCCAGGGTGAAGGTCCGGGACCACGGACTGGAGGCCCGAACCCGTCCGTGTGGCAAAACGGTGGGAGGAGCTGGGGGTAGGTGGTGAAATGCCAAGCGAACGCGGAGATAGCTGGTTCTCCCCGAAAGGCATTGAGGTGCCGCCTCGGGGCGCAGCCCCGCGCGGGTAGGGCACTGGTGCGGTGAGGGGCCAGTGCGGCTACCGAGTCGCGCCAAACCCCGAAGCGTGCGGGGTGGTGCCCGGGAGTGAGACGGTCGGGGATAAGCTCGATCGTCGAGAGGGGAACAGCCCAGACCACCGGCTAAGGTCCCTAACGGCGGACTGAGTGGCAAAGGAGGTCGTGCCCCCCAGACAGCCAGGAGGTTGGCTTAGAAGCAGCCATCCTTGAAAGAGTGCGTAATAGCTCACTGGTCGAGGGGTGCGGCGCCGAAAATATCCGGGGCTATGTCCGCGACCGACGCCGTGGACGGAAGGAGACCCTTCCGTGGTAGGGGAGCGTCCCGCCCTGGTGAAGGCGGACCGCAAGGACCGCTGGAGGGCGCGGGAGTGCGAATGCCGGCATGAGTAGCGCCAAGCAGGGTGCGAAACCCTGCCGCCGTAAGCCCAAGGGTTCCGGCGCAACGGACATCGGCGCCGGGTTAGTCGGGCCTAAGCCGAGGGCGTGCGCGCCGCAGGCGATGGACACCAGGTCAACAGTCCTGGACCACCCACACGGCGACGATCGGCGGGGGGACGCCTCTGGGGTGACCGCGCGTGGCGGTGGAGCAGCCACGTCGCCGGGCCAAGCGGGGGCCGAGGCAAATCCCGGTCCGGAACGCAAGGCCCGGGCGCAAGGCTGGGGGCAACCCTGGCCGAGGCGGTGCGCGCCGGGGGCCGAGAAAAGCCTCGCCGGGAGCCGGTGGGTGCCCGTACCGCAAACCGCCACCGGTGGGCTCCGGTCAAGGCCGGAAGGCGTTCGGGTGAGCCCTCGTTAAGGAACTCGGCAAATTGGCCCCGTAACTTCGGGAGAAGGGGCGCCCGCCCAAAGCGGGCCGCAGGAACAGGCCCACGCGACTGTTTACCAAAAACACAGGTCCGTGCTCAAGCCGCAAGGCGCAGTATACGGGCTGACGCCTGCCCAGTGTCGGAAGGTTAAGGGGAGGGGTGCACGTAGCCCCAAACCGAAGCCCCGATGAACGGCGGCCGTAACTCTAACGGTCCTAAGGTAGCGAAATTCCTTGTCGGGTAAGTTCCGACCCGCACGAATGGCGTCACGACGTGGGCACTGTCTCAACGAGGGGCCCGGCGAAATTGAAGTGGCCGTGAAGATGCGGCTGCCCCACGCCAGGACAAAAAGACCCCGTGGAGCTTTACTGCAGCTTGGCATGGCATCGAGGCCCGCGCTGCGTAGGATAGGTGGGAGGCGGAGAACCCGCCCTTGCGGGGGCGGGGGAGCCGACGGTGAAATACCACTCTGTGCGGGTCTGGGTGCTCACCCGGCGACGTCCCGCCGGGGACAGTGCCTGGTGGGCAGTTTGACTGGGGCGGTCGCCTCCTAAAAGGTAACGGAGGCGCCCAAAGGTTCCCTCAGGCCGGATGGAAATCGGCCGCAGACTGTATGGGGAGAAGGGAGCCTGACTGTGAGGGAGACACCCCGAGCAGGGCCGAAAGGCGGGCCAAGTGATCCTACGGCCCCGTGTGGAAGGGCCGTGGCTTAACGGATAAAAGTTACCCCGGGGATAACAGGCTGATCCCGCCCAAGAGTTCCCATCGCCGGCGGGGTTTGGCACCTCGATGTCGGCTCACCGCATCCTGGGGCTGCAGTCGGTCCCAAGGGTTGGGCTGTTCGCCCATTAAAGCGGTACGTGAGCTGGGTTCAGACCGTCGTGAGACAGGTCGGTCTCTATCCGGCGTGGGCGTTGGAGGCTTGCGGGGAGCTGGCCCTAGTACGAGAGGACCGGGCTGGACGGACCGCCGGTGGACCGGTTGTCCCGCCAGGGGCACCGCCGGGTAGCCGACGTCCGGCAGGGAGAAGCGCTGACCGCCTCTAAGCGCGAACCCCGCCCCAAGACCAGGCCTCCCACTCGCGCCCGCGAGGTAAGGCCGCAGGCAGATGACCTGCTCGATAGGCGGCCGGTCGACACGGGGTAACCCGCGCAGCCGAGCCGTCCTAATGGCCGAGGCCGTCCGCCCTCCCCTCCCGGCAATCGCCCACCACCCTCCCGCACACACCCCGGTGCACTGAAAAACTACCGTCCGATCTCCAGGCCGGTGCCCAAATGGGCACCGGCCTTTTCTGCCCTACACGCGGGCGGCCACCGCCTCCAGCGCCCGCCGGAACCGCTCGACCAGCAGGTCTACCCCCGCCCGGTCGATGCACAGCGGCGGGGCGAAACAGATGATATCGCCCGACGCCCGACAGAGCAGCCCGTTCTCCCGCGCCAGATGCACCACCTGACGCCCCACCTGCTTCTCCGGCGGGAAAGGCCGCCGCGTGGCCCGGTCAGCCACCAGTTCGACCCCGGCCATCAGCCCCAGCCCCCGGACGTCACCGACCAGCGGATGATCACGCAATTCGGTCAGCCGGGCCAGCAGGTACTCGCCCATCCGGGCAGCGTTCTCGACCAGCCGCTCCCGCTCGATAATGGCCAGGTTGGCCAGGGCCGCCGCACAGCAGACCGGGTGCCCGTAGTAGGTGAACCCGTGCAGAAACGTCACCCCGGGAGCGGCCAGAACCTGGTAGATCTCCTCGGTCAGGGCCACCGCCCCCAGAGGAAGGTAGCCGGACGTGATGCCCTTGGCCAGCGTCATCAGGTCCGGCTGCACCCCCCAGTGCTCCACCCCAAACCACCGACCGGTCCGCCCGAACCCGGTGATGACCTCGTCGACGATCAGCAGCACCTGGTACCGACGGCAGATCTCCTGCACGCGGGGGAAGTAGCTGGGCGGCGGCACCAGGACACCGCCGACCCCCGGAACCGGCTCGGCGATGAAGGCCGCCACCGTCTCCGGCCCCTCGCGCTGAATGGCCTCCTCCAGAGCCGCGGCGGCGGCCTCCCCGACATCGGCGTAGCGCGCCGGATCGTAAGTCCCCCGATAGGGGTCGGGCATCATCACGTGCAGAAACCCCGGCACCAGCGGTCCATAGTACTGATGGAACTGCGGGAGCCCCGTGGCGCTCAGCGCCCCGTACGACGGTCCGTGATAGGCCCGCTCGCGGGCGATGATCTTGTACTTCTCGGGCCGTCCGCGCAGCCGCCAGTAGGCCCGCGCGATCTTGAAGGCCGTCTCGTTGCTCTCCGAACCGCCGCAGGTGTAAAAAAAGCGCTTCAGCCCCGGCGGCGTGAGCTCGGCCAGCCGGTGCCCCAACTGGATCGCGGGGACGTTTGAGAGCCCGAAGAACGAAGGGGCAAACGCCAGCCGCTCCATCTGCGCCGCAGCCGCGGCGACGATCTCCCGTCGCCCGTGCCCGACATTGACGTTCCACAACCCGGCCAGTCCGTCCAGGTACTCCCGTCCGTCGCTGTCGCGGACCATGATCCCCTGGCCCTCGACCAGCACCAGTGGACCCCGCTGCGCGTGCTCGTAGAGCGGGGTCATCGGGTGGAGCAGGTGGGTGAGATCCTCCTGGACCAGTTCCGCTGTCGACGGTTGATCGCTCATGGCTCGCTGCTCCTTCCTCCACATCGCCGATCAGACCTCATACACCGCTACCTGATAGACGACTCTCTGCCTGTCTCTTGACAACGACCGTCCGGCGCGGTACAGTAGCTGGTGCCCGAGCGGCTCGAGACACGCCCCGCCTGTACGACGGGGTGCTGGACGGGTCGCTCGGGCGTTTTGTCGCCGAGTCCGACGAGCGCGAGCGGATCGTCCCTCAGCCGCCGGCCTCAGAGTGCCCTTCCGCCCAGACCGTCCCGAAACGGGCGACGAGGGCGTGGGCGACCTCCTCGAGAACCGACCGCAACTCCAGCGCCGCCAGCCAGCGCGTCGGGATCGCCTCCGGGCCGAAGAGCGTTCCCAGGAGACTGCCCGTCAGCGCTCCGGTGCTATCGCTATCACCGCTGTGGTTGACCGCCAGAACAACCCCGCTTTCAAAACTCTCCGCGGTCAGGGCACAGAAGAGGGCGATCGCCAGCGCCTCCTCGGCCACCCAGCCCTCTCCCAGCCGCTCGACGCTCTCGGGCACCGGCGGCGCCTGGGCCGCCAGCGCCACCGCCGCCTCCACCGCCTGGAGCACGTCGGTGTGAGCGGGCCAGGTCTGGAGAACGGCCCGGCTGGCGGCGATGGCCTGCGGCAGCGTCGCCCCCGCCACCAGCTGGGCGATCACCATGGCGAAAAAGCCGGCTGCCAGGTAGCCCGAGGGGTGACCGTGGGTCAGCGCCGCAACCGCACAACCCAGGGGGAACGGCTCGCGGCTCACCAACCCCACCGGGGCGATGCGCATGATTCCGCCACAGCCCTTACTGGCGTTCAGCGGGCGGTCGACCGTCCCCAGACGCCCGGTCCGCAGCGCCGATAGACAGGTGGCGCCGGGCGCGCGCCGCGCGTGCAGGGCCGGGTACCGGAGCAGCCAGCCCTCGGTGCCCAGCGGCCCACCCGGCCGCTCCCCCTGGGTCGCCAGCCACCGCTGGTAGGCCCGGTGGACATAAGCCAGGAGGTCGACGGTTCCGGTCCGCCGCCGTGCGTCCTCGGCGCAGATCAGCCCCTCCGCGGTGAAGAGCGTCATCTGGGTGTCGTCGGTGATCGCGCCGAGGCGACCGTAGGCCGGGACGAAGTCGCGGAGGCCCTGGGGGCCGAACCGACGCCGGATCTCCGCGAGCGTCAGAAACTCGACCGGCGCCCCCAGGGCATCGCCGACCGCCCCCCCAAGAAGGCAGCCGCGAAAGGCCGCGACCACCCGCTGCGGTAATCCCAGCCCGCCTGGCCCGTCAGGCCCGGCCACGCTCTCCTCCCTCACTCGCCGCCGGTCTCAGGGTCGCCCCCAGGCCACCATACTCACCCGCGCCCCGCTTGTCAACCGGCCTGGCTTGAGAGATCGCCCCCAGGCGCGTCCGCGACGGAGCGGGCGCCGGTCGCCAGTCCCGGCTCTCAGGGCCGCGCCGGTCGCTTCGACCGGACCGAGCGCCGGGGCTCGGCCGGAATCTCGCCGATCACCCGGAAGCCGGTCAGCTGCTCGACCTCGCGGGCCGAGCGGACGGTATCATCCAGATAGTCCAGCACGAAGGCCAGGCCGACGCCCACGGCCAGACCGACGACGGTTCGAATCAGCACGTCCACCAGCGTCCGCCGGTTGACCGGTTCGGCCACAATGGTCGGCGGGTCGACCACCGTCACCACCGGATTCTGGACGCTGAGGCGGGCGAAGTAGGGGGAAGAGGGTTCGCCCGACGGGCGCTCGGCCAGCATCTCGGCCAGCCCCTGGGCGATGAGCAGCGCATCCTCACGGCGGTCGGCGGTGACCGTGGCGGTGATCACCCGATGGGCCTTCTTCGCCCGGATGCTCCCCTGGGGGGGGCGGCCGTCGCTCGTCCGGTAGCGGGCCTGGAGGGCCTGGAGAAAGGCCCCGCTCTGGAGGACCTCGATCACATCGTCGTTGAGATACTCAGAACTCACGTAAGCGTAGTACTCGTCGCGGGGGGTATACGCCGAGAGGGTCCACTGCGGGCGAACGGCCAGTTTCACTGTGGCCTGGTACCCGCCGGTCGTCTGCGGGAAAAAGAAGAGGCCGACCCAGCTGCCGACGAACGCCAGCAGCCCCAGGAGCGGCGCCAGCCACCAGCGACGCCGGACGATCGCCCAGTACTCACGCAACTCCACGGCTGTCCCCTCACCCACCGGCCACCGGCGCCGTCGACCACTCCGCCGACCGCCCGGTCAGCCCGGCTTGATGGCGCGCGTAGGCCTCGGTCACCAGCGCCCGGAAGCGCTCCTGAAAGCGCCCCACATCGAAGGCCATGGCGTGCTGGCGGATCCGCCGGGGATCGAAATGGCGCGGCTGGAAGTCGGCCAGAACCGCCGCCAGGGCCTCGGCCGTCGGCTCGGCGAAGAAGAGGCCGGTCTCACCCGGAACAATGGTCTCCAGCGCCCCCCCTCGGCCGTAGGCGATGACCGGCCGTCCGGCCGCCTGGGCCTCCAGCGGCACCAGACCGAAGTCCTCCTCGCCGGGGAAAAGAAGCGCCTGGCAGCGTGCCAGGAGGTCGCGGACCACGCTGTCCGGCTGGCGGCCCAGGAACTCGATGGTGGGCCCGGCCAGGCGCTCCAGGCGGGGCCGGTCGCGTCCGTCGCCGACGATCTTCAGCCGGCGGCGCAGGTGATTACAGGCGGCGATGGCCAGGTCGATGCGTTTGTAGGGGACAAGGCGCGAGACGATAAGGAAGAAATCACCGATATCCTCGGGCGCGGCCAGCCGGAAGCGTTCGACCGGCACCGGCGGATGGAGGACGGCCAGCACCGGCCGGCGATAGAACTTGCGGATGCGGGCCGCCACCGCCTGGGAGATGGCGACGAAGTAGTCCACCCGCTGGGCGGCCAGGAAGTCCCAGGTGCGCAGGTAGTTCAGAAAGAGCGGCAGCACCAGCCGGGCCAGCCGGCCGAAGCCCTCGCGGGCGGCGTAGTCCGGAAAGAGCCAGAGGAACCGGGCCGGCGTCAGGCAGTAACAGAGGTGGCAGGTCTCCGGCCGGGTGATGATCCCGTAACTGAAGGCGCTGCTGTTGTTGATCACCAGGTCGTAGCCGCTGAGGTCGAACTGCTCGAAGGCCAGCGGATAGAGCGGCAGGAACCACTGGTGCTTGCGGGTGACCAGCGGCAGGCGCTGCAGGAAACTGGTCCGGATGTCCCAGGTGCGGTACTCGGGGGGACAGGCCCGCGGATCGTACATGGCGGTGTAGACCGGCGCCGTGGGGTAGAGGGCGTGCAGCACCTCCAGCACCCGCTCGGCCCCGCCGTACTGGTTGAGCCAGGAGCAGACGATGGCCACCCGCATCAGTAGGCCCCCACGCCCAGAAGAACCGCCGGGATCGTCCGCAGCAGGATCTTCACATCCAGCCAGAGCGACCAGTTCTCGATATACCAGATGTCCAGGAGCACCATCTCGTCAAACGTCAAGTTGCTTCGCCCGCTCACCTGCCAGAGCCCGGTCATCCCCGGCGCCACCTCCAGGCGTCGGCGGTGCCAGGGCTCATAGCGCTCCACTTCATGGGGCAGCGGCGGCCGGGGGCCGACCAGGCTCATCTCGTTCTTCAGCACGTTGAGCAGCTGGGGCAGTTCGTCCAGGCTCAGCCGGCGGAGAATGCGACCGACCCGGGTTCGGCGGGGGTCGTTGCGCATCTTGAAGATAGGGCCTCGTGCCTCGTTGAACGCCTGCAGGCGCTCCAGTTCCTGCTCCGCCCCCACGCGCATCGAGCGGAATTTGTAGCAGACGAAAGGCTTGCCGTGGCGCCCGATCCGGACCTGGCGCAGCAGCACCGGCCCGGGCGAGTCCAGTTTAATGGCCAGGGCGATGAGCCCCATCAGCGGGGCCAGCACGATCAAGGCCAGTGTGGCGATGGCCACGTCCATCGCCCGCTTCAGAAACAGATTGATGCCCCGGATCGAGACCTCACGGGTGCCGATGAGCGGGATGCCGTTGAGGTCCTCGATATCCAGTTGATTCAGGCTCAGTTCGAAGACATCCGGCACCAGCCGGAAACTCACGCCCTGGCGCTGACAGAGCAGCATGATGTCCACGATCCGCTGGTGCGAGGCCGAGGGCAGGGCGATGATCACCTCGTCGATATCAAACTCCCAGAGAAGGCGCGGCAGGTCGTCAGGCGTGCCCAGAGCCCGGAAGCGGCCGATATCCTCGCGGCGCCGCTCGTCGACGAACCCCACGATCTGGTAGCCCAGTTCCGGCTGGGCGACGACATTTTGCATAATCAAGCGGCCCTGCCGGCCGGCGCCGACCACCAGGATCCGCTGGAGGCCGATCCCCCGCCGGCGGAGATGGGCCAGGATAAACCGTTCGACCAGGCGCTCGGCGGCCAGCAGGGCGATGATCAGGGCCCAGGCGTAGACGAAGACCAGGCGCGAGTAGCCGAAGGGGCGGAAGTAGAAGACGGCCACGATCATCGCCGCGCTGCCGATGGTCGTGCCGCCGAAGATCAGGCCGACTTCGTCGATCCAGCCGGCGCCCCGGCGCAGGTGGTAGAGGCCGTTGAGGCGGAAGACCACCAGAAGCAGGGCGGTCAGCAGCAGTTCGAGGCCCAGGTAACTCGACCAGGGGAGGTAGTTTTCGAGGGTGACCTCACGTCCCAGCTCGGCCTGATAGCGCGCCCACCAGGCGCCGGCGAAGCCGAGGTTGATCAGACCGGCATCGAGCAGCGCCTGGGCTGGCGTGGGAAGCAGACGCCCGCGCCGTCTGGCCATGCCCCACCTTTCCCGTGTCTCCGACCCGGTCGTTCCCGGCTCAGGTCACCGCCGCCGCGTAGACCGCGAGGGTCGCCCGGGCCGCGGCCGGCCAGGTGAACTGCTGGGCCCGCTCGCGCCCGCGCCGGGCCAGCTCAGCCCGCCGGTCGGCATCGGCCAGGACCTCGGCCAGCGCCCGGGCCAGCGCCCGCTCATCGCAGGGCGGGACCAGGAGCCCTCCCTCGCCGACCACCTCCGGGAGGGCCGAGGCGTTGGCGGCGATCACCGGTGTGCCGCAGGCCATCGCCTCCAGCACCGGCAGGCCGAATCCCTCGTACAAAGAGGGGTACACAAAGGCGGCTGCCCCATTATACCACAAGGGTTGCTCGGCGAAGGGGATATAGCCCGGAAAGAGCACCTCCGCCCGCAGCCCCAGCCGCTCAACCAGGGCGAAGATCTCCTCGAACAGCCAGCCGCGCCCCCCGGCGATGACCAGTTTGTGCGGCCAGTTTCCCTCGCGCTTGAGCCGGGCGAAGGCCCGGATGAGGGTCGGGATGTTCTTGCGGGGCTCCAGCGTCCCCACAAACAGAATGTACTCCTCTGGCAGTCCGCGCTGGCGCTTGAAGGCCGCCACCGTCTCGGCCGGCAGCGGCCGGAAGACCTCGTGCTCCAGACCGTGGTGCACCACGGTGATCTTCTCCGGCGGCACCCCCAAAAGCCGCACCAGATCCCGCTTGGTGTGGGCGCTGACCGCGATGATCCGCTGCGCCTGCCGCACCGCCCGGCGTGTGCTCAGGCTCAGGTACAGGCGGTTCGAGCGCCGGAAGGCCGTGGGAACGGTCAGAAAACTCAGATCGTGGACGGTGAGCACCGCCGGGCAGGGACAGAGGAAGGGCAAGACGTAGGCCGGACCGTGCAGCAGATCGGCCCGGCAGCGGAGCAGGGCCAGCGGGAGAGCGGTCTGCTCCCACAGAATGCGGGCCAGGGGCCTGCCGGTCGGCCAGGCCGCCAGCCAGTAGCGGAGCCCCGGCACCGGGGTCGGCGGCCGGGCCGCCACGAAGGCGGTGAACTGGTGCTCCGGGGCGACGGCGGGGAGAGAGGTGAGCAGATTGCCGATGTACCGGCTGAGACCAGCGTTGCGGTAGGTCGGCGTGAAACTCAGCAGCTGAGCGTTGATCGCCACCCGCATCGGCGCGGTCGGCCCCGGCGGTCAGGATCGGGCGAACTGGATGAGAAAATCGGCGACCTGGCGGCTCATCAGCCCCAGCAGATGCTCCCCCAACTCTCGGGTCGCCTGGGCCGGGTTATCGGTGAAGCCGTCGAGGGCGTGGAGAGCTCGGTGCCGCTGGATGAAGGCCGGCGGTTCTGCCACCACCGGCGGGACCGCCGGGCGCACGGGCAGCCGATCCGGCGTCACCAGGTCGGGGCGCAGGGCCAGCATGCAGGCGGTCTCAAAGGCCCCGGCGTGGCCGGGGAGAGCCGCCAGGGTCCGGGCACGCTCATCGGCCAGGAGGGCTGGCCGGGCGATGGTCCAGTAGGAGGCGGCGGCGATGGCCACCGGGTGCTGGGTGGCCACGTCCAGAGCGACCTGGCGGATGGCCGCATCATTGCCGCCATGACCGTTGAGCAGGACGATGCGGGTGAAGCCGCTTAAGATCAGCGACTCACAGAGGTCGCGCAGGACGGCCAGAAACGTGTCGCTGCGCAGCGAGAGCACCCCCGGATAGGGACGGTGATGGTGGGAACTGCCATAGCAGACGGTGGGCGCCACCAGCACGCGGATCTCCGCACTGGCCAGCTCGGCCGCCCGCCGGGCGATGGCCTCGCAGATAGCGGCGTCGGTCTGGATCGGCAGATGCGGTCCGTGCTGTTCGATCGCGGCGGTGGGCAGGACGACCAGCGCCTCGGGCGCCAGCGCCCGGACCTCCTCGCGGGTCAACTCGGACAGGAGCAACCGTGGCGGCACGTGCTTCTCTCCCGGTCAGGCCCTCCCCGACCCTTCTGGCAGACGCTCCGGTCTCCAGTATACCGGTCGTCTCTCTGTTTGTCCACACCGCCCCCCTGGGCACTGTCACACGGACGGTGGGTGAGTTTGGGGAAAGGGCTCTCCCGCGGCCGTCCCTTCCAGGCCCTCCCGCCTCACACCACCCGGAGGTGGGAGAGAAGCAGCGCCGCTTCCACCCCTGCCCAGGTCTTGATCCCCCGCATCCCCCGGGCCCGCCACCGGAACCGCCCGATGGCCTGCTCCACCCGGTTGTTGGTGGCAGGCACCCCCCAGACCCGCCGGTCCAGGGTGTATCGGCCCCACTCCTCGGAAAGCCGCAGCCAGACCCTCGCCAACTCCCCCAAGGACCCCTCTTTCCTCTTCCCCACCCCCTGCACCACCTGCCGGTAGAAGGCAAAGAGCCTCCTCCCCCCATCGGGGGGCCGAGCCCGCAGCACCGCCCCGGCCTCTTCCACCACCTCCTGCCACTTCTCGGGCACTTGGGAGCGAAGGCGGAAGAGGGCCCTGCCGGCCCACCGAAGGAGATGGAAGGTGCACCCCTGGTGCCCAAGCCCCAGGGCCTCCGCCACGGTCCGGTAGGAGCCCAGGTCGTCGGAGACCAGCACCTCCACCCCCAGGGCCTGGACCAGGGGGCGGAGGGCCGAGGCCACCGCCTTTGGGTCCTTCTCGTCCACCGGAAGCACCAGGAGGGGGAGGCCTCCCCCCATCTCCACACCCACCAGGACCCCCTGGGGCTTTCCCCGCACCCGCACCCCACAGCCGTCCACCCCCAGCACCCGGGCCTGACGGGGGAGGCGGTGCTTCACCGCCGCGGAAAGGGCCCGGACATCCCGGAGCACGCTCATCCGGGAGAGGGGGAGGCCCAGGTGGGGGAGGAGGGAGGCGACGGAGCGCAGAGACAGGCCCAGGGCCCAGAGGAGGGCGGAGAGGGCGACGGTCCGTCGGCTCTGGGTCCAGCGGGTGACGCCCCGGGGGG
>Ga0101941_1001175_pt1 | contig 22001 bp, 18 predicted proteins | sample DewCreD2012metaG_3_FD_75242 | JGI IMG/M metagenome (GOLD analysis project Ga0101941, IMG submission 75242) | Hot spring sediment bacterial and archeal communities from British Columbia, Canada, to study Microbial Dark Matter (Phase II) - Dewar... ...
TTACAGGTCAGCGTAATGCCGAAATGTTTGTGAAACATAAAAAGTATATGATGTACCTGTTTCAGGTAAAGTAATTTTCCCGACTATATTTAAACCCTATTTGGTTGCACTAGATGCAGCCGGATAGGGTTTGTGATTTTTATTTTTTTTAAATAATTACAAGTTTATAGTTTTGAAATTAGGATGTGAATATTTTATTTGCCATCTTTGCATCGCAACTGGAAATAGGTTGAAAGTTCATTAAGTCAGTAAGGATTGGTTTTATACCCATCGATCGTATTAGTTAAGAGTGCCCCCTCCAAAAGGTTTTCATCTTTATCTTATTCATCACCCACTAGTCTTAGTTAACGCAATTTTTAATGGAGATTTCGTAAGAAGTCAAATTTGTGTTCTATGTTTTATTAACAATAGTGCCTGAATTACCTCTTTTTCTGAAGTGATTTATTCCGTTAACAGTATGACTTCCGTTGTTGAAAGGAAACTTTGTTTGGTTATTTGCTGTTGTTAGCTGATACCTACATTAAAATTTATGAGGCGATTTAGATTTGCCTCCAAAGAGATGGATATTATAAAAAAGAAAACGTACGGTTTTTCAAAACAGGGTACATTTAACAGAGGGCGTAAAAGTTCTGCTCCAAAAGCAAAAGGTGTATCAGGGATAGACCCTAATATGTTGATCAAAAAAGCAAGTACAGAAGAGGTGAAGCCATTTGTTTCGTCGGCTATGTATAAAGATATTGATCTTGATATAAGACTTAAAAATAACCTCCTTAAAAAAGGTTATGATCGTCCTACTCAAATTCAGGAAGCATCACTGGAACAGTTGATTGCAGGCAGAAATATGGTAGGTGTGGCCAGTACCGGTACAGGTAAAACAGGAGCTTTTCTTATACCGGTTATCGAGCAATTGTTGAAAGCAAAAGCACCTTTTACTTCAATAGTAGTGGTACCAACGCGTGAACTTGCTCAGCAGGTAGAAGCGGAGTTTAAAAGCCTTACTTTAGGGATGGGTTTTTCGGTAGCATGTTTTATTGGTGGTACCAGTGTTAGTCAGGATATAATAAAAGCCAAAAGAAGAAATCATCTGATTGTGGGTACTCCCGGCAGGTTGATGGATATGTCTAACAGAGGCGCTTTGAGGTTTAGTGATATTTCTGTTTTGATATTGGATGAGTTTGACCGTATGCTTGATATGGGCTTTGTGCATGATATCAAAAGGATGACTGCCATGATGACCAATAGAAAACAAACGATGTTGTTTTCAGCTACTGTAGAAAAATCGCAGGAGATGATTATAAGTCAAATGGTAGAAAATCCTGTAAAAATACAGATAAGTACAGGCAAAAACGCCAGTAATAGTGTTGAGCAGAATGTAATTAAAGTAAAAACAGGAGAAGATAAGTTTAAACTTCTGCTTGATTTGTTTAGTTCTGAAGATTTAAACAAGGTTATTTTATTTGCAGAGACAAAACGTGGAGTGGATGTCTTAAGTAAAAAATTGAGTAATTCGGGAATTGCCAATGGAATTATTCATGGTGATAAATCCCAAAACTATAGAACTAAGGCCATAAGCCAGTTCAAAAATGGTATAACCCGGGTATTGATAGCTACTGATGTAGCAGCCAGGGGGATAGATATTGAGCATGTAACACATGTAATCAATTATCAGTTACCAATGACTATGGATAGTTATATACATAGGATTGGTAGAACAGGTAGAGCCGGAAATAAAGGAATGGCCTACACATTTGTAGATTAATTAATAAAAAAGAGTACATTAAAATTTAATATTATGAACACCGGAACTGTAAAGTTTTTCAACAACGAAAAAGGATTTGGATTTATTAAGCCTGATGGCGGAGGAGAAGATATATTTGTACACAGCAGCGGGCTGGTTGACGAAATCAGAGAAAACGACAAAGTACAATATGATACTGAGCGTGGCCGTAAAGGTATGAATGCAATCAACGTAGAAGTAGTTCAATAAGCTATTTCTTTGTAGAAAAATAAAAAGCCGTACGAAAGTATGGCTTTTTTTATGCCTGAAAAGATGTAAATTACTCTCCAATAATCCTCGTTTGTAACAGAGGGTTATTGAGATTGGCGATTTTATCGCTTTATGCTCCTTAGTCTGTAAATCCTACTTTTTCTCTATCCACCGCTTTACATCGTCCAGTTTCTGAAGTATTGAAGCTTCTGTGTTTATATCTTCCGGCAATTGTTCTGAGTAGTAGCCTACAAACTTCCATAGTTCATTGATTTCGGATAGGTATACCTCATAGTCTATATAGTTGGGGTTGAGGCTATGCAGGGTGAGCGAATTGTTGTTTAGTCGCTTAAAAACCTTTTTGATGGCATAGCCCTGGGTATGTGATATGACAATGTAAATTTGTCCGTCCTTTACATCATGAAAATCTTCTACATACTCACCCAGTACTTTACATCGCTCTGGTAGTGGGTACATACTGTCGCCCTCCGATTCGAACATACGCAGGGTTTTACCACTTTTTACAAACGGCAGGCTGGCCTTGGGTAAGTCTTTGATAAAATCGGGGTCGTTGTAGCCTATCATATACCCGGCCCTGACTTTGGCCGGTACATATTCGATGTTTTCTTTCTTGTTTTCATCCACTGTTATGGCCACAATACGCAGATTCTTGCCTTTGCTGTGCTCAAAACTGTTTTCGATTTCGTAAAGCTTAAGTTCGGAAAAGGCTGACAGGTCGTCTCGCAGCAAATAGTCTATACTCAATCGGAAGTAGTCGCTAAATGCTATAAGGTCTTCAATAGAAGGGTTTTTGGTATGTCCTATCTCATAGGCTGTTAGTTTTCGTCTTGTAAAGCCGAGGCTGTCGGCAATAAATTCTTGCGTTTTTTTTCGTCTCTTTCTGAGGAACTTAATGTTTTTTGCAAACAGGCTCTCTTGTTTTTGATCTGGCATTTTGCTACAATATAGAATATTTATTTGTCACAAATTGTAGCAAATATACTATAAAGGAGGGATATTATGCAACGATCTATTTTACATCTTGACCTGGATTCTTTTTTTGTTTCTGTGGAAAGGCTGAAAAACCCTGTCCTGGTAGGAAAACCAGTTATTATTGGAGGAAGCAGCAATAGAGGTGTGGTGGCTTCCTGTAGTTACGAAACCCGAAAGTTTGGAGTACGGTCAGCTATGCCCATGCGTTTGGCCAAAAGGCTTTGTCCGGATGCTTTGGTGATTCGTGGCGATATGGAAAGCTATTCCCAACACTCGGCCTTGGTGACTGAGGTTATTCAAGGTTGTGCACCTGTTTATGAAAAGGCGAGTATTGATGAGTTTTATCTGGATCTGACCGGTATGGACAGGTTTTATGGCTGTTATAAATGGTCTGTAGAACTCCGAAAGCGCATTATGAAAGAAACGGGTTTGCCTATTTCCATGGCTCTGGCGGTAAACAAACTGGTGAGCAAAATGGGCACCGGTGAGGCCAAACCCAACGGCCAACTAGAAGTACTTGCAGGTACTGAAAAGCCTTTTATTGCTCCCATGCCGGTAGGCAAAATACCTATGGTAGGTGAAAAAACGGCCGCTCAATTGTTCAGCATGGGGGTCAAAACCATCAAGACGCTGCGCGATGTGCCTCCCAAATTGTTGGAAGTAGAGTTCGGTAAAAACGGAATTGCACTCTGGAATAAAGCCAATGCCATTGATGAAACACCGGTGGAACCTTACCATGAGCAGAAATCGCTGTCGGCCGAACGGACATTTCAGGAAGATACCACCGATGTGCAATTTCTACATGCTGTATTGGTAAAATTGACTGAAGACCTGGCCTTTGAGCTTCGCAAAATGGGTAAACTAACGGCTTGTATTACTGTAAAAATCCGCTATAGCGACTTTAATACCGTCACTATGCAACGGCGCCTGCCATACACAGCCAATGACAATGTGCTCATGGATATGGCCAAAGAACTGCTTGGTAAATTGTATGACCGCAGATTGCTGATTCGTCTTATTGGTATTCGGTTTTCGCATCTGGTGCAGGGTAGCCCTCAAATACACCTGTTTGAAGACACAGCAGAGGCCGTAAATCTTTGTTTGGCTATGGATAAAATTCGAAAGAAGTATGGGCAAAAGGCTGTAATGAAAGCTGAAGGTTTTTTGCCCTATACAAACAGCTAGTTTACACCCAATTTGCTGTCTGTAAATTATTAAGGCCACCCCACAAACTATAGGACAATCTGATCGAATAGCTATGTTTTGCAAAACGTATTACAGTTTGCGTTATGGCACGTTGTCGCCCGAGGAATTGGTAAAAGAAGCCAGGGCCAGAGGTGTACAATGCCTTTTGTTGACGGATATTAACAATACTTCGGCCCATTATGATTTTGTCAGAGCCTGCCAACAAGTTGGTATTCGTTGCTTATTGGGTATAGAATTCCGGCTGGATAATTATACCCCCTTGTATATTGGAGTTGCTCAGAATAATGAAGGATTGTATGAACTCAACTCGTTTCTAAGTAAACACTCGTTGGAGGGGCTGCCGCTTCCTGCCGTAGCTCCGGCTTTTGAGCATGCTTACGTTGTTTATCGATTGCCTTGGGGTGTTCCTGAAAATCTGCGTCCGAATGAGTTTGTGGGCATAGCTCCTTATGAGGTAAACCGGCTGTTGACTTCACCCTGGAAAACGAAGCTAAACAAACTGATTGCTTACCAAACCATTTGTTTTAGTGATTCCGATGGATTTATAACCCACCAACTATTGCAGGCAATAGACCAAAATACCCTGCTTTCTAAACTGGATAAACGTTTTATTGCTCACCAAACAGAACTGTTTTATACCGAAAAGCAAAGCCGGGAAGCTTATCAGTTGTATCCGGAACTTTTATCCAATGCTCAAAAGTTGTTCGAGACCTGCCATGTTCAGCTTGATACAGAAACCCCAAAAAACCGAAAGCATTTTACGCGAAGCGGAAAAGACGATTACAATCTGTTGGAAAAACTGACCTATGAAGGCATGGAATACCGGTATGGTACAGACCATAAAGTGGCCAAACAACGAATTGCCAAAGAGCTGAAAGTGATTGCCGAACTTGGCTTTTTGAGTTACTTTCTGATTACCTATGACATCGTGCGATATGCCCAAAGCAAGGGCTACTACCATGTGGGACGTGGTTCGGGTGCCAATTCTATAGTGGCTTATTGCCTCAAGATAACCGATGTCGACCCCATAGAGTTGGATTTGTATTTTGAGCGGTTTATTAACCCTTACCGGACAAGTCCGCCTGATTTTGATATTGATTTTAGTTGGGACGAACGGGATGATGTGATGGATTATGTTTTTAAGCGATATGGCTCCGAACATGTGGCTTTAATGGCCACCTACAGTACTTTTAAGGGTGCATCTATCATTCGGGAGTTAGGCAAAGTTTATGGGCTGCCCAAGGCCGATATTGATCTAATGGCCGATGAACCCATGGCTACAAACAAGCACCACCAGTTGGCTAAAGAAATTGTTGCTCAGGGGGCAAGAATTGCGGAGTTTCCTAATCATCTGGGTATTCATGCCGGAGGTATGTTGATTACCGAAGCACCGCTTTGTCAGTTTACGGCCTTGCAAATGATGCCCAAAGGTTTTCCCATAGTTCATTTTGATATGCACGTAGCAGAGGAAAACGGGTTCTTCAAATTCGATATACTTAGTCAGCGGGGGATAGGTCACATCAAAGAAACCGTTGCACATATTCGCAGAAACAGGCAGGTATATGTGGATGTACACCGTGTTGAGGAGTTTAAAAAAGATCCCAAGGTTAAAGCACAATTGAAGGCCGCCAGGACTATTGGCTGCTTTTATATCGAAAGTCCTGCTATGCGGGGCCTGCTATCTAAGTTGCGCTGTGATAATTATATTTCTCTGGTTGCTGCCAGTTCCATTATTCGCCCGGGAGTAGCCAAGAGTGGTATGATGCGCGAGTATATTTCCCGTTTTCATCGTCCTGAAAGTTTTGAATACCTGCACCCTAAGTTTGCCGAATTTCTGGGCGAGACTTATGGGGTTATGGTATATCAGGAAGATGTGATTAAAGTGGCTCATTATTTTGCAGGGCTCGACCTGGGTGAAGCTGATATTCTGAGACGCGCCATGAGTGGCAAAAGTCGTGGCAAAAAAGAGTTTGAGCGTATACGTGACAAGTATTTTTCCAATTGTAAAACATTGGGATACTCCGACAAATTGGCACAGGAGGTATGGCGACAGATCGAATCGTTTTCGGGCTACTCGTTTTGCAAGGCCCATTCGGCCAGCTTTGCTGTAGAAAGTTACCAAAGCCTTTACCTGAAAACCTATTATCCTTTGGAATTTATGGTAGGGGTGATTAATAATTTTGGTGGTTTTTATAATACAGAACTCTATGTACATGAAGCCAGAATGTGTGGAGCCACCATTGAAGCTCCTTGCGTAAATCATAGCCAATACCTCACTACCATTATTGGCGATGTAATTTACCTGGGTTTTGTCCACCTCAAAGCGCTGGATAGTTCTATAGCCCATACCGTGGTCGCCGAACGGAAACGAAATGGACCTTATCTGAGTCTGGAAGACTTTGTAAGACGTACACATGTTCGCAAGGAAGCCTTGTGTATTCTTATTCGTATTGGGGCACTTCGCTTTACCGGGCTTAGCAAACAGGTTTTGTTATGGAATAAAAACAAATACCTGCCCCTAAAAAAGGAGGCTTTGGTTGCTACCCCTATGTTTATGGATTCTGATCAAACGCATGCCTTGCCTGCTCTGGAAGTATGCGCTACAGAAGATATACTTGACCAATTAGAGCTACTGGGTTTTCCATTGGTTTCGCCATTTGATTTGCTGAAAACAGATTTCAGAGGCGAGGTTATGGCCAAGGACTTATTGCTGCATGTAAGTAAAACCGTGCGGATGGTGGGGTATTTTGTGGCAAAGAAAAACGTGGCTACCTCCAACGGCAAGCTGATGAACTTTGGTACCTGGGTAGACTATGAAGGTTCCTTTTTTGATACCACGCATTTTTCGCCTTCCCTGGCTAGTTACCCGTTTAGGGGTAGTGGCTGTTATTTGTTGTTGGGCAAAGTGGTGGAAGATTTTGGTTTCCCCGGCTTAGAGGTACAGAAAATGGCAAAGTTGAGGGTGAAGGAATAGAGAGAAATGGGATTTCTGTGAAAAGTACTAGTAATTCAAAAAAACCACATAGTGTCGTGTTGCTTTGTTGCGTATAAAATAATAGGTAATATTTTTTACAATTTAACAGCTGTTTTATGGAAGATAATCTTAATAAAAGTGAACCGGAAAAAATTATTTATCCGGATGAAGAAGAAGCCAATAAGGATTTGTTTCAAGGTGAACCCTGGGTAGATTTTGATCCTTTTGAAGATGCTATACTGGCCTATAAAAGTCCGGATCGATTTTTTGACGAAGAGGGTTATGCACATTATTACTTCACCAAGGATGGTGTAGAATATAGTTGCAAATTATTTGAGCGCTATAAGGGATTAGTCAGTTACTCGCTTGGTGAAAAAGAAGATTTTCTAAGCGTATATGTAGGTGCTTGCAAAAGAGGTAGTGAAGTGAATTTTATACCATTTCCGGAACCTGTAAAAGAGAATCCGGAAAATTATGATGCCTATCATAAAGCACTCGCATTAGCCAGAGAAATTCTTATACACGAAGAGGATGGTCCTAAACCTAGAAGTTTAACCAAAAATTAATCAGTAGGAGGCGAGGAACGAGCTGAACTATCTGCCCCAATCAAGAAAATTACCATTTTGGTGTAGTAAAATGATGCCAAACTGGTTGATTTTCTTGATCGGTTAAGAAATGTTGTTTTTCTATTGCTTTATTAAAATTAAATTCTCCTAAACATATTGTTTAAGCAAAAAAAACCGCCTTCTGCTTGCGCATCCGGCGGCCAGCCTGAGCTTTACCCAGGCGTTTTATTTTTCAAATTGCAGTTGTTTTTTTGCTGCCTGTCCTTTTATACTTTTTATCATGGCATCGTCCAGTTGATTTTCTGTTTCAGCTGCATTTTTTTGCTGCTCTTTTACATAGGCTTCACGTTGGGTGTTTAGGTTTTTTATTTCAGTCTTTATTCTTTCTCTTTCAGCCTTTTTGGTTTTGATGTATGCTTCCTTTTCGGCAAGTGACTTACCTCTCATTTCAGTTGGTAAATCTTCATCTTTTACTTTGCTCAAATCAAAGTCTTTTTCGTCGCTGGCATCAACCAGATCCCAACTGGAGTTTTTATAAAAATGAGAGGACTTACTAATCGCTCTTTTTACCGAGTTTGCCTCTCCGTAAGAACCTGCTTTGGAGTCTTCAGCAACCTGTTTTTCTTTTTTCTCGCTTCCTTTGCTGCCATAACTGATATAGGTTTGGTTTAGATTTATATTGAGCTGGGTAATTTGTGGATCGTAAGGCGACTGAATGTACACCGTTTTCTGGTTATGATCTATATTCATATAGTTGCCACCTGTAATATCGGCGCCTTCTTTCCAAAAGGTACTTATACCATTCTGGAAGTCACCGCAGAAAATTGTATTTACGGTTATGCCTTTGTTTTTGGCTTTCAGGCAACTTTCTTTAAAAGGTACCGAGCCCTGATTGAAAGGTTCATTGCCGGCAATAAAGATCATCTGCAAGTCATCAGGGTTCTCAGACCAGGTTAGTTCATTCATGGAAGTTCTGATTACATATCCGCAATATTCATCGCCACCATTGGTTTTTAGTTCGAAGAGTTTTTCGGACAAATCGTCCAGATCATTACTAAAGGCAAGTACCTGGCGAATATATCCGGTTTCGGCAGAGAGTCTGTCGTTGCCATATTCGTACAATGCAATTTCCAGCGATGGTCGTCCCTGTTCGTGTTTGGCAGCTGCCAGCTCATTTACGATAGACCATAATTGCGATTTGGCCTGTTCAATCAATCCATCCATACTATTGCTGGTATCGAGTAGGAGGGCGATTTTTATTTTTCGACTATTGGTTTCTGTTTTATCGGCTACTACCACTACTTCTGTTGCAATGGCTGTATCAGGACTTGCTATTCGGTTATCACCTTCAGGATTGGTACATGCCACCGAAAATGAACTGATAAACATGGATAGTGCCACTTGGGTAAGGATCAGGTTTCTCTTTTTCATAATTGTTGTTTTTGTTTGATAACCCCAAGGTATATGATAGGTATATTTCAATAAAGGCAGACTTAGTGTATGCTCATTCTGACTTGGTGAAATGGTAGTATGACTTAGGTAAAAAAATGTAGTAAAGTGTTCTTTTTCAAGTGATAGTTTTCCGTATTTTGCAGCTATGCGGTATCCCCCAAAAGCAATACTTCCGGTCATATTCTTCGTTGCATTTCTGTATACATCTGTATGTTTGGGTCAGGAAAAGAAGTCTAAATTTTCTTCTAAAGAACCTGTAGATGCTGAGTATTATTTACAACAGGCAGAAAGCAGGTATGAAAAAGATCCCAAAACGGCTTTGTATCATATTGAAAAAGCCCTGGCAGAAGCTCTACGCGAAAAAAATATTTCGGCAGAAGCCCGAGCATATCAGTTGCTGGCCAAAATCAATTTTAATCAGGGTTTGTATGAACAAGCTATAGTAGATGCGGGCAAATCGGTCAATCTGTTTTCTGCATCCGGCAATGAGGTACAAAAGTGGGAATCATACAAAATACTGGCCTTGGCTCAGGAAAAAGCAGGTAAATTGAAGGAGGCTGAAAATAGTTACAAAAAGCTTTTGGAAATGGCTGAGAAAAAAAAAGATTCTGACCGAATGGTCACTGCTCGCAGTGGTTTGGGCAGAGTTTCGGGTGAAAAGGGCGATTACAAAAAGGCCCAGGATGAATTTGAAAAAGTCTTAGACTTAGAAGAGTCCAGAAGTAATACTTCCGGTCAGATACTGGCCAATAAGTCTATAGGTGAGGTGCTTGAAAAACAAAATAAGAACTCCGAAGCGATCGAGTTTTATTCCAAATCAGAAAAACTTGCCCGTAGTACCGATGATGTTAAAAATATTGTTTCTGCTTCCAAAAACATCAAAGAAGTATATAGAAAAGAAGGTCGTATAGCCGATGAACTTACCTTGCGATTGAATTCGCTGGTTGGTTATATAGCAGAAGGCAATTTAGCGGCGGCGGCAGAGGAAAATAGTCAGATAGCGGCCATATACTTAAATCAGCAAGAACCTAACAAGGCTTTGCCGTATCTGGAAAAAGGACTGATACTGAGTCAGAAGATTAATGATCCGGATAAAACAAGCAAACTATTTCAACATATGAGCAGTGCTTACCGGATGAAAAATGATTATCACAAAGCACTTCAATATTTTGAAAACTATGTAAGCCTCACCGATTCAATTCGCAAAAATATTGAAGCCAAACAGGAAGGGCAGGTGAAGCTCAATCAGGAACTTTCACTGCGACAAAAGAAAATTGAGTTTCTGGAAAAAGACTTGGAACTTAATACCCATGCTCTGGCACTTTTACAAAACGAGCGTAAGTTTCAGCAAGTTATTATATACAGTCTGGCAGTTGTATTGCTGGTATTTGGACTTGCAGCTTTTGCCATATACAGGATTAGCCGCAAACGTAGAAGGGCGAATTTACTGTTGGCGCTTAGATCCTTGCGTACGCAAATGAATCCACATTTTATTTTTAATGCACTCAATAGTGTCAACAGTTTTATAGCCAGGAGCGATGAAAAGTCGGCAAACAAATATTTATCTGATTTTAGTAAACTTATGCGAGAGGTGATGGAAAACTCGCAACATGATTTTATTTCCCTGAGCACCGAAATCCGGATTCTTGAATTGTATATGGCATTGGAGCATGCCCGTTTTCAGGACAAATTTGCCTACGAATTACAAGTAGATCCTTCGCTTGACAGAGATGCTGTGTTTTTGCCTCCTATGTTGGTGCAGCCTTATATTGAAAATGCGGTCTGGCATGGACTGAGATACAAAGAAAATTCGGGATTCTTAAAAGTTTCCTTTTCAAAAATAAATGAGAAGTTGGTCATAATGGTAGAAGATAACGGCATAGGACGGAAACGTTCGGAAGAACTTAAAACCGCCAATCAGAAAGCCCGAATATCTACCGGACTTAAAAATACGGCCAATCGCATTGACCTTATTAATCAACTACACCATACCGGACTTAAGGTTATAGTTCGTGATCCGGACAATGAAACCCAAAGCGGTACTATAGTTTGTATAGAAATACCTTTATCCAAAATCGAAGAGCGTGAAGGCAGTTATAGTTGATGATGAAAAAACAGCCAGGGAAATCCTGAGCAATTATGTGCAAAAATATTGTACCGATGTGCAGATTGTTGGTGAAGCAGAATCTGTTCCATTGGCTACGGAACTGATTAGAAAACTAAAACCTGATCTGGTATTTCTGGATGTGGAAATGCCTTTTGGAAATGCCTTTGATTTGCTGCAAGAGCTGCATGATGAAAGCTTCGAAACGATATTTGTAACCGCGTACAGCAATTATGCCATCAAAGCATTGAATTGCAGTGCCGCCTATTATCTGCTAAAGCCGGTAGATATTGATGAACTGGTAGCTGCAGTTGATAAAGTGAAGCAAAAGAAATTGTCGCAGGATACATTTTCCAGCACAAAGATATTGGTCGAAAATCTTCAATCTATAGGAGCACAGCAACAAAAGGTAGTATTACCGCTTATGGAAGGTTTTGAAGTAGTGCAGGCCGGCGATATAATTCGCTGCGAGGCCAACGACAACTTCACGCTGTTTCATTTGTTGGATCAACGTAAAATTCTTATTTGCAGAACCCTCAAATTTTATGAAGCAGCCTTGTCTGAAGTTGGTTTTGTACGCATACACAAATCACATCTGATTAATATACAACACCTCAGAAAGTATATAAAAGGCAAAGGTGGGCAGGTAGTCATGTCGGATGGTTCGGTGGTGGATGTTTCTCCCAATAAGAAAGATGAGCTAATGAGTCGGTTTTGAAATATACCATATAGATTAGCCATTTAGTTTCCGGGCGGGCTTTGAGGAAATTGCGTTAAGAAATTTCAAGGAATGAAGCGTGAAAAATTTCACTGTTTGAAGTCCGACGAAGGAGGACAAGTTTGAGATTTTTAGCTGAATGAATTGGAATTTTAGCAAATTTACTCATGCCCTTAGCCCCGATTTTTCATCGGGGTTGCTTACTTTTTTCATCAATGGAGGTGAGCAATGTGAATTGCGAGGCCAGCCCTCGCTTGGGTAAGGCCAAGCCGGCAAGGCGTTAAAGATAAATAAATTCAATTGCAACAATAACTCGGAAAGTATATCATTAATCTTAAATACCAAAGCGAGATACAGAAAATCGGATTCCATTTTACCCAATTAGTAATCGATTGAAAAGATGACCTTGCTCACTTCAATAGTATCTACCCTTAAAATATAATCCTGACATGCTGCAACTTCGATACTAAAGATTTATTTTTAGATCGCAGAGTTTGTATAGATCCGAATAGTAGAGTAGGTTTATTTTCCGGTTCATGGTATTATCTTATTTTTAAAAGATTTTTTTCCTGATTAAATGCAGGTAAATACTAAACAAAAACTTGTATATTTTTCATTCTGGTATTCTGAGTACATTTTTATAGCATAAACCGCTCAAACGTATTGATATGTCTGAAAAGAGTAAAAAAGTAAAAATTGCCTTTACTGATATAGATGGCATTTTGCGTGGCAAATACATCCACGAATCAAAATTTAAAAAGCAGGCCGAAAGTGGTATTGGTTTTTGCGATGTTGTATTTGGATGGGATTCGTCGGATGTGGTTTATGAAAATGAAGTAGAAAAAACTGGTTGGCATACAGGATTTCCAGATGCACAACTCAAAATAGATCTAACCACCAAACGCAGTATTCCGTGGGAAAATGACCAGCTTTTTTATTTGGGCGATTTTTCAAATGACCAGCAGTTTAAGCATATATGCCCACGTACATTGCTTGCTAATAGTGCAATGTATGCAAAGCAGTTAGGTTTTACACCCAAATTTGCTCAGGAGTTTGAGTGGTTTAATTTTAAAGGTCTTGCAGATCAGCATACCAGTCTGCCGCCCGAAACCATTACTAAAGGTATGTTTGGTTATAGTCTGATTAGACTTTCACAAAACAATGACTTTGTACACGACCTGTTCGATTTAATGGCAGATTTCGGTGTGGATATAGAGGGTTTTCATACTGAAACCGGTCCCGGTGTTTTGGAAGCATGTCTGGTATATGACGAGGTTTTGAACGCAGGCGACAAGGCTGTACTGTTCAAACAGGCTGTAAAGGAAATAGCACATCGGTACAATATTACTGCTTCCTTTATGGCCAAGTGGAATGAAAACTTACCTGGCTGTAGCGGACATATACACCAGAGTTTGTGGAGTGAAACTGGCAACAACCTGTTTCATGATGAGGGGGGAAATCTTTCAGTGATCTTAAAACAATATATGGCAGGTCAGCTTTATTGTATGCCATACCTAATGCCCATGTTTGCACCTACTATTAATAGTTATAAACGTCTGGTAGAAGGTTCCTGGGCACCTACACAAGTTTCATGGGGGTATGAAAACCGCACCTGTGCATTGCGTGTGATACGTGGTACGGAGGAACAAAGTCGACTCGAAACGCGCGTTGCCGGTGCCGACTGCAACCCATATCTGGCCATGGCTGCCTCTCTGGCTTCGGGTTTGTATGGTATTAAGAATAAGATGGAACTAAACGATTTGCCGGTACAAGGCAATGCCTATTCCGATTCAAAGCTGCAAAAACTGCCTGCCGACTTAAAAGCTGCTACCAATACCATGAAGCAGTCTAAGCTGGCTGAAGAACTGTTCGGAAAAGACTTTGTACAGCATTTTTGTACTACCAGAGAAAACGAATGGAATTTGTTTAGTAAATCTGTTAGTGATTGGGAACTTAAACGATATTTCGAAATTATTTAAACCATGCGTTTTATAGACTATTCGGCCATTATAAGTTTGGCCTGGAGTAGATTCAATTCCTCCAAAAGAATAAGCAATATTGTTGATATAAGTGCCAAGGTGTCAACCAATCATGTTTTTAAAGTAGAGTTTCAAACCGGTAATTTCGTAATTGCCAAACTTTCGTATTTTGGCAAGTTTGAGCATTTTAAGGAGGATCATACCATTATAAATGCTCTGGCCAATAACCTGCTTTTCCCATACGAATTTGTGGTTGCCCGCTCATTGGTTAAAAATAATGAAGTATATACCTATCGTTATGACAGGGATGGTATAGATGTCTGGGTGGTATTTTACAATCCGATTCGTACGGCAAGCAAAATGCCCAGAAAGCTTGAACCTTTTCATATCGAGCGATTAGGAGACCAAATCGGGCAATTCCATCGGGCATGTTCTGAGCTGGCAGATGCACTTCCTGAATCTTCCAAAACTATGGAATCGGATCTGATAGATCTCATGTCGTATTTAGATACAGAAGAAGGGCAGTTTGAGCACCGTATGGTTATAGATGAGATTAAAAGGCAGTGTAATTTGTTTTTTGAAAATGGTGACAAAATAGGGTATAAGAACTTTGAAAAAATCCCGGTTTTTTTAGACTGGAATATTAGTAATTTTTCGGTAACTGATCAGATAGAACTTTATTCCCGCTGGGATTATGACTGGTTCAGAATGGGATCACGGGTATTGGATTTCTATTTTTTTAGCAGAGTAGTACGCTCGGAAGGCGACCAGACCATTTTTAGTTACACACTGGATCCCTTGATGGAAGACAACTTTATTTTATTCCTTCAACAATACCATCAGGCCTATCCGCTTACACGCGAAGAGGTACTGTTTATTCCGGAGGCCTATCGCTTTTTCTTGTTAAACTATGTCGTTAAATTTGGCCGATACTTCTTTCTGGATCGGTTTGCACTCAAACTCAAACAGGAAACCTTCGAAACACATTTTCCAGAACTGGATAAAAGGTTCAACCCCGATAAAATTCTAAAAGCCCTTAATCTATAAATATGCATATAGATTCGTTTAAAAAAATTGTAAAGAATTACAAAGTTGTATTTTTTGATGCATTTGGGGTGTTGAAAAATTCGTCCGGTTTAATACCGGATATTGGCAAAACCTTAGCTTACCTGAAAGCACATGGTATACGTTTTTATGTACTAACCAACGATGCATCCAGAAGCCCTCAGGAATTGGCCGAATCCTATATTAGGCAAGGAGTTGATGATATTACTCCGGAGTTGATTATTTCTTCAGGCATGCTGGCGCGCGATTTTTTACAGCATAAGGTCAAAGACGGTCGGGTAGCATATCTGGGTACTGAAAAATCGGCCGTTTATCTGGAAGCCTTGGGTTTGAAAACCGTTCCTATAGCCACACTGGATTTGCAGCATAAAAAAATGGAGGAAATAAATGCCCTTGTAATGCTGGATGATGAGGGCTACGACTGGAATCATGACCTGAATAAAACCATCAATTTGCTGCGCAGAAGAAATGTACCAGTTGTGGTAGCCAATACCGATATGACCTATCCCGTCTCAAAAAGTGAAGTAGCTCTGGCCATTGGTGCTATAGCCGATCTGATAGAAAAAGTAGTGGGGAAGACCTTTATACGTTTTGGGAAACCCGATGCACAAATGTTCAATTTTGCCTTTGAGCATATCAACAAAGAAGATGCATTTCTGAAAAAAGATATATTGATGGTTGGCGACACGCTGCACACGGATATAATAGGTGCCAATAAATTTGGGATAGATACTGTATTGGTGTTATCAGGCAATACAATTCCCGATCAGGCTAATTTTTTGATAAAAACTACAGGCATAGTGCCCGATTTTATTTGTGAAGATATTACAACTTAGAAAGTACCTTTTATAGGCTTTATATACAGTTGTTCCGGATGCGTTTAATTTATCTATCTTTTTACCTATAGTGGTTGTCATTTAATGACTTATGAAATTCCTGTTATTTCTTTTACTAATATTTGCTGCCTTCACTGGTTTTACACAATTGCCCGATACATTGTCCATCGCTGAACTGGAAGGTGACGGATATGCAATTAGTAATTCGATATCGGGTTTTCCATGCCATAAACTCCCTGAAAACAGTAACAAAATTTTTCTGGCTACAAAAGAATCTGAGCAAGGCTATATTGTCTTATTATTAGCAGCTTATAATGATTTTTCTATGATTAGAATAGCTTCCACCAGAATTGATGATGAAGCTATATATAATTGCCAAAGTCCATATGTATTTTGCGAAGGTGAGTATCTAAAACTTGAATGCCAGTGGATGCGAGGTTTGACTTTTGGTAAAAAACTAAAATTCCAAAACAACAACCTAACCTATATTGAAAGTTACCATTTTGACCTAAATGAATGGGTATATAATAAAGCCGATTCTGCTTTGAAAAACAATGATCCTGTTTCATACTGTGAAGCATATTTAAGTGCACAGTATTATTCTGATCTTAACTTCAGAATTATTGAAAGCTTAGAATGGGCGTATAAAAATTCTTTGCAATTATATAAGAACAAAGAATTTCAACGTGCAGCCTTATTAATGATGAACCTGGAAAAAAGATGTGACCTGGTGACTAATTATGAATTGTTTAAAGACAGTAATGTGGACTTTCTTAAAATCTGGAGCGATGTCACACTTTTTTATCTAAAAGCCGGATATAATGAGCCATGTATAGAGCTTTCCAAAAAGTTATTGGATTATGATCCTGAATTAACCGGAGTTTTATTACAATATGGTGATGCACTTTTTAATATAAACAGAAATGGAGAAGCTCAGGAAATTTATGAGCAATATATATCGAAAATGACCCGGAAGGATTTGCAGGATAAGATTCCGACAAGAGTTTTTGAAAGAATTGAAAAGGGATAGACCTAACACCATACTTACAAACAGAATGAAAGCAGCAGTACATACTAAATACGGAGCTCCGGAAGTTGTCAAAACAATGGAAGTACCTAAGCCAATACCTAAAAAAAACGAAGTATTAGTGAAGGTTTATGCATCTACCGTAAATCGTACAGATTCAGGTTTTAGAAGTGCAGAATACTTTGTTTCAAGATTTTGGAGTGGACTATTTCGACCTAAATACAAAACATTGGGCTGTGAATTTGCAGGTGTAGTCGAAGAAATTGGTTCAGAAGTTACAAACTTCAAATTAAATGACAAGGTTTTTGGCTATAACGATGAAACTTTTGGTGGACACGCTGAATTTTTAACTATTGATGAAAATAAGGCGATAGTAACGATGCCTGATAACGTGACTTTTGAAGAAGCCGCTCCAATTTTGGAAGGAGGGCATTACGCCTTAAGCAATATCCGGGCTGCTAAGATTAATAGCGGACAAAATGCTATGGTGTATGGAGCAACCGGGGCAATTGGTACTGCTGCAGTCCAACTTTTAAAATATTTTGGAGTATCTGTAACGGCTATTTGTAATACAAAAAATGTAGAATTGGTGAAAATGCTTGGTGCAGATACAGTAGTAGATTATCAAACGCAAGATTTTACTCAAACTGAACAGAAATACCATTTTATTTTTGATGCAGTTGGGAAAAGTTCTTTCAAAGTATGTAAACCATTGCTGACAGACAAAGGCATTTATGTATCAACTGAATTAGGCAAAAATGCCGAAAATGTATTTTTAGCACTTTTTACTCCTCTATTTAAGGGAAGAAAGGTTATATTTCCTATACCTGCAATTGACAAGCAAGTTGTACTTTTTTTTAAACAACTGGTTGCTGAGGGGAAGTACAAACCTGTAATAGACAGAAAATATCCTTTAGAACAGATTGTAGAAGCATACAAGTATGTTGAAACTGGACAGAAAACAGGCAACGTTGTATTAAAAGTTGTAAAATGATATAGCACAAGTTGCAATCTTGGGCTAGTTGACGCCATTTGAGTTCATGACCTAAATTGCCGGAGCTATTTTGACTTTTTTATCTAGATTCTTGATGGTTTGGCTTTAACTATTTTTTTGCATCTTATTTAAAATGAAATTAGATTTATGTCGTTATTTTTTCGATGTTAAACTTCGGTACAGGATCGTTTAACTTACTTTTAATGCATTTTTTATTTATTTTTTTTAACCTTTTAATTTTTTATCAATTATGGCTTACTCTAATATTTCAGCCAACTTGTCCCAGACGGACATAGACGCAGTAAAGGGTGCTCTTAATCTGATTAAGGCAAAACTTCCTTTTTTGATCACACTTACCCAGCAGGAGCGCAAAGAAGTTTATTCTCTTGGGGCTAAAAGTGTGGATTTTGTGAATGACTGCAAGGATGCAGTAGTAAATTTTCCAACGATCTTTCCACCAATTTTTGATCAGGAAGAGTTCAAAAAAGATGTGGAATTGGTAAGAGCACTTTCTGAGATTCACTTCATTATGAAGTCACTGAACGAACAAGTAGACGACACCCTCCTGGCAGTTGGGGGCGAGGCTATGGCCGAAGCACTGGATGTATACAAATATGTACAAACTGCTTCGGATGTAAGTCCGGGACTAAAATCTGTAGCTTCCAAAATGAAGGAGCGTTTCAAAAGAAGTGGTGTGAAAAAATCTGCCGATGTATCACAGGAGGCGTAACAACCGGCTATCCTGAAATGTAAATCCGGGCCCCAGGTCCGGATTTTTTTTGTTTTTTGGGTTAACCTTATCAACCACAACCCAATATTCATTTTCAATTCTCCAAACTTCGTTCTCCTTCTCCATTCTCCATTCTCCAAACTTCAAAACTGACGAACGAGTGTTGAACACTGGCGCTTCAATCTTCAACACTGATTGTTGAGTGTTTTGCACTCATGCTTTAATGTTGAACACTGACCGATGAGTGTTTGACATTGGCGCTTGGATGTTTTTACTGGCGATTGAGTGTTGAACACTGGCGGGCCACTATTTGGAACTGGCGTATGAATGTTGAACACTGGCGTTTCAGTCTTATTTGCTGGCTGTTGTATGTTGAACAGTGGAAGGCAGCCTGTTAATTGTCTGAGCAGCCTTTACATTGTCTGAAACAGGATTAAAGGATTTAATGCTTTCCAGGATTGAAATACCGGAGCAATCTTTCTCCAAACTCCCTTTCTCCCTTTCTTCAAACTCCATATTGTCTGAATCACGGATTAATAGGATTGAAGGAAGGACACGGATGTTAAAGATGTCATACCGACCAAATGAGAGCCAGCCTTCCAACAGTAGTATTGAAAACACCTATAAGGTTTTATAAACCTTATAGGTGTAACTGCGTTCCAAACTTCATACTTCTTTCTGTCAGAATCACGGATTGGATGGATTAAAGGATGGACGCAGTAAATTTATTGCTCTCTTATAATTTATGTTTCTGCGCCTTTTTGATTTTTTATTCCTTTTCTTTACTATTTTTAATCGATTTGATTAACTGCTTCAGCCCCTTTTACCAATACCATGACCAGTAATTTTCAATTTTTACAAGAGCATGATCCTTTTTTATTCAATATTGCGGCTTCGGCTGAAATGTTATTGAACCATGATGCGGCAGCTTCTATTATAAAATCCAGGCTTTTTGGGGAAAAGCTTTCAGAAATACTGTATGACCTGCATGGGCTGGAATCGTATCGTGACAGAAATTTCAATAATATTTTACGAGAATTGTCTCAGGCAGGAGTAATACCACAGCGTATCTCAGACTTGTTTTATATCTTAAGGAAAAAGGGCAATGAAGCGGCTCATGACAATTCGGGAACGCAAAAAGATGCATTACTTTGCCTGAGTTCTGCTTTTCATATTTACAAATGGTATGCGCTGGTTTATCTCAATGCCGGCGAGTTAAAAGGTCTGGAATTTCAGGAACCTGTTTATCAAAATCCACAAACTGTGCTGTATTCACTGGAGCAGCAATATCAGGAACTGGAGCTCCGCTTTAATGAACTTAAGGCTAAGAGTGCAAAATTAACCACCGAGGCAGAAGAAGTTATAAAATCCAAAACTCATCAGGCGGCAGCAAATCTTTGCCTTTCGGAATCAGAAACCAGGGAGATCATTGATGAAATGCTGACACAGGCTGGTTGGGAAGCTGATACTGAAAATATACGATTTGGCAAAGGCAGCCGTCCGGAAAGCGGAAGAAACAAAGCTATTGCCGAATGGCCTATTGGAAACCTAAAAGCTGATTATGCCTTGTTTGCCGGTTCACAATTTATCGGCATTGTAGAGGCCAAAAGGCAGAGCAAGGATGTAGTGGCTGACCTGGAACAGGCCAAAAACTATTCAAAGAAAATTACCGATTCCGAAGATTTTCAGCTATCAGGCCCTTGGAACTCCTACAAGGTTCCTTTTATGTTTGCCACCAATGGTCGACCTTACAACAAACAACTGGAAAGTAAATCCGGGATCTGGTTTCTTGATGGACGAAAAAACAATAATCACCCCAAAGCGCTACAAAACTGGTATACACCGGAAGGATTAAAAGCCTTATACGAACAGGATATTGACAAAGCCAACCAACGCTTGAAAGTTGAAAGCCTGAGTTATCTGCAGGAATCCACAGGCTTAAACCTGAGAAAGTATCAGATAGAAGCCATCAAGGCGGTGGAGAAAAAGATTACGGAAACTCCTGATGATCCAAGAGCATTGATTGCCATGGCCACCGGTACGGGAAAAACCAGGACGATTCTGGGCCTTTGTCACAGGCTTATTAATACCGACCGATTTAAAAGAATTCTCTTTCTGGTAGACCGTTCACTGTTGGGTGACCAGGCGTCGGCAGTATTTAAGGATGTGCATATTATCGGGTTACAAACTTTTAAGGATATTTTTGACATTCAGGAATTGAAGGATAAAAAACCCGAACTGGATACCAGGATCCATTTTGCCACGGTGCAAAGCATGGTCAAAAGGATATTCTATACAGAAAATGACCAGGTTCCTCTGCCTGTTGATTCTTACGATTGTATCATTATCGACGAGGCACACAGGGGATATACCCTCGACAAGGAAATGGACTCTGAGGAACTGGAGTTTAAAAACCAGCGGGATTATCTGAGTAAATACAAAATGGTGCTCGACTATTTCGATGCCTACAGGATCGGACTTACAGCAACTCCTGCGGTGCATACCACCGATATTTTCGGTGAACCAGTTTACCGATATAGTTACCGCCAGGCGGTAATTGATGGTTTTCTTGCCGATCAGGAACCGCCTTATCAGATTTAAACCAGGCTTTCGGAAGAAGGAATGTTGTGGGAAAAAGGAGATAAGCCCAAAGCCTACAACGCAGAAACACATGCGATTGAAGAACTGGATGCACTGGAAGACGAACTGCAAATTGAAGTTGAGCAGTTTAACAAGCTGGTCATTACCGAAAACTGGAACAGGACGGTCATAAAAGAACTGGTCAATCATCTGGACCCGACCGGGCAGGAAAAAACCCTGATATTTGCCGCCACCGACGAGCATGCCGACTTAGTGGTTAGAATTCTGAAAGAAGAATTTGATGCCGCAGGGATTCTGTGTGACGATGATGCCATCAAAAAAATTACCGGTTCGGTGCATGTCAGAAAACAACTGGTGCTTAATTACAAAAATGAAGAATTTCCCAATATAGTAGTTACTGTCGATCTTCTAACCACCGGAATAGATGTACCAAAAATCTGCAATCTGGTTTTTCTGCGTCGGGTAAAATCCAGAATTTTATACGAGCAAATGCTGGGTCGTGCCACCCGTAAAGCTGATGATATTGGCAAGGAGTCTTTCCGGATTTATGATGCAGTGCGCTTATACGAAGCGCTGGAGGACTATACCGATATGAAACCGGTGGTGGCTAATCCAAGTACGACCTTTGTGCAACTGATTGAAGAGCTTTCCAATATTACCGGCAAAGAGAAACAGTATACCCAGGTAGAACAGATCATTGCCAAACTGCAGCGAAAGAAAAAGAAAATCTATACAGCTCAGGAAGAGAAAATCAATTACCTGTTACAGG
>Ga0101941_1001179_pt1 | contig 21905 bp, 24 predicted proteins | sample DewCreD2012metaG_3_FD_75242 | JGI IMG/M metagenome (GOLD analysis project Ga0101941, IMG submission 75242) | Hot spring sediment bacterial and archeal communities from British Columbia, Canada, to study Microbial Dark Matter (Phase II) - Dewar... ...
AGCGATCGGTTCTCGCTGGGCCAGCTCGCGGCCCATGCCGACTCTCTGGCTTCCCTGGCCGGGGAAGACCCAGGCGACTTCGCTCATCCGCTACTCCCGTCCCGGAACGCCGCTCCAGCCCCAGCGCACGACGCTCGCAGCCCAGGAGAGCCCGGCCCCGAAGGCGACCAGGACGAGGTTCATGCCTGGTCGGAGGGCGCCGGCATCAGCGGCCTCGGCCAGGCAGATCGGCACGGAGGCGGCGGAGGTGTTGCCGTAACGGTCGAGGTTTACCCATACCTTCTCTGCCGGTAGACCGAGCCGCTTGGCGGCCGCGTCGATGATCCGCAGATTGGCCTGGTGTGGAATCAGCAGGTCGATATCGTCCAGCCGCAGCCCAGCCCTGGCGATGGCTTCGATGGCGGCCTCGCCCATCACCCGGACGGAGAAGCGGAAGACCTCACTGCCCTGCATGCGCATGTAAGGGCGTTTGGATGGCAGGGAGCCGTTCGCGCTCAGCAGCTCTCGGAAGCCGTCGAGATACAAGTGCATGGCCCCGGTGCCGTCCGAGCCGAGGGCGCTGGAGAGCACGCCCTCCTCCGCAGTCGTCGCCTGGAGCACGACCGCGCCCGCGCCGTCGCCGAAGAGGACGCAGGTGCTGCGATCGGTGAAGTCGACCCAGCGCGTCAGCGCGTCAGCGCCGACGACCAGAACAGCGTCGGCCGCGCCAGTGGCGATGAACTGAGCGCCCACGGTGAGGCCGTATACGAAGCCCGAGCAGGCGGCGGCCAGGTCGAACGCTCCGGCGCGAGTGGCCCCCAGTTCGGCCTGGAGCAACGAGGCTGTGGCCGGCATCAGCAGATCTGGCGTCACCGTGGCGAACACGACCAGATCGAGCTGGCGAGGATCGATGCCGGCGATGGCAACGGCGCGGCGAGCGGCGATAGTCGCCATCTGGAGCGTGGTTTCGGCCGGGCTGGCGATTCGGCGCTCGCGGATACCCGTGCGGGTGACGATCCACTCGTCGGACGTGTCGACCATCCGCTCCAGGTCCTGGTTACTCAAGACCTGTTCAGGGACGTAGGCGCCCCACCCCGTGATCGCTGCACGCCGTCCGGCCACTGCCGAACCCCTCCCGTTCCCGCGTCGATGCGGCCATGCGATCGGCCGGCCCGGCCCTAGCTCGGCGATGGCCGGGAGGACCGGGCGATCCTCTCGCGCCCCTATTCGGTTGTACGCCGGCTGCGCCGGCTCGCGCGGTTCATCTCGATGACCTGCCGGCCCCGGTACGTGCCGCAGTTGGGGCAGACGTAGTGGGTCATCTTCTTCTCCCCACAGGACGGACAGGTCATGAGCTGCGGCAGCTTCAGGTAGTGGTGTCGGCGCCGGTTACCCTGGCGACGCCGGCTGACGCGATGCTTTGGCAGTGCTCCCATGGCGGGCAGTTCCTTTCCCTGCTCGAACGCCCCCAGGTGACTCGCCCTGGGGGCGCTCCATCCAGATCCCTTACCTGCTCAATCCGCGCGGTCCTCGAGCAGCGTTTGCAGGACCGCGAAGCGCGCGTCGGTGCTCTCCTCGCTCTCGGGCAGGAGCGTCTGGAACCCAGGACAGTCCGGACCGCACACCGGCCGGATCGGCTGGGCCAGGATCGCTACCTGGCGAAGGATCTCGCGCAGGTCGAGCTGGTGATTCTCGTCGATGACGAAGATCTCGTCGTCGCTCGGCTCCGGTAGCGGCACACCGGTGAACACGTCGATGCTCGGCCAGTATTCCGCTTCGAATGACTCGGCGTAGGTAGCCTCGAACTCCGTGAGACAGCGCGCGCAGACCTGTGGGGAAGTGACCGTAACCTCGCCGCTCACCAGGATGCCCGATGCGATACGCGTGAACTTGAGCCCCGCGTCCAGGGTGCGAGCCTCCAGATCCTGGTCGAGCGCGAGGTCGTCGAGATGAACGGTGACGGCACGCATTGCGCCGACGCGCGCCTTCAGGAGCTGGGCCACGTTGATGACCGTATCGTTGTGAAGGTGCGTCGTGATCATCGTTGGGACCTCCGAATCAGCGCCTCTCCTGGCGGAGATGCGCAACTAGCATACTATACTGAACCGTACAAATGAGGGTCAAGGCAAACCGAAGCGCGGTTGCGCCGAGTGACGGGCGTTGTAGAATGCCGCCGGGCGTGCAGGGTTTCGCGGGGAAGTGTAGCGGCGCAGATGCGAGAGAACAAAGTGAAGCGGAAGCTCCAGGCCGGCGAGGCGGTAATCGGGTGCTTCGTACCCTATCCCTCGGCAGAGCTGGCCGAGATCTGCGGGCTGATCGGGTTCGACTTCGTCCTGATCGATGCCGAGCACGGGCCGACTTCCGTGGAGTCGGCCTATCATATGGTCCTGGCGGCCGAGGCCGGAGGGGCAACGCCTATTATCCGGGTGCCGCAGAACGTGCAGCAGGTCATTCTGCGCTACCTCGACATCGGAGCCGGCGGCATCATGGTGCCCCAGGTGAACAGCGCTGAGGAAGCGCGGGCCGTCGTCACCGCGGCCAGGTACTATCCGCAGGGGCGCCGCGGCATCGCCGGGGTGCGCGCTGCCGGGTTCGGGCTGCGGCAACCGCTCTCCGACTACACGGCACAGGCCAACATGGAGACGCTGGCCATTGTGCAGATCGAGAGCCTCGCCGCGGTGGAGCGGTTGCCGGAAATCCTCGAGGTGCCCGGGATCGACGTCCTGTTCGTCGGCCCTAACGATCTGGCGCAGTCAATGGGCTACCCTGGTCAGCCGCTCCATCCGGAAGTGCAGGCAGTCGTCGAGCAGGTCGTCCGGCAGGTCGATGGGCGGGTGCCGCTCGGCACGACGGCGGCGACGCCGGAGCTGGCACGTCGCCAGATCGAGCGCGGTTTCCGGATGGTGGCGGCCAATACCACGGCTCTGCTGGCGGCGAGCGGGCGGGCACTGATCGAGGCGGCGAGGAAGGGGTAGCCTGGGAGCGTCTTGAGCGCGGGCGGCTGGTAGTGAGGAACGGAGCGAGTCATGGTTCAGAGCAAGCTCTTACCGTACGCCTTCTTCGAAGGGGAATTCGTCCCTGCTGATCAGGCCAAGGTGAGCATCGCGACCCATGCCCTCCAGTACGGGACAGGGGTGTTCGGTGGCATCCGCGGCTACCTCGACCGCGACGGCGAGACGATCAACATCTTCCGCCTCCCGGACCATGCCCGGCGGCTGATGCAGTCGGCGCGTTTCCTGCGCGCTGAGCTGCCGTACGACGCCGACCGGGTGGCCGAGATCATCGTCGAGCTGGTCAAACGGAACGCTCCCACCTTCGATATCTATATCCGGCCATTCATCTACAAGGCTGACCTAGAGCTCGGGCCGAAGCTGAAGGGTATTCGCGACGAGCTCGCGATCTACATGATCCCGCTCCAGGAGTACCTGCCGATCACCCACCCGATCCGGCTTATGGTCTCCTCGTGGCGGCGAGTCGAAGACAATATCGTTCCCAGCCGTGGGAAGGTGAGCGGTGCCTATATCAACTCCGCCCTGGCTCGCGACCAGGCCGAGGAGTGCGGATTCGACGACGCCATCATGCTCAATGCGGCCGGAAAGGTGGCCGAGGGGAGCGGAGCGAATCTCTTCATCGTCCGAGGTGGCGCGCTGATTACCACCCCGGTCACGGCCGACATTCTCGAGGGAATCACCCGGCGCTCGCTCCTGGAGTTCGCGCGAGATCTGGGCATTCCGATCGAGGAGCGGGAGATCGACCGGAGCGAGCTGTACATCTGCGATGAGGCGTTCCTCTGCGGAACCGGCGTTCAGATCGCGCCGATCGGCTCGATCGACGGCCGGCCGGTCGGAAACGGCCAGATCGGGCCGATCACGGCCCGGCTGCAGCAGGTCTTCTTCGCCCTGGTGCGCGGTGAGGAGTCGCCCTACCAGCACTATCTGACCCGGGTCGAGATCGAGCAGCCCGCAGGCGCTCGATAGGGACCGGGCCCTCGGGCCAGCCCCGCAAGGGTTGACTAGGGGTAGCTGGGAGACGGGCTTTCGGCCGCCCGGTTGAGAAGTGGTACGCTTGCCCCCGACGGTACCGGCCTGCTGCCGGCGCGAGCGCGGGGACGAGGTGGCGCAGGAACGGTGAGGGTGAAGCGGCACGATTGGCAGGGCGCGATCCTGCTCGTGATCATCGCCGCGCTCCTGCTGGCCGGTTGTCAGCGCGGCGGCTCGGGCTCGACGCCAGCACCGAATGATGCGCCGGGTCAGGCAAGCGGTGCCGCGCCAGTGACCGGGCAGGCCGCCGGTCTGGCACAGATCGTCGTCCCTACCCAAGCGCCACAGCCAACCCAGCGCTCTTCGATCGTCGAAGCTGGTCTCGAGGAGCCGCGAACGCTCAACCCCCTCTTCGTGGCTGACCCGGTATCCGAAGAGCTCAGCCGTCTCGTGTTCGACAGCCTGGTCACGGTCGACCCGGCGACCGGCGAGATCGCTCCGGCATTGGCCGACTCCTGGGATGTCAGCGATGATGGCGTGCGCTATACGTTTCATCTCCGGGACGGCGTACGCTGGCACGACGGCCAGCCGTTCACAGCCCGCGACGTCGAGTTCACCTACCGGACAATGCTGGACGTGAACGCCCGCTCGCCGCGCTACTCGCGCCTGGCCGAGCGGGTGAAGGTGGTCAGCGTCGTCGATCCGCGGACTGTCGTCATCGAGCTGATCAGGCCGGATGCGTCCTTCTTGCCGACCCTGGCAACCCTCGGCATCGTGCCCGAGCACGTCCTGGCAGGCGTCCAACCGGAGCAGCTCATCACTGACCCCTTCGGGCTCAGCAGCGCCGTCGGCACCGGGCCCTTCATGCTTAAGCAGTGGGTGCGCGGGGAGCAGATCGTCTTCGAGCGCAACCCCCAGTATTACCGTGGCACGCCGCAGGTGGCCCAGTACACGTACAAGGTCGTCGGGTCGATGGACGAACTGGTCGCCGGGCTGCAGGACGGCCTGATCGATTGGGCGGTGGTCGACGCCGCGCAGGCTGGGGCAGTCCCGGCGATCGACGGGGTCAGCATCCAATCTTTGCCTGGCTTCGAGCTGGTGATGGTGGTCCTGCAACTCGATTCGAGCAAGAGCGAGCTCTTCCTCGATCCCCGGGTGCGGCAGGCTCTCATGCTGGCGCTGGATCGCCAGCGGATGATCGACGAGATCTGGCACGGCCAGGCTGAGGTCGCCCGGGGGACGCAGCCTCCGGCATCCTGGGCTGCGGGGCCAGCCGGGGTCGAGTACTCCTACGATCCGGAACAGGCGGCCCGGTTGCTCGACGAGGCCGGCTGGCAGGTGGGGCCCGACGGGATTCGCCACCGGGAAGGCCAGCGACTGAGCTTCCGGCTGGTGGCGACCGGTGCCGATCCGACTCGCCGGGCCCTGGCCACCTGGCTGCAGCGGCAGTGGGCGGAGATCGGCATCGAGGTCCAGCTCGAGCTGGAGCAGTGGAGCGATGTCCGTCGCCGGGCGACCGAGACGCGAGACTTCGATGCCCTGCTGCTCGGCGTGCGGTGGGACCTCGACCCGGACCAGAGCACCGTCTGGTCGAGCGACTCGATCTTCGACGGGCTCAACATGGGGCACTACACCAATGCCGAGCTGGATGCGGTGCTCGCGCAGGCGGTCGCGACCACCAACCGGGAAGAGCGGCTGGCCCACTACCGGCAGGCGCAGGAGATCGTTCTAAAGGATCTGCCGGCCTTGCCGCTCAGCTTCCCGAAGGTGACCGTGCTCTGGTCCGATCGTATCGAGGCGCCGCCGCTCACGGCAACTGCCCTCCGGCTGCGCTACGGCGTCGAACAATGGCGGTTGCGGCTGTAGACCAGAGTATTGACGACTCTATCCGGCATGGGTACACTCCGGTTCAGTACCCCCAGCGATCCTGACCGCTCACGCAGAGACTGGATCGGGGGCGTTCTGGGAGAGCGGCACAAGGAAGGGCGCGACGCTGGAAAGCAACGAACGGCTTGACAGCCGTGCGAGCTTCTGGCTCTTATCTGTGTGGTCTGGGTGTCGGTGTGGCGCGGTCGTGAGGCGAAGGAGACGCGATGGAGCCGCTACTTGACGTGCGAGACCTCCGAACCCAGTTCTTCACCCAGGATGGCGTGGTGAAGGCGGTCGACGGGGTGTCGTTCAACCTGATGCCTGGTGAAACGCTCGGCATCGTGGGCGAGAGCGGCTGTGGGAAGAGTATCACCGCACTCTCGATCATGCGGTTGATCCCCAGCCCGCCGGGCAAGATCGTGAGCGGGGAGATCATCTTCGAGGGTGAAGATGTTCTCAAGATGAGCGACGACGAGGTGCGCTCCATCCGTGGCCGGAAGATCGCCATGATCTTCCAGGACCCGATGACCTCGCTCAACCCGGTGTTGACTATCAACCGGCAGATCAGCGAGGCGCTCGAGCTCCACCTGGGCATGACCAAGAGCCAGGCGCGCCAGCGCAGCATCGAGCTGCTGAAGATGGTCGGCATCCCGAACGCCGAGCAGCGGGTGGACCAGTACCCGCACCAGTTCTCCGGCGGTATGCGCCAGCGCGTGATGATCGCCATGGCCCTCTCCTGCAATCCCTCCTTGCTGATCGCCGACGAGCCGACGACCGCGCTCGACGTGACCATTCAGGCGCAGATCCTGGATCTGATGCGCAACCTCCAGGCCGAGCACAACACCGCCCTCATCCTGATCACGCACGACCTCGGCGTCGTCGCCGGCATGACCGATCGGATCAACGTCATGTATGCCGGTCACATCGTCGAGACCGCGCCGACGGAGGAGCTGTTCGCCAATCCGAAGCATCCCTACACGGTTGGCCTGCTGAACTCGATCCCGCGGCTGGACGCGCCGCGCAAGGAGAAGTTGAACCCGATCCGTGGCCTGCCGCCCGACCTCATCGATCTGCCGGACATGTGCCCGTTCATGCCGCGCTGCGACTACGCGCGAGAGAAGTGCGGCCAGAAGAACCCACCGCTGATGGACGTAAACGAGGTGCATCGCTCGGCCTGCTGGTTCTGGGACGAGGTGAGCCTGGCTGGACCCACGGGCAAGCGTGAGGGAGGAGTGACGGCAAACGATGGCGACTGAGGTGCGCGCGACCCCACAGCAGAGCGACGGCCAGAGCCGCGAGGTCTTACTCGACGTCCGCGACCTGGTGATGTTTTTCCCGCTCACGCGCGGGATCATCCTGCAACGCCGGGTAGGATGGGTCCAGGCGGTTGACCACATCTCGTTCCAGGTCTACAAGGGCGAGACGCTGGGACTGGTGGGCGAGTCCGGCTGCGGCAAGAGCACGACCGGCCGCGCCATCCTCCAGCTCTACAAGCCGACGTCCGGTGAGGTCATCTTCAAGGGGACCGACCTGACCAAGCTGAGCCCCGGCGAGATGCGGAAGATGCGTCGCTATCTCCAGATGATCTTCCAGGACCCCTACGCCTCGCTGAACCCGCGCATGACCGTGGGCAGCATTATCAGCGAACCGATGCAGATCCACAACCTGGTACCGAAGAACCAGCGCAACGAGCGCGTCCAGGAGTTGCTGGAGACGGTCGGGCTCAACCCGTACTTCGCCAATCGCTACCCGCACGAGTTTTCCGGCGGCCAGCGGCAGCGCATCGGCATCGCCCGGGCACTCGCCGCCGACCCGGAGTTCATCGTGGCTGACGAGCCCGTCTCGGCGCTCGATGTCTCGATCCAGGCCCAGATCATCAACCTGCTCGAGGAGCTGCAAGAGCAATTCAAGCTGACCTACCTGTTCATCGCCCACGACCTCAGCGTCGTCCGGCACATCTCCGACCGCGTGGCAGTGATGTACCTCGGCAAGATCGTGGAGCTGGCAGACCGCAACTCGCTCTACGACGATCCGCTCCACCCGTACACCAAGGCGCTGCTCTCGGCTGTGCCGATCCCCGACCCAGTGGTGGAGAAGAAGCGAGAGCGGATCATTCTGACCGGTGACGTGCCCAGCCCGATCAACCCACCGTCTGGGTGCCGGTTCCATACGCGCTGCCCGTACGCGATGGACATCTGCTCGAAGGTGGAGCCGCGCTTCGTCGATCAGGGCGGTGGCCACTACGTGGCCTGCCACCTCTATCCCGGCTGCACGCCGTAGCGACGTAGGGAGCGGTGTTCGGGCGCGACCCACAGGTGATCCTGGCGACGATCATCGCCTTCGTCGTCGGGATCACCGTCCACGAGTTCTGCCATGCGTGGTCGGCTCTGATGCTGGGAGACGACACCGCCCAGCGCCAGGGTAGGGTCACGCTGAACCCACTCGCCCACCTCGACCCGATCGGGACGCTCGGCATGCTCTTGATCGCCGTCGTCGGCTTCGGGATCGGGTGGGGACGACCGGTGCCGGTTAATCCGGCCCGGCTGCGCGGTCGCCAGCGCGGCATGGCGATTACCGCGCTGGCCGGGCCACTCTCGAACGTCGTGCTGGCAATGGCCTTCGCCATTCCCTACCGGTTCGGGGGCGGGCTCGCCGTACCTCCGTTCGTGGATACGCTGCTGCTGCAACTGATCCTGGTCAACATCTTGCTGGCGGCCTTCAACCTGATCCCGATCCCTCCGCTCGACGGCCTGAAGATCCTGACGGGTATGCTTCCGAACTTCTGGTACCCCTACCTGGCCCCGCTGGAGCGCTACGGGGTCGGTATCTTGCTCGTGCTGATCCTCCTCGGTAGCTGGGGCGGGGCCAGTATCCTGGCCGAGATGTACCTCCCGGTCTTCCGCCTGCTCTTCACGCTGATCATGGGCCAGGCGCCGTTCTGATGCCGGTCGACATTCGTTCGGCTCGACTCGCCGATTGCCTGATCACGATAGAGGGCTTCAGCGGGCCGCTCGATCTGCTCCTGCGGCTGGTGGAAGAGCGGCGGCTCCCGGTGACGGAGCTGTCGCTGGTCGAGGTGACCGACCAGTTCCTCGCCCATCTCGCCTCCCTGGAGGATGCGCCGCTTGAGCTGGTGGCTGACTTCACCGTCGTGGCGGCCCGACTGATCGCGCTCAAGGCGCGCGCATTGCTGCCGCGCCCGGCCGAGCCCGAGGTTCCCGGCGAGCCAGAACCTGATGACCTGATCCGGCAGCTCCAGCTGTATCAGGCGTTTCGCGAGGCAGCCCAGGAGCTACGGCTGCGTGAGCTGCGCGGACGGCGCGCCTATGTAAGACCCCCGATCTCGCCGCCCTCACCGGCGCGGGTGAAGGTCATCGCGCGGGATCCGGCCTCGCTGCTCACGGCATTGCGACGCTGGCATCGCCGGGTCGAGCCGCGGCCGGTGACACTGCGGCTCCCGCCGGCTATCTCGCTGCGCGCGATGGCGCGCCGGCTGCTCGCGCGGCTGCGTGGGGGCGCCCGCACCTTCCGCGAGCTGGTCGGCCGGAAAGCCGATCGCCGCGAGTTGGCAGCCGGCTTCCTCGCACTCCTTGTCCTGATCCGGCGAGGAGCAGTGCAGGCCGAGCAAGAGGTTCCCTTCGGTGAGATCATGGTGATACCGCGAGTGCGACCCTGGCGCGAGGCGGCTGCCGATGACTGATCCACCCTTCGACCTCGCCGCGCGGCTCGGCGCGCTGCTGTTCGTGAGCGGCGAGCCAGTCGAGCGAGCCGAGCTGATCGATCACCTCGGGTGTAATGAGACCGAGCTCGACGCGGCGCTCGCCACGCTGCGCGAGCGTGGGCTTGGCCTCGGCCTCGTGCTCATCGAGCACTCCGGTGCCTACCAGCTCGCTACTGCCCCGAGCCTGGCCGAGCTCGTCGAGGCGTTCCTGGGGCTGGATCGCCCGGCCCGGCTCTCGGCGGCGGCGCTGGAGACGCTGGCGATCGTGGCGTACCGCCAGCCGGTTACCCGCGCCGAGATCGAGGCGATCCGCGGAGTGGACTCGAGCGCTGCCCTGCAGACCCTGATCGCGCGGGGACTGGTAGAGCCGGTTGGGCGGCTTCCCACAGTCGGCCAGCCGATCCAGTACGGCACCACGGTGCAGTTCTTGCAGGCGTTCGGGCTGGCCAGCCTCGAGGAACTTCCGGAGCTGCCACCAGAGATCAGCGAGCGACTGCTCGACGCAGATGCCCGCTAGCGGGCCCGGGCGGTGGCGAGGCGACGCAGCCGGATGATCGACTCCTCGAGCACGTCGAGCGTGCGGTCGATCTCGTCCTGAGTATTGTCCTTGCCCAGCGTGAGCCGGATGCTGCCCCGCACCAGATCCGGGTGTAGGCCGATGGAGAGCAGCACATGGCTCGGCTCGGTGGAGCCGGTCGTGCAGGCCGAGCCGCTCGAGGCCGCAATCCCGTGCATATCCAGGTTGAGCAGCACTGTCTCGCCGTCGATACCTTCGAAGGAGACGTTGACGTTGTTCGGGAGCCGGCGCTCGCGGTCGCCGTTCAGCCGTGTGCCGGGGATCCGGCTGAGCAGCCCGTCGATCAGCCGGTCGCGCAGCCGCTGGACATGGGCGTTGCGCTCTTCGAGCTCGGCATAGGCGAGCTCCAGCGCGGTCGCCATGCCGACAATACCGGCTACGTTCTCGGTGCCGGCGCGCCGGTTGCTCTCCTGGGCCCCGCCCTGCTGCTGCCAAAGGATCGGCGTTTCGCGACGCACGTAGAGCAGCCCCACGCCCTTCGGGGCGTAGAACTTGTGGGCCGAGAGCGAGAGCAGGTCAACGTTCAGCTCTGTAACATCGATCGGGAGAGCACCGGCGGCCTGCACCGCATCGGTGTGAAACGTAATCCCGCGCTCGCGAGCCAGCCGGCCGATCTCGACGATCGGTTGGATCGTGCCGATCTCGTTGTTCGCGTACATCACGGAGATCAGGATCGTGTCGGGCCGGATGGCGGCCTCGATCTCCTCGACGCGCACGATGCCGTCACTGCCGGGTCGCACGTAGGTGACCTCGAAGCCGAACTTCTCCAGGTAGTGGGCGCTATGGAGGACGGCATGGTGCTCGAAGGCGGTAGTGATGATATGATTGCCGCGACCGTGCAGCCGGTGCCACCAGGCGACCCCCTTGAGGGCGAGGTTGTCGCTCTCGGTGCCGCCGCTAGTAAAGACGATCTCGCGGGCCTGGCAGTTGAGCAGGCGCGCGATGCGTGCTCGCGCCTGGTCCAGCGCGGCGCGCGCCTCGCGGCCGGCGGCGTAGATACTCGAAGGGTTCCCGTACTTCTGGCTGAAGTACGGGAGCATCGCCTCGAGCACTCGCGGGTCGACCGGTGTCGTCGCAGCGTGGTCGAGATAGATCTCTGTCCGGTTCAATGGCAAACCTCCGGCGCGTTCGCAGTCACGCGCCCCGATCAATCGGCACAGGCGTGCGCCTGGCTGCTGCTTCAAACCGCTTGTTCGGCGCGTGGGCGCTTGGCCTCACGCAGCAGGTCCGCGAGCGTGGTCGAGTCCAGCACCTCGATGATGCTGTCACGGACTCGGAGCCAGACGATGCGCGTGGCGCAGCCGTCGATCATCGGGCAAGTATCTTCATCGCTCTCCTCGCTGACGCAGCTCATCGGCGCGACTGGGCCCTCCATGACCCGGTAGATCTCCCCGACCTTGACCTCCTCAGGCGGTCGCGCGAGCTCGTAGCCGCCGTGTGCCCCGCGCGTGCTGGTGACTAGCCCAGCGCGCCGGAGGGGCAGCATGAGCTGCTCGAGGTAGGCGATCGGCACGGCCGAGTCGGCTGCGATCGTCGCCAGCGGGATCGGCCCCTGCCCGTACATCTTGGCGAGCGAGACCATCGCCCGCATCCCGTATTCGCCGCGAGTCGAAACCTTCATCGTGCGCGGTCCCTCGCCCCTGGTTGCAGAACGCTCGTACCTACTATGCTACGTTGGGATCGCGTCGCGGTCAACGATGCGTGCTCGATGGCTACGGACTGGTGGATCAATGCGCTCGTCACTTGCAACTCGATCCCAGGTGAGAATGATTCTTGCTTCATCTCGAGTATACCTTACGCCATTGATCGGGATTCGTCAACCAGAGGAGACCCGCGCTGCGCTCGTCGGCGCGTCGTGTTGAGGGCGGTTCGAAGCGCGTGCGGGGATGTGGGGTACGCTCAGCGCTCGGCGCAGCGACCGCACTAGTTGCGTCGAGGTTACGGCTACGGTATACTTCTCCGATGGCGGGCCGAGTGGGAGCCGCCTTAGGGGCGGTTACCCTATGGTAGGCATGCTGTCGGCAGGCCGGTGTAGCTCAATTGGCAGAGCAGCGGTTTTGTAAACCGCCGGTTGTGGGTTCGAGTCCCACCATCGGCTCGCCTGTGGGGAGATGCCCGAGCGGCCAAAGGGGCCTGGCTGTAAACCAGGTGCGCAATGCTACGGGGGTTCGAATCCCTCTCTCCCCACCAGAACTGCCGGCTGGGCGGTTCGTGGAGCGATGAGCCCACGGTGCTGGCGCGGTACGCGTGGGCTCTTTGACGTAGTGCCGTGCCTGCACGGCTGCAGGCACCCAATGCAGCAGGAGGACGAGGGTCGTGGGGAAGCAGCGGTTTGAGCGGACGAAGCCGCACGTGAACGTAGGGACGATCGGGCACGTGGATCATGGGAAGACGACGTTGACGGCGGCGATCACGAAGGTGTTGTCGCTGAAGGGGCAGGCGCAGTACCGGCCGTTCGAGGCGATCGACAAGGCGCCGGAGGAGCGGGCGCGGGGGATCACGATTGCGATTGCGCACGTGGAGTACGAGACGGAGAAGCGGCACTACGCGCACGTGGACTGTCCGGGGCATGCGGACTACATCAAGAACATGATCACGGGCGCGGCGCAGATGGACGGGGCGATTTTGGTGGTGAGCGCGCCGGACGGGCCGATGCCGCAGACGCGGGAGCACATTTTGCTGGCGCGGCAGGTGGAGGTGCCGGCGATCGTGGTGTTTTTGAACAAGGTCGACATGCTGGACGATCCGGAGCTGTTGGAGCTGGTGGAGCTGGAGGTGCGGGAGCTGCTGTCGCAGTACGGGTTTCCTGGGGAGGCGGTGCCGGTGGTGCGGGGGTCGGCGCTGCGGGCGCTGGAGAGCGGGGCGACGGACCCGGAGGCGCCGGAGTATGCGCCGATCTGGGAGCTGATGCGGGTGGTCGACGAGTACATTCCGACGCCGGTGCGGGCGGTAGACCAGCCGTTTTTGATGCCGATCGAGGACGTGTTTGGGATCAAGGGGCGAGGGACGGTGGTGACGGGGCGGATCGAGCGGGGGCGGATCCGGCCTGGGGAGACGGTGGAGATCGTGGGGTTGGGGCCGACGCGGCAGACGGTGGTGACGTCGATCGAGATGTTCCAGAAGGTGTTGGACGAGGGGGTGGCGGGGGACAACGTAGGGTGTTTGCTGCGGGGGATAGAGCGGGACGAGGTGGAGCGGGGGATGGTGCTGGCGGCGCCGGGGTCGATCACGCCGCACACGGGGTTTCAGGCGGAGGTGTACGTGTTGTCGAAGGAGGAGGGGGGGCGGCACACGCCGTTCTTCAGTGGGTACCGGCCGCAGTTCTACATACGGACGACGGACGTGACGGGGGAGGTGACGCTGCCGGCTGGGGTGGAGATGGTGATGCCGGGGGACAACGTGACGCTGGAGGTAGCGTTGGACAAGCCGGTGGCGCTGGAGGAAGGGTCGCGCTTTGCGATCCGGGAAGGCGGGCGGACCGTCGGGGCCGGCGTCGTCACCAAGATCCTGAAGTAGTCCCGGCGGACGGCACCCTCGCAGACAACCGGGTGGGTGTGGTATCATGGCAAAGAAGGGAAAGGCCGACCGGATCGTCATCACGCTCGAGTGCACGGAGTGCCGCGAGCGGAATTACACGACGGAGAAGAACCGGCGGAACGATCCGGGCCGGCTGGAACTGAAGAAGTACTGCCCACGCTGTCGGAGACACCGGCTGCACCGGGAGACCCGATAGCGGCAGGTGTCGGTCGGGGCGGTAGAGGGTCGTAGCTCAATTGGCAGAGCAGCGGTCTCCAAAACCGCAGGTTGGGGGTTCGAGTCCCTCCGGCCCTGCCGGAAACGAGTGAGAGGGTTCCGCCTCGACGGGCACTTTGCGGGATGGGGCAGAGCCGTTCGGCTCGCCCCATTTCAGTGTGGGGCCGGTGCTACACTTCGCGTGACGGGTGTCGCTAGGCCGGCTCAGGTAAGGACGGTCTCATGGCGACCAAGACACAACCCCAGGCTCGTGCTAAACCCCGGGCGACCGAGCGCGTGCGGGCACGGCGCTCGCGGCTTGCCGGGTTGCGGCAGCTCATCGCTGATGTGCGGGCTGAGGTGAAGAAGATTACCTGGCCTGACCGCGAGACGACCCGCAAGCTCACCATTCTGGTGATCGGGCTCTCCGCAGCGCTCGGCGTCTTGCTCGGCGCGATCGACGCCATCTTCGTCCGGCTCTGGGATCTGCTACAGGCGCTCTAAGGGGGAAGCATGGCTCGCACACTCCGCGAACGGCTCGCCCAGAAGCGGGCCAGCGAGATGGAGGCTGAAAAGCCGGGACAGTGGTACGTAATCCACACCTACTCCGGCTACGAGAACAAGGTGCGGCAGAACCTGCTACACCGCATCGAAACCATGGACGTGGCCGATAAGGTGTTCGAGGTGGTCGTGCCCACGCATGAAGAGGTCGAGATCCGCGGGGGGCAACGGCACACCGTGCAGCGGAAGGTGTTTCCCGGCTACGTGCTGGTCCGCATGATCCTCGACGACGAGTCCTGGCACGTCGTCCGCAACACGCCGGGGGTCACCGGCTTCGTGGGCGTCGGCACGCGCCCGGTCCCGCTGGACGAGAAGGAGGCCGAGGCCATCCTGAAGGGCGTGCAGGCGGAAGCGCCGAAGGTCAAGGTCTCCCTGGTGCCCGGCGATGTGGTGCGAATCATCGATGGCCCGTTCACCGATTTTCGCGGTGTCATCGACGAGGTCGACTACGAGAAGGGGAAGGTCAAGGTCCTCGTCTCGTTCTTCGGCCGGGAGACACCGGTCACGCTCGACTTCCTCCAGGTCGAGCGCGAGACGTAGTCTCGCCGGGTGTGCTCCAGAGGCCGACGCGCGTGATGGAACGGCATCGGGTGCAGCGAGAGGTGTGAGGGAGTGGCGAAGAAGGTTCGCGCGATCGTCAAGCTCCAACTGCCTGCCGGGAAGGCCACGCCGGCCCCGCCGGTCGGCCCCGCGCTCGGCCAGCACGGCGTGGCGATCATGAACTTCTGCAAGGAATACAACGAGAAGACCGCTCACCTGGCCGGTCAGATCATCCCGGTCGTCATCACGGTCTTCGAGGACCGGTCGTTTACCTTCGTGTTGAAGACGCCGCCGGCCGCAGACCTCCTGCGACGCGCGGCGGGGATCGAGAAGGGCGCCGCCGACCCGAAGCGGCAGAAGGTGGGCCGGGTCACCCGAGACCAGATCCGGGAGATCGCGCAGGTGAAGATGCCCGATCTCAATGCGTCCGATCTGGAGGCAGCGATGCGCCAGATCGAGGGAACGGCCCGTAGCATGGGGATCGAGGTCGTCGGCTAGGTCGCAGCCGGAAGACTGTGCGATCGATGTGGGAGGAGCCTGGGCTCCGCATGAACCACGGGAGGAGACGATGCCGAAGCATGGCAAGCGCTATCTCGAGGCCCTGAAGCTCGTCGATCTGACAAAGCGGTACTCGCCGAGAGAGGCGATCGAGCTCGTCAAGAAGACCGCCTACGCGAACTTCGACGAGAGCATCGAGGTCCACATCAACCTGGGAATCGATCCACGCCAGGCCGACCAGAACGTCCGCAGTTCGGTCGCGCTGCCTCACGGAACCGGGAAGACGCCGCGCGTGCTCGTCTTCGCCGTCGGCGAGGCGGCTCGTATTGCCCAGGAGGCCGGCGCCGACTACGTCGGCAGCGACGATCTGGTCCGGCAGATCGAGTCCGGCTGGCTGGAGTTCGATGCGGCCATCGCGATGGCGGATCAGATGGGGAAGGTCGGCCCGCTCGGCCGGATCCTCGGACGGCGCGGCTTGATGCCCAACCCGCGCAGCGGGACTGTCATCCGCTCACCCGAGGATCTGCCCCAGGTCATCAAGGAAGTCAAGGGAGGGCGCGTCGAGTTCCGGAACGATCGCACCGGCAATATTCACGTCGCCATTGGCCGCAAGAGCTTCGATACGCAGAAGCTGCTGGAGAACCTGTACGTCCTGGTCGACGCGGTGAACCGCGCGCGACCCAGCGCGGTCAAAGGCACCTTCATCCGCTCGATTACGGTCACCAGCACGATGGGCCCGCCGATCGCGCTCGATGTAGCGCAGACGCTCGAGGAGGCGCAGGCGTTCGTTCAGTAGTGGAGGCTGGAGGATCGAGCGCGGGGCGAGCGCAGCCGGATCGCGCTCGATGGATCGAGCCGGCAAGGAGTGAATTGCCACTAAAGGTCGTGTAGAATTCGTGGGTACGTCACCGCGCCGGTGACCGCTGGGGCGTCGTGTGAGGCGCTTAATCATCCAGCCGAGGCGCACTGGGACAGCGACGCTGGAGAACTCCAGATAGCTTCGCGTGCTGCCCCTGCGCTGAGTACCGGCGCAGGGGTTCGTTGCATCAGAAGGGAGGGAGCGTGTGCCGACGCCGGAGAAGGCGCAGCAGATCGAAGAGATCAGCGAGCTGCTCCGCAACTCCACCTTGACGATCTTGACTGACTACCGGGGCCTGACGGTAACCGATCTGCAAGGCTTCCGCACGCAGCTCCGCGAGAAGGAGGCGCGTCTCAAGGTGGTCAAAAATACCTTGACGCGCATCGCCGCGGAACGGGTCGGGCTCGAGGCGGTTACACCGCTCCTGGAAGGGCCGACGGCGATCGTCTGCACGGCGGCGGATCCCGTGGCCGCGGCGAAAGTCGTCACCGACTTCGCGCGCACCTCGCGGGTCCTGGTGGTCAAGGGGGCGCTGCTCGAAGGGAAGCTGCTTCCGCCCGCCGAGGTGGAGCGGCTGGCGACGCTGCCGCCGCGCGAGGAGTTGCTCGCGAAGGTGGTCGGCGGGTTGCAGGCCCCGCTGTACGGTCTCGTCTCGGTGCTCTCCGGGCCCATTCGCTCGCTCGCCTACGTGCTGCAGGCGCGGGCGCAGCAGCTCGAGGGCGGCGAGCAGAGTCAGGCTGCGGCGTAGGTCGCGTACGAGCTGAGCGTTCGGCATCGAGTATGGAGGGAGCGTGAGTCATGGCTGTTGGACAGGAGAAGCTCGAGGAAGTTATCAGCGTCATCGAGCAGATGACGGTGCTGGAGCTGTCGCAGCTCGTCAAAGCGCTGGAGGAGCGCTTCGGCGTGACCGCCGCGGCGCCGGTCGCGGTCGCCGCTGCGCCCGCTGCCGCGCCGGGAGCAGCGCCTGCGGCGGCGCCAGAAGAGGAGAAGACTGAGTTCGATGTGGTGCTCTCCGAGGTCGGCCCGAACAAGATCCAGGTGATCAAGGTCGTCCGCGAGCTGACGCAGCTCGGTCTGAAGGAAGCGAAGGATCTGGTCGAGGCCGCGCCCAAGCCGGTGAAGGAGGGCGTGAGCAAAGAGGAGGCCGAAGCGGCCAAGGCGAAGCTCGAGGCAGCCGGCGCGAAGGTGGAGATCAAGTAGACGATGGGCCGGAGCGGGTAGTGACCGTGATGAGCGTCACTACCCGCTCTCCCCAGTACTATGCTATACTGACGGTCGATCTCGGGGCGTGGCGCAGCCCGGTAGCGCACCGGTATGGGGTACCGGAGGTCGGAGGTTCAAATCCTCTCGCCCCGACCGTTTTGCACCCTCGTATCTGCAAGGGCGGCGAATGGCCCGTAATCCGAAGGCGGGTAGCTCGCGTGGCAGGGCGTTCACCGCAGACCGTCCGAATCGTCATCGCTGATGACGAGCCGATCATTCGGCTCGACCTCCGCGAGTTGCTCACCTCGCTGGGGTACGATGTGGTGGGCGAAGCGGCCGACGGCCGCACGGCGATCGAGCTGGCCCGCAAGCTGAAGCCGGATCTGATTATCCTCGACATCAAGATGCCCGAGATGGACGGCATCGACGCGGCTGAGGAGCTGAGCCGCGAAGGGCTGGCCCCAGTTGTGTTGCTGACCGCCTATAGCGAGCGCGAGCTGGTCGATCGTGCCAAGGCGGCCGGCGTTGCCGGCTATCTGGTGAAGCCCTTCCGCGAGAGCGAGCTGATGCCAGTGATCGAGCTGGCGCTCGCGCGCTTTCGTGACCTCCAGCGCCTGGAGCGCCAGGTGGTGGAGCTGCAAGAGGCCTTGGAGGCGCGCAAGTTGATCGAGCGCGCCAAGGGCATCCTCATGCAGGTGCACGGCCTGAGCGAGTCGGAAGCGTTCCAGCGCATGCGCCGGATCAGCATGGACAACCGCAAGTCGATGCGCGAGGTGGCCGAGGCGATCCTGCTGGCCCACCAGCTTGAGAGCCGCTCGTCCTAGCGGCACTGTGCGGGTCACCAGGCATCTGGCGGGGGGCGGTCGATCCGCCCCCCGTGTCGCGTGTGGTCAGGCTCGAGCTCAGGCGCTCATGGCCGGAGCGATGTTCTGGTTGAACCGGAACATGTTGTGCGGGTCATAGCTGCGCTTGACCTCCGCCAGCCGGGCCAGAGTCGGCAACGGGTAGGCCTGGCGTATCCGCTCGTGTCCCTCTTCCTCCAGGAAGTTGACGTATGCCCCGGTACCGATTGCCCGGATCGCTGGCCAGACCGCCTCTATCCAGGCGCGATGCGGCGTCGCATCCTCGTTCTCATCCATCCAGAGTGCCAGAAGCGTGACCATGTAGCGCGCGTCGCGATGAGCGAAGGCCGTCGCCTCTCGGCCCACACGTGCCATGGCGCCGCCAAGCCCCCGAAACTGCACTAGGCTGAACGGCGAGTTCACGCGCTCCACCGCCTCGAGTGCGGCATCGACAACTTCATCGCTCACCTCATGGGTAAGCACGGAACGGATTCTGTGACAAATGGGCACTGCCTGGTGAGCGGTGAAGTTGAATATCGCAGGGTAGGGCATCCAGGCAATCGCGTCCGCGACCGGCTCGGCGAGCGCCCGCAGCGGCGCAACCGCTCGCTGGCCTTCTGACTCGTCGCCTACCCAGGTCACGAGAATCGAGAGCACGACTTCGCCGACGCGTGCCTCCGGGATATAGGGTGCCGGCGGCGCGTGCATGAGGTGGGCGATGGTGGTGAGTCCCTCGGGAGCATCTGCCACATAGTCCAGATAGCCGCGGATCACCTCCCGGCTGGCCGGCAGCACCAAGTCGCCCCCGAGGATCTGCCGGACCTCGGCCAGACGGACGATGAACTCGGTGATGATGCCGAAATTGCCACCGCCGCCGCGTATGGCCCAGAAGAGATCGGGATGCTCCTGCTCGCTGGCCGTCACCAGCTTGCCAGAGGCGGTGACGACCTGGGCTGCGATTAGGTTGTCGATGGTGAGGCCGTATTTGCGCACCATGAAGCCGATACCGCCACCGGTCGCCAGGCCGCCGAAGCCGACGGACGAGGTATCGCCGGTGGAGATCGCCAGCCCGTGCGGCTGGGCGAAGGCAGCGAGCTCGCCCGAGGTCACGCCTGCCTCGACGCGAGCGAGGCGAGCGTCAGGGTCGATGGTGACGCGCTTCATGCCCGAGAGGTCGACAACCAGAGCGTCGTCGACCATCCCGTAGCCGGCCGGGCTGTGACCGCCGCTACGCACTCCCAGCGGCAGGCCACGGTCACGCGCGAAGCGAACCACCTCGACGACGTCCTGCGAGTCGGCTACCTGTGCGATCGCTGCCGGCCGGCGCGTCACCGCGCGGTTCATAAGCTGTCGCGCGGAGTCGTAGGTAGCCATGCCAGGCCGCAGGAGCGTTCCGCGCAGCCGCTGCTCGAGCGGGCGCAGGTCCAGTCCGGTCAGGCTGGAGAGCGTAGCATCGTGCGTCATCGTTGCTTGCATCCTCTCTCGCACGTTGTCGCATCGCGGGTCGAACAGTTTGCCCGCGGCGGGTATCCGGTCAGTCGCTGTCCGGGCAATGCACGTTCGGGTTCCACATGGAGAAGACCCCGTCCGTATTCGCCTTCCACAGCCAGACGTGAAGGTCGTAGTGCCAGGGCATCCCTGGCTCGTGACCCGCCATCGGCCCGTCGAACCGCTGGCCGAAGAGTGATGGCGCCGGCGCGAACGTCGAGCCAGCCGGAGGTGGGTCCTCGTCGAACCATAGTGTCCAGTCGTCCGATCCCGGGAGCTGTACGAGCGCGAACTGGAGGTACTCCACCCCAACGAGTCGAGGGCCGCTCGGTGTTGGCTCGTAGAGGAGCACGTCCGGGCGCTGCGGGTCGAGCGCGCCGACGCGATCAGGGTTCACGTAGTGCATGCCCATACCGCCATCAGGGGAGGCAACGCAGACGTCGGTGGGCAGGTAGCCGTCGGCGAGCGCCGCGGCGGGATCGTGATACTTCGCTGTTGCGGCACGCACCGCAGCGAGCTGGCGGTTGACCGTCGGGTCCGTCGAGCCAGGGACAGCAAGCGCTGGCACCGATGCCAGGCTGAAGCCGAGTATCGCCAGGATGAGCGCCATCCGTTTCCGCACGTTATCACCATCCTCGCTGTGCTTACTCCGTGTGGTCCTGTGTTCCTCCGGAACTACGCTGGGTCGCTACGGCATCGGGTCACCTCCAGCTCTCATCTCGCCGCCATTGACCGGCTTTCGCCGGTTAGTCCCAGCGTAAGACGGTGAGCTGGACAGAACATCCGGAGGGATACCCAATTCTGGATGCTCCTCTTCCCACATCGCGTGAGGGCCATAGGGAGAATCCCCTACAGCCAGCGCAGTCGTGCCATGGCTGGTACCTGGGAGGGCACGGCGCGGTGAGGATGACTCGCTAGGGGGCAGGAGGCGGGTAAGCGCCGTTCATTCGTGGTCCATTGCCACTGCGGCTGAGCAGAGGTTCCGGCCTGTAAGGTATCCAGAGTAGGACGACGGGGAAAGCGGACGGTTACTCTTGAGCGATGAGTCCTCAAGGGGGTGGCGTCAGGCCTCCGGCTCCGGGCCGAGACCGTTCTGTACTGCCCAGACCGCGATCTGGGCTCGGGAACGGAGGTTGAGCTTGGTCATGATGTGGTCGATGTGGTTCGCTGCCGTCTTCTCGGTAATAAAGAGCTGGGTTGCGATCTGCCGGTTGGACAACCCGCGCGCGACTAATCCGGCCACCTCTCGCTCCCGGGGGGTCAGTGGCCCATGACGAGCGCCCGGGCGGTGCGACCGCTCAACCTGCTCGGCGGGCAGGTCTGGCCCGGGCGCCGGTATCGCTAGGGCCTCCTCGATCGCCAGGTCCAGCGGCAGCGAGTGCCCTTCCTGCCACGCCTCGGACCATGCGCTGGCGAGCAGGCAGGAGGAGACCTGTGGGATGAGCCGGTCCCGGTCGACTCGATCCGCTGGTTCAAGCTTGGCGCCGAGGCGCTCGAGCAGAGCGTCGGCGGCGCCGAACAGCCGCGCCGCTCGGAGCGCGTCCCCGCACATTCCGGCGAGGCCAGCCAGGCCGCAGAGGCACGCCGCCAGCGAGGGCGTAGCACCCAGTTCTCGCTCCAGCAGCAGGCTCTCGCGCAGGAACTCGCGTGCCTGCAGATGATCTCCCTTGCTCAACGCGACATAGCCGAGGCCGCGCAGCGGCCAGGCAAGGTTGTGCGTGCGGCCGAGAGCACGGTAAATGGTCAATCCCTCCAGGAAGTACGTCTCGGCGAGCGAGTAATTCCCTTCACACCGGGCCACCTCACCCAGGCCGCACAGCGAGATCGCGAGCCACCACGTGTTGTCGACAGCACGACGCAGCGCCAATCCCTCCTCGAAGAGCGCGCGCGCTTCCTCGTAGCGGCCAGCGTCCAGAGCCTGTCGCCCGAGGCTGGTCAACGGCAGGGCGAGCCCCCAGGAGGCCCCGACGGAGCGGAAGAGTTCCTCGCTCTCCCGGTAGAGCGCGCTTGCGGCCTGTGGGTCTTCCGGCCAGGTTGCCTCCGCCAGCGCGAAGAT
>Ga0101941_1001187_pt1 | contig 21609 bp, 17 predicted proteins | sample DewCreD2012metaG_3_FD_75242 | JGI IMG/M metagenome (GOLD analysis project Ga0101941, IMG submission 75242) | Hot spring sediment bacterial and archeal communities from British Columbia, Canada, to study Microbial Dark Matter (Phase II) - Dewar... ...
CCGGCCCTCGTCGCTCAGGGCCTCTTCCAGCCAGTCCAGGCGCGCGACGCCGTCGGCGTCCAGCGGCATCTTCAGAACCTGGAGGCCCGAGGCGGCGGCGGTTTCGAGGACGGCGTCGTGCTCGCCGTCGCTGACGATGATGCGGTTGAAGCCCGAGAAGGCGGCGCTGCCGATGGCCAGGGCGTTGGCCTCGGTGCCGCCGCTGACGAAGGTGACCGAGCCCGGAACCACGCCAACCAAGGCGGCGACCTGGGCGCGGGCGGTCTCGATCAGGTCGCGGGCGGCGCGGCCGCTGGCGTGCACGGAAGAGGGATTGCCGTGCAGGTCGAAGGCGCGCAGCACCGCGTCCCGCGCCTCGGGACGGATCGGGGCGGTGGCGTTGTAGTCGAGATAGATCGTGGGCTTGCTCACGCCGCCGCCATCTCCTGCTCTGCCTTTGTCTTTTGGGCGCGATCCTTCAGCTTGCCGTCCAGCACGTCGGCGACCGACACGCTGGCCAGGTAGCCGTGGATCTGGCGGCCCATCTCTTCCCAGAGATCGTGGGTCAGGCACTGGGCGCCGCCGGCCATGCAGCCCTTGGGCGCGCCCTTTCCGGCGCCGGTCTTGGCGCCGCCCTGCGCCAGACCGCAGCGGGTGGCGCGCAGGGGCTCGTCCACGGCCAGGACGATGTCGGCGATGGCGGTGTCGCGGGCCTCGCGGGCCAGGCGATAGCCGCCGCCAGGACCCCGGGCGCTGACCACCAGGCCCTTGCGGCGCAGGCGGGCGAACAGCTGTTCGAGATAGGACAGCGAGATCTGCTGGCGCGCGGCGATCTCGGCCAGGGCCACGGCCCGGCCCTCGGACTGATCCTGGCGACGGGCCAGATCGGTCATGGCCATCACCGCGTAGCGTCCCTTGGTGCTCAGGCGCATGCGCCTTATCTCCTTGCGGATTCGCCGCGCATTGGCTTAGGCGTGTGCTACAAGCCGCGACTTCGCGCCCGGGGCTCTTGCGAAAGACCAAGGCGCGCGGTGCGGATTTAGGAAGACCAAGCGCAGTGGTCAAGTATTCCTTCGCCGGTTCAGGCGCGAGGAGACGGCCCCGTCGCCCCTTTTTGGATAGGGATCTTGAATGCCTGACGTGATTTTGACCGGAGCTTCGGGCCGTATCGAGGGCCGGTATTCGCCGGGCAAGACCGACAACGCCCCGATCGCGCTGATCCTGCACCCGCACCCCAAGGCGGGCGGGCACATGAACCACCCGGTCTCGGTGCAGCTGTACCACCTGTTCATGAAGCGCGGTTTCGCGACCCTGCGCTTCAACTTCCGCGGCGTGGGCCGCAGCCAGGGCGAGTTCGACGCCGGCATCGGCGAGTTGGCCGACGCGGCCACGGCCCTGGACTGGCTGCAGACCAACAATCCCGCCGCCGCCCAGACCTGGGTCGCCGGCTACAGCTTCGGCGCCTATATCGGCATGCAGCTGCTGATGCGCCGTCCGGAGACCGACGGCTTCATCTCGGTGTCGCCGCCGACCAACATGTACGACTTCAGCTTTCTGGCCCCCTGCCCGGCCTCCGGCCTGATCCTGACGGGCGCGGCCGACACCGTCGTGCCGCCGGTCGAGGTCGAGCGCGTGGTTTCCAAGCTCCGCACCCAGAAGGGCATCGTCATCGACTACGAAGTCGTCGACAAGGCCACCCACTTCTGGGCCGAGCACCTGCCCAGCGTCGAGAAGAGCGTCGGCGACTATCTCGACAAGCGTCTGGAAATGACCCCGATCCCATAGGCTCGACCGAGTAGCTTCAGGTTACCGGTACCATAAGGCTTGCGATCCCGGACAACTCACCGTCATTCTCCGCTGAACAACGTTCTGGGAGAGTGGCGGTGAACCAGACCTTACGACCGTTCCTGATGCTAAGGCGCAGGACGCCGAACCCACGATGACGCTCGATGTCTCGGGCCGGCCTGACGACCCGTTCTCCCTGTCCAACGCTCCGACACCCCCGGTTCGAGCGTTGCTGCTCGACGCCTCGACCCGTCCTGACATCGTTCGACGAACCTCCTATATATTCACCATCTGAGGAATTTCTGGATGGCGGGCATGCACTACGACATCGTTATCGTCGGCGGCGGGGCCGGAGGCCTGGAGCTGGCGGCGCGGCTGGGGCGCAAGCTGGGGGCCAAGGCCGGCAAGGAACGGGTGCTGCTGATCGACCGTTCCAGCTTCCACATCTGGAAGCCGACCCTGCACGAGGTGGCGGCCGGCACCTTGGACACCCACCAGGAGGGCTTGTCCTACTCGATCCTGGGCCGGGCCAACCATTTCAGCTTCCTGCTGGGCGACCTGGACGCCTTCGATCCCGTCGCCAAGCGGCTGAGCCTCAAGCCCATCATCGGAGAGAGCGGCAAGGTGCTGGTGCCCGAGCGCGGCGTCACCTTCAACTGGGGCGTGCTGGCGATCGGCAGCGGCAGCAACCTGTTCGGAACGCCGGGCGCCGAGCAGGCCCACCTGCTGGAGCGCACCGAGGACGCCGAGGTCTTCCACACCCGCCTGCTGGCCGCCTTCATGAAGGCCTCGTTCTCGACCGAGAAGACCATGAGCGTGGCCATCGTCGGCGGCGGGGCCACGGGCGTGGAGCTGTCGGCCGAACTGATCGAGGCCCATCGCGAACTGCTGGGCAGCCTGGGCTCGGAGCAGCGGTTCCGCCTGGACATCGCCATCGTCGAGGCCGCCCCGCGCATCCTGGGCGGCCTGCCGGAGAAGATCTCCGACCAGGCCACCGTGGCCCTGGAGCGCAAGGGCGTGCGGGTCCATACCGGGGCCAAGGTGGTGGCCGTCCACGCTGACCGCCTGGAGACCAGCGGCGGCGACATCCCGGCCGACCTGATCGTCTGGGCCGCCGGGGTGAAGGCCGCGCCGACCAACGCCGCCTACGGCCTGGAGACCAACAAGACCAACCAGTTCGTGGTCAACGACCGGCTGGAGACCTCGGCCCCCGACGTCTGGGCCCTGGGCGACTGCGCCGCCGCGCCCTGGGTCGGCACGGAAGGCAAGGAGGGCCGCATCATCCCGGCCCGCGCCCAGGCCGCCCACCAGCAGGCCACCTACCTGGCCAAGGCCCTGATCGCGCGCCTGGGCCAGCGCCGGGTGGACGCGCCGTTCGTCTATCGCGACTTCGGCTCGCTGCTGTCCCTGGGCGAGAACAAGGGCGTCGGCGCGCTGATGGGCGGGCTGGGCGGGCCCAACTTCTTCGTCGAGGGCCTGATCGCCAAATGGGCCTATATCTCGCTGCATCTGGACCACCACCGGGCGATCATGGGCACGCCCAAGACCATCGTCCTGGCCATGGCGCGCCTGCTGCAGCAGCGGGTGGCGGGCCGGCTGAAGCTGCACTGACGGCCGGGGACATGCCCTTGCGGCGTGTCCCCAAATTTCGCTTCGAGCCAAGCGATCGGGGACACGCCGCAAGGGCATGTCCCCGGCTGAGCGACTTATGCTCGGCGTTCAGCCAACAAACCCTCGCGATTTCAACGCTATAAACTTTCTCGACCTAACTTATCCCCATCCTCCAAACCGCCCGTATCCTGTACCCACCTCGCCGCAGGGAAAGGGCGCATGGCCAGCGACCGATGCGGCGGCGGGGGGCGATCGAGCGGGAAGCTCTGTCGGCTGTGTCGTCCGCGTGCGTAGGGGCGGCATCAAACCTCACGTCTCCAGGGCCGGTCGGGCATGGAACACTAAAACGACGTGACGTGAGGGCTGACTTGGCGACAGGCGAGCGGGGACGCGCTCGCGGTCCGGGACCAGGGGCGTTGCCCTGGCCTGCCCGTCGGAGGCTTCAAGGCGGCGAAGTTCGAACAGAACTCAGCGCTGCAGGCTTCCGGATAACGATGGCGCGGAGCGCAAGGCTTCGTCGAAACGGTTACTTCTACAAACATTCCGGACGATGTCCGGCGCTCCGCGACCTTTTCCATTCCCACTCACAGCGAGAGCGTGAGCTTGCGAAGTCGTGCCGGTGAACACTTGCCCCCACCTGACCGCTTCGCGGTCTGTCCGCCCCCACAGGGGGCGGAGCCTTCGCAAAGCGTTCGCTAGGGAGGCTCTTCCCCCTCTGGGGGAAGACGACCGCGAAGCGGTCCGTAGGGGGCAAGTGGTCGCCGTACAAAAGAGGAAGGTTCGCCCCTAAGGCTCCACAATCCGGCCGCCCGTCATCGCCCGCGCCACGCCCGTGGTCCCCGGGAAGCTGATCGGCAGCCCTCTCGCCGTCCGGGCGGCCAGATAGGCGAAGGCCTCGGCCTCGATGGCGTCGCCGCGCCAGCCGACGGCCTCGGCGGTGCGGACAGGGACCGGCGCCCGATCGGCCAGGGCCTTCATGATCTGCGGATTGTGGCGGCCGCCGCCGCAGACGATCAGGGCCTCCGGATGCTGGCCGTGTTCGAACGCCTTTACGACCGCCTCGGCGGTGAAGGCCACCAGGGTGGCGGCGGCGTCCTCGGAGGACAGATGATCGACCAGGTCGAGCGGAAAATCGTAGCGGTCCAGGGACTTCGGCGCCGGTCCCGAGAAGTAGTCGCTGGCCAGGAAGGTCTTCAGCACAGCCTCGTCGACGACCCCGGCCGCGGCCAGCCGCCCGTTCTCGTCGAAGCGCCCCAGGCCCCGGGCCTGCAGCATCAGGTCGATCATGCCGTTGCCGGGCCCGGTGTCGAAGGCCAACAGGTCGTCGTCGGGGCCGATCAGGGTGATGTTGGCCACGCCGCCGATATTGAGCGCCGCCACGGGCGCCGGCAGACCCGAGGCCCTGGCCCGGGCGGCGTGATAGATCGGGGCCAGCGGCGCCCCCTGCCCGCCCGCCGCCACGTCGGCGGTGCGGAAGTCGAACGCCACCGGCCGTCCGCTGGCCTTGGCCAGCCGCTCGGCGTCGAGCAGTTGCACGGTGCGGCCGATCCGTCCCGGATGGGGCCGTTCGTGCAGCACCGTCTGGCCATGGACGCCCAGCAGGTCGAACTCGGACCAGGCCAGGCCGTGCTCCGCCAGGAAGCTCTCGGCGGCGTGAAAATGCTCGTCGGCCACCGCCTGGGCGGCTTCCGCGAAGATGTCTGGAGCCGGCTTGTCGCGCGGCCAGCCCCGCGCCACCTCGGTGGCCACCAGCAGCAGGTCTCGAGTCTCCTCGCGCAGCTTGCGCTCGCCGCAGGGCCCGAAGGCCTGGATCTCTTCGCCGTCGGTCTCGAGCACCGCCATGTCGACCGCGTCGAGCGAGGTGCCGGTCATGAATCCCAGGATACGCATGGTCTGGTTGACTGCCACGGGTCGGGCCGGGTAGCTAGGCCCCATGATCGACCAGCGCCCCACCACCCGCGCCTATTACCGCCCGCTGTCCTAGCGGGAGGCCGACCGATCACGTCCGCGCCCCGCCCTCCCCGGCGACGCGTGCGACTTGAAGCGAACGTCTCCGGATCAATTCCCAGGAGACCTCCACGATGAAACCCTCGCCACAGACCGCCCCGCCCGTGCTAGACGCCCAGTCGTCTGAAGCTCAGGCACCAGAATTAGAGAGTCGAGCCATGTCCGCCCCCGCGTCCTTCAAGTCGGAATTCCTCCAGACCCTGCAGGCGCGCGGCTACATCCACCAGATCACCCATCCGGATGAACTGGACGCGGCGGCCGCTGGCGGGATCGTCACCGCCTACATCGGCTTCGACGCCACCGCGCCGTCCCTGCACGTGGGCAGCCTGATCCAGATCATGATGCTGCGCCGCCTGCAGCAGGCCGGCCACAAGCCGATCGTCCTGATGGGCGGCGGCACCACCAAGGTCGGCGACCCCACCGGCAAGGACGAGAGCCGCAAGCTGCTGAGCGACGCCGACATCGCGGCCAACATCGCCGGCATCAAGCAGGTGTTCGCCAAGTTCCTGACCTTCGGCGACGGACCCACCGACGCCATCATGGTCGACAATGACGAGTGGCTGTCGAAGTTCGGCTACGTGCAGTTCCTGCGCGACTACGGCGTGCACTTCACGGTCAACCGGATGCTGGCCTTCGACTCGGTCAAGCTGCGGCTCGAGCGCGAGCAGCCGATGACCTTCCTCGAATTCAACTACATGCTGATGCAGGCCACCGACTTCCTGGAGCTGAACCGCAAGTACGGCTGCGTGCTGCAGATGGGCGGCTCGGACCAGTGGGGCAACATCCTCAACGGCGTGGAGCTGACGCGTCGCGTCGACCACAAGGCCGCGTTCGGTCTGACCACCCCCCTGCTGGCCACCGCCTCGGGCGCCAAGATGGGCAAGACCATGTCGGGCGCCGTCTGGCTGAACGCCGAACAGCTTTCGCCCTACGACTACTGGCAGTTCTGGCGCAACACCGAGGACGCCGACGTCGGCCGGTTCCTGAAGCTGTTCACCGACCTGCCGCTGGACCGCATCGCCGAGCTGGAGGCCCTGCCGGGCGCCCAGATCAACGAGGCCAAGAAGGTGCTGGCCGACGAGGCCACCCGCATGGCGCATGGCGAGGACGAGGCCCGCAAGGCTCGCGACGCCGCCGAAAAGGCGTTCGAGCAGGGCGCGCTGTCGGCCGACCTGCCGACCTTCGAGGTTCCGGCCGCGGACCTGGAGGCCGGCATCGTCCTGGCCGCCCTGTTCGCCGACGCCGGCCTGGCCGGCTCGCGCGGCGAGGCGCGGCGTCTGGCCCAGGGCGGCGGGCTCAAGGTCAATGACAAGGCCGAGGGCAGCGCGGACCGCGTGATCAACTCCGCCGACCTGGTCGACGGCGTCGTCAAGCTTGCGGCGGGCAAGAAGAAGATCGTCTTGGTCAAGCCGGTCTAGAGTGCATGGATCGATCCCGGATCGCCTCGCGGCGGTCCGGGACGAGTTTGGTTTGGGACGTTGGAGAGACAGATGCTTGAAGCCGGCGACAAGGCCCCCGATTTCGACCTGGCCACCGACACCGGCCGCGTCAGCCTTGCGAGCCTGAAGGGCAAGAACGTCGTGCTCTACTTCTATCCGAAGGACGACACCGCGGGTTGCACCTCGGAGGCCTTGCAATTCTCGTCCGAGGTCGAGGAGTTCGCCAAGCTGGGTGCGGTGATCATTGGCGTCTCCAAGGACAGCGCCGCCTCGCACGCCAAGTTCCGCAAGAAGCACGACCTGACCGTCGAACTCGCCGCCGACACCACCGGCGAGATCGTCGAGGCCTACGGCGCCTGGGTCGAGAAGAGCATGTACGGCCGCAAGTACATGGGCGTCGACCGCTCGACCTTCCTGATCGACCGCGAGGGCGTGGTTCGCGATGTCTGGCGCAAGGTGAAGGTGCCCAATCACATCAAGGCGGTTCTGACGGCGGCCAAGGCCTTGAAAGAGGCGTCGCCGAAGTAAGAGTGTGGCTTGTCGGCCGCAGGCGTGAGGTTATCGCAACACTGAGCCGCCAGTTGGTGGCCATCGGTCGCGGAACCTTTTATCGGTTGAATTGTTTAGGCAAATGTCGCCCGGCGTTCACGTCTGGCGCGAAGTATCTTGCGCGTTTCCGCTTTCTCGTTGCATATCGCCGGGACCTTGAAAACGGGGGTTTCCTAGGGCGATGGCGATCACGCGCTTCAAGCGACTGCGACAATCCCTGGAAGAGCTTTTCCCCGAGCGCCATCTCTATGTGCGCTCCGGCGGCGAGATGCGCGGCTACGTCTTCTCCACCGGCAAGCAACTGATGTGCGCCACCGGCGTCGCCGCGGCCGCCCTGTGGATGGGCGTGTGCACCGCCGCCATGATGGTCAACGCCCTGTCGGTCAGCTCGACCGACCAGATGGTCATCAAGCAGAAGGCCTATTACGAGCGCCTCAACGCCGATCGCCAGGCTCGCCTGAACAGCGCCGTGGCCCAGCTGTCGGCCAGCAGCGGCTCGCTGGACGAACTGGCCAGCTCGGTCGAGAAGCGCCACGCCGCTCTGGCGCTCCTGGTCAGCGATTTCAAGGGCGTACCGGGCGCCGCCCAAGCCTTGCAGACCGCCAAGCCCCGCCTGCCCGGCGCCGCGCCGATCGAACGCATCCAGGCCACGCGGATGGATCAGGAACGCCTGATCGACGCGGCTGAAACCTTCGCCAACAGCCGCGCCGAGCGCCTGCGCGCCGCCATGCGCATGGCCGGCCTCGACGCCGGCGGGTTCACCCGCGGCGGCGCTTCGCTGGGCGGCCCGCTGATCGAGGCCAAGGATCCCCGCGCCCTGGCCGCCATCCTGGACGTCGATGAAGAGTTCGCCGGCCGGATCCAGCATGCTGCCAACGACATGTCGGACATGCGCGCGCTCAGCGCCGCCGCCAAGAAGCTGCCCTTCAATCGTCCGACCAGCAATCCGGCGCTGAGCAGCAGCTACGGCGTCCGTTTCGACCCGTTCACCCATCGTCCGGCCTTCCATTCAGGCCTGGATTTCCCTGGCTCGTTCTACACGCCGATCATGGCGACCGCGCCGGGCGTGATCTCGTTCGTCGGCGTGCGTTCGGGCTATGGCAACGTCGTGGAAATCGACCACGGCAACGGCTTCAAAACCCGCTATGCTCACCTGCAGGCCGCTTCGGTCCGGGTCGGGCAGCGGGTGGCCGTCGGCCAACGCGTCGCGGCCATGGGCTCGACCGGCCGCTCGACCGGTCCGCATCTGCATTACGAAGTATGGGTCAACGGTCGGGCTCAGAACCCGAACCGTTTCTTGAAGGCTGGTGAGTATGTTCAGCAAGCAAGCTAAGGCGTCCAAGGGTCCGGCTCGCATCGAGCCGCTACCCATGTCCATGGCTCCCGCCCCCGATGCGTCGGCGCGCAAGGCGCCGCCCAAGATCGCGTCCCTGATCTCTCCGGACATCACCATCGAGGGCGGCATCACCGGCGACGGCGAGTTGCAGATCGACGGCATCGTGCGCGGCGACGTCCGCGTGGGGCGGCTGACCATCGGCGAGACCGGCCATATCGAAGGCTCGATCTACGCCGAGGCGGTCGAGGTCCGCGGCCGCATCGTCGGCGCGATCACCGCCAAGCAGGTTCGCCTCTACGGCACATCCTACATCGATGGCGACATCACTCACGAACAGCTGGCGATGGAAACCGGGGCCTTCTTCCAGGGCCGCAGCCTGAAGTTCCAGCGCCCGGCCGCCCCGCAGGCCCAGCCCGCGCCGTCGCCGCCGCTGCTCGAGGCCAAGACGGCCGGCTAGCAACAAGAAACGCCCCGGATCGCTCCGGGGCGTTTTGCATTTCAGTCCCGATCATGAACCGCGGCCTCAAGCGTCGCGGGTCGCTCCGACCCGCTGAGCCAGCGACGCGCCCATGAACTGATCCAGGTCGCCGTCCAGGACGCCCTGGGTGTCGGACGTCTCGACGTTGGTCCGCAGATCCTTGACCATCTGGTAGGGCTGAAGAACGTAGCTGCGGATCTGGTGACCCCAGCCGATGTCGGTTTTCTGGTCTTCCAGCGCCTGCTGGGCGGCTTCCCGCTTCTGCAGTTCGGCCTCATAGAGCCGGGCGCGCAGCATCTTCCAGGCTTCCTCGCGGTTCTGGTGCTGCGAGCGCCCGGCCTGACAGGCCACGGCGATGCCGGTCGGGATGTGGGTCAGACGCACGGCCGAGTCGGTCTTGTTGATGTGCTGACCGCCGGCGCCAGAGGCCCGGTAGGTGTCGGTCCGAACATCGGACGGATTGATCTCGATCTCGATGGTGTCGTCGACCACCGGATAGACCCAGGCCGAGGCGAACGAGGTGTGGCGCTTGGCGGCGGCGTCGTAGGGGCTGATACGCACCAGACGGTGCACGCCGGCCTCGGTCTTCAGCCATCCGTAGGCGTTCGTGCCCTTGACCAGCAGGGTCGCCGACTTGATGCCGACCTGATCGCCCGAGGTCTCCTCGACCAACTCCACCGTCATCTTGTGAGTGTTAGCCCAGCGGCTGTACATGCGCAGCAGCATGCCCGCCCAGTCGCACGACTCGGTGCCCCCGGCCCCGGAGTTGATTTCGACATAGCAGTCGTTACCGTCGGCCTCGCCGGACAGCAGAGCCTCGAGTTCGGCGCGACCGGCGCGGTCCTTGAGATCCTTGAGTTGGGCGCGGGCGTCCTCCAGCAGGGCTTCGTCGCCCTCCATGTCGGCCAGCTCGGCATACTCCAGCGCGTCCTTGAGACCGTTCTCCAGGACCTGCACGGCCTCGACGCGCGCGGCCAGGCTGGCGCGCTCGCGGGAGACGGCCTGGGCTTCCGACGGTCGGTCCCAGAGGGTCGGGTCTTCGACCCGGGCGTTCAGCTCATCGAGCTTGCGTAGGGCGACATCCCAGTCAAAGACGCCTCCTGAGCAGTCCTACGGACTGCTCGATGTCAGCCGCTGAGGCCTCGACATCCGGTCTCATCACGTTGCTCCGTGACAGTGTTGAAGGGCGCGGGATGTAGCCCGCGTCCGGAGTCGGCGCAATGACTCCGGGCGGATTGGTCGACGATTAGTAGAGTCCGCTGATATCCGGCGCCTGCGTGGGCGGTTTGGCGGGACCTTGGGTGGGGTTGGGGCCGATCTGGCCGCCAGGCCAGGCGTCGCCGTAAGGCTGCGGCCCGGTGCTCTGCGTCGGCACGACGACCTTCGGCTCGGTGCCGGGGCGGAAGGCTTCGCGAACGCCGCGCACCATGGCGAACTTGGCGTTCTTGGGGACCTTGAACTCGGTCTTGGGCTGGCCCTTCAGCGCCTCGCGCATGAAGTCCATGAAGATCGGCACCGGACCAGTGGCGCCCGTTTCGCCCTCGCCAAGCGAACGGTTGTCGTCGAAGCCTATGAAGACGCCGACGACCAGGTTGGGCGAATAGCCCATGAACCAGGCGCTGCGATACTCGTTGGTCGTGCCGGTCTTGCCGGCCAGCGGATAGCCAAGCGAACTGACCTGGGCCGCGGTGCCGCGTTGAACCACGCCCTGCAGCATCGAGGTGACCTGGTAAGCGGTGATCGGGTCCATGACCTGTTCGCCGCGCACGGGGATACGCGGGCTTTCGTCGCCGTTGAAGCCGGCGTTGCAGCGCACGCAATCGCGCTTGTCGGCCCGGAAGATCACCTTGCCTTCGCGGTCCTGAACCAGTTCGATCAGGTGCGGCTCGACCCGACGGCCGCCGTTGACGAAGGGCGTGTAGGCCGTCGTCAGCTTGAACGGCGTGGTCTCGCCAGCGCCCAGGGCCATGGCGAGCACCGGGCTCATGTCACGGGTCACCCCGGTCTTCTTGGCGGTCTCGACGATCTTCTTCATCCCGACGCTCTGCGCCAGGCGCACGGTCATGGCGTTGATCGACTGCTCCAGACCCTTGCGCAGCGGCAGGGCTCCATAGAACTTCTTGTGATAGTTCTCGGGGCTCCAGTCCTGGCCGTTGGCCCCCTTCAGGGTGATGGCGCTGTCGACCACCACGCTGGCCGGCGTGTAGCCGTTCTCCAGGGCCGTGGCGTAGACGAAGGGCTTGAAGGCCGAACCCGGCTGGCGCATCGCCTGGGTGGCGCGGTTGAAGTTCGACAGCGAGAAGCTGTAGCCGCCGACCAGAGCCACGACACGGCCGGTATAAGGCTCCATCGCCACCAGGGCGCCGTTGACGATCGGGATCTGGCGGAGGCGGTAGGCGGCCGAACCCTCCGGCTTCTCGACGAACACCAGGTCGCCGACCTTCAGCCCCTTGGTGGCGTTGGCCCAGGTCATGTCTTCGCCGGCGATGACCCCCTCGCCTTCGCCCTTGGCCAGGCGGACGCCGCCCGAGGCCGAGGTGACGATGGCCGAGCGCCAGCCGCGGCGTTCCGACGGCGGAGCCTTCTTCAGCGCCTGCTTCTCCCAGTCGGCGTCGAGGGCGGCGACATGGCCCCAGGCGCCGCGCCAGCCGTGGCGACGGTCATACTTCTCCAGGCCTTCCATCAGCGCGACCCGGGCGGCGGTTTGCAGCTTGGGATCGAGCGTCGTGCGCATGTAGTAGCCGCCCTCGCTGAGGCGCGGGCCCAGGGTGGCGACGCCGCGCTGGCGCACCTCCTCGACGAAGTAGTCGGCGTCGCGATAGGCGGCGCGCTTGGGGGCGGGCTGTACGACGAGGTCTTCGGCCATGGCCTTGCGGGCGTCGGCCTGGCTGACCCAGCCCAGATCGGCCATCTGGCCCAGGATCCAGTCACGGCGGGCCTTGGCCTTCGCCTTGTTGCGGATCGGGTGATAGTTGTCCGGCCCCTTGGGCAAGGCGGCGAGGTATGCGCTTTCGGCCAGGGTCAGTTCGGGCAGCGATTTGCCGAAATAGTTGTAGGCGGCCGCGCCCACGCCGAACGAGCGATAGCCCAGCCAGATTTCGTTCAGGTACAGCTCTAGGATCTGCTGCTTGTCGAGCGACTGCTCCAGGCGGTGCGCCAGGATGGCTTCCTTGAACTTGCGTCCCACCGTGGCGTCGCTGGTCAACAGGACGTTCTTGGCCACCTGCTGGGTGATCGTCGAACCGCCTTCGAGGCGCCGGCCCCGCGCGGCGTTGCCGACGTTGTTGAGCATGGCGCGTGTGAAGCCGCCGACATCAACGCCGCCGTGCTTGAAGAAGTTGTGATCCTCGGCCGCCAGGAAGGCCTGGGCCAGCTGGGACGGGATCTGATCGTAGGATACGAAGATCCGGCGTTCCTTGCTGTATTCGCCGATCAAGGTGCCGTCCCAGGCGTAGACACGCGTGGCGGTCGGCGGCCGGTAATCTTGCAGCTCGCCCGCATCGGGCATGTCGTGGAACAGCCAGGCGGCATAGATGGCGATGGTGAAGCCCGCCACGGCGATCGCGGACAGCACCGCGACACCGGCGATGGCGATCCATCGTTCTCTGGGCTTCAGATCCACGCCGCCTCCGTCGGGCGACGCACTTTCGCCCGCTCCGTTCGAATCCTCTAGAGCGCGATCGGCAAAAACGTAAGCGGTTTTGCGGTCGCAGGGTTCGGCCACGTCCGACGCGTCTTCCCCCCGATGGCTCTAGCGCGCATCGCGCAAGGCGCCAACGGCTCTCGCCGGCCTAGCGAGAAGAAGCCAATTCACCCTAGCGGGCGGAGGTCCCTTGGCCCTAGCGGGCGGCCAGGCGGGTCTGCGCGCTGAAATAGGATTCGATCGAGTCCGCGACGGCGTCCATCAGCCGGCCGCGACCGGCCGACGTCTTCAGAAGCTGTTCGTCGTCGATATTCGTGATGAAGCCCATCTCGAGCAGCACGGCCGGCACGTCCGGCGCCAGCAACACGATGAAGCCCGCGTCACGGTGGCTGCGGCGCAGCAGGACAGTTTCCTCGCCCACCGATTGCAGCAGGGTTTCGGCGAAGGCGGCCGAACGGTTCTTGGTCACCCGTTGGGACAGGTCGAGCAGGATCTGGCTGACCGCGCGATCGCGTCCCGGCAGGTTGGCCTTCATCAGCCAGTCGTCCTTCTCGAGGACCCGGGCCACGCGCTCGGTGCCCTTTTCCGACAAGGTGTAGACGCTGGCGCCGCGCGTCGTCGCGTCGGGGCCCGAATCGGCGTGCAGCGAGATGAACAGGTCGGCGTCCGCCCGGCGGGCGATCTGCACGCGGGCTTCCAGCGGAACGAAGGTGTCCGACTGTCGGGTCATCACCACGGTGTAGCGACCCGACTTCTCAAGCTTGGTCTTCAACGCCTTGGCCGCGGCCAGGGTCACGTCCTTCTCGGCTGTGCTGGCGCCGGAAGAGCCTGGATCCTTGCCGCCATGACCGGCGTCGATGACGATGACCTTCTTCAGCCGAACGGCCGAGGCCTTCACCGGCGCCGAAACCAGGGTCGGCTTCATGGCGGGCGCTTGGGTCGCGCCAGGCGCTTCGGTGGATTTCAGGTCGATGACATAGCGATAGGCCGATGCGCCGTCGCCCGGCGGCAGCAGAAAACGGCGGCGGACTTCGGCATTGGCCTTAAGTTCGAGGCGCAGACGGGCGCCGCCGGCCGCCTCGTCGATCGCCCAGCTTTCCACCAGGCCCTGGCCCGAACCCTGCAGATCGCCGCCCGTCGTCACGTTGGGCAGGCCAATCACGACGCGACGGTCGGTCGCGCCGTCGGCCAGCAGCTTGCCGGTGGCGGCGCGATCAAGATCGATGACAATACGGGTTTCGTTGCGGTCGCCGCCGAAGCGGACCTTCTGGACACCGGCGGCGGGCGCGGGGCCCTGGGCCATGGCCACGGCGACGCCAGCCAGGGCCAGGCCGCCGACGATCATCGCCGCCCGCGCCCATCCTGTCCTCGCAGCCGAGATCAGAACCCTGCTCATGTCGTCCATCGCCCCCAGGCGCTCAACCTAAACCCAAAAACCGATATCCGCATGTTTCGGTAGAGAAAGCGTTAACCTCATGCGCGACATGGCCGCGCATGAGCGTTCAGTCGAGCGCTTTTCTTTTACGACGCGATGTTGCTACACTATGCTCCGCGCGCTGAGCGCCGTGATCGTCATGGCGGAAGGCGTGAGCGGTTCCTATCTCGCGAACGCACGCGTATCCTCAGGATGCGGTGCGCTCGTGGCCGGGACCGCCGGACTGAAACGAGTTTGGGTGCGATTACCAGCGTGAGGCGCGAAGCCTTCGCCTGGATCGTCCCGCGGGGTCCGCGTCGGGTCCTTAAGCCGTTCCGGCGACGACGCTCCATCCGATCCGCGCCCTCCGGCGCGTTTAAGGAACACAGAAACCTTATGGGCTGCGCCGCACCCGACCGCCTTTGGCGACCGACCTTCCGCAACCGCCTCGGCGGTGCGACGGGCGGTGACGTGCGCGCCTTTCAATCATATCGGCGCCCGGACCTAGCGTCCGCCGTGCGCCGTGGAGATACCCTTTATGTCGAAGAAGATGTTGATCGACGCCGCCCACGCCGAAGAGACGCGTGTGGTGGTCGTGGATGGTACGCGGGTTGAAGAATTCGATTTCGAGAGCCAGACCCGAAAGCAGCTCCGAGGAAATATCTATCTCGCCAAGGTGACCCGCGTTGAACCCAGCCTCCAGGCTGCGTTCATCGAGTACGGCGGTAATCGTCACGGCTTCCTCGCCTTCAACGAAATCCACCCGGACTATTACCAGATCCCGGTCGCCGATCGCGAAGCGCTGATGCGCGACGATTCCGGCGACGACGAGGATGATCATCATCACACTCGCGACGACGGCGACGCTGTCGATGACGAGGAAGACGCCGTCGAGGAAGAACTGGCGCGGCGCAAGCGTCGTCTGATGCGCAAGTACAAGATTCAGGAAGTGATCCGCCGTCGGCAGATCATGCTGGTTCAGGTCGTCAAGGAAGAGCGCGGCAACAAGGGCGCGGCCCTGACCACCTACCTGTCGCTGGCCGGCCGTTACGGCGTCCTGATGCCCAACACAGCCCGCGGCGGCGGCATCAGCCGCAAGATCACCACAGTCACCGACCGCAAGCGCCTCAAGAGCGTCGTTCAGGGCCTGGACGTGCCGCAGGGCATGGGCCTGATCGTCCGCACGGCCGGCGCCAAGCGCACGAAGGCCGAGATCAAGCGCGACTACGAGTACCTGCTGCGCCTGTGGGAGAACATCCGCGACAACACGCTGCACTCGATCGCTCCGGCGCTGATCTACGAGGAAGAAGACCTCGTCAAACGCGCCATCCGCGACATGTACGATAAGGACCTGGAGGGCATCTGGGTCGAGGGCGAGGCCGGCTACAGGGAAGCGCGCGACTTCATGCGCATGCTGATGCCCAGCCAGGCCAAGAAGGTGTTCCCGTACCGCGAGGCGGCGCCGCTGTTCGTCAAGCACAAGATCGAAGACCATCTGGCGCAGATCTATTCGCCGGTCGTGCCGCTGCGCTCGGGCGGCTACCTGGTGATCAACCAGACCGAAGCCCTGGTGGCCATCGACGTCAACTCGGGCAAGGCGACGCGCGAGCGCAACATCGAAGCCACCGCGCTTAAGACCAACATGGAAGCGGCCGAAGAGGCCGCCCGCCAACTGCGTCTGCGTGACCTGGCCGGCCTGATCGTCATCGACTTCATCGACATGGACGAAGGCAAGAACAACCGCGCCGTCGAGAAGATCCTGAAGGACTCGCTCAAGGACGATCGCGCCCGCATCCAGATGGGCAAGATCAGCGGGTTCGGCCTGATGGAAATCAGCCGGCAGCGCCGCCGCACCGGCGTGCTGGAAGGCACCACCCACGTCTGCGAACACTGCGACGGCACCGGTCGCGTGCGCTCGGTCGAGTCCAGCGCCCTGGCCGCCCTGCGGGCCGTCGAGGTCGAGGCCCTGAAGGGTGGCGGCGCCGTCACCCTGAAGGTCAGCCGCCCGGTCGGCATCTACATCCTCAACGAAAAGCGCGCCTATCTGCTCCGCTTGCAGCAGACCCACGCCCTGTTTGTCACGGTTCTGGTCGACGACAGCCTGCACCAGGCCGAGCACGACATAGACCGCACGGAGCTGGGCGAGCGCCCTGCCCCGCAGATCTTCGCGCCGATCGAGCCCGACCCCGTCTATGACGACGAGGCGTTCGACGACGACGACGAGGATGAAGACGAGGACGAAGAGATCGTCTCCGAGGACGAAGACGAAAGCGAAGACGAAGCGGCGCCCCGCGCCGCTCGTCCGGCTCGCGTCGAACCGACCGAGGACGAAAACGGCCGTCGCGGCCGTAAGCGCCGCCGTCGCGGCGGCCGTCGCGACGATCGTGACGAAGCCCCGGCCGAGGCCGCCGGCGACGAGGACGAAGAGGACGCCGACGGCGTCGAACGCGTTGAAGGCGACATCGAGGGCGAGGACGAGGAATCGCGTCGCCGCCGTCGTCGTCGCGGACGCCGTGGCGGTCGTCGCGGCGGTCGCGAGGACGGTGATCGTCCGGCCGACGCCTTCGCCTGGACCCGCCCGCGCGTGCCGTTCGGCGAGAACGCCTTCGTCTGGCACGATCCCGCCGAGCTGGATGGTCGCGGCGCTCGTCCCGAGCGCGCCGAACGCCCGGAACGCGTGGAAGCCCCGATCGCGGAACAGGCCGAGCGTCCTGAGCGCGCCGAACGCGGCGGTCGTCGTGGACGCGGTCGCGGCGAACGTGGCGAGCGGGCCGAGGCGTCCCCTGAGACCCTTGGCGCTCCGCGCGCCGAACGGACTCCGGCCCAACGTGTCGATGTCGCCGAACTGGAAGCCGCGCCGCTGCCGCCGCCCGTGATCGAAGGCCCGCCGGCCGACGTATGGGTCGAGCTGCCGGCGCAAGACGAGGCCCCAAAGAAGGCCCGACGTCCCCGTAGCCGCGGACGCAAGGCCGGCGATGCCGAGGCTCCCGCCGAAGTCGCCGTGGAAACGTCCGTCGTCGAGGCCGCCGAGGAAACGCCGCTGGTGGCGGCGGATGTCGAGGTCGCGGCTCCGGCCGTGGTCGAAACCGCGCCTGAACCGGTCGCCGAACCGGAACCTGTCGCGATCGCGGCGGTGGAACCGGCTTCGGTCGTCGTCGCGCCCGATGCCGCTGAAATCCTGACGCCGCCCGAAAAGCCGAAGCGCGGCTGGTGGCGTCGAGGCTAAACCTGACGATGAAGGCCGGCGGCGCCCTGGTTCCGCCGGCCTTCACGACTATATCCTGGACTGCTCGTTCGACCCTTGTTCCCAGGGCGTCGAGAACCGCGTTAGATTGCTTGCTTGAGCGCGGGGGCGCGATCAGGAGAGTTTGATGACCTCCCGGACAAGGGCGGCTTCCGAAAGATTGGGCAGGACGTTTGGATCGGCGCTCTCGGCGCTGGCTTTGCTGACGGCTATCCTCGCGCCTGTCGCCCCCGCTCACGCCCAAGGCGGGCCCTCCCTGATCCGTGACACCGAGATCGAGGAAATCCTGCACAATGACGCCGATCCGATCTTCGCGGCGGCCGGGCTGGATCCGAAGACCGTTCGCATTCTGCTGGTCGGCGACAAGGAGCTGAACGCGTTCGCGACCCAGGGCCTGATGATGGGCCTCAACACGGGCCTGATCCTGCAGACCGAGACGCCGAACCAGCTCAAGGGCGTCATCGCCCACGAAACCGGCCACCTGGCCGGCGCACACCCTCTGCGCTCTGGCGAAATGATGCGGGCCGGCCTGACGCCGATGATCCTGACCATGGGCTTGGGCGTTCTGGCCGCGCTGGCCGGCGCGCCGGACGCCGGCGCCGTTCTGCTCGGCAACGCCAGCTATTTCGGCCAGTTGGGAGCCTTGGGTTACAGCCGCGACCAGGAATCGCGCGCCGACCAGGCCGGCGCCGGGTTCCTGGAGGCCACCGGTCAGTCAGGCCGCGGCTTGGCCGAGTTCTTCGACAACTTCCGCTACCAGGAGGTCTTCGACCAATCGCGACGCTTCGCCTACTTCCGAAGCCACCCTCTTTCGGGCGACCGGATCGACGCCCTGCGCAACAAGGTCGAGAAGCTGCCGCACTACCACGCCGTCGATGATCCGACCTCGCTGGCGGAACATGAGATCATGAAGGCGAAGCTGGAGGGATTCCTCAATCCCGGTGTGGCGATCACCAAGTACAAAGAGAACGACCGGGGGTTCCCCGCCCGCTATGCGCGCTCGATCGCCTATTATCAGATGAAGGAGCCCGACCGGGCCCTGAAGATCCTTGACGGCTTGATCTCCGAAAACCCGAACAATCCCTATCTCTGGGAGCTCAAGGGCCAGATTCTGTTCGAGTTCAATCGCGTCAAGGAGGCCGAAGAGCCTCAACGGCGGTCGGTGGCCCTGAAGCCGGGCGCGGCGCTGTTGCGCGTCAATCTCGGCCAGACCCTGATCGGGCTCGACGACCCCAAGAAGGTCGAGGAAGGCATCAACGAACTGAAGCGCTCGCTGCTTGACGAAAGCGACAACTCCGTCGCCTGGCGGCTGTTGGCCCAGGCCTACGACAAGCGCGGCGAGGACGGCCAGGCCCGCCTGGCCACCGCCGAGCAGTACTTCAACATGGGCGCGACTCAGGAGGCCCGGGTCTTCGCGATGCGGGCCCGGGAACTGCTCAAGAAGGACAGCATCGAATGGCGTCGCGCCACCGACATCGTCCTGACTTCCAATCCTTCCAACCAGGATCTCAAGGACCTGGCCAAGGAAGGCGCCGTCACCTCGGGCCTGCGCCGCTAGGCCGCCCCTTTTCAGAGATCTCCATGCCCCTGACGCTCCGTCCGATGGCGTTCGCCGCCGCGTCCATCGCCATCCTGTCGCTCGTCGGTTGCGGGCAAGCCAACGCCGACAAGGCGTTCGGCGAAAAGGTTCATGCCTATCTGATCGAGCATCCCGAGGTGCTGGTGGAGATGAGCGCCAAGCTTCAGGAAAAGCAGACGGCCGAGAAGACCAAGAACGCCGCCAGCGCGATGAACAAGTATCGCCAGGCCCTTGAGCGCGATCCGCGTGACTTCGTGGCCAACCCCAACGGCGCGATCACGGTCGTCGAGTTCTTCGATTATCGCTGCGGATACTGCAAACTGGCCACGCCGCAGATCGTCGAACTGATCCAGAAGAATCCCGACGTGCGCTTCGTTTTCAAGGACTTCGTGATCTTCGGCCATGACTCCGAGGCCGCCGCGCGGATGGTTCTGGGCTCTAGGGACCAAGGCAAGACGCTCGAACTGCACAGGCGCCTGATGGCCGAGAAAAGCCTCGACGAAGCCGCCGTCATGCGGATCGCCCGAGAGCTCGGCATCGACATGGCCAAGGCCCAGGCCTCGGGGGGATCCGAGGCCACCACCCAGCACCTTGCCGACACCCGCGCGCTGGCCGAAGCCCTGGCGATCGAAGGTACGCCCGCCTTCCTGGTCGGCGACCAGATGATTCCAGGCGCCGACATGCGCGCGCTCAACCTGGCCATCGAACAGGTTCGGGCGGGCAAGGCCAAGAAGGTCTAGGTCCGAGCGGCCACCTAGATCAGGCCCGCCAGAGGCGAACTGGGGTCAGCGTAGAGCCGCTTCGGCATCCGGCCGGCCAGATAGGCTTCTCGACCGGCGATCACCGCATGTTTCATCGCCCGAGCCATGCGGATCGGGTCCTTGGCCTCGGCGATGGCGGTGTTCATCAGGATGGCGTCGCAGCCGAGCTCCATGCCGATGGCGGCGTCCGAGGCCGTCCCGACGCCGGCATCGACCAGAACCGGCACCTTCGCGTTTTCGATGATGATCCGCAGATTCACGCGGTTCTGAATGCCCAGTCCCGAGCCGATCGGCGCGCCCAGCGGCATGATCGCCACCGCGCCCGCTTCTTCCAGCTTGTGGCAGTAGACGGGATCGTCCGAGCAATAGACCATGACCTGGAAGCCTTCGGCCACCAGCAGCTTCAGCGAGCGCAGGGTCTCTTCCATGTCAGGATACAGGGTCTTGGGGTCGGACAGCACCTCCAGCTTCACCAGGTCCCAGCCGCCGGCTTCCCGGGCCAGGCGCAGGGTGCGCACGGCGTCCTCGCCGGTGAAGCAGCCCGCGGTATTGGGCAGGAACGTAAATTCTGTCGGTTTGACATAATCGACCAGCAACGGCTGGGTTGGGTCGGTCAGGTTCACACGGCGCACGGCCACCGTGACGATCTCGGCGCCCGCCGCCTTCGCCGCCGCGGCGTTGGTGGCGTAATCCTTGTACTTGCCGGTGCCGACAATCAGTCGCGACTGGAAGGTGCGACCGGCGACGGTCCAACGATCATCGGACAGCGGGGTGACGGATTCGGAGGAGACATGCGCGTTCATGGGGCCGGTTTACGCCTCCGCGCCCCGGGTTTCAAACGCCCAAAGCTAACTGGCGACCTAGCCGCCGCCGATGAAAGTGACGATCTCGATTCGGTCGCCGTCGGCCAGGGCCGTGTTGGCATAGGTCGAGCGCGGCGCGATCTCGAGATTGCGCTCCACGGCCACTTTGCGGGCGTCCAGGCCCAGGGCGGACACCAGATCCGCTATGCTGGCGATGCCGGCGATATCCCGTTCCTCGCCGTTCAAGAGAAGCTTCATGTCACCTCCGAAGCGAGCCCTGCTTGTGACGCGGGGGAACCGGCTATACAAGACCTCCCGGAATCGACGGCGGAGCCGAATGGTAAAACCGATCCATGTGCTGAACGGACCCAACCTCAACCTGTTGGGGACGCGGGAGCCCGAGATCTACGGCAAGGACACGCTCGACGATGTCCGTACGCGCTGCGAGGCGCGCGCGGCCGCACGAGGTCTTTCCGTCGTCTTCCGGCAGAGCAATCACGAAGGCGTGCTGATCGACTGGGTCCACGAGGCCCGGGCGGAAGCCTGCGCGTTGGTGATCAACCCGGCGGGCTACGGCCATACGTCGGTTGCTCTTCTCGACGCCCTGAAGACCTTGAACATCCCGGTCATCGAGTGTCACCTGTCCAATCCGGCGGCGCGTGAAGACTTCCGCCACCAAACCTTCGTTTCGCTGGCCGCGACCGGGATTGTCTCCGGCTTCGGTGTGGCGAGCTATGAACTGGCGATCGAGGCCGCAGCCGGCCTGATCGGCGCGAACTAGCCGGCGACCCCGGCTTCAGAAGACAGCAAGGTAAGCTTCCATGTCCAATCCCAAGGCCCCCGCCGATCCGGTCGAGACCCCGTCGATCGACGCCCGCCTGGTCCGCAAGCTGGCCGACATCCTGAAGGACACCGGCCTGTCGGAGATCGAGGTCGAGCATGCCGGCCTGAAGATCCGGGTCGCTCGCGAACTGACCGTCG
>Ga0101941_1001191_pt1 | contig 21437 bp, 21 predicted proteins | sample DewCreD2012metaG_3_FD_75242 | JGI IMG/M metagenome (GOLD analysis project Ga0101941, IMG submission 75242) | Hot spring sediment bacterial and archeal communities from British Columbia, Canada, to study Microbial Dark Matter (Phase II) - Dewar... ...
GCTGAGCCCCCTGCTGTGGTCCAAGATCCGGCCCGGCCTCAGCGCCGGCCGGGTCCAATCCGTCGCGCTGCGGCTGGTGGTCGATCGCGATCGGGAGATCGAGGCCTTCGTCCCCCAGGAGTACTGGTCCATCACCGCCCGGCTGCGCACGCGGCGGGGCGAGACCTTCGCGGCCCGGCTGGTCCAGCAGGAAGGCGGCCTGCAGCGGGAAGACGTGCTCGCCGTAGAGGTCCTGGTGCAGGCAGTTGTAATCGCCCGGGCCGTAGGTCAGCAGCAGGGGCGTGGGCCGGGCCTGGCCCGCCGCGTGGCAGCGGGCCAGCATGTCGTCCAGGCTCTCCGGGAAGCGCCGGTCCTCGCCCAGCACTTGCGCCCACCGATTAGCGACGGCGCACAGCGGGCCGTACAGGCCCTGGCGCAGCCGTTCCACCGGGTCGGGCAGGGGATAGCTGAAGTACCGATACTCGCCCTGGCCAAAGCCGTGGCGGGCCATCACCACCCGGCTGCGAAAGCCGGCCTCCTGGTGGTAGAGGGCGGCGATCCTCTGGCAGGTCTCGGGCTTGAGCAGGGGCCCGGTCAGGGCCCAGCCTTGGGCGTCGAGGTCGGCGGCGATGCGAGGCCAGTCCAGGTTCATGCGGCCTGGCTCACGCGGGCTTCCCGGGCCAGCAGGGCCGCCTTGCGCTCGACGCCCCAGCGATAGCCGGACAGCCCGCCGTCGGCCCGCACCACCCGGTGGCAGGGGGTGATCACCGCCAGCGGATTGGCCCCGCAGGCCTGGGCCACGGCCCGGGCGGCGGTGGGCCGGCCGATGCTGCGCGCCACCTCGGCGTAGGAGGCGGTGGTCCCGGCGGGGATGGCTCGCAGCGCCGCCCAGACCTGGCGTTGAAGGGGCGTGCCCACGGCGTCCAACGACAGGTCGAGGGCCGCGCCGCGCCCGTCGATCTCGGTCGCCACCGCGCGCAGGTCGTCGGCGAGGCCGTCCGGATCCGACGTCAGCCGGGCCGCGCGGAAGCGGCGCTCCAGGTCGCGGGCCAGGGTTGCTTCGTCGTCGCCCAGGGTCACCAGCCGCAGGCCGGCTTCGGAGCGGGCGACCAGGGCCAGGCCCAGGGTGGTCGGCGTGGTGGCCCAGCGCAGGGTCTCGCGCGGCTGGTCGGGCTTGCAGCGCAGGCACGGCCGGAAGCCGGCGGCGCGGGCGCTTTCGCGGGTGTCGTGGAATTCGACGTTCTTGCGCAGCGGCCGCCCGGCGCAACTGGCCAGGCAGTAGACGCCGGTGGTGCGCACGGCGATGAAGAACGCGCCGTCCAGGTCGCGGTCGCGGCGGCGCATGGCCTCCCAGCGCGCGTCGTCGGTGGAGTGTTCAGAGGCGGTCATGGGGAACTCCTTTCGTGAGAAGGAGCATGCGCGCCATGACCCGGGGCGTCATTCCGATGCTTGCTACGCCGGTTTTGGCGGTCCGCAGATCAGGTCGACGGCGGCGGTGATCGTGGCTTCCAGCTGCTCGCGCGTCTCGCCGGCCCGGGCGCGGACCGACAGGCCGTTCATCAGCAGGCTGGCCAGCCGGGCCAGGCTGGCGGGGTCGGCGCCGGGCGGCATGTCGGTGGCGGCATGGCGCGCGAACAGCCGCGCGACGGCGCGGTCCAGCTCGTGCAGGCCGTCGGCGACGGTCTGGCGGATCTCCTCATCGACCAGCGCCTGACCCAGGCCCACGGTGGACAGGAAGCAGCCGCGCCCGCCGACGTCGTCCGACAGGTAGAAGCCCAGGGCCGTGTGATAGACCCGGGCCAGGATCTCGCGCAGCGATCCGCCGCCGCGGAACGCCTCGGTCATCGCCGCCCGCGAGCTGTCCATGTAGCGCTCCAGCGCCGACCTGAAGAGCGTCTGCTTGTCGCCGAACGCCCCGTACAGGCTGGGTCGGTTCATGCCCGTGGCGGCGCTCAGGTCGTCCAGCGAGGCGCCCGCGAAACCCTGGGCCCAGAAGATGTCCGTGGCCTTGGCCAGGGCGACTTCAGGGTCGTAGGCGCGGGGGCGTCCCCGGCGCTTGGCGGCTGTTTCGGACATCTGACTCTCCTGGCGGATCCTGCTTTTTGTACCGTTTCGCAGTTTATTCCTTGACCATCGTTATTTTTATGCGAAACAGTATGGAAATGCAATGGAGGGTTCGATGGATCTCTACTTCTCGCCGATGTCCTGCTCGATGGCGACTCGGATCACGGCCTATGAGGCCGGCGCCGACATCCGCTTTCTGAGGGTCGACACCAAGGCCCGGCCCAAGGTGCTTGAGGACGGGACCGCGTTCCTGACCATCAGCGCCAAGGGCAAGGTGCCCGTGCTTCGAACCGATGACGGCGAGCTGATCGCCGAAAATCCGGTGATCCTGCAATATGTCGCCGACCGCTTCCCGGCCGCCGGCCTGATCCCCGCCGACGGCGCCGAGCGCCGGAAGGTGCAGAGCTGGCTCAGCTTCATCGGCTCGGAACTGCACACCGGCGCCTTCACCATCCTGATGAAGCCGACGGCCCCGGACGGCGCCAAGGCCTATGTCCGCGACCTGCTGGCCGATCGCCTGGCCTTTGTCGATGCGCACCTGAAGGGGCGCGAGTTCCTGCAGGGGCGGTTCAGCGTCGCCGACGCCTATCTGTTCGTGATCCTGACCTGGGCCCGCCACCTGGCGCTGGACTTCACGGCCTATCCGAACCTGACCGCCTATCGCGACCGCCTGCAGACCCGGCCCTCGGTGGCCAAGGCCTTCGACGAGGAATTCACCCTGTTCAAGGCCGCGGCCTGAGCGCCGTGACCTGAACGGGGGACACACACTCACGGCGCGGCCGTGATCCAGACGGCCGTATCCCTGCCGTGAGTGTGTGTCCCCGCCCTTAACCCCTCCACTCCCCAGGAGATTTTCATGCGTAGTTTCATCATCGCCGTCGCGGCCCTGGCCGCGACGGGCGGCCCCGCCATGGCCGAAACCCAATCCCAGAACCTCAAGTCCCAGAGCGGCTGGCTGACGCTCGGCGCGCCGACCACCCAGGACCACATCGTGTTCGACGGCGCGGTCTGGCGCTGCAAGGCCGACGTCTGCCGCTCGACCAAGGTCAAGTCGCTGCCGCCCCTGCGCAGCTGCAAGCGCCTCGCCCGCGAGCTGGGGACCATCACCGGCTTCGGCTATCGCGGCGTGACCCTGTCGGACGCCCAGCTGGCCGACTGCAACCCGGTGCTGGTGGCCAAGACGCCGTCGGCTTCGGAGGTCGCGGCGGCGCGCTGAATTTCCACTCGGAGAGGACCTTGGGGACGCGCGTCCGCGTGCGTCCCCGGCTTTTCCGATCACCACCCTGATGCCCCAACGCCCGTCATCCTCGGACTTGTTCCGAGGACCCCTCTGTCCGCCAGTTTGCCGGTTGGATGGGTCCGCGAGCTCACCGCCCCACGGATCTTCCTTCTTCGCGGTTGAAGCAGGGGTCCTCGGAACAAGTCCGAGGATGACGGGCGGTAGGGGTGATGGTGGAAGGGGTTAAACCCCCACCGACCAGCAGAACAACGGCCCATCGTCCTCATCTTCGCGCTCGCCGGATCGCGTGAAGCCGTTGGCCTCCAGCACCCGCTGCGAGGCGAGGTTGTCGATCGCGGTCTCGGCGGTGACCGTGGACACGCGGTGGTCGGACCGCGCCCAGGCCAGCAGGTCGGTCACGGCCCGCGTGGCGATCCCCCGTCCCCGGCGCGAGGCGGCGACGCCGTAGCCGATCATCACCGTGTCGCCGACATAGGGCGTGCGGACCAGCGAGGTCAGGCCCGCCACCTCGCCGTCCTCGACGATCAGCCAGGCGTTGGGCTCGAAGCTTTCGCCGACCTCGGCCGACAGGCCGCGCAGCATGGCCAGGACCTCCGGCGTCTCGACCCCGCCCTCGGCGACGGCCAGGCCGTCGGGGGCCTCCCCGGCGATCAGGGCGGCGAAATGGTCGTCGGTGGCTTCGATCAGCATGGCGGTTGGTTAGGAGTATTGGGGAGGAAGAGCAACGGCGCGCCCGTTCTCCTCCAGCGTAACGAGGCCCGTCACGGGCGCTCAGTCAGGCTTCCTGGCCGCGTGTCGGATGCGAAGGATCAGGACGGTTTCGCCGTCGATCCGATAGCGGATTAGGTAAGGGCGGATAATCGCCAATTCGCGATAACGGCGCCCGACGGGCCGACCGCGATCAGCGCTGTCGGCGAGATCCTCTGCCGCGGAGACCAACCTCAGGGCGAAGCGCTGCGCGGCTAAAGGGCTGAATTCCGCGATGTAGCCGCGAATGGCGGCCAGGTTGGAGCGGGCTTCGTCCGACCAGACTACTCGCCGCACTTGGGTGGAGCGCCTTCGTTCGGAGTGCCCCAGGACAGCAACCAACGCTTCATCGCGTCATGGCTGATCACCCGACCTGCCGCGATATCGGCTTCGGCGCGCGCGTCGGCGGCCGCCTCGGCGTCGTCGGTCTCGTCGAACAGAGAGGTTTCAGGCTTCGACATCACCTCAGCCTATCACAGCAAGAGCTGCTCGTGGAGCCCGGGTCCTACCGCCCCATCCCGCGACGCAACGCCCCGCGCATGAAGTCCTGCGGCGGATCGGCTTCGGCGATGATCGAGTCGCGGATGGCGCGGGGCTCGCCGAACAGGTGGCCTTGGCCGTAGCCGATGTCGAGTTCCAGCACCTGCACCACCTGGCGCTCGTGCTCCACCTTCTCGGCGATCACCTCGATGCCGTAGCGACGGGTCAGGCCGGCGAAGTCCTCGGCGTTGAGGTCGGGCAGCGAGGCGATGACCAGCTTGCCGTCCTGTTCTTCCAGCTGCTCCAGCATCATCTGGGCGCCGATCTTCAGGAACTTGACGTCGGCGCGGGCCAGGTCCTGGAAGTCCAGGTCCAGGTCGGTGACCTTGTCCAGGCTGAAGCGGAAGCCCAGGCTGGCCAGGCGGGCCATGTGACGGGCCTCGACCGGGCCGCGGTCGTTGAAGGCGGCCTGGCCCAGTTCGAAGATCAGGGCGCCGTGCAGGTCCTTGTTGACCTGCAGGAATTCCAGGAACTGGGCGAAGAACGCCTCGTCGGCCAGGCTGGCCAGCGAGATGTTGCAGAAGATCCCGACCTTGCGGTCCTGCTTGGCCAGGCGGCGGACGATCTGCACGCAGCGGAACAGCAGCAGGTTGTCGATCGCGGCGGTCAGGCCCTCGGGCTCGGCCACGGCCAGGTACTCGGCCGGCATCATCACCCGGCCGGTCTCGTCGCGCAGGCGCGAGAAGCTTTCGTAGAAGACGGTCCGGCGCTGGGGCAGGCTGACGACCGGCTGCAGGTAGAGATCGACCCGGTTCTCGGCCAGGGCGTCCTGTACGGTCTCGATCAGGGCGTTGGACTGGGGCGAGCGGCCGCGCGGCTCGGCGCGGGCGACCTCGACCTGGTAGCTCAGCTGGTGCTCCAGCCGCTCGCTCATCCGCACGACCAGGTCCTCCAGCTGGTGGACCTCGCTGGTCAGTTCGGCGGAGCGGCGCTGGGCGTCGTCGGCGACGGTCTCCAGCAGGCCGGTGATGCGGGCGTCGACCTTCTCGACCTGCTCCAGCAGGATGCCGTGGGCCTCGCGGATGGTTTCGATATCGACGCGCAAGGCCGCGCCCTGCAGGACGCCGGCGACCACGCCATGCACGGCGAAGCACAGGCCCATGGCGCCGATGAAGGCGGCCAGGCCGACAGCCGGCGCCGCTCCCATCCGCCACAGGGCGAGGGAGACAACCAAGGCCAGACAGAGATAGGCGCCGGTCAGCAGCGCCAGCATCAGCCTTCGCATCGAGAGTCCCTACGAATCGTCAAGCTCAGTATGCGAGTCGCGTTGGCCGTGAGTCGAACAGATTAACGCCCGTGAGCCATTACGCCGCGCCTTAACCACAAATCATGTTCTCGTGAAGGGCGCGGGCCGGCGAACGAGCCGCGCCGGCCATCGGGCCTCTGATCGTAGCCAACCTACAACTGCAAGTCATTTGCAATTACGTCAGGCCGTTGCTATAGCCCCGGCGACCGTCGGCACAGGCGGCTTAGGGTTTCTCGCGTCGTTTCCGGTCCGCATCGACCCCATCCAGGGCGATTGGCGGAAACCGCGCAATTCACGGGATGGGGCTTATGTTCTTGAAGACCACGCTGCTCGCGGGCGGCGCTTTCGTCGCGCTCGTTTCGGGGGCGCTCGCCTCGCCGGCCATGGCGCAGACGACGACGTCGCAGGGCGAAACCACGCACGTCGACGAACTGATCGTCACCGGCGCGTACACCACCAACGAGCGCATCGACACGGCCACCGGCCTGGGCCTGACCCTGCGCGAGACGCCGCAGTCGGTGACCGTCATCACCGCCCAGCGCATCCTCGACCAGAACATGCAGAGCGTGGCCGACATCGTCACCAACACGGTCGGCGTGTCGGGCAACCAGGTCGACGACGTGCGCAACACGTTCAACGCCCGCGGCTTCGAGATCAGCAACTACCAGATCGACGGCGTGCCCACGGGCTGGACCCTGGCCGGCGGCGCCGGCGAGACCATGGCCGACGTCTCGATCTACGAGCGCGTCGAGATCGTGCGCGGCGCGACCGGCCTGATGACCGGGGCCGGCGAGCCTTCGGCCTCGATCAACCTGGTGCGCAAGCACGCCACGGCCACCGAGCTGCAAGGCTATGTGTCAGGCAGCCTGGGCAGCTGGAACACCCGCCAGATCCAGGCCGACGTCGCCGGTCCGCTGACCGCCAGCGGCAAGATCCGCGGCCGCGCCGTCGCCAAGTACGAGAAGGGCGAGAACTTCATCGACTGGTACAAGAACGAGAAGAGCGTTCTGTACGGAGTCATCGACGCCGACCTGACCGAGAACACCCTGCTGCGCGTCGGCGGCAGCCAGCAGAAGGGCGCCCCGAACGCGCCGGCCTGGGGCGCGCTGCCCACCTTCTTCTCGGACGGCACGGTCGCCGTCTGGCCGCGCTCCAAGACCGCGTCGGCCGACTGGAGCTATTGGGACACCATCAACCAGAACCTGTTCGCCAACCTGCAGCACAAGTTCGCCAACGGCTGGTCGCTGTCGGTCAACTACAACTGGGCGCGCAACGCCCAGACGACCGAGCTGCTCTACATGTCGGGCCTGATCGACAAGGCCACCGGCAATTGGCAGTACGCGGCCTACCCCTATCGGGACGACGGCGAAAGCATCCAGAACAGCGTCGATGTCCAGCTGAAGGGCGACTACGACCTGTTCGGCCGCAAGCACGAATTCGTCGCGGGCGCGCTGCACAGCAAGCAGCACCTGACCACCGACACCTTCGCGGCGGACCCCGCCACGGTCGCGCCGGGCGGCAGCTTCTATGACTGGACCGCGATCCCGCACCCCACCTTCTCGACGACCGGCTCGCCGACCGTCGACCAGACCATCAAGCAGACCGGCTACTACGCCGCCACGCGCCTGAACGTCACCGACGCCTTCAAGGTGGTGGCCGGCGCCCGCGTGGCCAGCTGGAGCCAGAAGGGCTTCAACTATGGCGACTTCGACTTCGGCGACGACAACGTGTTCGTCCCCTATATCGGCGCGCTCTACGACCTGACGCCGAACCATCGCCTGTACGCCAGCTACACCGAGATCTTCCAGCCGCAGAACGCCCGCGACTATACCGGCGCCTATCTGGACCCGATCACCGGTGAAAGCGCCGAGATCGGCCTGAAGAGCGCCTTCTTCGACGAGCGGCTGCAGACCACCGTGGCGGTGTTCCGGATCGTGCAGGACAACCTGGCCCAGATCGATCCCGACCCGACCCACATCGTCCCCGGCTCGTCGCCGCCCACCCGTGCGTCGATCCCCGCCGAGGGCGCGACCAGCGAAGGCTTCGAGCTGGAAGTGATCGGCAAGCCGGCCACCGACTGGAACGTCAGCTTCGGCTACAGCCAGTTCGAGATGGAGGACTCGGCCGGCGCCAAGGTCAACACCTCGTTCCCGCGCAAGCTGGTCAAGCTGTTCACCACCTATCGCCTGCCCGGCGCGATGCAGGGCCTGGTGGTCGGCGGCGGCGTCAACTGGCAGAGCGACGCCTATTCGATCAACGCCGGCTCGCCCTTCCGCTTCGAGCAGAAGAGCTACGCCCTGGTCAGCCTGATGGCCCGCTACGAGGTCAACGAGCAGCTGTCGCTGCAGGCCAATGTCGAGAACGTGACGGACAAGACCTATTTCGCCCAGACCGGCTTCTACAGCCAGTACCGCTACGGCCAGCCGCGCAACTACACGGTCAGCCTGAAGTACGCGTTCTAGGATCCACAGAGTCCGCCCGCGGGCGGGGGGCTGACCGCGGACGGGAGGGGGGCGGAGCGTCGATGATGCTCCGCCCCTTTCGCGTAAGGGACATTCGTGACATGACAGCGTGACTTTGGACTGATAATCGTTCGCAAGTTTTTCCGGTGCGACCATGTCCGATGCTCTCAGCCTAGCCCCCGACCTCTCCGCGATCCCGGCCGACGGCCGCGAAAGCCCGCTCAGCCTGGCCCGCAAGGGTCAGCGCGGTGTGATCGTGCGGGTCAGCGGCCAGACCGGACGGTCGGAGTCCATTGATCCCGAAGAGCTGGAGCGCCGTCTGTTGGAGATGGGCTTCGTCGAGGGCGCCGCGTTCGAGGTGCTGCACGAGGGCCTGTTCGGCCGCGATCCGATCGCCGTGCGCGTCGACGACATGCGAGTGGCCCTGCGTCGCCGCGAGGCCGCCGCCGTCACCGTCCAGTTCGAAGAGGCCTGACGTCTTGACCGATACCGTCGTTTCCCGGCCCGCGCGTCTGGCGCTGGTCGGCAATCCCAATTCCGGCAAGACCGCCCTGTTCAACGCCCTGACCGGCAGCCGCCAGAAGGTGGCCAACTACGCCGGCGTCACCGTCGAGCGGAAGCTGGGGACCGTGCAGCTGGCTGACGGCCGATCGGCCCAGATCCTCGACCTGCCCGGCACCTACTCCTTGCGGGCGCGCAGTCCCGACGAGATCGTCACCCGCGACGCCGTGCTGGGCCGCCTGGCCGGCGAGACCGCGCCCGACGTGCTGATCTGCGTGGCCGACGCCACCAACCTGCGGCTGGTGCTGCGCCTGGTGCTGGAGCTCAAGCAGGTGGGGCGGCCGTTCGTGCTGGCCCTCAACATGTACGACATCGCCCAGCGCCAGGGCCTGCGCATCGACCTCGAGAGGCTGTCGGCCGAGATCGGCGCGCCGATCGTCACCACCGTGGCCACCCGCAAGCGCGGCCTGGACGAGCTGGTCGCCAAGGCCGACGCCCTGGCGATCTCGCACGAGGGCCTGGGCGACAACGTCTGGCGCGAGCCGACGGCCGCGCAGATCCGCGCCGCCCATCGCGAGGCCCAGCGGATCGTCAAGGCCTGCGTCCGCCCGCCCGAGCGCCCCGACACCGTCACCGGCAAGATCGACGCGGTGCTGCTGAACCCGGCCGCCGGCCTGCTGATCTTGGCCCTGCTGCTGTTCGTGATGTTCCAGGCGGTGTTCACCTGGGCCGAGCCGCTGATGGGCCTGATCGAGACGGGGTTCGCCGCGCTCAGCACCGGCGTGGCGGCCGTGCTGCCCGACGGCCTGTTGCAGAGCCTGGTCACCGACGGCCTGATCGCCGGGGTGGGCAGCGTGCTGGTCTTCCTGCCGCAGATCGTGATCCTGTTCTTCTTCATCCTGCTGCTGGAAGACAGCGGCTACATGACCCGCGCGGCCTTCCTGATGGATAAGATCATGGGCGGGGCGGGGCTGCACGGCCGGGCGTTCATCCCGCTGCTGTCCAGCTTCGCCTGCGCCATTCCCGGGATCATGTCCACGCGGGTGATCGACAACAAGCACGACCGGCTGACCACCATCCTGGTCGCCCCGCTGATGACCTGCTCGGCGCGGATCCCCGTCTACACCCTGATCATCGCCGCCTTCATTCCCCACACCAAGGTCTGGGGCGTGCTCAGCCTGCCGGGTCTGGTGATGTTCGGCCTCTACGCCAGCGGCATCGTCAGCGCGCTGGTGGTGTCGTTCGTGATCCGCAAGATCTTTTGGCGGGGCACGGTCGAGCCGTTCATGATGGAGCTGCCGACCTATCGCTGGCCCGAGCCGCGCAACGTGCTGCTGAACCTCTGGACCCGGGCCCGGATCTTCATCGAACGGGCCGGCCGCATCATCCTGCCGCTGATGGTGCTGGTCTGGGTGCTGTCGACCTTCCCCTATCCGCCCGAGGGCGCGACGGGGCCGGCGATCGACTACAGCTTCGCCGGCCGGATCGGGCATTTCATCGCCCCCGTCATGGCGCCCATCGGCTTCAACTGGCAGATGACCGTGGCCCTGATCCCCGGCTTCGCGGCGCGCGAGGTGGCGGTGGCCGCCCTGGGCACCGTCTACGCCGTGGGCGGCGACGACGAGGCCGGCACCAATCTGGGTCACCTGCTGGCCGGCCAGTGGTCGCTGGCCACCGCCCTGTCGTTCCTGGCCTGGTACGTCTTCGCCCCGCAGTGCGCGGCGACCCTGGGCGTGGTCAAGCGCGAGACCAACGGCTGGACCTGGCCGACGGTGATGTTCCTCTACATGACCGGCCTGGCCTATCTGGCCTCGTTCGTGACCTACCATACGGCCGTGGCGCTGGGGGCGGGGTAGGGGTTGATCCCCAGTTTACAGCAAACGGGGTTGAACGGTTTCATTCAGCCGAATGATGCCAAGCAACAGCCACTGGTTCGGCCGCTTCTTGACCGTTCCAAGCGCCAATGCCACCCCAGCTTGAAAATAATCCTTCTCGTACACGCCCTTAAGTCTCTCGAGGGCGGATGTGGCGCCGTATAGCTTTCGCCAGTTGAAGAAGGTCGCAGCGGTTTCCCAATCGCCACATGCCATGTCGTGGGAGCCGTCGGCATCATCGAACGCCATGCGAAGTTCATAGGGGCATGGCTCGATCTTTGCGAGTTCCTGATCGAAAAGGCTCCCTTGCCGAAGGGCTTTTTGCCGCTTTGCGTCCTCTTCCGCGAGTTCTTTTGCGCTCTTCGGTTTCCAAAAGAACCGCAAAGAGGTGGGGCGTATTAGGGTGAGGCTCTCGTTGCGCTTTGCCGCCTCGCTTGTTGAGGAGCGAAACAGGGGATCGAAAAAGCCTTCGCGCTCCCGTTCAGTCATCTTATGTACGCGTCTGAGACTTTGCTCGTCGACGCGCCGACTTTCGATCCGATTATCATCGCGAGGCTTTGCCGGTCGATATTCAACGACATCCCAACGAGCGAACTGAGCGTCACCAGCGAGATGTCGAAAGCGAACAGGAAATAGGCGACGCCATTCGCCGGAAGGCGTTACTCCCGCGCAGCAAACTGTCTCGCCATATTTCTGGCTAGGCTGCGGCCAAGCCTTCACCAGCACGATGGTCTGCTCGACGTCGTTCAATGCGCGCCCCCCCGGAAAGCCCGAGGTGCACAATCTCGCAATCGCAGGAAGATGCAACAGCACGTGCCACAACCGTGCGGTGGCATTCGGCGGCGTTTGCCTCGTAGCACACCAAGGCGATGATCTGTCGCGCCACTAGATCTTTCAGAATAGCCAAATCCGCCAACGCTTCGCAGGTACGCATGTGGGCACCAAAAATCCGTTGAAAACGCGCGAAGTCGCCAGCCCGCGCGGCTTCGCGACCGGGTTTGGGATCGCCTAGTCCCTTAAGATGCAAATAGTTTATTCCGTGACTGGCCAAACGTTCGCGCAACGCCGTTTTGGCAAATCCCTTCCGGCGGCTGATAGCCATCGCTCTAACGTCAACGACCATCTCGACGCCAGCGTCAAGGAGGGCGCGATCAAAGGCCTCTGGCGTTGCGCCTTCGTAGCCAATCGTCACGATTTGCATGGGTCACCTCACGGTGAAGAACTGCGTCACCATGGTTAAGATTTTAGCCTAAACTAGTTTTCGAGACGACGCTGGAAACTTACCGCGTCGGAACCGGGTGCTCACCGCGATAGTCGTAGAAGCCGCGGCCGGCCTTCTTGCCCAGCCAGCCGGCCTCGACATATTTCACCAGCAGGGGGCAGGGGCGGTACTTGCTGTCGGCCAGGCCCTCGTGCAGCACGTTCATGATGCTCAGCACGGTGTCCAGGCCGATGAAGTCGCCCAGCTCCAGCGGGCCCATCGGATGGTTGGCGCCCAGCTTCATGGCGGTGTCGATGGCGTCGACGGTGCCGACGCCCTCGTACAGGGTGTAGATCGCCTCGTTGATCATCGGCACCAGCACGCGGTTGACGATGAAGGCGGGGAAGTCCTCGGCGTTGCTGGTGATCTTGCCCAGCGACTTGGCGAAGGCCACGGCGCGTTCGTAGGTCGGCACGTCGGTGGCGATGCCGCGAATGATCTCGACCAGCTTCATCAGCGGGACGGGGTTCATGAAGTGCAGGCCGATGAACCGCTCGGGCCGGTCGGTCGACGAGGCCAGGCGGGTGATCGAGATCGACGAGGTGTTCGAGGCCAGCAGGGTGTTCTCGCCCAGGTGGGGCTGCAGGCTGCGGAAGATCGCCTTCTTGATCTCCTCGTTCTCGGTCGCCGCCTCGATGGCCAGGTCGGTGGCGCCGATCAGGGCCACGTCCTCGGCGGCGGTGATCCGCGCCAGGGCCGCGCTCATGGCCGCCTCGTCGATGATCCCACGCCCGACCTGGCGGGCCATGTTCTTCTCGATCAGGGCCAGGCCGGCGTCGATGCGCTCGCGCGAGACGTCGTGCAGGCGCACGTCATAGCCCCCCAGGGCGACGACGTGAGCGATCCCCGACCCCATCTGGCCCGCGCCGATCACGCCGACCGTCTTGATATCCGTCATTCAGACAAGCCTTGTTCGAGGCAGGGCAAGGCTTTGTGCGCCTTCGCCCGAGTTCATGCCCGCTTTTCTAGCACGACCCACCCCGTCGTCGCCAAGGCTTTGCTGCGACGCAGCGGAAAGCGGGGATGAGGGGGCGGTGGTTTTCTTCTCCACGCTCCACATCAGGTTGTCATCCCGGACAAGCTCGGCGAAGCCGGGCGCAGATCCGGGACTGCCGAAAGCATGGCGCTCACGCGTCGGTCCCGGATCTTCGCGCTGCGCGCTCGTCCGGGATGACAGGCTTTGAGATGGGCGGCTAAGCTCTCGCCCATGACTCCCTCACGCCCCTCCCGCCGCCACGCTCTGGCCCTGGTCGCCTCGGCCGCCGCCGCGCCGGCCTTCGCCGCCGCCGCTCCCGTCGAGGACTGGAAGGCCCTGGCGGCCGACGTCCGGTCCGAGTTCCAGTGGGCCTGGCGGGGCTATGTCGCCAAGGCCTGGGGCAAGGACGAGATCAATCCGGTCAGCGGCACGTCGCGCTCGTTCTTCATCGAGGGGCAGGATCTGGGCCTGTCCTTGGTCGAGGCACTGGACACCCTGTGGATCATGGGGCTGGACGCCGAGTTCCAGGCCGGGGTCGACTGGGTCAAGGCCAGCCTGGACTTCGACGTCGACGGCAACGCCCAGGTCTTCGAGACCAATATCCGCCTGGTCGGCGGCCTGCTGTCGGCCCACCTGGCCTGCGGCGATCCCGTGCTGCTGGCCAAGGCCCGCGACCTGGCCGACCGCCTGGCCAAGGCCTTCGAGGCCTCGCCCCACGGCCTGCCGTATCGCTATGTGAACCTCCGCACCGGGGCGGTCAGCGATCCCGAGACCAACCTGGCCGAGATCGGCACCTACATCACCGAGTTCGGCGTGCTCAGCCAGCTGACCGGCGAGCGCAAGTATTTCGACATGGCCAAGCGGGCCATGCGCCACGCCCTGGACCGTCGCTCGAAGATCGGCCTGATGGCCGCCAACATCCATACCGTGACCGGGGAGTTCACCAGCCGCAACGCCAGCATCGACGTCTATGCCGACAGTTTCTACGAGTACCTGTGGGACGCCTGGGAGCTGTTCGGCGACCAGGACTGCAAGCGCTGGGCGATCGAGTGCATCGACGCCCAGCTGGCCCACCAGGCCAAGCGCTATGACGGCCGGCTGTGGTTCCCGATGGTCGACTTCGAGACCGGGGCGGTGACCGCCACGGCCCAGAGCGAGCTGGCCGCCTACTATGCCGGCCTGCTGGGCCAGGTCGGCCGCAAGGCCCAGGGCGACGACTACCTGGCCTCGTTCACCCACCTGCAGGCGACCTATGGCGTGATCCCGGAGTCGATCGACGTCACCACCGGCCAGCCACGCCGCAAGCACACCGGCCTGCGCCCCGAATATCCCGACGCCTGCCTGGCCCTGTGGCTGGGCGACCGCGACGCGCGCTATCGTCGATTGGCCGGCGCCCACTATGTCGAGATGAAGAAGACCAGCCGCGCCGCCTTTGGCTACACGGCCCTGAAGGACATCACCACCCGGCCGATGATTCAGGGCGACAACTGCCCCGGCTACTGGTGGTCCGAGCAGATGAAATACTACTACCTGCTGTTTTCGGACACGAAGCGGATCGACTACGCCCAGCTCCAGCTGAGCACCGAGGCGAACGTGCTGCGGGGGTTCAGGGGGGGCTAGCTCGGGACGCCGCAGGCGGGTGGGGCAAGACGGCCGCCCCCTGCAGGAGCGGCCGGGTGGCTTGTCCGTCAGGCTTCGAGCTTGCCTTCCGCGAGCAGTTCGCGCGTGCGACGCAGCGTCGACAACAGCGCGGCCTTGTAGCCCGTCGCGCCGTCGAACTGCGCCTGCTCGGCCTGCTCTTCCGGCCCGCCAGGCGTTTTGCCGCGCAGGCCCAGATAGCAATAGAAGCGCAGGTGAAGGGCGCCGCTCTCGTCCTCGTACAGTTCGTTGATGATCGCGCCTTCGCGCGGGCCGGTCGCCTGGAAGAAGGTGACCTTGTTCCGCGGTTCCAGGGTGATGATCTCGCGAAGGTCGGCGCCGGCGATGGTGGCTTCGCGCACGAAGTGGGTCGCGCTTTCTTCCACGACGTCGCAGCGGGTGCAGAGGCCCGGCGGCAGGAACAGTCGGGCGTCGCGGGCCTTGAGCTCCAGGCCGGCCCAGGCTTGCGCCCGGGTCAGCTTCGTCTCGCCTTCGGGGTTCACGGGGACGGTGGCGGTTGAATAGATCATGGTCGTGGTCCTTGTGATGAGAGCGGGCGCGGGCGGTCAGGCCGTCGCGGCGACTTGAGCGGCGAAGTCGCGATAGGCGCGCAGCGGACGGCCCAGGATCGTGGTCAGGCGCTCGACGTCGCCCGCTTCCGGGATCATGCCGTCGCTGACGAAGCGCTCGGCCATCAGCCGCATTTCGTAGGCCATCCATTTGGGCATGATGTTCGCGAGGTTCTGCTCGAGTCCGCTGGGATCATCGCCGCCGTAGATGACGGGGCGGCCCAGGACGTCCGACCAGATCGCCGCCACGTCCGAGCCCGTCAGGGTCTGCGGACCCACCAGATTGATGATGTCGACCGGCAGCTTGCCCGGGGCCTGATCGCGACGGATCAGCTCGATCGCCGCGACCTCGGCGATGTCGCGGGCGTCGACCATGGCCAGGCCCTTGCCGCCGATCGGCATCGGATAGACGCCGTGGTCGAGGATGACGTCCTTGATCGTCAGTTCATTGTCGATGAAGTAGGCGGGACGCAGGATCGTGGCGGAAAAGCCCATCTGCTGGATCATCCGCTCGGCCCCGAACTTCACCGCGAAGTGCGGCACGTTCACGAAGCGATCGGCGTGGATCACCGACAGATAGACCACCCGCTCGACGCCCGACTCGCGGGCGACGTTCAGGGTGATCAGCGCCTGGGTGAATTCGTCGCCCGCCACGGCGTTGAGCAGGAACAGCGTCTTGACGCCGGTGAAGGCGGCGCGCAGCGCGTCGATGTCGAGAAGGTCGCCCTGAGCGACCTCCACCTTGGCCGGGAAGTCGGCCTTCGAGGGATCGCGGACGAGGACGCGCACGTCGGCGCCGCGATTGACGAGTTGCTCGACGACGTGGCGGCCGATGCGGCCGGTGGCGCCGGTAACGAGGATGGTCATGGGAAAATCTCCGGGGTTCGAGTGACAACCCGGAATTTATCGATCCACAGATCGGCCAATAGCCGCTAGATCTAGACACTCCGTCTCACTGGTGGAACACATGGATCTGCTTGCCCTCGCCGACTTCAACCTGGTCGCCCGGCATGGAGGGGTCGGCCGAGCCGCCCGTACGACCGGGCGTCCGAAAGCGACCTTGTCCCGCAGGGTCGCGGAGCTGGAGGCCAGTCTCGGCCTTCGCCTGTTCGAGCGCGGCGGGCGGGCGCTGAAGCTCACCGAGGAGGGGCGGGCGCTCTACGCGCGCACGGCCGCGCTGCTGACCGAGCTGGACGAGACCGCAGCGAGCATCGCGTCCGGCGGGAGCACGCCCCGCGGACGGCTGCGGATCAGCGCGCCGTTGCTGTTCTCGCAGACCGCGATGGGCCGGTTGGCCGCCGGGTTCGCCATCAAGTTCCCTGAGGTCCGGCTGGAAGTGACCACGGACGATCGGCCCGTCGACATGATCGAGGAAGGCTATGACCTGGTGATCCGCGTCAATCCGGATCCGGACGAGAGCCTGGTCGGTCGCGCCTTCCTGCGCGATCGCCTGGTGGTGGTGGCCAGTCCCGAGCTTGCGCGGCCGACGGACGGATCAGCCGTCCCGGCCGTCGTGCGCGGAGCGGCGTCCGGACCTCAGGCCTGGAAGGTGACGAACGCGACGGGACATTCGACGATCCTGGTCGATCCCGTCCTCAGCCTGTCGTCGATGATCATGGTCCGCGACGCGGTGCGGGCGGGGGGCGGCGCCGGGCGACTTCCGGTGTCCCTGGTCGGTCACGACCTGGCGGCTGGACGCCTGCGGCATTGGGGCGATGTCGACGCGCCGGAAATCGCGCTTTGGACCCTGTACCCGTCGCGCCGCCTGCTAAGCGCGCGCGTCTCGGCGTTCCTGGACCATCTCAAGTCGGCCTTCCCGACCGGCGAGCCGCACGAACTGGCCGCCTTTATCGACGTGTGAGGCCAGCCAGCTTCATCGCGTTTTCTAGCCCTGCAGGAACGCCGCCAGGCGCGCCACCGTCTCGGCGCCCGGCGTCTCGATCGCGGGCACATGGCCGCCGGGGCTGGACAGGAACGACAGGCCTTCGGCCGCCGCGAAGGCCTGCATGGGAGCGTGATAGGCGTCCTGCTCGCCGTTCCACAGCAGCACAGGGAAGCCGCCGCCCAGCACCGCCTCGCGCGCCCCGTCCAGCTGGCCCAGGGCCGCGAAGCAGGCGCGCATGGCCGGCTCGATCTCGGGCGTGACCCAGGCGACCAGGGCCGGCGCGGTGGCGCGGGCGAAGGCCATGAAGAGGTCGAAGGTCAGCGGTCCCTGCGGAGTCCTGGGCACGCCGTTCACCAGGTCCCAGCCGCCGACCACCAGGGACGAGACCTTGTGGGGATAGTGCTTGGCCAGGCCCACGGCCATCCAGGCGCCCATCGAATAGCCGAACACGGCGGCCTTCTCCTCGCCCAGGGCGTCGATCACCGCCGCCAGGTCGCCGGCCCGCTGGTCCTGGACGTAGAGGGCCGGATCGGTCGGCTTGTCGCTGAGGCCGTGACCCAGGGAGTCGACGCAGGCGACGCGGTGGCCGTCCTTGAGCGCATCGACGATCCCGTTGGCCTTCCAACTGGTCGCGTCCATGAACAGGCCGTGCTGCAGCACGACCAGCGGGCCCGAGCCTTCGACGGTGTAGTGGATCCGCTGACCGCGGTGGGTGACGAACGGCATGCGGAAACTCCTTTGGCGGAAGCGTGACCGCTAGCGCAGCTCCGCCGTCTCGGCCAGGAACCAGTCGCGCAGTTTCAGGATCCGCGCCAGTTTCGGGCTGTCGGCGCGCCAGACGAAGTGGTTGCCGGTCTCGACGCTGACCTCGCCGGCGAAGGGGCGGACCAGGCGGCCTTCGCGCAGGTCGCGTTCGGCCAGGCCGCTGCGGGCCAGGGCCAGGCCCACGCCGTGGGCGGCGGTGTCCAGCATCAGGGCGGTGTCCTCGAAGCCCAGGCCTTGCTGGCGCGGCGCCTCGTCCACGCCCATGGCCGTCAGCCACATCGCCCAGGGCAGGCCCACATGGCGCAGCAGCGGCGCGTCCAGCAGGTCGCGCGGCTCGCGGATCGGGTGGCGCGCCAGGAAGTCGGGGCTGCAGACCGGGAAGATCCGCTCGATCATCAGGGTCGCGGCCTCGACCCCCGGCCAGTTTCCGAGGCCGAAGCGCAGGGCGACATCGACGCCGTCGGTGGTCAGGTCGGCCACCCGGTCCTCGGCGCGGACGATCAGGTCGGGCTCGTCCAGCTCGCGCGCCAGGCGCTCCAGGCGGGTGACCAGCCAGCCGCGGGCGAAGGCGGCGCTGCTGCTGATCACCAGGGGACCGCTGGCCGCCATCCGGGCCTCGTCGACCCCGGCGCGCAGGGTCGCCAGGGCCTGGGTCACCTGGTGGGCCAGGCGCTGGCCGGTGGCGGTGGGGACCATGGCGTTGCCCTGGCGGACGAAAAGCTTGGTGCCCAGCTCGTCCTCCAGCTTGCGGATCTGCTGGCTGACCGCGCCGTGGGTCACGAACAGCTCGCGGGCCGCGCGGCTGTAGCTGCGATGCCGGGCGGCGGCCTCCAGGGCGGTCAGGGTGAGGAACGGCGGCAGGCGCATGGCGGGTTCAGCTTGTTAGTCAGGCTGACAAGTTCGCGCAGATACCATCGTTCGTAAAGCTTGTTCCGTGGGGGCATTTTAGCTGTGCAAGGCCGCTGAGGCCGAAACCCACGCTCACAGGTGCTCCGATGAAACTGCTTCTGATCTCCGGCGTCGCCGTGCTGACCTTCCTGTTCGCCTCGGTCGACAAGCTGTCGGCGCCGGTTCCCAACCTGGCCGAGCCCTGGCCGGAAAGCGCGCCGATCCACAGCCCGCGGTGATCTTCCCCTCCCCCGTGAAACGGGGGAGGTGGCCGCGCAGCGGACGGAGGGGGCGTCCAGCCGCCGCACGACGCCCCCTCCGTCACGATGCGTATTCGCATCGCGCCACCTCCCCCGCGTTGCGGGTGAGGAGAAAAGAAAAAGGCCCGGGATCGCTCCCGGGCCTTTCCGCATCCACTCGAAGGCGAAAGCCTTACTTCCCGGCCGCCGTCAGGGCGGCCATCAGTTCGGGCACGGCGGACTTGTAGTCGGCCACCAGGCCGTAGTCGGCGATCTGGAAGATCGGGGCGTCGCTGTCCTTGTTGATGGCGATGATGATCTTGCTGTCCTTCATGCCGGCCAGGTGCTGGATGGCGCCCGAGATGCCGATGGCGATGTACAGCGCCGGGGCGACCACCTTGCCGGTCTGGCCGACCTGGTAGTCGTTCGGCGCATAACCGGCGTCGACCGCCGCGCGCGAGGCGCCGACGGCGGCGCCCAGCTTGTCGGCCAGGGGCTCGATCACCGCCTGGAACTCCTCGGCCGAACCCATGGCGCGACCGCCCGAGACGACGATCTTGGCCGCGGCCAGTTCCGGACGGTCGGACTTGACCATCTCTTCGCTGACGAAGCGGGTCTTGCCGGCTTCGGCGCCGCCCACGGTTTCCACCGGAGCCGAGCCGCCTTCTTCCGCCGCCGCGAAGGCGGTGGGGCGCACGGTGATCACCTTCTTGGCGTCCGAGGTCTGGACGGTCTCGAGGGCGTTGCCGGCATAGATCGGGCGCGTGAAGGTGTCGGCCGAGACGACCTCGACGATCTCGCTGATCGGGGCGACGTCCAGCTTGGCGGCGACGCGCGGCGCGAAGTTCTTGCCGCCCGAGGTGGCCGGCACGAGGATCGCGTCGTAATTGCCCGCCAGGGCCAGGACGGCGTCGGCCTGAGCCTCGGCCAGGCCATGGCCCAGCGCGTCGCTCTCGGCCAGCAGCACCTTGCGCACGCCGGTGATCTTGGCGGCGGCGTCGGCCACGCCCTTGGCGCCCGAACCCAGGACCAGCACGTCCACGTCGGACGACAGCTTCAGGGCGGCGGTGACGGTCTTGTGGGTGCCATCGCGCAGGTGCGCGTTGTCGTTATCGGCGACGACGAGAACGGCCATTAGAGCACCCCCGCGGTTTTGAGCTTGGAGACCAGATCGGCGGCGGTTTCCACCTTGATCCCGGCCGAGCGCTTGGCGGGCTCGGCGACCTTGACGACCTTGAGGCGCGGGGCGACGTCGACGCCGTAGTCGGCGACGGTCTTGGCCGCGATCTCTTTCTTCTTGGCCTTCATGATGTTGGGCAAGCTGGCGTAGCGCGGCTCGTTCAGGCGCAGGTCGGCGGTGACGATGGCCGGCAGATCGACGTCCAGCACCTGAAGGCCGCCGTCGACTTCGCGGGTGACCTTGGCGGTCGCGCCCGAGACTTCGATCGCCGAGGCGTAGGTGGCTTGCGGCCAGCCCAGCAGGGCCGACAGCATCTGGCCCACGGCGTTGTTGTCGCCGTCGATGGCCTGCTTGCCCATCAGCACCAATTGGGGGGCTTCCTCGGCCACGACGGCCGCCAGCAGCTTGGCCACGGCCAGGGGCTCGGGATCGGCGTCGGTGGTGATCAGGATGCCGCGGTCGCCGCCCATGGCCAGGGCCGTGCGGATGGTTTCCTGCGCCTGTTGCGGGCCGATCGAGACGATCACGACTTCGGTCGCGACGCCCTTTTCCTTGAGCCGAACGGCTTCCTCGACCGCGATCTCGCAGAAGGGGTTCATCGACATCTTGACGTTCGCCAGGTCGACGCCGGTCTGATCGGGCTTCACCCGGACCTTCACGTTGTAATCAATAACCCGTTTGACCGGGACCAGAACCTTCATCGGTCTACGCCGCCTCCTGGCTAGTTTTTCCTGCCTGCGCCGATGGGATTAGCGCGTCCGCACAGGTTTGCAAGTTTCCCCTGACGTAAGCGTAATGCGGAAACGTCCATCAGGTTCAAACAGTTGTACGATAGTTGCGCGCGTGCGTCTGCTGCGCCGCACACTTAGTTGGTGCGGGAAAAGGGATTTGCGACCCCGAGCGCATGTCGGCTCGGCTTTTCTCCTCACCCGTGAAACGGGGGAGGTGGCTTGGCGCGCAGCGACGAGACGGAGGGGGCGTCCCGCAGCGTAGAACGCCCCCTCCGTCACGATGCGTATTCGCATCGCGCCACCTCCCCCGCTGCGCGGGTGAGGAGGGCGGCGCGGGGCTCGCCAACCCTTAAGCCAGCATCGCGTGCTCGGTCCGCAGGGCGGCGGCCAGGGCGTCGACGTCGGCGTCGGTGCTGAACAGGCCGGGCGTGACCCGGATCACCGGCCCCTTGCGGATCCCCGTCCGCCAGATCGTGTGGATGCGATAACGCTCGAACAGCACGCGCTGGACGCGCTGGGCGTCGGCGTCGGTGGTCATGCCCTTCAGGCGGAAACTGGTGATCGCGCAGTAGCGGGCCGGATCGTCGGGCACGCAGATCTCGACATTGGGCCGGTCGCGCAGGGCGTTCACCCAGCGGTCGCGCAGGGCCCG
>Ga0101941_1001192_pt1 | contig 21436 bp, 26 predicted proteins | sample DewCreD2012metaG_3_FD_75242 | JGI IMG/M metagenome (GOLD analysis project Ga0101941, IMG submission 75242) | Hot spring sediment bacterial and archeal communities from British Columbia, Canada, to study Microbial Dark Matter (Phase II) - Dewar... ...
ACGTCCAGGGCGTCCTCGAGATCCAGGAAGGCCTCTTCCAGAGCGTCTATGGCCTCCTCAGGCGCGCCCTTGCGGTAGAAGGCCAGGCCTCCCACCCCGGGGAAGGGCTCCCCGCTGAAGCGGTCCAGGCGGTACTCCAGGATGAGCCCCCGGGCCTTGGCCTCCTCCAGGAGGGCCTGGACCCGCCTGGCGGCCTCCTCCACCTGAGGGGGTAGGGTGAGGGTCATCGCCTTCATCCTACCAGTCCCGCCAGGATCCTGGGCCCGGGCCCTGGCCTCCCTCTCCTCGGCGTTCCTGCCCGCCACCTCCCCCGCCAGAATCCCCCGGGCGATGGCCGCCTCTCTGGGGCCCCTAACCCCAGATGAACCGCCAGGGCCCGCCTCGCCCCGCTCCCGGCCGTCTTCCCGATGGCCGTCCTGACCTTCCCCAACGAGCCTTTCCGCCCGGTCTCCACCGCCCTCCCGCTTTGGGCTCCGGGGCCTTTTGGGGGACCCGATAGGTCGGCCGAAGGCTATGTTCCAAGGGGCGGGGGAGAAGGATGGCCAGGGTCAGGAGCTCGACCAGGGCAGCCCCCTGCGGGCTTACATGGGCCTGAGGGAAGGGGACCTCCACCCCCTGCGCCGCTACGCCTGGTACGCCCTGAGGGTCCGCCACGGGAAGACCCTGGAGGAGTTCGGCGGGCTCCAGGGCCTCCTGGACGGCACCCGCACCCTGGGGGAGGTGATCGCCGGCGGGGTACCCGAGGGGCCCGCGCGCCGCTACCCCGTCCAGGCCCTGGCCTCGGGGGAACTCTCACCCCCGGGGCGGGGGTGGCTCCTCCGGGACCTCACCTGGGAGAGGGCTAGGCCCCTGGGGAAATCTTGTCCCTGCGCTCGCCTCTTCGCCCCCGCAACCGGGGTAAGAAGACCGTCCCCACCGGAACCCCCGCCCCTACCCTCCTCGGGAGTAGGTCCCTCCCCTCCTCCCCAAGGGGAGAGCCTCCCCTTCAGGGGCCGGGGGAATCCCCACTCCTAGGAAGCTTCCCGCGTCTCATCTTGTCCCTGCGCTTGTCTTTTCGGCCTTGAAGGCGAGGCAAGAAAACCGCCCCAACGAGAAAACCACCCCTTCACCCAAACGATGCCCTGAGGACCTGAAGGCGAGGCCCCTTCTCCGCCTTCGGCCAGAAGGCCCTCAGCGCTTCCAATGAGCGGTCCACTCCGATGGCCCGACTCACCAACGACACGCTGCCATCAAAGTGGTCCCCGACCCGGCAAAAGAGTCCGGCACGAGATCCCCCGGTCGGCTCCCGGCCCCATCCCGTCCCGGACCGGGGCTCCGCCTGAAGGGCCCTCGTCTTGCCCCTGCGCTTTCTGCCTCGGCGTTGCCAGGGGGCAAGATGACGGCCCCTCGACTCCGGGACGCGCCGAAAGAGCGCCGAGGAAAGCCTCCCCTCTACCTCCCCGCCTCGGCCAGAATGGGCCGGGCAGTTAGGGGGAAGCGATCTACGACTCCCTCCCCTCGAGGGGAAAGCCTTCCACGCCCCACGTCCCGGGGGGGCGCTGAGGACCCCCTTCTTGCTCCTGTGCCTTTCGCCCAAAGTTATCGCTTCGTGTGCTCCCTCATAGCTCCACCCCGGCCATCCCGAGCGAGGCCCTGCTCCGAATGCGGGTCCTGCCCCTGCCCCCGCTGGTCCATTTGGGGCTGGGACCCCAAAGAGGCTCAGCATCTAGGGGGAGGAGGCCTCCCGGACACCCTCTCCGCCGGCAGCCGCAACCCCATTTTCGCGAAAGCTCGCTTTCGCGAAGGAACACCCGCTCTCGGCCACCCCGGAGCCTTACCTGGAAAACCACCGGCGTTAGAAAGCCCGAGGAGGCCCCTCTACCCCTGGCCCCTTACCCGAGTAGTCCGCCCTCGAGCCCGCCGCACCACCGCGGGGAGGTCCTCGGGGTCAGGCCCGCCTCCTCCAGGAGGTCCTGCCCCACCGCGCTGGGAGTCTGGGGGCTACGTTCTCTTCCTGGCCTCTTCTCCGGGGTTTATCTGGCATACCCGGGGGATTCGAACCCCCAACCACCGGTTTTGGAGACCGGCGCTCTACCGATTGAGCTACGGGTATACGCGTGCCGGGGGCGGGAAGGCCCACCCCCGGTCAAGGTTTCCGCTAAAGGCTCCTGGGGAGCCAGTCAGGCGCCTCTCCCTCCGTTACCAACAGCAAGTCGCCGTTGTCTAGGCGCAAGATGCGCCAGGGGCCGTCCTTGTAGCCCCCGATGCTGGGGACGGCGCTGAAGTCTAGAAAGAGCCCCTCGCCATCGGCGGCGTAGGCGTCCATCCCGTCCTCGTCCAAGACCATCTTGACGGGCACGCCACGGGAAAGGAAAGCCGCCAGCACCTTGGTCAAGTCGCGATTTTTGTGGGTTTTTCTTCCACGGCCCAAAGCGGGCCCATGCCCAGGTAACGCCGGAAAGCCCAGTCCTCCGTGGCCCTCAGCATCACCACCGTGGCCAGATTCACCAGGCTCCCCTCGCCGGGGAAGACCCCAACCACCCTGGTCCGCCGCTTCACCTCACGGATAAGCCGCTCCAGCACATTCGTGCTCTTGATGTGCCGCTGGTGGACCCCGGGAAAGTCCAGGTAGGTCAGGGCCTCCTCATCGTGTTTCCCTGACGGGAAAGCAGCCAGACCCTGGGCAAACACCTCCACCGCCCGCTTAAACCGGTCCTGGTAACGCTCAACGAACCCCCGAGCCAGAGATTCCGCCGTGCCCCGCCGCCGCGCCACAAACACCTCCTGGAGATCCTCGGCCACCACACCCCGCTCCGACTGCGGCACATGAGCTAAAACGTTCCGCATAAAGTGCACCACGCACCGCTGCCAGCTGGCCCCAGGAAGCTCCGCCATCACCGCTTGGCGGATGGAAGGGTGGTCGTCGGAAATGACCAGCCTCACCCCCCGAAGCCCCCGCTCCACCAGGCCCTTCAGCAGGTTCCTCCAGGCCTCCTTCCGCTCCCCGCCCGCCGGCTCCACCACTAGCACTTCCCGGTAGCCTTCATCGTTCACCCCCACCGCCACCAGAAGGGCCAGGTCCACCACCCGCCCGCCCCAGTTCACCTGGAAGTAGGCCGCGTCCAGGTAGAGGTAGGGGTAGGCCAGCTCCAAAGGCCGGCCCCGCCAGGCGGAGAGCTCCTCCTCCAGGCGCTGGGCTACCCTGGAGACCGCGTCCTTACCGATGCGCACCCGGGACAGGCCCTCCGTGATGGCCGCTACCTTGCGGGTGGAGACCCCTTGGAGGTACATCTCCAGCACCGCTTCCGCTTTGGGGCCCCTACCCCAAATGAACCGCCACCTCCCCGGTCATCCGCTTGTACCGCTCAAAGACCTCGGTCAGGAAAGTCCCCTCCCGGTCCCGGGGTACCCGGAGCTGGGCGATCCTGCCCGCCGGCGTGATGAGGTCCCGGGTGTAGTAGCCATTCCCCGCTCCCCACGATGGCTTGTGGTGCGCTCACGGTAACCCGCAGCCAGGTGCTCGGTCATCTCTTCTTCCAACACCTGCTCGATGACGGCCTTGACCCCTTCCCGGATGCGCCGGCTGATCTCCTCCTTGCTCGACCTCTTGAGCTCCTCTCGGTCCATTCCGCCCTCCATGCTTAACCCACAAAATACGCGACACTACCGCATTAGGTCCTTGTGGGTGAAAGGAAGCCTCCTCATCAAGAATCTTCTTGCCCCGTCGGAACTTAGGGGGGAAGTTCAGCCTTGGGCCATTGACTAGTCTGTCTGGTTGGTTTATCCTGGCCCCATGGCCAGGACCTGGCAGCTGCAAGAGGCCAAGGCCCGCTTCTCCAAGCTGGTGGAGGAGGCGCTAAAGGGCGAGCCCCAGCTGGTCACCCGGCGAGGCCGCAAAGCGGTGGTGGTCCTGGACTGGGAAACCTACGCCCGGCTCACGGGGGAGAAGCTTACCCTCTGGCAAGCCCTCCGCGCCCCCACACCCCTCCCCAACGATGAGGCGGAGGCCCTCTTTGCCCGGACGGAGGCGGAGCACCGGGAAGTCTCCCTCTTCTGAGACCACCATGGCCTACCTCCTGGACACCAACGTCCTCTCCGAGACGGTCAAGGCCCAGCCAGACCCCCAGGTAGCGGCCTGGTTGGAGGAGACGCCCCTGGGAGAGGCTTACCTTTCGGCCCTGACGTGGGGGGAGCTGGTCCAGGGTGTGGTCCGGGCCCCGGTGGGGCGAAGGCGGGCCTTGGAGTCCTGGCTCCGGGAGGTGAGGCGGTCTTTCCAAGGGCGAATCCTGCCCCTGGACCTCCCGGTGATGGAAGTCTGGGGCCGCCTGGTGGGCGAGGCCTTTTTGAAGGGCAAACCCCTCTCCCCCCTGGATGCCATGCTGGCCGCCACGGCGCTGCACCACGGTTTGGTTCTGGTGACCCGGAACGTGCGCCACTTTGAGGGCCTGCCCATTGCCCCCTTCAACCCTTGGGGCGGGGCGGAATGATCCCACGCCCAGTACCCTAAAACCTATGCGCTAACCCAAGTCCGACATTCCGCACCCCCCTCACTCCAGGAGGTAATATCGCCCTGCCCCCAGCAGGCGCACCGAAATCACGTGACGGGGGGCCAGGTTGAGGACCAGGGGCCTGCCCTCCAGCTCCACCAAACGCACTCAGATGAAGAGGTGGAAGGCCCAGGTGGCCCAGGTCGTAGACCTTCAGGTCGGGTTGGGCGCTCGCCCGAAAATCCTAAGGCATGGGGGGAGGAGTGCGGAATGTTGGTGGTAACTTCCCCAGAAACCTTTTGCCAGGGCCCCCATGCTGGCGCAAGCCAGCATGGGGTGGTATTGGACTCCTCTGCGCCCTTTTGGGGAAAGGCTACGGCGGGGTACTCAGCCCGCCTTGGAGTCCAGGACCACCGTATAGCTTTCCAGCAGGTTGGGCCCCAGGAAGGCCTCCTTGGGGAGGGTGTGTCTGGCGTGTCCCTGGCGGAAGGCGGGGCTTTCCATCCAGGCCAAAAAAGCGGCCTCGCTCTCCCAGAAGGTGAGGACGATGTAGGGGTCCTCGGGGTTCTTGGGCCTCAGGACCAGGTTGCGCAGGAACCCCGGCGCTTGGTCCACCAGGCGGGCCCGCTGGCGGAAGGCCTCCTCAAAGGCCTCGCGGTACTCCGGCCTCACGGGGATGCGGTTCATGGTCACGAACACTTCACCACCTCTAAAACCCTCAGGGCAGGCTAAGCTCCAGGGCCTCGAGGACCCTCTCCCCCCGCAGGAGCCGGGCCAGAAGGCCCACCCCTTCCACCACCAAGGGGGTGAGGGCCTGGAATGGAGCGGCGTCCAGGAGATAGGCCCTCTTCCCCTTTAGGTACTCCCCCAGCCAGCCGCCCCGGGCCAGGTGGGCCTCCACCGCTTCCCGGGCCGCCTCCAGGCCATAGCCGCAGAAGGCCAGGAAGACCACCTGGGCCTGGGGAAGGTCCTCTGGCCTCGCCCTCCGGCTCGCCTCCCCCGGGCCCGGGCCCAGGTAGGCCCCACCCGCCAGGGCCACCATCTCGGGCACCCAGTGGCCTCCCAAATAGGGGGGGTCCAGCCATTCCAGGAAGACCACCCGGGGCCTGGGGGAAGGGGGCGGGGGGAGGGCCGCAAGCCTCTCCTCTAAGGCCCTCGCCAGGGCCAAGGCCTCGCCCTCCCGGCCCAGGGCCCGACCCAGGGCCTCCAGGTCCCGGAAAAGGTCCTCCAAGCGCGTTCCCCGAAGCTCCAGCACCTTAGGGGCCTGGGACAGGAAACCCAGGGTCAGGCCCACCTCCTTGGGGGTGGGGGCGCAGACCTCGCAGACCCCCTGGGTCAAGAGGAGGTCGGGGGCCAGGGCGGAGAGCACCTCCCCCCGCACCCGGTAGAGGGAAAGCCCCTTCCGGTAGGCCTCCCGCACCCTTTGGTCTATCTCCTCCTGGGAGAGCCCCTCGGAGATGAGGCTTTCCGTGAGCACAGGAAGGCCAGTGGGGTTGGGGCAGCTGTGGCTCACCCCCACCGGTTCCACGCCCAGGGCCCGGAGCATCAGGGTTCCCGAGGGGACCAGGCTCGCCACCCGCATGGCCCCATTATCCCTCCTGGTCTTCCCGGGATGGGTGTGATAACCTCTTCTCAAATGGGGGGAGGCTCGGCCATGGCCGCGGACAAAGGGGGAGGAGGCGGACGGATTCCCGCAACCCTGATCACAGGCTTTTTGGGAAGCGGCAAGACCACCCTGGTGAACCGCCTCCTCCGGGAGCGGCCTGGGATGGCGGTCTTGGTCAACGATTTCGGAGAGGTGCCTCTGGACGGAGACCTGATTGCCGGGGAAAGGGTGCTCCCTCTAGCGGATGGGTGTGTGTGCTGTGGGCGCTCGGAGGACCTGGTCTGGGCCCTGGCCCGTTTCGCCCGAGGGGAGCCTCCCGGCCACCTCTTGCTGGAGACCAGCGGCCTAGCCCAACCCGGCCCCGTGTTGGCCACCCTGGCCTCTCCCGGGGTCAAGGAGGCCTACCGGCTGGCGGGGGTGGTGACCCTGGCGGATGCCCTCCACCTCGAGGCCCACCTCGCCTACCCAGAGGCCGTGGCCCAGCTGGCCCTGGCCGACCTGATCTCCTTTCCAAGGTGGACCTGGCCCCTAGAAGGGAGGAGGCCTTGGACCGGCTCAAGGCGTTGAACCCCACGGCCCAGGTTCGGCCCATCGTCCGGGGGGAGGGGGTGGGGGTGGAGGAGGTCCTTTTCCCGCCCCGGAGCCTGCGCATCCTCCACCCTGGGGTCCACCTCCACGCCCACGCCCGGGTGGTGGTCCTCCCAGGGGAGGCCTCCCTGGGGGACCTCGAAGCCTGGCTCAAAGGGGTCCTCCTCCTGCACGGCTCCCGTCTCCTCCGGGGCAAGGGGGTGGTCCGGCTCCGGGAGGCCCCCAAGCCCTTGGTCTTCCACCTGGTCCTGGGCCACCTGGAGCTGGGTTTCGCCGAGGCCAGGGACGGCCTGAACCGCCTGGTCTTCATCGGAGAGGGGCTGGACCGCAGGAGCCTAGAGGAAGGGGCCAGGCGGGTCTTCGGAGGTGCGACGTGAAGGGAAAACCCTTGCTTAGGGTGGGCATCCTGACGGTTTCCGACCGGGCCAGCCAGGGGGTCTACGAGGACTTTTCCGGACCCGCGGTGCGGGCCTACCTGGAAGGCGCCCTGCCCTACCGCCTGGAGTTCCGCTACCTGCTGGTCCCCGACGAGGTGGAGGCCATCCAGGGGGCCATTCTGGACCTGGTCGCCTCCTCGGGCTTCGTGGTGACTACGGGGGGCACGGGGCCTGCGCCTCGGGACGTGACCCCGGAGGCCACCCTCCCCCTCCTGGAAAAGCCCATGCCCGGCCTGCCCGAGGCTATCCGGGCTGCGAGCCTCCTGGACACCCCCACCGCCATCCTCTACCGGGGGGTAGCGGGGGTGCGGGGACAAAGCCTCATTCTCAACCTGCCTGGCAACCCCAAGGCCATCCCCACCTGCCTGGGGGCCGTACTCCCGGCCTTGCCTGCCCTTTTCCGTCTCATCGGAGCCCTCGACGAATAGAAGGGGCCCTGGCCTTTGGCCAGGGCCCAGACCCGGGTTTTCTCAAAAGGTGCGGGCCAGTACGTAAAGCCCAAGGGCGAAGTAGAAGATGAACCACCCCACCAGGAGGCGCACTCCCAGATCCCCAAACCGTTCCACGCTAGGCGCCGGGTCAGCGCCTTCCTTTTTGAGTCCGGAGGCGTAAATCACCTGGGCCAGGTAGACGATGACCGGCACAGCCGCCAGCGCCGTGGCCACAAAGTAGAGGATGGAACCCCAGTCCCAAACAAAGGGGTATTGCAAGACGCCGTAACCCATCCTTCCCAAAGCTGCGGTCCTCATCCCCTCCCGCAGGATTCCCACTACCAGGAGGGCCAGCCCGTAAAGGCCCAACGTGGACAAAGCCCTCTCGGAACTGGCCTTCTGGCTGTGGAGGAAGAACGTGGCGGCCACGGCTAGGGTGACGATGAGAACGGGGAGGGCCATTCCCAACTCGGCCCCTTGGGTAAAGGCCCAAACGGCTCCTAAGAGACCGAAGAGGATAGACCCCAGGCGCAGGGCTCCCCGGGCTTGGCTTTCCACAAAGGCCAAAAAGGCTTGGGGCACGTCTTCGCGGCGGCGGAAGTACCAGGCGAAAAGGAGGAGCATCACTCCCAAGGAAAGGGCGGCCTGGCCGAAGAGCAGGGCCCCGAAGCGAGGGAGGTTGTACCCGTGGAAGGCCACGCCGCGGGTGTCCGGCACCCCGCCTGGGGCGTACCACTCCACCCACCGGGAGGGGTAAAGGCCGAAGCTGGATAGGTTGTGCATGATCCAGCCTGCTAGGAGGAGGAGAAGGAGGGAGACGTATCCCACACCGGCAATGTTCCCCCTCAGGTACAGGATGTAGAGGAACAGGTAGCCTAGGGCCACGGCGGGGATGAAGAGGGTGGTCCAAAGTCCCATGACCGTGGTGGCCGCGTACCAGGCGGGGTCGTAGATCACCTGCACGAAAAGGAGGGGGGCAATCCCCATGGTGATGCCGAGCCCTGTGGCCTGGGTGGCCAGCCTCACAGCCACTTGGGCGAGGCGCTTCCAGTTTTCCTCCGACCGGCTGAGGCCATACAGCCCCACGGCCAGGCTACCGATGGCAGCCGTCACAAAGAAGATGTGCAGGACGTAGGTGACGACCAAAAGAATCTGAATGGGCAGGGGGTGGATGGGAGCTCCCAACGGGTCCCGCATGGATAGAAGGGCTTCCGGGTTCACTTGGCACCTCCTTCCGTCCTGAGTTCGGGGAAAAACTCCTTGATCAGCTTCTCCAAGTACATGGCCATGTACTCCTTTTCCTCAGATGTTCCAACCGGAGGGTGCATGTAGGGGAACCCCCCAATCGCCTCCAGATAGGCGCGGATAGCCGGGGCATCGGTCATCCCCCGCCTTTTCAGGAGGGCCGGCAAGGGGCGCAAACCCCCTAGGAAGGCGGTATTCTTGCTGACCGTGTGGCAGCTGGAGCACTCCAGGGTTACCAAGACCCGCCCAGCCTCCACAGGGTCCTGACCGCTTGTGGGCCCGGCTCCCTTGGCTCCTGGGGCCACAGCAAAAGGCAGGCGCTGCAAAACCCCTTCTTCGTTGAGCCGGGGAGCTTCGGCCTTGATCCCTCGAGGGGCCTTTTCGGCGTAGATGATCTGGTTGGAGCCCATGTAACCATAGATCACATCTGGCTTTCTGAGGACTTCCCGGGTCCTTTCCGCACCGAAAAGCCCCAAGAAGGCCAGAGCCAAGGCCAGGTAGCCCAAGGGAGCGCTCACCCTCTTCGGGGACAGGATGGCCGTGATGAGCACTAAACCAGAGGCGATGACCCCCGCCGCCATCTTGATGTAGAAGACGGGCTGGATGGCCTGAGGAATGCGGAGCAGGGTCTTGGCGTGCTCGTGGAGGCTAGGCACGTACCAGAACACCACCAGGGCCGAGCCCAACAGTAGCCCTACAAGCCCCACCTTCCCTGCCAAGGGGATGACTTCCTGTCGCGCTGGATGGTCCTTGGGGAAACTGCCCGCCACCAAGAGGGCGTACAGGGTGGTGAGGGCAAACATAAGGGCAAAGCGGGCGAAGAGCATGGGCCAGAAGCTGGGGTTGTAGAAGCCGTCCAGGCTCAGGCCAGTCTGGAGCCACGCCCCTGGGGTGAGCTTGAAGCCCAGGATACCCACGATGATGGCCAGGGTGCCGCTCGCCGCTAGGGCCAGGATGAGGCCAATGCGGGCGTGGGTTTTGGGATTAACCCGGCCGAAGGTGTAGTAGTAGACGGCGATGCCGAAGACGTCAATGATGAACCAAAACCACTCCGATGCCCAGTAGAAGACGAAGTTGTGGATAAGGGTAGAGATGCCCCTCGGGTTGCTGGCGGTGACCGAAAACCAGATGCCTACCCCAAACATGGCCCCAAGGGTGTAGGCCAGCATGAGGAGCCTCAGGGCGGAGGCTTTCAGGTAGTCCTGGAGGTAGGGCTTGTTTTCCAAAAGCGCCTTCCGCTCCACCCACCAGTTGAACCAGGTGGCGGCCACGGTTACGTGGGAGAAGAGCACGTGAGCCACAGCGATGATGGCCACCACTATGGCCGAGTGGATTAGGTAGCCTTCCCAGACCGGGTACATTCTTCACCTCCGTTTGAAGGTCCCCACTGTTGGACCCTACGCCTAGGGTAGGGCAGGTGCCAGGGGCACCTAACCTTACGGGGAAAAAGGACAAACGTCCCACCTTGACCCCTATCCTGGGGTGTGAGGTGCTATCCAAAAGCTCCAAAAGGCTTTTCCTGGCCGGGCTTTACATAGCCCTCACCCTGGCGTCTTCCACCGGGGTGGCCCTGCAGATGTACCTCATGCAGGTGCAGAACCCTTCCCTTCGTTCCGACCTGTGCCAGGCACCGGGGGAGGAAAAGCCGCTGGAGCACTCCCTCTTTTGCGGCCTTCAGGTGGCCCCGGGCCTCCCTTTCGTGGAGGAGCCGGTCCCCTCTGGGCCCTCGAGGGAGCTTAGGACTAAGCCCCTCGCCAGGTTAGGCCACTCCCAGCCCCTCCCGGAAGTCTTGGCCCCCCGCCCCCCTCCCACGTCCAAGCGGTGGTTTTGGGAAGGTTCGGCTTTTGGACGAAGGGAGGTGGTGCCGTTGCGGGTTACCCTCTTTGCGAGTGAGCTGGAGCTTTACGCCCTGGTAGCAGGGGCTTTGATGGCGCACGGAATTGAGGTCCTTTGGCGAGAAGAAGGCGGCCTAGCTCTGGCGGATCTGGAGCACATGGAGAAGGGCCAGGTGGTCCTTTGGCGGACCCCTCAGGGCATCCGTGCCTGGGATGCCCGGTACTGGGTTTTCCTTACCCGCAAGGACGATCCGACGAGCTTGGCCCAGGCTCTCCTTCGGGGCCAGGCAGGTCTTGCCCTGAGGCCTGGGGAGCGGGTTCTCTGGGAGGCTATGGGCAGACTGGGCTCCCTAGGGACCACTCATCTCGCCCAGGCCACGGGGATGCAGGGGTACCAGGTCCGTTTTCACCTCAGGGGGCTCCGGCAGAAGTTCGGGCTTTGCGACCTAAATCTTCTCCGCCTGGCCCGCCACAGCTATAGGCTTTTGACAGCGGGATGGGAGGGTTTGGAGAAGAGGAGGGAGGTTGGGTGAAAAGGGGGCCGCCTAGCCCCAAAAACCGCCCCGGGGGCGGCAGCCCCCGGGGTTTCCCTTCCCCCCTAGAGGGTGATCACCTGGTCCACCTTGCCCGCCAAGGCGGCGTAGAGGTCGGGGAAGCACCCCACCTCCACTCCCTCCACCACGTGGGGGGCCACCCGGCAGTCCCCAGGTTCCTTCCGCCCTTCCCCTCCTGGGGTGCACCACCGGAGTTCCCCGGTGGCCAGACCCCTTTCCAGGGCGCACGAGTCGCACATCATGAGGAGGATACCCTTCTCCCGGGCCACCCGAGCGAGCCTTTCCCCAATGGGGTTCCCCTTCTGTAAGACCATGGTGTTGTCGTCAAAGAAGAAGATCCCTGCCACCTCCACGCCGTGGGTCCCCGCCTCCAGCTGGGGTAGGATCATCTGGCCCAGCTTGTGGCTGGCGGCCCGCGGGCTTGCCAGAATGTAGGCCACTCTCATCCCCTCACCTCCTCAGTGCTTCACTCCCTCCACCTGGAAAAGGGCGATGCCCGAGGGCGCCCCTCCGACTTGGAAGCGGGCTTTCACCTTCCCCTCCTCCAGGTCCACCTTGACCATCTCCCCCTTCTGGGGGTCGGTGAGGTAGGCCACCCCGTGGGCCACGGCCATCCCTACCCGAGGGACCCCTTCCTTGGCGGGGGTAATGGCCTCCAGGCTCCAGACGAGGCGCTTGGCCCTGGGGTCTATCTTGTGGAACTTCCCGTCCTCGGTGAGCACATAAAGGGCTTCGCCCTCGGGGTCAAAGCGGATGGAGTAGGGGGAGCGCCAGGACGGGGCGGGGAGGGGGAAGGGCTCCATGCGGCCCTCCTGGGGGTGGATGAAGGCCAAGCCGCGGCCGAAGTTGCCCACAAAGAAGGGCTGGTTGGGGTGGGCCACCAGGCGTCCTACCCGGGCCCCTTGGGGAGCGTTGGCCGGATTAGGGATCTTCTGCGCCACTAGGCCCCGACCTTGGCTCCGCACCAGGAGGACGCCGTCAGCGCAGCCGAAAGCCGCCCACTCCCCTAAGACAGCCTGGCCATGAAGGCCGGGGCAGGCCTGGGGGAAGGCGAAGACCCGCTGGCCCCCCAGGGTGTAGGCCTCGAGGCGGCCCCTTTCCATGCCTCCCACCAGAAGGGCCTCCCCCAAAACAGCCACCGCCCCGTGGTCCGCGCCACCCGTGGGGATAAGGCGCGGTGTGAACTCCACGCCCAGCCGCCGGAGGTCAAAGAGGGCCACGGTTCCGTCCCCGTCGTGATGGACGGCCACCCACTCCCGGCTTACGAAGGCGTGGAAGGGCTTGGGCCCGGTGCGCAAGGTGGCGGCCACGTAAGGGTTTTCCTCCTTCACGTCCTCGTGGTCGCCGTGGTCCTCCAGGCGCAGGCCGCCCCAGAGGAAACCCACGGCGTTGCCCTCGGTGTGGACCGCGAGAACGTACTGCCCTCCGGGTACGGGGTAGAGCGTAGCGGGAGAGGGCACCGTAAACCGGCCCAGCTCCTTGCCGTCTTCGTTCAGCACCACCACCACAGGCGCCTTGGCGTCGGCCACGGCGATGCGGGTGAAGAGCTTTTCCTCACCGTGGGCTTGGGCAAGACCCAGGAGCGCTACGCCTAAAACCTGCAGGACCGCTATGCCCAAAACCTGCCTGACCACCTTCTTCCACATGCCTAACCTCCTTTCACCGCCTCGCAGATCCTTTCCCGGTTCCAACGGAGGAGCTCCATGTAGCTGGGCACCCTCCGGTCCAGGACATCCGTGTAGAGGACCACCAGCCTGGCCCCCAGTTCCTGGGCCAGGAGGCGCAGGGGGCCAGGGTCGTACTGGGGCTCGGCCACCACCAGGTCCACGCCCCTAAGCTCCGCCTCCCGGATGAGAGCGATGCGGGACCGCACCCCCTCGTCCCGCCCGTGGGTGTCACGGAGGGCCCCTACGATTTCCATCCCGTAGCGGCGGGCCAGATACGAAAGGGAAAGGTGGGCCACCACCACCCTAAGCCGCCTTTCCCCAAGGCAGGCTTGGAGGCGCGCATCCTCCTCCATGGCCCGCTTGCGGAAGGCCTCCAAGTTTCTATGGAAGATCTCCCTTCCCCGGGAGTCTAGGGCTGAGAGCTCCTTGGCCAGCTCCTCGGCGTACCGCACACCGTAGGCAGGGTCCAGCCACATGTGGGGGTCGCAATCCCCGTGGAGATGGACTCCCTTCTCCCGGAGGCCCAGGAGGCCGCAGATGGGGTCCGGCATCCGGGGGGCCAGCTCCACCACCCGAGCCCCACGGGGAAGGAGGTTCCTAAGCTTGGGTAAGTAGGGCTCCAGGCCCAGTCCATTAGCGATAAGGAGCCTCGCCTGGGAGATCTGAAGGGCCACGGAGGGCCGGAGGTCAAAGGCGTGGGGGTCCGCCCCCATGGGGATCACGCTCTCCACCTGGAGCCGGTTCCCCGCCACCTCCCCTGCGATGCTGGCCAGGATTGGGGTAGTCGCCACAACCGGGGCCTGGGCCAGGGCTAAGCCCAGGGCCAAGGCCAAAAGGCTAAGAGCCCTGCGCATATGTGCCTCCCGCGAACAAGGCCTTCCAGTCCTTGAGGTGCCGCCTGGCTCCTGGGGGAAGCCGCCTGAGGAAGCGCTCCCGCCCCTCCCCCCGAAGCTGGGCCACGGCGTCCTCGTAGGCCTTTAAGAAGGGGAGGAAGTGGGCTAGGCCCTCCGCGAGGTCCAGGGGTTCGGCCTCGGGGTGGACCGCCGGAGGATAGGGGGGGATGGGAGCCCGGTAGAAGCGCTCCCTGGGGCGGTGGTAGAGAACCCCCCGGTACCAGAGGCCGGTGGAGTGGAGGAGGGCCTCTTCCCTTAGGTAGAGGCTGGAGCCTATCCCCTCGGGGTGGGGCCTCTTGGCGAAGCCCAGCTCCGTGAGGAGGCCGTGCTCGGCCTCGAGGCCCATGAGGTACATGACCACGGGCATGGGGTTCATGGCCGGACCAGGACCAGGCGGGTGGGGCTACCCCCGGTCCGCAGGTAGCGGGCCACACGGCCGCGCTCTACGTCCACCTCGGCCACCAGGCCCAGGTGGGGCAGGCTCACGTAGGCGAGGCCCCTCTCAGGCCAGAGGGCCATGTCGGGATAGATAGCCCCGCCCGTGTCCTCGTCCATTTCAGGGAAGGGCTTGGCCGCTACCCGCACCTCCTTGAGGAGGTTCCCGTTCCTGGCTTCCCGTACCTGGAGCCTGCCGTCGGTGAGGAGGATGTAGAGCCGTTTCCCATCGGACTCTCCCCGAATGAAGACCCCGCCCAGGGGGATGGGGGTAAGGCTAAGGGTCGTGGGGTCCAGGCGCTGGAGGTGCTTCACCCCGTCGGAGTAGCCGAAGAAGGCCCCTTCACCCTTCAGGAAGGCTCCGATCCGCTCCCCGGCCACGGGGTAGGCCAGGCGGGCCCGCTCCTTGCCCCCCTCCAGGACCAGAACGTCCCGGGCGCAGGCGAAGAAGCTCCGGCCCGTCTCCGGGTGGAAGGCCTCCCCGTGCTCCACGGGGCAGGGGAAGCGCCCGGCCTCCTCCCCCCCGAGGCCCTTGGGGTAGAGGACCACCTGCCCCCGGGCCAAGAGGGTGAGGTAGGTGCCCTCAGGGGCCTCCACCACGTGGTAGTGGTCGGGGTTGGGAAGCCGGACCCTTTCCGCCTGGAAGGCGGCCTCGGGGGCCAGGGCCTCCTCGGAGAACAGGAAGGCCACGGCGTCCCGTTCGGCAAAGGCCAGGAGCCGCCCCCCGTGGGTGTAGGCCTCGCTTCCGTGGCCGATGTTCCACCCCCGCCCCAGAAGGAGGCTCTTAGCGATGACCGGCCGGCTCCAGCGTTCCTCCTCCTTGCCGGTCCAGACCACGGTGAGCCACTGCCGGTCTGTGTCCCGGCCCCGGGAGACCAGGAGGTACCGGCCCGAAGGGGTGGCCACCAGGCTCATCCCCCTTGGGGGAAGGCTGAGCTCGGCCACCACCTGGCCTCTAGGGAGGTCCAAGGCCAGGAGGCGGGCGTGCTGCGGGCGGTTGTCCAGAGCAAAGAGCCGGGCTTCGGAACTGTAGGCCTCTGGGACCTCGGGGACCGCGCCGTGGGTTAGGCCTAGGGAAACGAGGGTCAAGAAAAGGACTGAGAGGGCGCTGCGGAACATGCCTCCACCTCCAGGGGCGATGATACTGAGAATGCGTTATCAAGTCAAGCACGCCTTCGTTCCCAGGTTGACACTAGACCCTAGGCGTTGTAGCCTCCTTCCCAGGACGCCCAAGATCTGGGGTGTCCTGGCCGCGGGGCCAGGCCGACAGGCCTGGACGCCCCTGGCGGTGGGGGAAGTCCGGTGCAAGTCCGGCGCTGTCCCGCAACGGTAACCGGCCGCTTTGGGGCCCCTGCCCCAAACGAACCCCAGGCCGGAAGCCCGAGTACCCACCCCGCGGTCCTGCCCCGTAGCCCTCGAGGCAAGGGTGAAGGTGGTGATGCCTGTGGGACCGTAGACTAAGAGCTTTCCCCCAAAACTGGCTAGGCTCTAGGACTTTCGTTTGGGAGGGTGTTTTTCCCTCCGAGGGAGGTGATCGTGCGGGAGACGCGCATGGTCTACCCCGTTTTCCCCGGGGAGACCAACCACTACGGAACCCTGTTCGGCGGAACGGTCCTGGCCTGGATGGACCGGGCGGCCTTCGTGGCTGCCACCCGCCACGCCAAAAGAAAGGTGGTCACGGTGCACGCGGATGCGGTGGACTTCAAGCGCCCTGTGCCCCTGGGCGCCATTGTGGAGCTGGTAGCCCGGGTGGCCGGGGTAGGGCGGACCTCCATGCGGGTAGAGGTGGAGATGTGGGTGGAGCCAATCCAGGAGGGGGAGACCCCCTACCTGGCGGCCAAGGGGGGGTTTGTCCTGGTGGCTCTGGACGAGAGGGGGCGGCCGGTGCCAGTCCCCCCGTTGGAGGTGTGAGGATGCTCACGGAGCCTAGGCGGGCCTACCGGCCCTACGAGTACCCGGGGCTTCTGCGCTTTCGGGACGCCATACGCCACAGCTACTGGGTGCACACGGAGTTCAGCTACAGCGCCGACGTCCAGGACCACGCCCTGGCCGAGCCTCCGGTGCAAGGTCTGGTGGAGCGGTCCCTCTTGGCCATCGCCCAGGTGGAGCTTTCCGTGAAGCTCTTCTGGGCCCGGGTCTACGACCGCTTCCCTAAGCCCGAGGTGGCCGAGGTGGGCATGACCTTTGCCGAAAGCGAGGTGCGCCACGCCAACGCCTACGCCCACCTCCTGGATCTCCTGGACTTGGAGGGCCGCTTCGCCCGCTACCTGGAGGAGGCCACCCCCTTGAGGGATAGGGCGGGAGCCTTGGAGGAAGTCCTGGCCCGTTCTAAAAACGCCTCCTTAAAGGAGTACGCCCTCTCCCTCCTCCTCTTCTCCGCCTTCGTGGAGCATATCTCCCTCTTCTCCCAGTTTTACGCCCTGATGGCCCTGAACCGCCGCGCCAACCGCTTCAAGGGCATCGCCAACGCTGTGGAGGCCACCAGCAAGGAGGAGAACATCCACGGCCTATTTGGGGCGGAGCTTCTCCGCCTCTTGCGGGAGGAAAGGCCGGAGCTCTTCGGCGAAGCCTTCGTGGAGGAGGTCCTCCGGGCGGCCCAGGAGCTCTTCCGCGCCGAGGAGGCCCTGGTGGACTGGATCTTCGCCGGAGGGGACACGCCCTGGGTTCGGGGGGAGGAAGTGCTGGAGTTCGTCAAGGACCGCTACAACCAGGTCCTGGCCCTCCACGGACTGCCCGGTCCCTTCCGGGTGCGGGACGAGGTCCTTAAGGACACGGCGTTGTTCGCCCTGGAGCTTCTGGCCGACAAGGACGTGGACTTCTTCAACAAGCGGAGCGTGGCCTACGCCAGGAGGCTGAAGGCCTTTGACCCGCAGGAGCTTTTCTAAAGGAGGTAAAGGAGGACGGCATGATCGCCTCGCACAGGGAATACGAACCCTGGTACTGGGCTAACGAGCACACCCGGACCTACATGTCCCGGGGCTACCTCCTGCCCGGGGTCACCGTGGAGGCGCGGGTCAGGGAGATCGGGGACCGGGCCGAAGCCCTCACGGGCATCCCCGGCTTCTCCGAGAAGTTCCAGAGGTACATGGCCCGGGGCTACTACTCCCTGGCCACCCCGGTATGGGCCAACTACGGCCTCAAGCGTGGGCTTCCCATCTCCTGCTACGGCACCTACGTGGAGGACGACACGGCCTCCATCCTGCGGGCCGTGGCCGAGGTGGGGATGATGAGCAAGCAGGGGGGCGGGACCTCCGTCTACCTGGGGGCCCTGCGCCCCCGGGGAGCCCCCATCCGAGACAACGGCGAGAGCAACGGCTCCTACGCCTTCGCCAGCCTCTTTGACCGGGTCATTGAGGTCTTTAACCAGGGCTCTACCCGCAGGGGCCAGTGCGCCGCCTACCTGGACGTGGAGCACCCCGACCTGGAGGAGTGGTTCCGCATCCAGCGGGAGGGAAGCGAGATCCAGTCCCTCTTCTGGGGGGTGTCCATCCCCGACCGGTGGATGGAGGAGATGGTGGCGGGGGATGGGGCGAAGCGGGAGACCTGGGCCAAAATCCTCAAGTCCCGATTTGAGGCCGGCATCCCTTACCTCTTCTTCCGGGACGCCGCCAACCGGGGCATGCCCCAGGTCTTCCGCGAGCTGGGCCTGCGCGTCTGGGCCAGCAACCTCTGCACCGAGATCATGCTCCCCTCTTCGCCCGAGGAGAGCTTCGTCTGCTGCCTCTCCTCCCTGAACCTCCTCCACTACGACGAGTGGAAGGAAACCGATGCCGTGGAGACCCTGGTCATCTTTCTGGACTCGGTGCTGGACGACTTCATTGAGAAGGCGGAAGGCATCCCCTACCTGGAACGGGCCGTGCGCTTCGCCCGGCGCTACCGGGCCATCGGGCTTGGGGTCTTGGGCTGGCACAGCTACCTCCAGTCCCGGATGATCCCCCTGGAGAGCCTGGAGGCCCAATACCTCAATCGCGAGATCTTTAAGACCATCCGGGAGCGGGCGGAGGCGGCCTCCCGCTGGCTTAGGAAGCGCCACCCCGAGGATGAGCTTGTGGGTGTGGGGGAGCTCAAGGAGCGGCGGAACGCCACCCTCTTGGCCATTGCCCCCACCAAGTCCAGCTCCTTCATCCTGGGCCAGGTTTCCCCCTCCATTGAGCCCTACACCAGCAACTACTACCTCAAGGACCTGCAAAAGGCCAAGGTGCCCTTCAAAAACCCCTTCCTGGAGGAGCTCCTGCGCCAGAAGGGAAAGGACGAGGAGCGGGTTTGGAGGAGCATCCTGGAGCACAACGGCTCTGTGCAGCACCTGGACTTCTTAAACGACGAGGAAAAGGCGGTGTTTAAGACCTTCGCTGAGATTTCCCAGCTGGAACTGGTGCGCCAGGCAGCGGCCCGGCAGCGTTACGTGGACCAGGGCCAGTCCCTGAACCTGGTCATCCACCCCGAGGCCCCCCTCAAGGATGTGAACGAGCTCTACCTCGAGGCCTGGCGGTCTGGTCTCAAGTCCCTTTACTACCAGTGGAGCCAGAGCGTGGCCCAGGCCTACAGCCGGGACCTCCTCCTGGGGTGCAGGGCCTGCGAGGGGTGATGCCGGTGGAGGCGCCCTGACCCCCCGCCTTTCCGGGTCCAGGGGGTCGGGGCTGGTCCGCCCTAGGCGCGTCCCCACCTGGCCTCTCCTCTTTGATACTGTCTTGCCTGTCAAGCCACCCCCTGGAGGGACTGGCCCGCGTAGTAGTCCCTCAATCTCCCTATCATCCGCCTAAGAAGCTTGTCAACCCGTAGAGCGGGTTTGGCCCCTCGTGGACGCGGTGGTGGCCAACGGGCGGGTAGAGACGGAGGAGGAGCTTTGGGAGAAGGTGGAGACCCGTTGTGCTTACCTGCAGACCCAGCCGGGCCTGATTCGGAGCCATACCCTCTTCCACTGGTGGCCGGGAGGATGCTGAGGGAATGGATCAGGGGGGGTTCTGACTATCAGGGCCTCCGTTCCGCCCTAGAGCCAACCTATTTGCCTCCCGGAGATGGGCTTCCTGCGGCCCCCGGGCGTACGAACCGTTAAAGTCCCAGGGAGACGTACTTGACCTCCAGGTACTCCTCTAGACCCCATTTTCCCCCTTCCCGCCCTAGGCCCGACCGCTTCCTCCCACCGAAGGGGGCCTGGGGGGTGGAGGGCACCCCGTCGTTCACCCCCACGATCCCGTACTCCAGGGCCTCCGCCACCCGGAAGGCCCGGGAGAGGTCCCGGGTGAAGACGTAGGCAGCAAGCCCCACCGGGAAGCCGTTGGCCCACCGCACCGCCTCCGCCTCCTCCCGGAACACGGTGAGGGGCGCCACCGGGCCGAAGGTCTCCTCCCGGAAGAGGAGGCTTTCCGGCTTCACGTCTAAAAGCACCGTGGGGACGAAGAAGAGCCCCTTGGCCTCCCCCCCCGCCACGAGCCTCGCCCCCCGGGAAAGGGCGTCCTCCACGTGGGCCCAGACCTTCCGGAGGGCGGCCTCGTTCACCAGGGGGCCGATGTCCGTTTCCTCGGAAAGGGGGTCCCCCACCCGTAGGGCGGAGGCCCGCCGGGCGTAGGCCTCGGCGAAGGCCTCGGCGACGGGGGCCTCCACGAAGATGCGGTTCGCCGCCACGCAGCTCTCCCCGGCGTTCCGGAACTTGGCCCTAAGGGTCTCCTCCACCGCCTTCTCCAGGTCGGCGTCGGCGAAGACCAGGACAGGCGCCCCGCCCCCAAGTTCTAGGGAGACCCGCTTTAAGGTCCTCGCCGCCTGCTCGTAGAGCCTCACCCCCACCTCGGTGCTTCCCGTGAAGGTGAGCTTGCGCACCCTCTCGTCCTCCAGGAAGGGCTGCGAGACCTCGGCGGGCCTCGAGGTGGGGAGGACCTGCAAAACCCCAGGAGGCCCTCCTGCCTCCAGGAAGAGCCGCGCCAAGTAGAGGGCGGTGAGGGGGCTCTCCTCTGCGGGTTTCAGCACGAAGGTGCACCCCGCCGCCAGGGCCGGGGCGACCTTCCGGGTCACCATGGCCGCGGGGAAGTTCCAGGGGGTGATCCCGTAGACCGGTCCCACGGGTTCGTAGCGCACCAGGATCCTTTTGTGGGGAAACTGGGAGGGGACCGTCTCTCCGTATATGCGCTTGGCTTCCTCCGCGTACCACTCCACGAAGCCCGCGGCGTAGGCCACTTCTCCCCTACCCTCCTTGAGGGGCTTTCCCATCTCCAAAGCCATGAGCCGAGCCAGGGGTTCCTGGTGCTCCAGGATGAGCTCGTACCAGCGCCTCAGAACCTTGGCCCGCTCGTAGGCCGTGGCCCGGCTCCAGCCGGGAAAGGCGGCCACCGCCTCCTCCAACGCCTCCCGCGCTTCACTTTCCCCACAGTCCGCCACCTCAGCCACCACTTCCCCCGTGGCCGGGGAGACCACTGGGAATCGCTTGGCCAAGGGCTGCCAGGCACCGCCAATTAGGGCTTCCCTGGGGACCTCGTTTTCTAGGGTGGGCAACATGGACACCCCCTCGTTCCTAATCTAGCCCTCCCAGCCATCGCCGGCGTTCTAGGGGATCACGATCTGCCGCACAACCTCTCCCCGGGCCAAGCGGTCAAAGCCCTCGTTTATGGCCTCCAAAGACAATGTGCCCGTCACCAACCGCTCCGCGGGTAGCCTTCCGATTCGGTGTAGCGTGAGGAAGCGAGGGAGATCCCGCCTCGGGTTCGTGGAACCCATGTAACTCCCCTTGAGGATGCGCTCCTCTGCGGTCAAGCTCACGGCGGGAAGGCTCAGAACCCTTTCTGGGTGGGGCAGACCCACCGTGACCGTAACACCGCCCCTCCGGGTGGCCTTGTAGGCCAAGCTCATGGCCTCCACGGAACCTGCAGTCTCAAAGGCATAGTCCGCTCCGCCCCCCGTGATCTCCCTTATGGCCTCTACCGCATCTCCATCCCCACCACGACCCCATGGGTCGCCCCCACGCTTCTGGCCAGCTCCACCTTGGCGGGCAACAGGTCTACGGCGACTATAGGGTATGCGCCCGCCAGCACCGCCCCCATCACCGCAGCTAAGCCGACGCCCCCTAAGCCAAAAATGGCCACGCTGGCCCCTTCCTCAACCCGAGCTGTGTTGAGGACCGCTCCTACGCCAGTGGCTATGGCACAGCCGAAAAGAGCCGCGGTTTCTAAACTCAAAACTTGCACTTATGCACCCTGGGGATAGTTATGCTCGGGGGACCACTTGAAAGGGGCCGCCGGTTTCCCGTCTGATGACGGGGGCCATGACCCAAGCAGCCCTATCCCTACTTTGG
>Ga0101941_1001193_pt1 | contig 21435 bp, 20 predicted proteins | sample DewCreD2012metaG_3_FD_75242 | JGI IMG/M metagenome (GOLD analysis project Ga0101941, IMG submission 75242) | Hot spring sediment bacterial and archeal communities from British Columbia, Canada, to study Microbial Dark Matter (Phase II) - Dewar... ...
CAGGCCCTCAATCGACGTCCCTTGAGAAGAACGGTTCGGCGGAGCGGTCAGGTCTAGCCGAAACGCACACTCTAAACCCACGGTCATCCGGGCTCGGCCCGGACCGCTCCGCGCCTCCCCAGCCACTCGTCGCGAAAGCCCGAGGTCGTAGAGTTGTGTCTGGTCAGATCGTGCCGGTGAACACTTGCCCCCACCTGACCGCTTCGCGGTCTGTCCGCCCCCATGGGGGGCGGAGCAGCGTGCGGGCCCTACCCCTCCGCCCGGTGCACCACCCGCCCGTCTACGATTGTCATCAGCACCTGGCCCTGCAGCCTGCGTCCGTCGAACGGCGAGTTCTTGGACTTCGACAGCAGCTTGCCGGCGTCGATGATCAGCGGGGCGTCAAGATCGCACAGCACCAGGTCGGCCGGGGCGCCGGGGGCGATGCGGCCGGACTGCAGGCCGATCAGGGCGGCGGGGGCCAGGGTGACGGCGCGGATCAGGTCGACCAGCGGCAGGCGTTCCTCGTGATACAGGCTCAGCAGGGCCGGCAGCAGCGTCTCGAGCCCCACGGCGCCTGGCGCGGCCTCGTCGAACGGCAGACGCTTGTCCTCGGCCGGGGCCGGGGCGTGGGCGGAGACGACGATGTCGATCAGGCCCGAGGCCAGGGCCTCGATCAGCGCCTGGCGGTCGTCCTCGCCGCGCAGGGGCGGGGTGACCTTGGCGAAGCTGCGATAGTCGCCGATGTCCAGCTCGTTGAACGACAGATGGTTGATCGACACGCTGGCGTGGATGCGCAGGCCCTTGGCCTTGGCGCGGGCGAGGGTTTCCAGGGCCTGGGCGCTGGTGATCTGGTCGACCAGCAGGCGGCCGCCCGTGGCTTCCAGCAGAGCGACGTCGCGCTCCAGCATGATCCGCTCGGCCATCGGCGAGATCGCGGGCAGGCCCATGCGGCCGGCGAACTCGCCGCCGATCGCCGCGCCGCCCTTGGCCAACCAAGGGTCCAGCGGCCGGTGGGCCAGCAGGGTGTCGAAGCCGCGCGCATAGGTCAGGATGCGCTGCATCACCTTGCTGTCGACGATCGGGCGATCGGCGTCGGTCACATAGACGCAGCCGGCCTCGCGCATCAGGCCGATCTCGGCCATCTGCTCGCCGTTCAGCCCCTTGGTCGCCGCGCCGGCGCACAGGATGCGGGCGCTGTCGATGTCGCGCGAGCGGCGCAGGATGAAGTCGACCACGCTGGGATCGTCGACGGCCGGATCGGTGTCGGGCTGGACGACGAAGCTGGTCACCCCGCCGGCCGCCGCGGCCTTGGCGGCGCTGGCCAGGGTTTCCTTGGTCTCGGCGCCGGGTTCGCCGGTCTTGACCCGCAGGTCGATCAGGCCGGGCGCCAGCATGGCCCCGCCGCAGTCGATGACGCGGACGTCCTTGGTCAGCTTGGCGAACTCGCGGCCCTTGGCGACGTCGGAGATCACGCCTTCGGAGACGATGACGCCGCCAGGGCCGTCATAGCCGCTCTCGGGGTCGACCAAGCGGGCGTTGATCAGGGCGAGGGGCGGGGTGGGGCCGTTCATTTGCCATGCTCCTCGAGCCGGTGAGCAAGGGAAGCCAGCACCGCCATCCGCGCCGCCACGCCCATCTCGACCTGGTCCTGGATCAGGCTGATCTCGGGGTCGTCGGCGACGTCGGAATCGATCTCGACGCCCCGGTTCATCGGGCCCGGATGCATGACCTTGGCCTTGGGCGCGGCGCGCGCCAGCTTCTCGCGGTCCAGGCCGTAGAAGCGGAAATATTCGCGGGTCGAGGGCACGAAGGCGCCCTGCATGCGCTCCAGCTGCAGGCGCAGCATCATCACCACGTCGGCCCCGGCGATGCCGGCCTTCATGTCGTGGTGGACGGTCACGCCCCAGCGCTCGGCCTGGGCCGGCATCAGGGTGGGCGGTCCGACCAGCCGGACGCTGGCGCCCAGGGTGTGCAGCAGGGCGACGTTGGAGCGGGCCACGCGGCTGTGCAGCACGTCGCCGCAGATCGCCACGGTCAAGCCCGAGACCCGGCCGAAGGCGCGGCGGATCGACAGGGCGTCCAGCACCGCTTGGGTCGGGTGTTCGTGCTGGCCGTCACCGGCGTTGATCACGCTGCCGCTGACCTTCTGGCTGAGCAAGGACGCCGCGCCCGAGGAGGCGTGGCGCACCACCAGCAGGTCGGGCCGCATGGCGTTCAGGGTGACGGCGGTGTCGATCAGGGTCTCGCCCTTGGTGATCGACGAGGTGCGCGGGCTCATATTGACGACGTCGGCGCCCAGGCGCTTGCCGGCGATCTCGAACGAGCTCTGGGTGCGGGTGCTGTTCTCGAAGAACAGGTTCATCAGCGTCCGCCCCTTGAGGATGTCGAGGGACTTGGTCGTCTGGCGATTGAGGGCGACGAAGGCGTCGGCCAGGTCCAGCAGATCGGTGGCCTGCAAGGCGTTCAGGTCGCCGGCCGACAGAAAATGGCGCCGGGGGAACGAGAAGATGCGCTTGCGGATCGTCTCGATCGGGTCGGCGGGCTCATGGGGCGGGGGTTTGGCCGTCATGAGTGGGCGTCATAGGCGGCTTTGGGCGGGGAGGGAAGGACTAGAAGCCCTTGCCCGCCGCCTCGTTGATCCCGCGGATGCGCTCCAGCGCGCCCTGCAGGATCCAGCCGGCGGCCATCTTGTCGACGACCTCGGCGCGGCGCTTGCGGTTGACGTCGTGCTCCTCGATCAGCACCCGGGTCACGGCCGCCGTCGACAGGCGCTCGTCCCAGAAAGTGATCGGGATGTGCGGCTGCAGGCGCAGCAGGTTGCGGCCGAGCGCCCGGTTGGACTGGCAACGCACGCCCTCGGTGCCGTCCATGTTCATCGGCAGGCCGATGACGATGCCGGCGGCCTTGCGGCTGCCCATCAGCTGGAACAGCACCTCGGCGTCCTCGCTGAACTTGGTCTTCTTGATCAGGGCCAGCGGGCTGGCGACGGTCAGGGTGACGTCGGACACGGCCACGCCGATGGTCTTTTCGCCCGGATCCAGGCCGACGATCGGCAGGTAGTCCGGGATGGCGGCGGCGAATTCGGCGATGTCTAGAACGGGCATTGCTCCTCATAACACGGGGAAGCGCCCCCCAAACAAGGGAAGCGCTTGTCAAAGCGCCCCTCGCACGGCTAACCCACGCGCTTGGAATTCAGGAGGCCCCCATGGCCATTGACGCCGCCACCGTGCGGAAGGTCGCGCGGCTCGCGCGGATCGCCACGCCCGAAGATCGCCTGGAGCCTCTGGCCCAGGAGCTGAACGGCATCATGACGTGGATCGAGCAGCTGGCCGAGGTCGACACCGACGGCGTCGAGCCGCTGACCAGCGTCGTGCACGCCGGCCTGCCGCTGCGCGACGACGTGGTGACCATGGGCGGCGACGCCGACGTCGTCACCGCCAACGCCCCCAAGTCGGTGGGCGGGTTCTTCGTGGTTCCGAAGGTGGTCGAATAACAATGGCTTCGCTGACCTCTCTCACCCTCAAGGGCGCGCTGGACGGGCTGGAAGCCGGGGACTTCACCTCGGTCGAGTTGACCCGCGCCCACATCGAGGCCGTCGAGGCCGCGCGCGGCCTGAACGCCTTCCTGTTCGAGACGCCCGAGCGGGCCCTGGCGATGGCCGCCGCCTCGGATGCGCGCAGGGCGCTTGGCGCTGGCCGTCCGTTGGACGGGATCCCGTTGGGCATCAAGGACCTGTTCTGCACCGAGGGCGTGCCGACCACGGCGGCGTCCAAGATTCTCGAGCCGTTCGTCCCCCACTACGAGTCGACCGTCACCAGCCAGCTGTGGCGCGACGGGGCGGTGATGCTGGGCAAGCTGAACCTGGACGAGTTCGCCATGGGCTCGTCGAACGAGACCAGCGCCTACGGCCCGGTGATCAATCCCTGGCGCAAGTCGGGCTCCAACCAGGCCCTGACGCCGGGCGGCAGCTCGGGCGGCAGCGCCGCGGCCGTGGCCGCCGACCTGTGCCTGGGCGCCACCGCCACCGACACCGGCGGCTCGATCCGCCAGCCGGCCGCGTTCACGGGCACCGTGGGCATCAAGCCGACCTACGGCCGCTGCTCGCGGTGGGGCACGGTGGCCTTCGCCAGCTCGCTGGACCAGGCCGGCCCGATCGCCAAGACCGTCGAGGACGCCGCGATCCTGCTGACCTCGATGTCGGGCCACGATCCCAAGGACTCGACCAGCCTGGATGTGCCGGTGCCGGACTTCGCCGCCTTCGTCGGCAAGTCGGTCAAGGGCCTGCGGATCGGCATTCCCAAGGAATACCGCGTCGACAACATGCCGGCCGAGATCGAGAAGCTGTGGGCCGACGGCATCGCCTGGCTGAAGGAAGCCGGCTGCGAGATCGTCGAGATCAGCTTGCCGCACACCAAGTACGCCCTGCCGGCCTACTACATCGTGGCCCCGGCCGAGGCGTCGTCGAACCTGGCCCGCTATGACGGCATGCGCTACGGCCTGCGGGCCGAGGGCGCGAACCTGACGGAAGTCTACGAGAACACCCGGGCCGAGGGCTTCGGCGATGAGGTCAAGCGCCGCATCCTGATCGGCACCTATGTGCTGTCGGCCGGCTATTACGACGCCTATTATCTGAAGGCCCTGAAGGTGCGTCGCCGCATCGCCGAGGACTTCGACAGCGCTTGGGAAAAGTGCGACGCCATCCTGACCCCCACCGCGCCGTCGGCGGCGTTCGGCCTGGGTGAGAACAGCAATGACCCGATCGCCATGTACCTGAACGACGTGTTCACGGTGACGACCAACCTGGCGGGCCTGCCGGGCCTGTCGCTGCCGGCCGGCCTGGACGCCAACGGCCTGCCGCTGGGTCTGCAGATCATCGGCAAGCCGTTGGACGAGGGCACGGTGTTCTCGGTGGCGGGGGCCATGGAGAAGGCCGCCGGCTTCACGGCCAAGGCGACGAAGTGGTGGTGATGTGATGGCGGCGCGGCGGCTGGGAGGATTGCTTTCGGTCCTTGGCGCAGTCGTCGCCGCTGTTTCGGCGTTTTTCGCTCTTCCGATCACCTTCGTCTGGCTGCTCTTCAGTTTGGGCATGCCGCTTCAGAAGGTGTCACCACAAGCGCTCTGGCTTGCGAGCCCCTATCTTGGCGTAGCGGTCGGCGGCCTCGTTTTGGCCGTGGGGAAAAATTTGAGAGGCGTGCCCAAACGACCCCTTTGGGCCATTCCTTTGCTCTGTGTCGGCGGCGTGACGGCTGGGGCGGCGGGTTTGTTTCTTCTCATACTGTTGGGCGGCCAAAATACGGTTCTGGATTTAGGGTCGCTGGCGGCCCTGGCCGCACCAGCCTTGATAGCGACAGCGGTTGGCGTCGTCGCCATTCTGTGGGGCTTGCGGGGGCTGGGGCGCGGCCCTTTGGCGTCCCGGCTTCAACTCTGACGGCGGACAAGAAAAAGGGCGGCCCCGCGAGGAGCCGCCCTTCTTTTTTACGCTACGCCTACTGTTACATCGGGGCTTCGGCCGGGGCCGGGGCGACCGGAGTCGCCGGGGCGGGCGCCGGCGTCGGAGCCGGGGCGGCGGCCACCGGAGCGGCGATCACCGGAGCGGCGATCACCACCGGCGCGGCCGGCGGGGCGGCGACCGGCGTCGGAACATTGGCGCTCACATTGGCCGAGGCCGAGGCGGCGTCAGGCGCGCTTTCCGGAGCCGCGCGGCGGGCCGGAGCGGCGCGACGGGCGGGGGCCGGGGCCGGACGCGGCTCGGCGCGAGCGACCTGGGTCGGCGCGGGCGTCGGGGCCGGGGTCGCGGCGACGGGCGAGGGCTGAGGCATGGCGGCCGGCGGCGCGGCTTCCGGCAGCGGGGTCGGAGCGGCCTCGGCGACCTGCATCGATTGAGCGCTGTCGGCGGTCGGGGTCTCGGCGCGCTGGCTCATCATGCCCCAGGCCAGAGCGGCCACGGCGACGGCGGCCACAGGCGCGCCGATCAGCAGGGGCAGGTTGGACTTGCCCGAAGTCTTCCTGGCCGGCGTGCGAGCATAGACCGGCGCGGCGGGAAACAATGCCGAACCATCACCCGAGGCCGGGGTGGCGACATAAGGTTCACTAGCACTGAGGTTCAGAACAGCCATGATATCCTCCTGAGAGATATTCAAATTCGAGGAGTCAACGGCAGGGCTGCGGCAGCGGTTCCTCTTGGCGCGAAATGGTCCCGGTCTTGACAAGAAGTGGCCGTTTTTGAGTTTGGGAGAAATAATGGTCTCAGCGACGCTAGATCCTTTCCCTCCCCTTTATGGGGAGGGTGGCCCCGAAGGGGTCGGGTGGGGTTTCACTATGAGCGTCAAACGCGCGAGGGCGTTGAGAAAGGCGATGTCGGGGCAGGAATTCCGTCTCTGGGGGCGGTTGCGTATCTTGCGTGCCGAAGGCTTCCATTTTCGGAAGCAAGCGCCGTTTCTAAACTACGTTCTTGATTTTGTGTGCTTCGACCGTCGATTGGTTGTCGAAGTCGATGGACCTCACCATCTCGAGCCCGAACGGGCCGCTCGCGACGCAATCCGCGACCAAGTCCTGCTCCAGCGAGGCCTCCAGACCTTGCGGTTCTGGACCCAGGCGGTGCATGAGGATATCGACGCCGTTATGGACGTGATTTGTCACGCTCTAAACGCCGCAAGCCCCACCCGACCCCTTCGGGGCCACCCTCCCCATAAAGGGGAGGGAAAAGAGATGATGCGGCCACCCGACGTGGCCAGGAATTGAGACATGACCGAAACCGCCTCTTCCAAAGTGATCCAAGGCCGCACCGGCCCCTGGGAAATCGTTCTCGGCCTCGAGGTCCATGCCCAGGTCGCCAGCGTGTCCAAGCTGTTCTCCGGCGCCGCCGTCGGGTTCGGCGCGGGGCCGAACCAGCAGGTCAGCCTGGTGGACGCGGCCATGCCCGGCATGTTGCCGGTGCTGAACGGCTTCTGCGTCGAGCAGGCGGTCAAGACGGGTCTTGGCCTGAAGGCGCAGATCAACCTGAAGAGCCGCTTCGACCGCAAGAACTACTTCTATCCCGACCTGCCGCAGGGCTATCAGATCAGCCAGTTCGACCAGCCGATCGTCGGCGAGGGCGTGGTGACCGTCGAGCGTGACGACGGCACGACCTTCGACGTGCGCATCGAGCGCCTGCACCTGGAACAGGACGCCGGCAAGTCGCTGCACGACCAGGACCCGAACGCCACCTATGTGGACCTGAACCGCGCCGGCACGGCGCTGATGGAGATCGTCTCCAAGCCGGACATGCGCACCTCCGAAGAGGCCGCGGCCTACGTCAAGAAGCTGCGCACGATCCTGGTTTATCTGGGCACCTGCGACGGCGACATGGAGAAGGGTAACCTGCGCGCCGACGTCAATGTCTCGGTGTGCCGCCCCGGCGCCTACGAGAAGTTCCGCGAGACGGGCGACTTCAAACACCTGGGCACGCGTTGCGAGATCAAGAACGTCAATTCGTATCGCTATATCCAGCAGGCCATCGAATACGAGGCGCGTCGCCAGATCGAGATCCTGGAAGACGGCGGCAAGATCGACCAGGAGACCCGGCTGTTCGACCCGGGCAAGCTGGAAACCCGCTCGATGCGGTCGAAGGAGGAGGCGCACGACTATCGCTACTTCCCCGACCCCGACCTGCTGCCGCTGGTCCTGGACCCGGCCTGGGTGAAGGCGATCGAAGACACCCTGCCGGAACTGCCGGACGCCAAGAAGTCGCGCCTGCAGAGCCAGTACGGCCTGTCGGCCTATGACGCCGGCGTGTTGATCATCGAGGCCGACCGCGCCGATTACTTCGAGGCCGCCGCGAAAGGCCGCGACGCCAAGCTGGTGTCCAACTGGGTGACCAACGAGCTGCTGTCCAAGCTGTCGGCCGGCGGCCACGAGATCGCCGCCTCGCCGCTGCCGTCGTCGGACATCGCCCAACTGGTCGAGCTGATCGAGAACGGCACCATCAGCTCCAAGATCGCCAAGGAGGTCTTCGAGCACATGTGGGCCGGTGAGGGCCGTCCCGCGCAAATCGTCGAGGCGCGCGGCCTGGTTCAGATCAACGACACCGGCGCCATCGAGGCGGCGATCGACGCCCTGATCGCGGCCAATCCCGACAAGGCCGAGGCGGTGAAGGAAAAGCCGCAAGCGATCGGCTGGTTCGTCGGCCAAGTGATGAAGGAGACCGGCGGCAAGGCCAACCCGGCCACCGTCAACGAGCTGCTGCGGAGCAAGCTGGGGCTGTAACCCGGCCGTCATCCTCGGACTTGTTCCGAGGACCCCTCTGTCCGCGAAGTGAAGGGGTGTCGGGCGAGCTCGGCGCTCCCAGCGTCTCTTTCTGCTTCTTTCAGCGCGGTTGAAGCAGGGGTCCTCGGAACAAGTCCGAGGATGACGGACGTTGGGGGGGCTGAAAGACAAAGGGCCCGCCGCTCGCGCGACGGGCCCTTTTTCACGACTGGAGCGCAGGCCTTAAGGCTGGGGCGTCTCCGAGGCCGAGACGCCCGCCGGGTCGGCTTCGGCGCCGGCCGGCTTCTTGTGCTTCTTGGCCTTCTTTTCCGACGCGCCGTCGGCGGCCGGAGCGGCCGAGTCTGTCGCGCTGTCGGAGGCTGTGGCCGAACTCGGCGTGCCGCTGGCGCTGGCGTCGGCGGCGGGATCCGGAGCGGGCGTGGCGGCCGGGTCCGCGCCATAGGACGGCGACGTGGTGGACGAGGAGGGCGCGCTCTGCGTGGTCTGGGCCGTCGGATCGGTCGGCGCGGTCTGCTGGGCCAGGGCCGACCCGGCGAAGCCGGCGAGGGTCAGGGCGGCGACGGCGGCTGGGATACGGAGCTTGGTCATGGAAGCGTCTCGTTACTGTCGCGTCGGAAAGTGACACAGCCGAGACGCTGGCCCCTCAATGCGTTGGGAATAACCCCGCAATCGGGCGATCTCGCCGCATGCGCGGCGAGGATGCGGCGAATGGCGACGCTTCCCGAGCGTTGGGGAAGCATCGCCAAGCGCTTCAGATCGACAGGATCTAGTTGTTGATGATGTCGAAGATCAATCCGGTGGCGATCGCCGCCAGGACGTAGTCGTTGCCGGCGCGGTACCAGTAGTAGCCGCGCGGCGGCGGACGCAGGCGATAGTATCCGTAGTCGTGGATGACATAGCCGCCACCGCGATAATAGGGCGGCAGGTACCCGCCGCGACGCCAGGCGCTGTAGCCGGGGCGATAGCCCGGGCGGCCGTAATAGTGCGACGGCGGCGCGCCGTAGCTCCAGCGATTGTTGTAGTAGTAGCCGTTGTAGCGGCGGCCATCCCAGCGGTCACCGCGATCCCAGCCGTTGTGGCGACCATAGTCGCGGCCTCGATCATGACGACCATCGTGACGGCCGTCATAGCGACCCCCGTCGTGACGACCGTCGCGACCGCCGTGGTCGCGCCCGCCGTGACGATCGCCGCGTCCGCGGTCCTGGGCCGAAGCGTCGCCGGCCATGGCCATCGGACCGGCCACGGCGGCCATGGCCGCGATGGTGAGCAACAAGCGCTTCATTCCGACGTCTCCTTCTTCGGTCGGCGGTTCGACAACCGCCTAATCCCTCGACCTTGAAGACAGTGTCGATCGCCTTGGCTGAACCTGATCTGAACGGCGTCGTCAGGCTGGAGCACGACCGGCCTTGGCGGCGACGCGCCGCTGGACCATGTTGGTGGTCAAACAAAACGCCCCTCAAGAAAACGTATGGGAGCCCGCCGATGAGCCGTCCGATCGCGCTGTACTATTGGCCCACGCCGAACGGCTGGAAGATCTCGATCGCCCTGGAGGAGATGGGCCTGCCCTATGAGATGATCCCGGTGAACATCGGGGCGGGCGAGCAGTTCAAGCCGGACTTCTTGGCGATCAGCCCCAACAACCGCATGCCGGCCATCGTCGATCCGGACGGTCCCGACGGCCAGCCGATCTCGGTCTTCGAGTCCGGGGCCATCCTGCAGTATCTGGGTCGCAAGACCGGCCAGTTCTATGGCGCCAGCGAGCGCGAGCGGGTCGATATCGACCAGTGGCTGATGTGGCAGATGGGCGGACTGGGGCCCATGGCCGGCCAGACTCACCATTTCCGCCAATACGCCGCCGCCATGATCAGCGATCAGCGGCAGATCGCCTATGGCGCGGTCCGCTACACCAACGAGACCCACCGGCTGTACGGGGTGCTGAACAAGCAGCTGGAGGGCAAGGATTTCATCTGCGGCCAACTGTCCATCGCCGACTTCGCGTGCTGGGGCTGGGTCGTGCCGTGGAAAAATCAGGGCATCATTCTGGAAGAATTTCCGCATCTGAAGGCCTGGTTCGAGCGGATGGCGGCCCGGGAAGCCGTCGATCGCGGCTTCAAGCTGGGCGCCGAACTGCGCCGCCAAGGCCTGCAGGCGCCCGGAAAAGCCCAGGAAGAGGCCCGAAAAGTGCTTTTTGGCCAGCGCGCTCGTTAACGCCCTGTATACGGCGGTTTACACGCAGTAACACGTGTTAGTGCGACGTAATGTCTCTAAAGACTTTATGTATTCATCGTCTGGATTCATGATGTCGCCGCCATTAACTGTATGTTCAGTGGCGGTGGACTTTTCTGTTCTCGAGCCAAGCGAAGCCAGAACGGCGACGCGGGCGGGGAAGGGGAATTGAAGCCATGATGATGAGTATCGAACCGCCGGCAGCCATCCACGGGATCCCGCTGCCGACCACCGAGACGACGGGCGACGAGCTGTTCCGCATGGGCCTGCTCTATTCGACGGGCCAGGGCGGCGCGCCGCTGGACTATGTTTCGGCCCACATGCTGTTCAATCTGGCCGCCATGCGCGGTTCGCTCGAGGCCAAGGTCTATCGCAAGGAAATCTCGCAGGAGATGGCCAGCGAGGACGTCGCCGAAGCCCAGCGCCAGGCGCGCGAATGGCTGTCGCACGGCTGAGCCTGAGGGCTCGGCCTGCTACCCCTGATCATCCGTGAAAGGCTTCAGTTTCCGCTGAAGCCGTTGACCGCGTAGCTGAAGCTGATCGGCAGCAGGTCCCGGAAGTACTGCTGCATGAACAGGCCCGCCTCGGACACCCCGCTGCGCGGCACATAGACCACGTCGAACCGCCGAAGCGGCACCAGGTCCGTCCGGCCGTTGGTCATTCCCGACAGCAGGTCCGCCGTGCGCAGCATGGCCCGGCCGTTGGGGGCGCGGCGAATGATGATCACCGAGGTGCGCTTGGCCGAGGTCTTGAACCCGCCGGCCTGGATGACGGCCCGCAGGGCGTCGCCATCGCCGGCCATGTCGTAGACGCCCGGATTGCCCACTTCCCCGCCCACGAACACCTTCAGCGGCGCCGTGGCCTTGATCGACACCTGCGCCTGCGGTCGCAGCAACTGGCTCGCATAGGCCTGGGTGATCGAGGCTTCCAATTCCGCGATCGTGCGGTCGGCCGCCATCACCGGCGCGATCAGCGGCAAAGCGACGCGGCCGTCCGGCTGGACCACTACGGACTTGTTCAGTTCGACCGCCGAGGGCACGGTGATCTCGACCTCGTCGCCCGGATAGAACCGGTAATCCGGCTCCTGTTCCGACCAGTCGGCATAGCCGATATCGGAAAAAGTCGCCGTGGGACGGGCGGTTGGCGTGATCGGTTCGCGATCCACGTGACCGCAAGCGGCCAGACCACCGGCCGTAAAGGGCAGGGCGAAAGCCGCCGAAAGGATGGTGCGCCTGTGCATGCGGCAAGTCTTAACAGATATAGGTAACGAAGCCTTAAGCCGCCGGCGGCCAGGGTGCGACTGGGGACACTCAGTCGGATTCTCATGTCAACCACCAGCGCCTGGAGCAGCGTGCCGCACGACCCGCCGTCGCGTAGCGACTGGTCGGCGCGCGCCCGCTATGCGCCCACCGACTTCGTCACCCTGCTGTGGCGAGAGCGCTGGCTGATGCTCGGCGTGTTCCTGGCGATCTTCCTGCTGGGCCTGGCCTTCTCGACCACGATGAAGAAGACCTACACCGCCCAGTCCAGCCTGTTCGTCCGTCTGGGCCAGGAATATGTCTACGAGCCCCGCGCCGGCGACGCCGCCCGCGGCGCGGTGCCCGACGTCGACCAGGTGATCCAGTCGGAATCCGAAATCCTGGGCAGCGGGGAGCTGCGTGATCGGGTGATCCGCAAGCTCGGCTTCGGCAAGGTCTTCCCCGGCAGCGCCACGAAATACGCCGTCGCCTCGCCGGAGGGGAAGCGCAAGCTGATGGCCGAGGGCCGCGACAGCCTGGCCCGCAACCTGAAGATCGAGACCGCTCCGGACAATTCGATCATCCGCCTGGCCTATGCCAACGAAGATCCGGAAATCGCCGAGAAGGTGCTCAACACCCTGCTCGAGGAGTATCTGATCTATCGCCGCAGCCTGCTGATCGGCACGAGCGACAACGGCCTGGAGCGCCAGCGCGACCTGTTCGCCCAGAAGCTGGCCGAGAACGACACGGCCTACCAGGCCTTCCTGTCGGGCAACGACATCGGCGACTTCACCGCCCAGAAGACGGCCCTGACCCAGCTGCAGGCCCAGGCCGAGTCGCAGAAATACGCCACCGAGGCCCAGCTGCAGGACCGCATGGGCCGCCTGGCCGCCGTCTCCGCCGAGCTGGCCCGCACGCCCGCCGACATGGTGCTCTACCGCGACAGCGACATGTCGGCTCCGGCCAAGCTGGCCCAACTGAAGCTGGACCGCGAGGGCCTGCTGTCGCGCTATCGCCCCGACGCTCAGCCGGTCCGCGATATCGAGGCCCAGATCGCCCAGCTGGAGCAGGGCGTGGCCTCGGGCCGCACCAACGGCGAGGGCGCGCGCCGCAGCGGTCCCAACCCGATCTGGCAGACCCTGCAATCCACCCGCAACGACCTGACCGCCGAGGTCGCCGCCCTGCGCCAGTCGCTGGCCGCCTATACCCAGCAGGTCCAGGACGTGAACCAGCGCCTGCTGCGCCTGTCCGAGCTGGAGCCGACCTTCAACCAGCTGTCGCGCGACCGCGACGTGCTGTCGACCAACGTCCGCGACTTCACGGTCAAGGAACAGCAGGACCAGGCCCAGCGGCAGATGTCGGCCCAGGGCAGCGACAATATCCGCATCGTCCAGCGCGCCGTGGCGCCCTCGACTGGCAAGAGCCTGAAGAAGCCGATCATCGTGCTGGCCTTCCTGTTCGCCGCCTTCACCGCCGCCTGCGTGGGCCTGGTGCGCATGCTGCTGCGGCCCGGCCTGCAGACCCCGGCCTCGGCCTCGCGCACCCTGGGCCTGCCGGTCCTGGCCACGGCTAACTACAAGCGCTGAACAAAAACCTCCGTCATCCTCGGACTTGTTCCGAGGACCCCTGTTTCAACCGCGAAGAAGGATGATCGGCGGGGCGGTGAGGCTGCGACCTCGTCTCGACCGGCAGCGCGGCGGCGCGAGGGATCCTCGGAACAAGTCCGAGGATGACGGGCGTTATGGGAAACGGGTTAGGTGCTGTCGATGCAACGCTCAGCGCCACGGCCTGGGCGCTTTCGTCGCCTTTCGCGCGAGCGCGTTTGGCCATTAAGGTAAACGGTGAAGAACGGGCGGCGATTCGGCGCATGGTGGATTTGAACGTCGAGATGGCGGAGCTGTGGGGGTCCTTGGGCGCCCCCGCGCCCGGCCGCGCGCACGTCATCCAGTTCGTCGCCGCGCGACGCGGGGAAGGGACCTCGACGGCCGCCCGCGAATTCGCCCGTTTCGCCGCCAAGCGCGCCGGCCGCAAGACCTGGCTGATCGACATGGACCTGGTCACCTCGCCGCAATACCAGGCCATCGCCAGTGACCCTGAACGCTACGGCGCGCTGGGGCGCGGGGCCCCTGCCTCGCCCGACGGCTCGGCCTTTTTCACCGTCCAGCCGCCGGCGCCCAAGCCCGGCGGCGGCGTGTGGCCTGACGCCAAGTACCTGACGGCCCACAGCGTCGGCGGTCCGCGCTTCTGGGTAACGCGCTTCAACCGCGAAGCCCTGCGCGGCCGCCAGAAGGTTCACATCCTTCCCGGCGTCGAATACTGGGCCGCCTTGCGCCGCCACGCCGAGATCATTGTCGTCGACAGTCCCTCGGCCGACCGTTCCCAGGCCGCCCTGACCCTGGCCCAACACATGGACCAGACGGTGCTGGTGGTCAGCGCCCAGCAGCCCGACGTGCGGCCGCCGGGCCTGCTGCGCGACGCCCTGGCCTCGTCCGGCGGCCATACGGCCGGCGTGTTCTTTAACCAGGCCTCGGTCCAGCCGCCGAAGTTCCTGAAGGCCATCCTCCCTTGACCCCGGCCTACGGAGCGGCCGTCGCCGCGCCGACCCGGCTGACCTTCGTTCAGATGGCGCTGTGGGCGCTGCCGGTCATGGCCCTGCTGCTCTACAGCGGGGGCTGGGAACTGCCCCTGGTCGGCGAGAACGCCACCGAGGCGGGCTCGGCCATCCTGCGCGTCGGCTACTTGCCGGCCTACGCCGCCGGCTTCGCCCTGATCGCCCTGCGCCCGGGTTCGACGCTGCGGGTGATGATCCGCCAGCCGTTCCTGATCGCCCTGCTGGCCGTGGTCGTCGCCTCGGTGTTCTGGTCGGTCAATCCGGACCAGACGGCCCGGCGCGGCTTCGCCCTGGTCTGCACGACGCTGGGCGGAATCGCCCTGGCCGCCCGCTTTCGCTGGCCGCAACTGGCCGAGGTGGTCGGCGCGGCCTTCGCGGTGCTGATCGTCGCCTCCTTCGCCGTGTGCCTGGCCGTGCCGAGCATCGGCGTGATGACCGAGCTGTTCCCCGGCGCCTGGCGCGGCCTGTGGCGCGAGAAGAACGGCCTGGGCGGCAACATGGCGTTCGGCTTCTGCATCCTCTCGGCCGCGGCCCTGCTGAACCCGCAACGCGCCCGCCTGTGGTGGACCTTCGCGGGGCTGGCCCTGGTGCTGGTGCTGATGTCCACCTCCAAGACCTCGCTGGTCTCGCTGATGCTGGGCGTGGCGGCGATCGGCTTTGTCTGGATCGCCCGGCGCGGCCCGGCCCTGGGCGCGGCCGCCACCTGGACGGGGATTACCGGCGTGGTGCTGCTGGGGGCTTTCATCCTGTTCGCCTCGGACGTGTTCTTCGCGATCCTGGGCAAGGACGCCACCCTGACCGGCCGCACCAAGATCTGGGCGGCGGTGATGCGCGAGATCGAGGAGCGGCCCTGGCTGGGTTTCGGCTATCACGCGGTCTGGGGCGACAAGTCCGGTTGGGGCCCGTTCGCCTGGATCAGCAAGAACGCCGGCTTCCAGGCCCAGCACGCCCACAACAGCTGGCTGGAACAGTGGCTGGGCCTGGGACTGCTTGGCCTCATCGCCTGGGGGCTGTTCTACCTGCAGGCCATGACCCTGGCGGTGATCGCCGTATTCCGCGACCGGGGGGCGCTGCTCGCGTTCCCGTTCCTGGTCGTCTACAGCCTGGTGGCCCTGACCGAGAGCATCGCGGTCACCTACAACGACTTCCGCTGGGTGCTGTTCGTGGCCTTCGCGGCCAAGCTGGCGTTCTCGGACCGTGAGGTCAGGGCATAGGCTCCCGTCCACGACTTTCGTCGTTCCTTGAAGCAAATCCAGAGGACAACGGTGGAGGGAAAACGCCCACGATGCCTAAGCTCTCGGCACAGAGGCGCCCTGAAATCGGACAAACTCAGAAGGAACGCGTGCTGAACAGACGGCCGCGCTTTCGCGAGCGTGAAGCTGTGGGATTCATCGCGCAACACGCCGCCTCGGCTTGGAAGAGGAAATCATGCGCTCCATTCGTCATCTCGCCATCATTGCGGCCGCGGTCCTGGTCAGCGCAGGCCCCGTGCTGGCGCAGTCCGCGCCGCCGCCGCCGCCCGCCGCCGTTCCTGAAGCTCCGGCTTTGACCATCGATACGCCGCTCGAAGTCGTGGTCGCCACGCCCAACGCCAAGGCGGTTCTCGATGCGGACATCCCCGGGCTGACCGAGCATCCCCTGTACGACAAGTTCAAGAGCGACAGCCTGCGTGTTCTGGCGCCGAAGTTCGGGGGCGCGATTTCGGACAAGGACCTGGCCAAGGTGCAGGCCCATCTGGCGGCGCTGTCGGTGGCGACGGCGTCCCGCTAGATCAGCCTTTCCTCTGAAAGGAGGGAGAAGGGCGTCGATGCTCGGTGTTCAGCAAACAAACCCTCGCGATTTCAACGCTCTAAATTTTCTCGACCCAACTTATCCCCACCCGTCCAGATGCCCGCATAATGCTTGCACCTGAAAGCACGGGGAGGGGCGTCGGCCGGCGACCTGACGCGCTTTCGGGGGTGGACGAGCGGGAAGGCTTGTCCGCCGTGTCTCCTCGGAGACGCCCCAGGTTGGTTCGGAGCAGGTTCGCCTCAGTCGCGACGAAGCTCCGGCGCCTTGGGTAGGCGGATCAGGCCAGCAGGCGCGAGGGGGTTACTCGCGCGGTCCGGGACCGGGGTTCGTCGCCCTGGCCCGCCCGTCGGGGGCGAATGAGACCGGCTAAGTGATAAAACCACTGCCTACCGGATGCTCCTGACCAACGGCTCCACGCGAAGCGCTCGTCTTCGTCGAAACGGTACACATTCTGCAAAACCTCCGGGCGAGGCCCGGGCGCTTCGCAACCCTCCCCATCAGCTCAGCGGTGATCCGCGTGAGGGCGAGAGATCGTGCCGGTGAACACTTGCCCCCACCTGCGGCTTCGCCGCCTGTCCGCCCCCAGAGGGCGCGGTGCGACCCGCAGGGGGCAAGTCCGTGCTACGCCCCGATCCGCCGCGCGCCCTCGGCCACGGTCACCACGTCGAACCCGGCCATCAACGCGCCGTCGACCAGCCGCTCCAGCGCCGCCGTCGTGCAGCCCCACTGGGAAGGCTGGGGGGCCACGTCGTGGGTGTAGAGGATCAGCCAGGCCTTGCGCCGGTGAGCCTTGTCCAGCCAGTCCAGGGCCACCTGCTCGCCGTCCTCGCCCTCGATCCCGACGGCCGGGGCCTGGTTGAGGTCGGCGCCGGTGGCGATCAGGCCGTGGTGCAGGGCGCGCAGGGTCTTGAAGCGGCCGGCCAGGGCCGTCTTGGCCGGCGAGGCGACGTCGCCATAGGGGTAGGCGAAGCTGGTCGGCGCGCCCGCGCCCCACTCGGCCAGACGCCGGGCGTTCAGATCGACGTCGGCCAGGGTCTCAGCTTGCGAGGCCTGGCCGCAGTCCAGGTGCGAGAAGGTGTGGCAGGCGATCTCGTGGCCGGCGGCGTGCAGACGGGCGGCGTCGGCGCCGGTGGCGAAGCGTCCCATCGGACCCTCGCGCCCGGTCAGGCCGGCGGCGAAATAATAGGTGCCGCGCAGGCCTCGGGCCTCCAGGACCTGGGCCCCGGCCTCGCAGGCGGTGGCCGGCGCGTCGTCGAAGCTGAACGACACCATCGGCCGCTCCAGCTTCACATGGGCCGGGCGCCGGTGCGCCAGGCGGATCAGCCGGCGACGAACCTTGCCCCTCAGGCTCCGGTCCGGCTCGTAGGCGTCGACCTTCTCAAGGGAAGTCTGCATCAGACGGCGTCCGAATAGAGCGCGGCGCGATAGAGCCGCAGGGCGAAGGCGCGAAGGGGCGTGGGCGCCGCCTCGGTCAGGGCGATGGTCTTGAGCACGGGCCGCCAGGCGCGGCGCAGCGGCGCGAACCTCAGGGCCCTCGCGGCCTTGTAGCTGGGATAGGCGCTGACCACCTCGTGGTGGGCGGCGACCACCCGGGCGAAGTTGGCCGACGACTGCTCGTACTTGGCGGCCAGGGTCGAGGCGGTGTCCAGGCCCAGATGGGTGGCCGAATTGTCGATGTGCAGGATCGGATAGAACCGGGCCACGCGCATGGCCCATTCCACGTCCTCCCAGCCCCAGCCGGCGAACCCTTCGTCGAACCCTATGGTGGCGAAGACGTCCCGGCGGACCAGAAGGTTCGAGGTGAAGACGTGCTTTGCCGGATCGCGGGCCCGCTCCGGAGCGGGGGTGCAGTCGCTCTTCAGCGCCATGGCGCGGTGCAGCTCGTGCTCGGGACGACGGGGGGTCTGGTCCAGGGTGAAGCCGCCGAACGCCACCGCCACGTCGTCGGCCGCCACGGCCGCCCAGCGGGTGAGGAAGTCCTTGGGATCGGGCAGCATGTCACTGTCGAGGAACAGCAGGTGACGGCCCCGGGCGTGCTGGGCCAGGCGATTGCGGCCCTTGGCGCGGCCCTCGTTGGGCGACAGCACGACCAGCCGGGCGGGCAGGTTCAGCTTCTCGATCCGGGCCGCCATCCGCCGGGTCAGGTCGGCGTCGCCGCCGCCGTCGTCCAGCAGCACGATCTCGGCGTCGGCGCCGCGCTCGTCCAGGGCCTTCAGCAAGGCGCTGGGATCATCGCGATAGGTCGGGATCAGCACCGACAGGGCGGGCGACGCGCCCTTCTCGTTCTTGGCCGCCCAGGCGGCGTTGTCGATCAGGGTTTCGCCAGAGCGGTTCTGGGGGGCTTCGGTCATGCGGGCTTCAACCGGCGTTGGAGGAGGTCCACGGCCCGGCCGCGCAGGCCGCCGGCGTCGAGCGCCAGGACGACCACGCCATAGACGACGGCGCCCACGGACGCCTTGAGGATCAGCTCGACCACGCCGCCAAAGGCCGGCACCACCAGCACCGCCGCCGCCATCAGCACGCAGGCCAGGCCGGCCTTGGCCAGGCCGGTCCAGGGCACGGGCAGGGGGCAGACCTGGCGGCCCAGGATCGCGGCGGCCACGGCCCCGACGCCGTAGCTGGCGGCGGTCGACCACAGAGCGCCGTCCAGGCCAAAGCCCGGGATCAGGACCAGGTTCAGCACCACGTTGACGCCGGCCGGGATCGCCATGCAGACGATCAGCATCATCGTGCGCTTGCCCAGGGTGAAGGCCTGCAGGAGGTAATAGGTGGTCACGCCCGACAGCCAGCCGGCCAGGGCGATCCAAGGCACGATCCGGCCCGCGCCGGCGCTCAGCGCGGCGCCGATCATCACCTCGGCCAGCGGTCGCGCGACCAGGGCCAGGCCGACGGCGGCGGGCAGGGTCAGCAGCACCATGAAGCCGGCCTGTTCATGGGCGGCTTCCTTCAGGGCGGGATGGCCGCCGCGCTCCAGGGCCGCCACCAGGGCCGGTCCGCCGGCCATGCCCAGCCAGATGAAGACCACGTCCAGGGTGCGCGAACCCAGCGAATAGCCGGCGTGATAGACGCCCACGGCCTGCGCGTCGAGAAAAGCGGCCAGCAGGAAGCGATCGGTGGTCGACAGCACCAGAGCCAGGATCAGCGACAGGGCCACGGGCAGACCATAGGCCGCATAGGCCTTGGCCATGGCCGGGTCATAGCGGCCGCCCCTGGACCGACGCAGGTCGGCGGGCAGCACGAACACCAGGCACAGCAGCGAGATCGCCCCCATGCCCAGCAGCGGCGCGGCGCCGCCCAGGCCGACCAGGGCCAGCACCAGACCCAGCAGGAAGCCGCCCACCGTCTGGACGATGTCCAGCACGGCCGCGCCCGACACCTCGCCGGCCGCCCGACGGCGTTCCTGGGACAGCTTGGTCAGACTCTTGACGACCACGGCGGCGAAGGCCGCGGCGATGGCGACCTTGAGCGGGGCCGACACCGGAGCGAAACGCAGCACGCCGGCGGCCACGACCGGAACGACCAGGGCCAGCGCGAACCACAGGCGGTAAAGCGTGGCGAAGTGATCGGGCAACCGGCCGTCGGCGTCCTGGCGGGCGTGGAAGCGGGCCATCGCCGCCTCGGTCCAGGTCAGCAGGATAGTCTGGGTCAGGCTCAGGGCCGAGAAGGCCAGGGCGTAGACCCCGTACTGCTCCGGCGTCAGGACGCGGGTGAACAGGACGATGGTGAGCAGGCCCACCACGCCTTGAGCGATGTTGACGGGCAGATACCCGACTACGCCACGCCAGAACATGTCTCGTCCTCAGCGCACCGCCGACCGATCGCCCAGCAGACAGGGGATGGTCATGGCGATGATGTAGAGATCCAGCCAGAAGGACTGGCGCTCGATATATTCGATGTCCAGGGCCACGCGCTCCTGCACCAGCTCGGCCGTGTCGACCGGGCCGCGCGAGCCGTTGATCGCCGCCCAGCCGGTGACGCCGGGCTTCATGCGGTGGCGATGGGCGTAGCGGGCGACCAGGGTCTCGGACTCCACGTCGCCGCTCTTCATGCCGATGGCGTGGGGGCGGGGGCCGACCATCGACATCTCGCCACGCAGCACGTTGAACAGCTGGGGAAGTTCGTCGAGGCTGGTCTTGCGAATGAACTTGCCGACCTTGGTGACGCGGTCGTCATCGGCGCTGATCTGGCGGACCGCCTTGGCGTCGGCCATGTCATGGCGCATCGAGCGGAACTTCCAGACCAGGATCGCCTCGTTGTTGAAGCCGTGGCGGCGCTGGCGGAAGAACACCGGGCCGGGGCTGTCCAGCTTGATGGCCGCGGCCACCAGCAGCATCACCGGCGCGGCGGCCAGCAGGCCCAGCGACCCGATCACCAGGTCCTGGATCCGCTTGACCAAGGCCCGGCGCGCATCGGTGACGGCGCCCGACAGGTCGACGAAGTGGGCCAGCGACGCGTTGCGCTGCTCGTCGCGGTTCAGATCGACGAACAGGCTGACGGGATTGGGCAGGATCTCCAGGCGCTCGACCAACTGGCTGACGCGAGCCTGGGCGGTGGAGTTCACCGCGATGATCACCCGATCCACACAGGGCATGATGCGGTGGACCAGCAGGCTGCCGGTGTCGCCGTCGCGGGCGGTGACGATGCGGACGTTGTTGCCGGACACGCTCTCCACCGCCGCCGCCTGCCAGGCCCGGCGTTCGGGTGGCCGCGTTTCGGCCAGGGCGACCTGTTGCCAGCCGTCGGCAAAGTCCGTCGTGCCCCAGGCCCCGCGCCATCCGTGACGACGGTCATAGTTCTCCAGCCCGCGCATCAGGGCGTCTCGCGCCGCCGACTGGAGGGACGGGTCCAGCGTCGTGCGCATATAGTAGCCGCCGCGGTTGACCTCTTCGCGGCCGAAGCGCGCGATGGCCTGACGCCGCGCCTCCTCGACGAAGAAATCGGCATCGGCATATTGGGCCCGGCGCGGTGCATCCTGGGTCGTCAGCGGCTTGGCGCGCGCCTCGACCAGTTGGGCATCCGTCAGCCAGCCGTTCTGGTTCATCTCGCCCAGTACCCAGTCACGGCGGCCTGTTGCCCGGCCGGGGAAGCGTTTGGGATGGTAGTTGGCCGGGCCCTTGGGCAGGGCCGCCAGGAATGCCGCCTCGTCCGCGGACAGCTCGCTCAGCGACTTGCCGAAGTAGTTATAAGCCGCCGCCGCCACGCCGAACGAACGATAACCGAGGTAGATTTCGTTCAGATACAGTTCGAGGATCTGCTCCTTGGTCAGCGTCGCCTCGAGGCGGTTGGACAGGATCGCTTCCTTGAACTTGCGGTTGATGCCGGTCTGGCCTTCCAGCAGCACAA
>Ga0101941_1001195_pt1 | contig 21357 bp, 16 predicted proteins | sample DewCreD2012metaG_3_FD_75242 | JGI IMG/M metagenome (GOLD analysis project Ga0101941, IMG submission 75242) | Hot spring sediment bacterial and archeal communities from British Columbia, Canada, to study Microbial Dark Matter (Phase II) - Dewar... ...
AAGACCGCTACCGCACAGGACCTGCTCTTTGGCGCGCCTGCGCCGGTAGACGAAAAGCAGCTGCAGGAACTGCATCTGCGCGTGGTGTTGCCGGAGCAGAAAAAGGGGTCATAAAAAACGGAGAGGGGGTTGAATCCTTACCTCCGCGCTCTTGATCCAGCGGCTTACCCCTAAGCGGGGGGCTTTCACACCGGAGAGGGCGGGGCAGGTACCGAACTAAGCCGGACGGGAAACCTCCCGCCTCTCGACTTCAGCTCGGGCAGGCAAACCCCCTCTTGGCTCCGTAGCCCGGTCGCTACCGGGACGGGTCCACTCTACTTATACACTACATCATTTCCACACCTTTGTCAAGGGGAACACCGGTGATTTTCCGCGAAATTTTTCGACGGAGCTTCACAAGGTAACTGCTGTCCACGGGGCGAAGTATTCTATATACAAATCGTTTGCTGAGGAGTGGAACTGATGCAACCGATACGCATTGGAATGATTGGCGTGGGGCAGATTGGCAAGAGCCATTTGCGCCAGTACGCCCAGATACCCGGCGCGCAAATAGTTGCCGCCGCAGACATCAACGAAGCAGAACTACAACGTGTTGCCGAGGAGTACCATATCCCCTACACCACAACCGACTTCCGCAAACTGCTGGAACGTGACGATATCGACGCCGTCGATGTGTGCCTGCACAACAACCTGCACGCCCCCGTGACTATCGAGGCTTTGCAGGCTGGAAAGCACGTCTATTGCGAGAAGCCGATGGCGGGCGCTTATGTGGATGCCCTTGCCATGTACGAAACGGCTAAACGCACGGGCAAGAAGCTCTCTATCCAGCTGGCAACCCTTTTTTCCAAAGAGACCAAAGCCGCCAAGAGGCTGATCGACGAAGGCTATCTGGGGAAATTGTACCACGCGCGTTCCACAGGCTTCCGACGGCGAGGCAGGCCATACGTGGACGGCTACGGCACAGCCTCTTTCGTGCAGAAAGCGGTCGCGGCGGGCGGCGCGCTATACGATATGGGCGTTTACCATATCGCGCAGGTGCTGTATCTGCTCGGCTTGCCGAAGGTCGAACGCATCAGCGGCAAGACCTACCAGGAAACCGATATGGACTCCCGCCGACGCGAAATCAGCGTCTACGATGTGGAAGAGCTCGGGCTGGGCTTTGTCAAGTGCGCCGACGGTGTGACCATAGACATCATCGAGGCATGGGCGGTGCACCTCGACGGCTTCGAGGGCAGCAGCATCTTCGGCTCTAAGGGCGGTGTGCGTCTGCACCCGTTCGGCTACTTCACCACCATTGCCGACATGGACATGAACGCCACTTTTGACCTGAACAGCGCGGACTGGCGCTGGCACCAGCTGTTTGAAAACACCGACGCATACGACTCGCCACAGCATCACTGGATTGCTGCACTGCAGGGACGGGTGGAACTGCTGCCCACCGCCGAAATCGCTCTGGCTACCATGCTCATCAGCGAGGGCATCTACCTTTCCGACCGTCTGGGACGCGAGGTCACGGCAGACGAGGTGCGCCAGGCGTCAAAGTCCACGGCGATTAAATTGTAGATACTCCACCGCCTGGAGGGACGCGCTCTGTCGCGTCCGGAGTGTGATCACGACGGAGCGTGACCCTCCACGCAGCCCTCTGGAGGGCGAGGCTCCCTTCGAGGAGAAGTGGTATAATGAAACAGAAAACATGCCAACTCTCGAGAATGGGGACGGACGCCTTTGAGTGAACAGAACCTTTTGTCCTTTACCGAGTCGCCAACTATCTCGGTGGTGGTACCCGCTTATAACGAGCAAAGCAGGCTGGGTGACACCCTGCCTGTGATGTACGCTTATCTCAAGGAGCACTTTTCTCAGTTCGAGCTGCTTGTGGTAGATGACGGCTCTACCGACCGCACACCTGCCATTGTCCAGGAGTTTGCACAACAGCACCCCGAAGTTCATCTCATCTCTTACCAGCCGAACAGGGGCAAGGGGCATGCGGTGCGCACAGGTGTCTTGCGTTCGCACGGGGAGTGGGTGCTCTTTTCCGACGCCGACCTGGCTACCCCTATCGAGGAGCTGCCGAACCTCGCTGCGAAGCTGCGTGAAGGATACGACATCGCCATTGCCTCGCGGGCGGTACGTGGCGCGAAGCTGGTGGTCCGACAGCCATGGTATCGCGAGTTCGCCGGGCGCAGCTTCAATCTGATGGTGCAACTGCTGGCGGTGCCCGGTATCCACGATACGCAGTGCGGGTTCAAGCTATTCCGCCAGGAAGCCGCCCGGGAGATATTCTCCCGCTGCGAGGAGAACGGCTTCAGCTTCGATATCGAGGTGCTACACGTCGCCCTGCGCCTGGGATACCGGATAGCGGAGGTGCCGGTGCACTGGATGCACCGCGAAGGGTCTAAAGTGCGTCTGTTGCGGGATGCGGTGCGCATGTTTCTTGCATTGCTGCGTATCTCTCGACGACATCATGCGTTGCGCTCTATCGTGCAAGAGCCCCATCAGGCGCCATGAATCCCGCCGAATACGAACGCATGTATCGCTACGAGGACCACTACTGGTGGTTCGTCAGCCGTCGTGAGCTGGTCGATTCCCTGGTGCGTCAGCTCCCCTTGCCTTCCCATCCGGTCATCGTCGACGTCGGCTGCGGCACCGGTGCAACCGCTGCGCAACTCCAACAGCATGGCGCGGTTATCGGTGTGGACATCTCGCCTCTCGCCCTCTCCTGGAGCCAGCAGCGCGGGCTGAATAACCTGTTGCTTGCCGCTGCGGAGAGACTACCTGTCGCTCATGAGAGCGTGGATGTCATCGTTGCCACCGACATTCTGGAGCATCTGGATGACGACGTGGCTGTGCTGAAAGAGTTTTACCGCGCATTGAAGCCGGGCGGATACGTGGTGATTACCGTACCCGCCTACAGTATCCTCTGGAGCGAACACGACCTCGCGTTGATGCACCGGCGGCGCTACGTCGCTGGCGTGCTGGCAAAGCGCGGTCGGACCGCCGGCTTCGAGGTGGTTCGCCTCACATACGCCCTCTTCTTTCTGTTCCCTCTTGCACTGGTAATGCGGTTGCTCAAACGCCGACCACCTCCCGGTAAGCAACCGGAAGCCCAGCTTCCTCCTCTGCCGGAGTGGCTGAACCGATTTCTCATCTGGGTGCAGCGCATCGAGACCACCCTGCTGTCGCGCCTGCGCTTCCCGTGGGGAGTGAGTGTGGTTGCTGTGCTGCGAAAGCCATGAGTAGAGAATGGGCGCTTATAGCAGCGGCAGCTGTGTGGACGTGGACGAACCTGGTAGAGCCGTTCCACCCGCGTCTGCAACGACGCCCCTTGACTCTACCCAGCCTCCCCTCCCACCTTGATGGACTGACTATCCTGCATCTCAGCGACCTGCATGTCCGTAAGATGGGCTTACTGGAGCGTAAACTTATCCGGTTGCTCTCGCAGGTATCCGCGGACATAGCGGTTCTCACCGGAGACCTGGTGGACTCGGACAGCGGTATCCAGCCGCTGCGGGAGGTGATTTCGCACCTTCAAGCCTCTCTAGGTGCGTACGCCGTGTGGGGCAACGCCGAGCATAAACCCGAGAAGCTCTCTCACCGTGACGCTCTGGAACGAGTGCTGACAGATGCGGGAGTACATGTGCTTGCCAACCAAACCACAACCCTCAGATATGGTAACGCCACTATCTGGCTCGCCGGAGCAGACGATCCGCACTCCGGGCACGACGACCTGGTGCAAATCGCTCCCTCCTCACGCTGCGCAGACCTGCACCTGTTGCTGGCACACTCCCCCGATATTGTGCGACATCCTCTCACCGCGCGATTCGACCTCATCCTGTGCGGACACACGCATTGTGGGCAGATACGGATTCCGGGATGGGGGGCTTTGTGGAGTCACACACGCCTTGGACGGTGGGCTGGCGATTGTATTCTCACCCCCGAGCTGATCGCACGCCGTCTGAATCGCTCACTGCCCCAGCCTTACGTTGTCGTCTCTCCGGGCGTAGCAACGGTGGGTGCTCCCCTCTTCAAAGCGCGTCTGTTTTGCCCGCCGGAAGTTACCCTGCTTGACCTGCGCGCTAGCGCTTCTGCACCAGCGCGTACACCGACGACGGCTTCTCCAGATCAGGGTACTTAACCAGCACAGCGGTGTGGATAATACGTGCTACTCCCTCCGGCGAGAGGTCATCGGTATAGATAACCAGGTCGTAGCTCCCTTCTTCGTCGATTTGTCGACCGAACATCTGCTTAACGAACGCAGCGCGTTGCCTGTCGGAGTCACGGATCGCGCGTTCTGCCTGCTCGCGCGTCAAGTTCATCTGTTTCATCACGCGCTCAATGCGCACCGGCATAGACGCCTTCAGGCGCACGCGCAGGGCATGAGGCAGCAAGAAGTTTGCTCCCCGTCCGAGAATGATGGCAAACCCTGCCCGTTCGATGGTCAGTAGCACTTCCACCAGATGCTTATGGTAGCTCGGGCTTTCTATAACCCCGACCCCCAGCAAGGATTTGACCACCGTCGCAATCTCATCTTGAGCCTGCTCGTCCAGCGACTGCACCATCTCCTTGCGCACTTCTGCGTGATTGGCGATGGCGTCGATAAGCTGCTGGTCCCATATCTGCCACGGCGGGCCGAGCCTCTCCACCAGTTTTTGCGCCACCTCCGAGCCACCGGTTCCTATCTGGCGGGAGATGGTTATCACAGGGAGCACGGCGCGCGTTCGTTCTCGCCTCTGTATCTCTTCGATACTTCGCAGACGCAGGATGGATTCGGTAACACGCTGGTCAACCAGACGCAGGTCCTCGCTGATACGAACCATAATCACCGCCCCCTCTACACGCTACCTTTCCACTCTCAGTATATCATTCTGGTCACAAAACCGCCAGAAGTCTATTACCGGTTTTTGCAGTCGCTGAAAGAAAAAGGCGGCAGTTTCGCCAACCGCCGCCGAAGCCGGGGGATTACGGGGCGCCTCAGGTGCGTGTTGTGTTCTGCGTTTCTAAGGCGACCTTTCAACATCATCTTACCCCCTCAGTGTTAACGAGGTTTTAAGGTTTCGTAAAGGAAATCTTTTCCAGAACGGCAGGCAGTGCCTCTTTCCGACACACGACCACCAGCTCACACGAAGGGCACGCAAGCACCCATCCCTCCGCTGTTCTCCGTAGAGGCACCTCTGTTACCGACCGCGCCACACCATTGTGCCACTCCACAATCCATGCCGACAAACCCTGCACGTCGCTTCGCCACTGCAGTTTGCCGCCGTCCATTGTGGTCATTGCCAGCGTTTCCGAGCGCGCGAGAGGCTTATCATCCAGGCTCACCAGCATCCACGCGCTCTCCCCGGTAGCCACCTGTGTGCCATCGATGCGCAACCTGCCCCCGCCGGACGCCGCCACAGGCTGTGCTGCACCGTCCATCAGCACCGCACAGGGCAAGTCGTTTCGAGCCTCCATCTCCAGCCGATGCTCGCCAACTCGTAAGGCGACGTTTGCTGTCGGCTGCTGAACCTGGCGCGGGAAGAGCGAAACCAGCCGAAGGGTGTCACTGCCGGACACAGCTGCCCGCCACACCCCCTCCGCAGATTCCAGCACCACAGGCGGCTTCAAGCCCATCGGCTGCAGGATGTCCAGATACAAATTGACCTTGCGGTCGGCGGTAGCAGACACGTCCTGCCCGAAGATGTCTTTGCCGGGCAGTGTCTCCCATGGGGTCGGCGTGTAGAACACCGTACCCTTCCCCACGCGGTAGCGGTACACCGGCGTGCTCTCGGATAGAGACAGCGATTCCGCGCCAGCCGCCTCCACTAACGGCATTGGCAAGCCTGAAGGGTGTTCCCGCGCTTCTACCAGACGCACCCCACACAGCTTTTCCAGTCGGGAAGCGCTGCGCTTGCCCAGCGGGTCGGTAGAAGGGTCTCCGGAGAGATATACCCGGCATCCCGCCTCTGCCAGCGCGGATAGGGCGGTTGCCGAAGCGTCCGATAGAGCGTACGCCAGAGGCATCAGCACCGCCTGCGGGGGATTCTTGGTCAGCGCGGGCAAATCCGCCTCGTTTGCCACGTCGAAGGGCACGCCTGTTGCCAGCAAGCACTCTATCGCGTTCATCAGCGCAGTATGTGCCAGTCCTTCCGGCGCCCCCAGACGCCAGTTATCGGGAAGTACCAGCACCACATCCGACTTTCGATACTCACGAGGCACCCTATCGGAAAAGAGGCGCAGGTTGCGGTAGAGTCTCAAAACAGGCTTCGGGCGCAGGGGATTGTTCCACGCGATGCCCCAGGGGAACACGCTGTCCGGGTCATCTGTCCAGCACCAGTTTTGAATCTTGGTCACGTCCAGAGCCAGCGCGGCGTGCAGTACCCACCAGAAGAGCTGTCTCTGCTGCCATTCGGTGCGCTGGATGTGATAGTGTGTTCCACCCAGTTCGGGCTTCCAGGCGTCATGCGTCTTGACCCCGAACTCGCCCAGATTCACCGTTTTACCCGCGAAGCGCATGTCGTTCCACTTGATGGTCGCCATGAGCAGAGCAAGGTCTTGCTGTGGCGGGTTGAAATAGCCGATGTTCGAGGCGTCCATCCCGTCGATAGACAGGCGCAGGTCGATGCCGTTGAAAGGACGCTGGTAGTATTCGCTGGTGATAGGGTGTTCGGTGTCTTCGGAACGAATCGCTTCACAGAGCGCACCGATCCACCGCCTCATGAGAAACGTCTGAAATTCGCGCACGTCGCGCGTTCGCACCTCGTACCAGCTACCCGAAACGGCATTCTGCACCGGTATCTCGCCAAGCTTTGCCTCTGGAACATGGGGCGCCCATGCCCTGCGCAACGCCTCATCGTTGCCGTAACGCTGGCGAAGGAACTCGTTCCACAAGCGACGGATGTCCGGGGTGTCTTTCAGGTTGAGTTGAAAATCGCCGTTGAGATAGTAAATCAACCCGGGCACGTGCTTGTATCGCGCAGCGAACTGTCGGCACATCTCCGCCTGCTGCTTCAGCGTCTCATCATCTACCACCACATCCTGCCCTATCAGCAATCCCGCCATATAGGGCAGTCCAAATCGTTGCGACAACTGCACCACCGCGTCCAGCTGTCGCCACTGTGCTTCGGTGAACCGGTAGCCTTGCGGATGAAACTGCAGGTTCTCGAAGGTGTGGAGCCCATAGTCGCGCATCAGACCGATTTCGCGAAGCCAGGTGAGCGGACTATGACTGCGTGACCAGAACCAGTTGCCGTACGTATCCGTACCCAGCATGAGCACCCGCCGAGAGGAGCCGTCAGGATAGGTCAGGGTGAAGGCATTATCGCGATAGGTAATGCGCACACCGTTTCGCAACACCCGTTCGTCTTTCACGCAGAAGCCGCTTTCCACGCGGTCCAGTGTGAGGTCGCCCTGCCGGATGTCCACCTGTATCACCACGAAATCGGGGGCGTTTTGTGGAATTGTCCACGTCCACTCTGCGCTCGTCTCCCCTTTGGGAGGTATCTCCAGTCTGCTCTGTTGCTGCTGCAGAGATGCCCCCTCCGGCGACAACAAATGCCAGATAGCGTCCACCGTCTGCGGGCGCAGAGAAGCATTACGTACCTCCAGATGCATCCGCACGCTCTCACCGCGCTGGTAGCTGGCGTAATCGCTTCGCAGGAGCTCGGCGAACACACCTGCTCGCAGTAACCGCACCGTTCGCCGGAGCAGCGTCTGCCCCTGCGCGCCCGCGAAGATGTCGCGATTGGCTACACCGAAAATCGCCCAGGTGGAGTCGGTAAATGCTCCGGCGAAATGGCGCACCAGCGCGCCTGCTACTCCGGCAAAACGTCCGTACTCATCCTGCACTATCACCAGCGGCAGCCACCGCGCATTTTGACGGAGCTGGGCAGTGGCTTCGTAACCCATCACCTCACCGTCGGAACGCCAGTTCCCCCCAATCCACGGTGCGGACACCAGCTGCTTGCCCGCTATCGGCTGGTCAGGACTGAAGAGGGTAAGCTGTGTCGGGGTAATCACCAGTCCGTCCTCGGGTTTACCGTAGTGGGCGTTGATACGCTCCTCGCGAGGAACCGGCGCGCAGGTCACCTCATCGAACCACATCGCGCCCGTAGCGAGGTACAGCCCGGCATGAAACACCACTTTCGCCGCGTTCGGCGCGATTTCAAACCGCTCTTCGTAGCGTTTCCAGTGCTGTGTGCCGCGCACCTGCGCGAAATCTTTGAAGGTCACCAGCTTGCCCTCGCGGTCGTACTGGTATACCGCCAGAAAGGCGAAACCCGGTCCCTGCACGTTCTCGGTGCGCATCGACGCCCCAACCAGGTAAACACCACCCGGCTCCACAGGCAATGTGTAGCCGAAGCGTGCTCCTGATTGCACGCTGTTCGCCGTTACCCTGGCACAACGTTCTCCCGCAGCAGGGTTTTCGGTGACGATATGGCATTGCTCACGCACGTCCGCTTCCCAACCTGTTCCTCCCTCTTCGAAGCCGCCGTTAGGCACCAGTGCAAAACGGGGGTCCCGTGCCCGTTCCATCTGCTGTCGGATAAACTCTGCATAAGATACCCATTTGCCGTCTCGTTTCATCAACAGATGGTCGAACGCATACCCACCGGTACACAGCAGGTCGCCTCCCTGCATCAGAAAAGCCTGCAGGGATTTCCTTGCCTCCACCGGAAACGACGCGCCCGTTGGCACGATAAGCAGGTCGAACTTTTCGGCGTTGAATACGGCAGGGTCGGCTAGCTGAGATGCGCTCAACGGAGTCAGCGGGATGCCCTCCGCCTCGAGGGCACGCTGGAAAGTTTCTACCGGCGTGCGCGCCCCTTTTACCGGTAGCGCCGGTTCATGCAGTATCGCCGCGCGATAGTCCGTCCGCCGCGAGGTACCTGCAGGTTCCACCCATTCCATTGCCCTTTCCCCCTTCACCAGATTGAGGTCATCGAACCACGCGGTTCCGCTTGCGTTATAGATACCCACGCGCACGGCAACATATTCCGTCTGCGGGTTCACGACGAACACGTACTCTGCATACGTCCATGTGCGAGTGCCGGTGTATTGCGCAAAGTCGTGTGCTTCCACCATGCGTCCGGCAGCATCGTATTGATAGATTGCCATAAAGGCATACCCGGCTCCCGAAGCAGGAACCACATCCTGCGTTGCCACCCAGCCGCACACCGCCAGCTTTTCGCCGGGTACCACGGCATAGATAATCTGTTCCACCTGCACGCTCTGCGTGCTGTCCACACGTAGGCTCCGCCGTCCACTGCGCTTATGATGGAGATCGTACGAGGCGCCGCTTGCCATACTCCAGCCTGCATCTGTCTCGAAGCCGCCGTTGCGCAGCAGCGAAGGGGGAGCGGACCACACCGAGGGCGCGAAGATGGCGAAGGACAACCACAAAGCAGCACATCCCGGAAACAGTTTGTTCATCATTCCCTCCAGAGACTGGGTTTTGATTGCGACGGAGCGCGACCATCCAATTTCCTCCTGCGGTATTCTCCACTTCGGCATGTCCGAAGGTGTTCCTTTGCCGGGGCAACTGCAGAGGCTGCCCCGTTGGTTTATATCTTCTTTATCTGCTCGTCCCACATGGCTTTCAGCTTGCGAGCCTGTTCGTCATACGCCCCTTTGTTCTGCCACGTTTGGCGCGGGTCCAGTATCTCGGGAGGGACACCCGGGCACACCGTCGGCACGCGTAAGCCGAATACGGGGTCCAGGCGGTACTCCACGTCATCCAGTTCGCCCTTCAACGCAGCGCGCACCATCGCTCGTGTATACGGGATACTGATTCGGTGCCCGATACCATACGGACCGCCTGTCCAGCCGGTATTTACCAGCCACACCTGTGCTTTGTGTTTGTGCAGGCGGTCGCCTAACAGGTTGGCATAGGTCCTTGGCGGTAACGGCAGGAAGGGAGCGCCAAAGCAGGTGCTGAAGGTTGCCTGCGGTTCGGTGACGCCGGTTTCGGTACCCGCTACCTTCGCAGTATAGCCCAGCAGGAACTGTTCCATCGCCTGCTCTTCGGTGAGGCGGGCAATCGGAGGCAACACGCCGAAGGCATCACAGGTCAGGAAGAACACGTTCTTCGGATGCCCTGCTACGCTGGGGATGACCGCGTTCTCGATGAAGCTCAGCGGGTACGCCGCGCGGGTGTTTTCGGTGAGGCTGGCATCGTTGAAATCCAGTAAGCGTGTCTGCATGTCGATCGCCACGTTTTCGAGCACCGCGCCGAAGCGGATGGCGTTCCAGATTTGTGGTTCGTTCTCTTTCGAGAGACGAATACACTTGGCGTAGCATCCGCCCTCGAAGTTGAAGACACCATCATCACTCCAGCCATGCTCATCGTCGCCGATAAGGCGTCGCTCAGGGTCCGCAGAAAGGGAGGTCTTGCCGGTGCCGCTCAGCCCGAAGAACAGCGCCACATCGCCTCCCGGTCCCATGTTCGCCGCACAGTGCATAGACAGTATGCCCTGTTCGGGCAACAGGTAGTTCATAATCGTAAAGATAGACTTCTTCATCTCACCGGCATACTCGGTGCCGCCGATGAGGATGATTCGTCTGGTGAAGTTGACGATGATGAATGCTCCCGACCGCGTGCCGTCTGTCTCCGGGTCCGAGTGAAAACCGGGCGCGGACACGATAACGAACTCCGGTTTGTGCTCACCGGTTTTTGTCCAGTCGGGGCGAACAAACAGCTGGCGGGCAAACAGGTTGTGCCACGCATACTGCGTCACCACACGAATCGGGATGCGATAACGCTCGTCCGCCCCCACAAAGCAGTCCTGCACAAACAGGCGCTTATCCTGCAGGTACGCCAGCACCCGCTTGTAAAGCGCATCGAACTTCTCCGGCTCAAACGGCTGGTTTACCGACCCCCACCAGATTTTGTCGGCAACGTTGGGGTCGCGAACGACGAATTTGTCCTGTGGCGAACGCCCGGTGTGCTGTCCGGTGCGCACCACCAGCGCACCTCCTGATGCCAGCACACCTTCCTGCTGGCTTAGGCTATACTCTATCAGCTGGGCAGTGCCGAGATTCCACAGCGCTACCCTTGCATCCTTAATCCCGTGCATCTCCAGTCCATATCGGCTGGGGTTCACTCCCAAATTTTGCATAGTATCCTCCTCCTGGATGGTCTACTCTTATGTAAAACCTTGTTCAACGAAACCTGTGCTAACAAGATGCTCTGTGACAAACAGTATCTGGCTTACTGCTACCAGTGCCGCCGTCTCCGTGCGCAAAATACGAGGCATCAGCGAAACAGACACTGCGCCATACCTTACGCAGAGGTCTACCTCTTCATCCGTCAGTCCGCCTTCGGGGCCGACGATAACGGCAACCCGTTGCGACGACGGTCTGCGTCGTATCCATTCTACCAGAGGCAGCGTGTTGCCGTCGGGATGGAGTGTCAAAATGCTTGCGTCGCTCATCATCTCCAGCGCGCGCCGGAGTGAGGTAACCCCCTCTATCGCCGGCACTATCGCCCGATGCGCCTGCTCTGCTGCCTCCTTCGCGATTCGCCGCCACCGCTCTACGCGCGCCTTCTCACGCTCTCCGTTCAGCTGCACCACACTCCGCTCGGTCTGTACCAGCACAAAGCGGGAAACCCCTATCTCCGTGCCGTGCTGAATTACCCGCTCTACCTTCTCGCCCTTCGCCAACGATTGTACCACCGTGATGTGCGTCTTCGGCTCCACCTCCGGAAGCTTCTGCTCACCTATACGCGCGATAGCCTCCTCTTTACGCACCGATTCCAGCACACAGCGATACTCTTTGCCCGAGCCGTCCAGCACACCAATCTCGTCGCCGGGTTGTAGACGAAGCACCACGCGAATCTGGCGGGCATCTTCCCCCGTAATGTGCACGATACCATCTGAGAGCTGTTCAGGCGAGACGAAAAAGCGATGTTTGGACACGCTCTAACCTCTCTGCACGGCGAATGCACACCACTCGCCGCGATGTCGATAGTGCATGTTCTGCCAGGGCGGTTGCGACAGGATAGCGCGAATGTGCTTACATCGCTCCTGCACTATTCCGCCAACTATCAGCCATCCCCCTCGCCGCACACACCGCATAAAGTCGGGCAGGAGGGACTTGATAACTTCAGCAGTGATGTTCGAGACCAGCAGGTCGCACTCCGGTGCACCCTCGCATCCCTCCGCCAGATGAACCGACACCACCTGCTCCACACCGTTGCGAGCAACATTTCGCTGAGCCGTCAACACCGCCACCGGGTCGTTGTCACCTGCCCACACCGCGCCGGCTCCCAGCTTTGCCGCTGCAATTGCCAGTATACCCGAACCCGTGCCAACATCCGCCACCGTCATGCCGGGTTGTACCAGATTTTCCAGGAACTCTAAACATAATTGCGTGGAGTGGTGCTGCCCCGTGCCGAAAGCCATGCCGGGGTCCAGCTCCACCACTACATCCCCTTCCTGCGGAGTGTAGTCTTCCCACGACGGCTTAATCACGACACGCTCGCCTACCCGTAGCGCGTGAAAGAATTGCTTCCATGCCTCTGCCCACTCGGACTCATCCCTTATCACCTCTTCGATACGCTGCACCGGGGGAAGTCCCCACTCCGACAGGCGCGATAGCTGCGCATTGAGAAACTGCCTGCGCTCCTCCAGTTGTTCGGTTACGGGCAAGCCGGTAATCACCCTGTCCTCTTCCAGCCGAACACCCTGCGCCCCCGCTTGACGACAGATTTCCGCCACCGCTTCGTGAGAATCCGGGGAAACCACTATCTGCAGCTCCAGCCACTGCATCATGAGCCCTCCGTAACCGCGCTCTTCCGAACTTTGCGAAGCCAGCTGGTCAGCAGGAGGCTCGCCGTAGTCATCGACGGATACAACACAACCCATACCCGGTAGTCCATTTTACCACTGGCCTCCCATAGGGCAACCGGCAACGCTATGTTTACCAGCGATTCGAGCCACTGTAGCCTCCCTTTGCCGAAATCCGCCATGCTGACCGTGTAGATGAGCTGCACAAACACCGCCAGAAAACCAATCAACGCAAATAACGCGCCCCAGCGATTTCGGATGGCAAACGACAACAGGTAGCCCAACGACCAAGCCCAGCAGAAGTAGCCCATCACATATACCCAGACCAGCGGTTGTGTACGCAACAATGCGGGCATGAAACGGTCTGCAACGATAGCCATGAGCACGATGAGACACATAAAGGGCAATGCGCTCTGAACCGTGCCTACCCGCAGGCTACCCGGGCGTAGCCACTCATACCACTTCCTGTCCTGGTAAGGAACCCCTGTGAACAATGCGGGAACCACGGTCACCCACATGAACGCGAGCACCCCACCCAGATAATTGGCGGAGGCAGAAGCGCGTGTTGTCGCCTGCGCGTCGAGGACGGTGGCAACAAGAACAAGCAGATACAACGCAGCCAACAGCGCGCGAGTCTTCCACGCTCCCACACGGGGGTCGGCAAGTAAATAGTTACTGGCTACCTGCAAAAAGAGCCAGGAGACAAGCAACAGTGCCAGCACACTGAACGTCCACATCTGCCAGGGGGTTAAACCAGAGCCCAGCCATAATATGTTGAAAGAGCCGCCCCCGAACACCCGACTGAGCGTAAAAGCCGTCCCGGCAACAGCACCCACAAAGTACCCGACTGCCAGACTGCCGTAAGTGAGCAGGTTTGCCAGAGTGGAAGTCGCACATATCGCGCTCATCATCAAGCCGTATGATGCCAGAAGCACCCCCGTGGCGAGCATACCCAGATACAGGGCTATCATCAAACCGGTATCCACACCACCCATCAGGAACAACACCGCCACCAGCGGCATCCCGCACAGAATCATCACCACAATAAAAGCCACCGCGGAAGCGAACTTGCCCCACACGATGGTAAAACGGGAAAGCGGCGTCATAATCAGTAAGTCATACGTGCGCTGCTCGCGCTCCATCGTGATCGCGCTGGTAGTAAGGGCAGGTGTGATAAACGCCACCAGAAACCATTGAGTCGCGACCAGCGTCTCGAACAACGTTTGCGCCAGACCAGTGGTGGTGCGCTGTACTCCGTGCGCTACAAACTGGTCGTACGAGATAATAACCACCAGCCCCAGCACCAGCAAGTAAGCCAACAGACAGCCATACGTGCGCGCACCACGCATCCTTTGACGCGAGGACTGTCGGAAAACCGGGTTCTCCAGTCGCTCTATCATTACTGTACCGCCCCTTGTGTGACGCGCATGAAGATATCTTCCAGGTCGGTAGGCTGCTCGGCGAAGGAGAGCACCTTTACCCGCTTTTCGGCTAATGCCCACACCACGCGATAGTGTTCACCCGGAGGACCAACGTAATGAGCTCGAATGACCCCATCCTCTACCCGCACTTCGCGAATGTCCTCCAGCTGGTTTTGTAGCACCTGCACCGCTGCGTCCTCATCATCGGCGACCTTTATCTCCAGCACATGCGAACCGGTCAGCTGGCGCATGATAGTGTTAATCTCACCGCTGATGAGCAGTTCACCCCGCTCAATGATGGCAATCTTGTTGCAGATGTCCGCCAGCTCAGGCAGAATGTGCGAGGAGATAAGAATGGTCTTACCCATGTTCTGCAGCTCTTTCAGCAACTCTTTAATCTCGATGCGGGCGCGTGGGTCCAAGCCCGACGCAGGCTCGTCCAGTAACAGCACCTGCGGATTGTGCAACAGGGTCTTGGCGAGGCATAATCTCTGCTTCATTCCGCGCGAGAGCGCCTCCACATAGTCGTTCTTCTTATGCGAGAGGTCGGTGAGCGCAAGCACATCATCTATCAGCTTTTCCCGCTCGGAACGGGGCACACGGTAGGCGCATGCGAAAAAGTCCAGATACTCCCAGACCTTCACATCATCGTACACGCCGAAAAAGTCGGGCATGTAGCCGATAATCCGTCGCACCGCCTCCGGCTCCTTCACCACGTCGTGCCCTGCGATGGTAGCGGTACCGCTCGTCGGTTCCAGCAAGGTGGCAAGTATCCGAATGGTCGTGGTCTTCCCTGCACCGTTGGGTCCAATGAAGCCCAGAATATCCCCCTCCTCCAGACGCAGGTTCAGATTATTCACCGCTACCAGGTTACCATACTGTTTGGTCAGATGATGGGTTTCGACAAGTGCCACCTTCGCCACCTCTTGCAGTCTGTCTTCATTTCGCATTGTTTCTGTGGTGCTAGAGATTAACACAAAACCCCACCCTGTGACAAGAGGGTTTCTTTGCGTGCAAAGGGAAAACTTATGAAGAAGCGGCGTCCCTGTAGAGTCGTACGCGCGTGGAGGTTGGAGAAAGCTGTTTCGGCGCACAAGGAGGCTCACTCCCCTCAGCCAAAGACACATCGGGTTGAGAGTCTAACAAACTGCCAATACCGGGAGGTTGTACATGTCCATAATTCGAATAGCCATCGCTGGATGTGGCAGCGTAAGCCGCCATTATCTGAGCGACTTGAAAACCAGCAAACATGCACAGGTTGTTGCGGTATGCGATGTGAAAGAAGAGCGCGCTCGCGAACGCGCCGAGCAATTCGGTGTACCGCAGGTGTATACCGACGTGGAGGACCTGCTCAGCCACTGTGAGTTCGACATGCTCATTAACCTCACGTCCATGCAGCAACACTACTCGATAAATTTGAAGGCGTTGCAAGCGGGTAAGCATGTATTGTGCGAGAAGCCGTTTGCCACCACGCTGGAGGAAGGGCGCACACTGATAGAAACTGCCCGACAACACGGCGTTTACCTCTGGGGCGCGCCAACAGTGGTTACCAGCCCGGCGTTCCAGTGCATGGCGAAACTGCTGGCGGAAAAGGCTGTCGGCGACGTGTATGTAGCTCGCGCATGGTATGGGCACGGAGGACCCGGCTGGGGACCCTGGTTCTATCAGAAAGGTGGTGGCTGCCTGTTTGACCTGGGCGTCTACAATATCACTACACTGACCGGGTTGCTCGGTCCCGCCAAAAGTGTTGTCTCGCTGATGGGAACTGCCATCCCCGAACGGTTTGTGGAAGGACAGCACGTGAAAGTAGAAGCCGATGATAACACCATCGTGCTTATGGACCACGGAAACAACGTCTTCTCCTGCGTGATGACCGGCTTCGTGTACGGTCCCTACCATGAGGAACGCACTATCGAGCTGGTCGGCACAAAAGGGAGCGTCAATATGCTGGGGTGGGACTGGCACCCCAAAGGCGTGGAGGTGTGGGATACCGAAGCCGGCGCGTGGAAGGTAGTTTGCGAAGACCAGAAGGGCTACAACTGGAATCAGGGAGGTTCCTATCTGGCGCGATGTCTTGCCACCGGTGAAAAGCCTCTGATGACCGCTGAGCACGCCTTTCATGTGCTGGAGGTAATGCTCGCTGCGCAAAAATCGGCAGAAACGGGGGAGCGCGTAGCAGTGCACAGCCACTTCCCTGCCCCATGGCTGGAGAAATAGCAGAAACCCGAAGCATGAAAACGAAGCGCATGCAAACCGATATCGTCATCGTTGGCGGCGGCATGGCCGGAGTGTGCGCAGCTCTCGCCGCCGCCCGGTGTGGCGCACATGTCATTCTCGTACACGACCGCCCTGTGCTCGGCGGCAACTCTTCCAGCGAGATACGTATGCATATCTGCGGCGCGGATTGCAGCGGTGGTCGTAAGGATACCGACGCGCGGGAAACGGGTATTTTGGAAGAGCTGCGTCTGGAGGATGCGGTGCACAACCCCCAGCGCAGCGCCAGCATGTGGGACCTGTTGCTGTACGACAAGGTGCGTCGTGAGCCGAATATCATACTGCTTCTGAACACGCACTGTCATGGTGTCAGGATGTCCTCCCCCGAACGCATCGCCTCTGTACTGGCTTCCTGCCCCCTTACCGAGACGGAATACGTTCTCTCCGCGAAAATGTTCGTAGATAGCTCCGGCGACGGACGATTAGGGGCAGAAGCGGGCGCACTGTTCCGCACGGGCAGAGAAGGCAGGGAAGAGTTCGGCGAGTCGCTCGCGCCTCCGAAGCCGGACGATAAGAGGCTTGGCAGCACCATTCTGTTCATTACGCGCAAGCATGACCGCCCGATACCTTTTGAGGTGCCGGAATGGGCGATGCGCTTTCCCTCGTGTCAGCACCTGCCGCATCGAAGCCACAGATCATGGGAGTACGGATACTGGTGGGTGGAGTACGGAGGCGAGTTAGACACCATCACCGATGGCGACCGCATCCGTGACCAGCTGCTGGCGTTTGCTCTCGGTGTGTGGGACCATATCAAGAACAGCGGACATCATCCGCAAAGCGCGAACTGGGCGCTGGAGTGGCTTGGCTTCCTGCCGGGGAAGCGCGAAAGCCGGCGGTTCGTCGGCGAGTACACCCTGAACCAGCGCGACATCGAGCAAGGGGAGGTATTCGAGGATGGCGTTGCGTATGGGGGGTGGCCCATAGACCTTCACCCACCGGAAGGTATTTTGAGCAAAGAGCCTCCCGCGCAGCAGATACATGTTCCCCTGTATAACATCCCTCTGAGATGCCTGTACTCCCGTAATATTTGCAATCTCTTCTTCGCCGGGCGCAATATCTCTGCGACGCATGTCGCCTTTGGCAGCACGCGCGTGATGGGAACCTGCAGTGTTATGGGGCAGGCGGTTGGCACCGCGGCGGCACTGTGCGTCCGCGAAGGGATTACTCCCTCCGAGCTGAAACAGCACATCACCGCCCTGCAGCAGATGCTGCTGAAAGGCGATGCGTACATCATCGGGGCAAAAAACGCCGATACGTACGACCTTGCTCGCTCTGCAGAAGTCGTTGCCTCCAGCGAAACATCGGCAGGACCTGCAGCCAATGTGCTGAACGGCGTGAGGCGCGGCGTGTATAACGCCACCAACCGCTGGATTTCAGACCCGATGAAGGGGTTCCCTCAATGGATTGAATTGCGGTTTCCGCGCGCAGTGCGTCTGCGCGAAGTGCATCTGGTTTTCGACACAGGGCTACACCGCCCGCTGACGTTAACTCACAGCGATTCGTACAACTCGACGATGATACGCGAAGCACAACCTGAAACCGTACGCGACTATGACCTGCAGCTGGTTCACGGCACAGGCGTACTTACCGTTGCGTCGGTCAGAGGCAACTACCAGCGATTTCGCCGACATCGCTTTCCGGTGCACCCTGCAACCGCGCTGAGGCTGGTTGTTCATGCTACAAACGGCGACCCTTCTGCGCGCGTTTTCGAGATAAGAGCCTACGAAACCGAGCAATCCATCTGAAAGAGGTGAGATGTTGCATGACAGCACTACCGGCTATCACCGCATGGGCAGGCAGAATACCTGACCTGTTCCGGCGCTGGGAGGTGGTCGCAGAACCCGACCGCGACGAACCCGAGTGGTGGGCAGGCGCGCCGTCTGTCGTCCGCGATAAAAAAGGGGTCTTCTGGATGGCGATACGTATGCGCACTGCAGAGGGCGAGCTGGGCAAGCGTGGATACGAGATACGCATCCTGAGGAGCGACGATGGCATACATTTTATTAAAGTTCATTCCCTCAGACGTGAACAAATACCCATAACCGGTTTCGAGCGCCCCGCCCTGCTGATAGACCCGCACACGGGCAAGTTCAAACTGTACGCCTGCGGACCGCTCACCGGAGACTGGTGTGTCTTCAAGTTTGCCGATGCCGACAGCCCGGAGCATTTTGACCCTGCTACCGTCAGGCCGGTTATTGAATCGATACCTTCTCAGCCACAGGGCGTGCCCTACCCCACCGCCTACAAGGACCCGTTCATCCTGTACGCTGAAGGAGCATATCACTGCTACGTCATCGGTGTGCTGCGCTCGGAACGCATCTTCCATTTCACTAGCGAAGATGGCGAAAGCTGGCAACCGGCAGGACATCCCTCCGAGTCGCTCCTGCCCCTCGCCGGGTGGCACCTCTTCGTTTATGAAGGCTCCAGCGTGCAGTGGAACGACCCCGTGTACAATATCGCTACTGGCCTGGGGTTCACCTTTGACCTGCACCACGTGATAGACCTCACCCCCGATGCCCCGTTACTCGTCAGTCCGACACCCGGCAGGTTGCATGTGTGGCGGTACTCCCACTGGCTGTGGGTAGAAGATGAGGTGTGGGTGTATGCGGAGGTGGAGAAGCCAAACGGGGCACACGAAACGAGGCTGTACCGGATTCCCGTTGCCCCGCGTTAAGCTCTTGCATTCTTACCAAACTTGAGGTATTATCATTCGTGGATTAGCACTCGGCATTGTCGAGTGCTAAAATTCTGCTTGAGGAGGTGACTCTACGATGCCTGAGGCCGCAGTCAAGGTACAGCTCAAACCGCTTGCAGACCGCATTGTTGTCAAGCCGATGGAAGCTGAAGAGGTAACCAGTGGAGGCATCGTGCTGCCCGATACCGCCAAAGAGAAGCCCCAGAAGGGTGAGGTTGTTGCCGTCGGTCCCGGCAAGATGCTGGACAACGGCAAAGTGGTGGAAATGGAAGTCAAGGTAGGCGACGTTATCTTCTACTCCAAGTACGGTGGTACCGAAATCAAAATCAACGGCGAGGAGTACGTCATCTTGCGCCAGGACGACGTGCTCGCAGTTCTGGAGAAATAAGAGAGGAGGAGTGAGACATGGCGGCAAAGATACTGTTGTTCGACGAGGAGGCGCGCCGCGCGCTGGAGCGTGGCGTGAATAAGCTGGCGGATGCGGTGAAGGTCACGCTGGGTCCGCGCGGACGCTCGGTTGTGCTGGAGAAGAAGTTCGGTAGCCCCACCGTGATTAACGACGGTGTGACTATCGCCAAAGAGATAGAGGTCGAGGACCCCTTCGAGAACATGGGCGCGCAGCTGGTGCGCGAGGTCGCCAGCAAGACCAACGATGTGGCTGGTGACGGAACCACCACCGCGACCGTGCTGGCTCAGGCGATTGTGCGCGAGGGACTGCGCAACGTCGCGGCAGGCGCGAACCCCATGCTGCTCAAGAAGGGCATTGACCGCGCTGTGGACGCGGCGGTTGAGGAAATCCGCAAGATTGCTACCCCGGTAGAGACCCGCGACGAAATCGCCAACGTTGCCACCATTTCCGCCAATGACCCCAGAATCGGCGAGCTGATTGCCGATGCGATGGAGAAGGTGGGCAAGGACGGCGTGATTACCGTTGAGGAAAGCAAAGGCACCGAAACCACGCTCGAGCTGGTCGAGGGAATGCAGTTCGATAAGGGCTACATATCGCCCTACTTTGTGACCGACCCCGAGCGCATGGAAGCGGTGCTTGAAGATGCGTTCATCCTGCTCTACGAGAAAAAGATTAGCGCGGTGCAGGACCTGATCCCCATCCTCGAAGCCACCGCCCGCATGGGACGTCCGCTGCTCATCATCGCCGAGGATGTGGAGGGCGAGGCGCTGGCAACGCTGGTGGTGAACAAGCTGCGCGGGATACTGAACGTGGCGGCGGTGAAAGCGCCCGGCTTCGGTGAGCGGCGCAAGGCGATTATGGAAGACATCGCCATCCTCACCGGTGGCAAATTCATCACCGAGGACCTGGGCATCAAGCTGGAGAACGTGGACATTTCCATGCTCGGGCGCGCCAAGAAGGTCATCGTCGCCAAAGAGGAGACCACCATCGTGGAAGGCGCAGGTTCCCAGCAGGCGGTGCAGGGACGCATCGCGCAGATTAAGAAGCAGATCGAAGAGACCGACTCCGACTACGACCGCGAGAAGCTGCAGGAGCGGCTGGCGAAGCTGGCTGGCGGTGTCGCGGTGATTAAGGTTGGCGCGGCAACCGAGACCGAGCTGAAGGAGAAGAAACACCGCATCGAAGACGCGCTGTCGGCGACCCGCGCGGCGGTGGAAGAGGGTATCGTGCCCGGCGGCGGTGTAACCCTGCTGAACGTTATCCCCGCCGTGGAGGCTCTGCAGGCGGAGGGTGACGAGCTCGCGGGCATCAACATCGTAAAGCGTGCCCTTGAGGAACCCGCTCGTCTGATCGCCTCGAACGCCGGTGCAGAAGGTTCGGTCATCGTGGAAAAGATTAAGAACCTGCCCAAGGGTCACGGCTACGATGCAGCGAAGGGCGAGTTCGTGGATATGATGAAGGCGGGTATCGTAGACCCGGCGAAGGTAACCCGCTCCGCTCTGCAGAACGCGGCGTCCATCGCGGGCATGTTGCTCACCACCGAGGCGCTGGTCGCGGAGAAGAAGGAAGAAGAAAAGTCAACCTCTTCAGCACCCTCATACTAACACAGGAGACTGCCTGGTATGAGAGTGGGACGGGCTTTACGCCCGTCCCACTTTGTTATTAGCAGCCTACCTTGCGGTTTGTAGCCGCAGGCTTTAGCCTGTGCGGTACTAAGAGCCTATCCGAAAAATAGGAAATAGGGTATACTTGGGACCACATCATACAATCAGGGAGAAGGCAAGATGACCGATGAAA
>Ga0101941_1001197_pt1 | contig 21319 bp, 22 predicted proteins | sample DewCreD2012metaG_3_FD_75242 | JGI IMG/M metagenome (GOLD analysis project Ga0101941, IMG submission 75242) | Hot spring sediment bacterial and archeal communities from British Columbia, Canada, to study Microbial Dark Matter (Phase II) - Dewar... ...
TATGCGGTCGCGACGCACGACAAGCCCGAGCCGCCGGCCCCGCCGACCACCGACGCCCAGGGCCATCTGCTGTGGCGCAACTGGTCGGGCGCGCAGCACGCCTATCCCGCCGCCCGCGTCGCCCCCAAGACCGAGGCCGAGGTCGTCCAGGCCCTGAAGACCGCCGTGGCGCCGATCCGCCCCGTGGGCGCCGGCCACTCGTTCACCGCCCTGGTCCCGACCGCCGGGACCCTGTTGTCGCTGGACTCGCTGTCCGGGGTCATCAGCTGGGAAGGCGACGAGGCGATCGTCGCTGCGGGCACGCGGCTGGGCGCGCTGGGGCCGGCCTTGGCCGCCAAGGGGCGGGCCATGGCCAACCTGCCCGACATCAACAAGCAGGCCCTGGCCGGAGCGTTGGCCACCGGCACCCACGGCACGGGCGCGACGATCAAGGCCCTGCACGGCGACGTCACGGCCCTGCGCCTGGTCACGCCGAAGGGCGAGGTGATCGACTGCGACGCCGCCAAGAACGCCGACGTCTTCCAGGCCGCCAAGGTGTCGCTGGGCGCGCTGGGCGTGATCACCCAGGTCCGGCTGCGGACCACGGCCAATCGCCGCCTGGAGCGCAACGTCTGGCTGGAGCCGTTCGAGGACGCCCTCGCCAAGGCCGAGGAACGCTGGGCCAGGCACCGCAATTTCGAGTTCTACGCCGTGCCGTTCACCGGCCTGGCCGCCTGTATCAGCCACGACGAGACCGACGCGCCGGCCCTGGCGCGCGGGCCCGACCAGGACACCGTCTTCCTCGACGCCCTGAAGGGCCTGCGCAACCTGCTGGGTTTCTCGGCTCCCCTCCGCAAGGCCGCCGCCAAGGCCCTGCTGGGCGGCAGCAAGCCCGAGAAGGCCGTCGACGAGGGCTGGAAGCTGCTGTCGACCGAGCGCCCGGTGCGCTTCAACGAGATGGAGTTCCACCTCCCGGCCAACGTGCAGCTCAAGGCCTTGGCCGAGATCGTGGCGACCATCGAGAAGGAGCGTCCCGACGTCTTCTTCCCGATCGAATGCCGGCGCATCGCCCCCGACGACGCCTGGCTGTCGCCTTTTCAGGGCGAGCCCAGGGGCTCCATCGCCGTCCACACCCATTACAAGGACGAGTTCGCCTTCCTCTACACCCTGATCGAGCCGATCTTCCGCCGCTATGACGGCCGGCCGCACTGGGGCAAGCTGCACAGCGTGAAGGCCGACCAACTGGCCGCGCTCTATCCACGCTGGAACGATTTCCTGAAGGTTCGGGCCGCGCTGGATCCGGATGGCCGGATGCTCAATCCCTACCTCAAGGGCCTGTTCGGGGTCTGAGGTCAGGGCAAAGAAAAAGCCCCGGCGCGACCGGGGCTTTCAGGATCTTCTAAAGCGGACGGATCAGCCGGCCAGATAGTCCGCCACGCGGCCTTCCAGCTCGGCGGCCAGCACCTTGCCGACCGGGTGGGTGTCGACCTTGATGTCGTCGCGGACGCAGGCCTTGATGGCGTCGATATGGGCGTCGACCAGGAACATCGGCGCCGACAGGCGCGTCTCCGGGTCGTCGATCAGCCGGCACAGCGAGGCCGCCAGGCGGGTGATCAGCGGGAATTCGTAGGTGGCGCCCAGGCCCTTCAGGTCATGGGCGCGCAGGTACAGGGTCTCGACCGTTTCGGCGGTCAGGCCCTGGGCGCGGACCGCCTGGCGGGCGGCCTCGAGCTTGACGATCTCGTCATTCAGCCATTGGGCGAAGTTTCCCGACAGGCTTTTCAGCGCGGCCTCGGCCTTGGCGATGGCCGCCATGTCGATACCGCCGCGACCGCCAACCTTGAGCTTGAGCATGTTCGGCACCTGAATCACTTCCGCGGCGGACTTGCTGGTCACGGACGCTTCCCCTTCGGCATTGGTCTGAAATGTAGGATCAAGGCGTTAATATTAGATGAGACGCCCGTTTCTACCTGACCAATGTGCGCGAAGAGCCCTGACCAATAAGTCCAACGTTGTCAGGCCGAGAACTGCTCTGTCAAAACCCGCTCCTCCAGGCTTCGACCCGCGTCGAAGAGCATGGAGAGACTGGCGCTGCTGTCCTCGGCGATATGAACCTCGACGACGTCGCGAACCTCGAAATTGTCCGCCACGGCGCTTACGGGCCTCTTATCGCATTCCAGGATCTCGAACGTCACCCTGGCCGTCTGCGGCAAAAGCGCGCCACGCCAACGGCGGGGACGGAAGGCGCTGATCGGGGTGAGGGCTAGCACCTGGGCGCCGATCGGGATGATCGGGCCATGGGCCGACAGGTTGTAGGCGGTCGATCCGGCCGGTGTGGCCAGCAGGGCGCCGTCGCAGACCAGTTCGCCCATACGCACCTTGCCGTCGATGCTGATGCGCAGCTTGGCGGTCTGACGGGTCTGGCGCAGCAGCGACACCTCGTTGATGGCCAGGGCCCGGTGCTGCTTGCGGTTGGCGTCGATGGCGACCATGGCCAGCGGGTGGATCACGGCCCGCTCGGCGGCGTTGATCCGCTCCAGCAGGTCGTCCTCGCTGTACTCGTTCATCAGGAAGCCGACCGAGCCGCGGTTCATGCCGTAGATCGGCGTCTGGCGCTGCAGGGTGTCGTGCAGCGTCTCCAGCATGAAGCCGTCGCCGCCCAGCGCCACGATCACCTGGGCGCTCTCGTCGCCGACGTCGCCATACCGCGCGCGCAGGCGTTCCATCGCCTCCTGCGCCTCGGGGCGATCACTGGCCTTGAAGGTCAGGCGAGTCACGAAGGGCAGGGGCTGGAACATGGCGCCAAGTGGCTGGATCGGCGGCGGGTTGTCAAACCGCATTGGCGGAAGGTTTAGGCCGCGCTGACCGCTTGCCGGAACGCCATGGCCGCGATGTCCGGAGCGAAGGGGCCGAACGCGCCGCTGGCCTTGCGGGCGGCCTCGGCGCCGCCGCCGGGCCGTCCGCCGTTCAACTCGCGCACATGGCCCAGAATGGTCGGGAAGACGCTGCGGTCGATGCCCACGGCCGAACAGGCCAGGGCCAGCAGTTCGGGGCGGTTGCTGTCGACCGCCCGCCGAACCTGGCGGATGTCGAAGCCGCCCAGACGCGCGAGGGCGAACAGGAACAGCGGCAGGCGGCGCTCGCGCAGCACCCGCAGCAGGTAGCCGGGCCGCAGCTGGCCGGCGGCGTCGAGCTTCTCGACCAGGGCCGCCTCCATCGCCTCGCGGTCCTCGGCCTGTTCGATCGAAGGCTTGTCGACCACCGCCGCGCCGGAGTGGGCGGCGCGCAGCGACGCCTCGACGGCCTTGGCCATCCTGTCGGGGTCCAGTTGGAAGCGGGTGGTCAGCGCATCGCGCAGGGCGCGGCCCACCCACAGGTAAAGCTGCTCGGCCAGATCACTGGACAGGTTGGGATGCCGGGCCAGGGGAGAGCGCAGGGCGACCACGTCGCGGGCCTTGTCGACCAGCCGGCGCAGGCCGTCGGGCGAGATCTGGGCGGTGGGATTGCTGGCCAGGGCCGTCAGCACCGCCGTCTCGTCCTTGGCCAGGATGGCGTCGACCACGGCGGGCGACAGCTGCGGGCGGCGGGCGATCTCGATCTGGTGTTCCAGCGTGGCCTGGACCAGCAGGCGGATCAGGTCGTGATCCTTCAGGATCGGGCTGCGGGCGATGATCGGGCGGGCGATCTCGATCTCGTCCAGCGCCAGGATGTTGATCAGGGCGGGCGGCGCCCAGGCGGCGTCGGCCAGGCTCTGGGCCAGGCGGGCGCGGATGTCGCGCTCGGCCTCGACGACCAGGGTCATGAAGATCGAGTCGAGCAGGACCTGCACTTCGGGCGCGGTCTGGCCGCCGGCGGCCTGGCTGGCGTCGCACATCTCCACGATGCCGGAGAGCAGGCGTTCGCGATCGGCCGGCTCGCGGCTGCGGGCCAGGGACAACAACTGCGCGGTCTGGGCGGCCTGGTTCACCAGGTCTCCTCGTAATCCAAGCTTAACCAAGACGGACCTTGGCGGCGTCAGATGAAAACATGCTTAAACAGGACAAGCCACGGAACGATCGGACTCGCGGCGCGATGTCGCAGGAAAATGATCGTCACGAAAGTCGCCATGAAGGCCATTGGGGAGACGCAAGACGCATGGGCCACCCTCTGATCCTCGCGCTCGATCAGGGCACGACCAGCACCCGGGCGATTCTATTCCAGGCCGACGGCAAGCCTGTCTGCGACGCGGGCCGACCGCTGCGCCAGAGCTATCCGCGCGACGGCTGGGTCGAGCACGACGCCGACGAGATCTACGCTGCCTGCGTCGGCGTGCTGCGCGACACCGTCGAGAAGTGCGATCGCGACAGCGCCGACATCGTCGCCCTGGGGATCACCAACCAGCGCGAGACGGTGGTGGTCTGGGACAAGACCACCGGCCGCCCGATCCATCCGGCCATCGTCTGGCAGGATCGCCGCACGGCCGACGTGTGCGACCGCCTGCGCGACGCCGGGCGCGAAGCTGTCGTCACCGCCACCACGGGCCTGCTGCTCGACCCGTATTTTTCGGGCACCAAGATCGCCTGGATCCTCGACAAGGTCCCCGGCGCGCGACGGCGGGCCGAGGCGGGCGAGCTGCTGTGCGGCACCATCGACTGCTGGGTCATCTGGCGGCTGACGGGCAAGGGCGTTCACGCCACCGACGCCACCAACGCCTCGCGCACCCTGTTGTTCGACATCCAGGCCCAGGACTGGTCGGACGAGATGCTGGCCCTGTTCGATGTGCCGCGCGCCCTGTTGCCGACGGTGCTGGACTGCGCGGCCGACTATGGCGAGGTCACGCCGGACATCCTGGGCCGCCCCCTGCCGATCCGCGGCGTGGCCGGCGATCAGCAGGCGGCGCTGATGGGGCAGGGCTGCATCCATCCCGGCGAGATGAAGGTCACCTACGGCACCGGCGGCTTCATGCTGGTCAATACGGGCGAGACGCGCCCGCGCTCGGCCTCGCGGCTGCTGACCACGGTGGCGGCGCGAGTCGGAGGCAGGACGACCTACGCCCTGGAAGGCTCGATTTTCGTGGCCGGGGCCGCGATCCAGTGGCTGAACGAGGGGCTGGGCGTGACCGGCGGCCCGCGCGGCGCCGAGGCCCTGGCCAGATCGGCGCGCGCCGATCACGGCGTGGTGGTGGTGCCGGCCTTCACCGGCCTGGGCGCGCCCTGGTGGGACGCCGAGGCGCGGGGAGCGGTCTTCGGCCTGACCCGCGACGCCGGCCTGGCAGAGATCGCCCAGGCCACCTTCGACTCCTGCGTCTTCCAGGGACGCGACCTGATCGAGGCCATGCGGGCCGACGCGCCATCGGCGTTCCAGGACGCCGCCCTGCGCATCGACGGCGGGATGGCCAAGAGCGCCTGGTTCAGCCAGCGCCTGGCCGACCTGACCGGCATTCCCGTGCACCGCGCCAGCTACCAGGAGACCACCGCCCTGGGCGCGGCCCTGTTCGCCGGGGTCGGGGCGGGAGTCTATGGCTCGGTCGAGGAGGCGGTGAAGGCGCGGCCGGAGGCCGAAGTGCTGACGCCGACGACGAGCGTCAACAGGCGTGAGGAGGCCTATGCGCGGTGGCTGGACGCCCTGCCGAGGGTGCGGTCGTAAAGGCCTTGCGTCCTTCGAGGCTCGGCTCCGCCTCGCACCTCAGGATGAGGGATCAGTGGTAAGGCGTTCGTCATCCCGAGGCGCTCGCGCAGCGGGCCTCGAAGGACGCAAGGCGCTAAGGATTGGCGTCCAGATACCCCTTCACCCGTTCGAACAACGCTTCGAACATCGGCGTCGTCAGTCGCCCGGTGTTCGTGTTCAGTCGCGAGCAGTGATAGCTGTTGAACACCCGATAGGGGCCCGCCTGGAACTCCGTGCCGTGGCCGGGAAGCCCGGCCGAGGCCTTCAGGCCCAGGGCCTTCAGCAGGTTGCGGCGCGAGACGTCGCCCAGGGTGACGATGGCCTTGAGGTTGGGGAACATCTCCAGCCGGGCGGTCAGGAACGGCCGGCAATTGTTCTCTTCCGAGGTCTCGGGCTTGTTGCCGGGCGGGGCGCAGCGAACGGCGTTGGTCACCGCGCTGCCGATCAGCTTCAGCGAGTCGTCGGGCCGGGCCTCGAACTTGCCGGTGGCGAAGCCGTACTTGATCAGGGTGTCGTAGAGCAGGGTTCCGGCAAAGTCGCCGGTGAACGGCCGGCCGGTGCGGTTGGCGCCCTTGCGCCCAGGGGCCAGGCCCACGACCAGCAGGCGGGCCTGATGGTCGCCGAACGACGGCGCCGGGCCGTTGAACCAGTCGGGATACAGGTCCTGGTTCTCGCGGCGATAGGCCACCAGGCGCGGGCACAGCGGGCAGTCGCGCGGGGGCTCGGCGGGCGAGGGCACCACCTCGCCGGGGATGTTGGAATGCTGGGCTGTCATCGTTGAGGTCTCGGCCAGAGGCGGCTGGGCTGGAAGGACATTCGCTCGAGTGCGTCCTTGGGAATGACGTCGATGTCGATCACGTGTTCGGGCCGGAAGGGAATCTCGGCGCCGCGGACCAGGTAGTGATCGCCGTCCGGATCAATGCAGGCCGCCTCATTGTCGAGCAGGCCCACATAGCCGCCGTCGATGACCTCTGTCACGACCACCCACATACGCTCGGTTTCGATGACGACCGAGCCGTCGCCTTCCTTGACCTGGATGGCGAAAATCAGCTTCGCGCCGTGGCCAAAATGCAGGGCCTCCCGGTCCGCGCGGTCAGGAAGCCAGAAGGTGTCCGGAGTGCTGGCATGACGCGACTCTCCAGACTCCAGCATCCAGCCGTGCGTGTCGAACGAGGGCTGATCCTCACTCATCGTCGTCCTGATCGCGGTCTTGACCCCGCACGGGCTCGGTGACGAAGCGGGGCAGGGGATTGCCACGCTGGGGACGGCCGATGATGTTCCCCAGATCGGCGAGGTCCACGAAGTTGTCGGCCTGGCGTCGAAGGTCGTCGCTGGTCATCGGCGGCTGGCTCTTCATCGTGGAGACCACGGTGACGCGCCGGCCCTTGCGCTGGACGGCCTCGACTAGGGCGCGGAAGTCGCCGTCGCCCGAGAACAGCACCAGGTGATCGACCGTCTGGGCCATCTCCAGCATGTCGACGGCGATCTCGATGTCCATGTCGCCGCGCCAGCGCTTGCGGCCCTGGCTGTCGGTGAACTCGCGGGCCGGCTTGGTCACCAGGGTGAAGCCGTTGTAGTCCAGCCAATCGACCAGCGGCCGGATCGGGGAATACTCCTCGTTCTCGGCGATGGCGGTATAGTAATAGGCGCGCACCAGCACGCCGCGCTTGCGGAACTCGTCCAGCAGCTTGCGGTAATCGATGTCCAGGCCCAGGGCCTTGGCGGCGGAGAAGAAATTGGCCCCGTCGATGAACAGCGCCAGGCGCTCGGTCGGGTAAAAGGTCACGTGGTCGGAAATCCTTGAAAAATCAGTTCGATCAAAATGGGCTGGATCAGGCGGTGGTGGTCGCCCTGGGGTGCAGCCTGCCCGGATCCTATCCGAGTCGCGAGGCCTTGCTCGAGGCGGCGCTCATTGTTCTGGCCTCGGAGGGGCTGGCGGTGATGGGCCGATCGGCGTGGTGGACCTCGGCCGCCTGGCCGGACCCGACCGCGCCGGCCTATCTGAACGGGGTCGCGCTGGTCGAGACGGAACGGTCGGCGGAGGCGACCCTGGCCGTCCTGCATGGAATCGAAGCCCGGTTCGGTCGCGTCCGCGCCGAGGCCAACGCCCCGCGCACCCTGGACCTGGACCTGATCGCCCATGGTCGTACGGTGTTGAAAGGGGCGGTGGTCGTGCCGCATCCTCGGGCTGATGAGCGCCTGTTCGTCATGGGGCCGTTGGCCCAGATCGCGCCGGACTGGCGTCACCCGGTCAGCGGTCGGACGGCGGCCGACCTGGCGGCGTGCGCCAGCGTGGGAGGTGACGCGACGCCGCTGAGCCCGAGGAACGTTTGATGGCCGCCATCGAGGTCAACCCCGCCCACGTCCACGAGTTCGTCGACGCCGACGCGTTCCACGACTGGCTGTCGCGCCATCACGACCAGCAGACCGAGGTCTGGATCAAGATCCACAAGGTCGGCTCGGGCCTGGCCTCGATCACCGCCAAGCAGGCGATCGACGTGGTGCTGTGCTGGGGCTGGATCGACGCGGTGCGCAAGGGTTTCGACGACAGGAGCTTCCTGCAGCGCTACACGCCGCGCGGGAAGAAAAGCATCTGGAGCCAGATCAACGTCGACAACGTCGCCCGCCTGATCGCCGAGCAGCGGTTGACCGAGCACGGCCTGCGCGAGGTCGAGGCGGCCAAGGCCGACGGGCGCTGGGCTCGCGCCTACGGCAGCGGCAAGGACATGAAGATCCAGGACGACCTCCAGGCCGCGATCGACGCCAGCCCGAAGGCCAAGGCGATGCTGGCCAAGCTGTCCGAACAGAACCGCTTCGCCCTGGCTTTCCGCACCCATCACATGAAGACGGAAGCCGGGCGGAAGAAGAAGATCGAGACCTTCGTGGCCATGCTGGAGCGCGGCGAGACGATCTATCCGCAGAAGAAGACGTAGGAGAGGGCGATCCGCGCGCCGTCCCGCTGGACTTCTGCTGGCGAACGCGGCATAAGCGCCCCCTCGCGAAAGCCGGGACTCTACCGATGCGGCGTTGTGTAACGCCGCTTAAGACCCTATTTTGCGATAACTACGGCTCACAGCCCGAGGAATTCATGGCCCGCGTCACCGTCGAAGATTGCGTCGAGAAGGTTCCCAACCGCTTCGCTCTGGTCCTGCTGTCCGCCCATCGGGCGCGCGGCATCTCGGCCGGCGCCTCGCTGCTCGTCGACCGCGACAACGACAAGAACCCCGTCGTCGCCCTGCGCGAGATCGCCGACGACGTGGTCGATCACGAAGGCCTCAAGGAACAGCTGATCACCACGCTGCAACGCGTCGATGAGCACACCGAAGCCGAGGAAGAGGCCGAAACCCTCGCCCTGCTGGCCGATCCCACCCACATGCAGATGAGCGAGCTCGAGCTCGTTCGCGCCCTGCAGAGCGACCGCGACGGCGGTCAGGAGGAGCGGTACTGAGCCCCGACGGCGCAGACCCTCTCACTCTCGAAGCGGCGCCCGCCGCCGCTCCTTCCGAACGCGCGCCCGGTTCACTGCCGGGCGCGTCTTCGTCTGTGGCTCCGGCCAACGATCCAGCCCCGGCTCCAGCCTCCCAGGCGCCCAAGCCACGCCAGAAGATCCTTCGCCAGTACGAGCTGATCGAGCGCGTCCATGCCTACGATCCGACGGCCGATGAAGCCCTTCTGAACCGGGCCTATGTCTACGCCATGCGCATGCACGGCTCGCAGACGAGGGCCAGCGGCGACCCCTATTACGCCCACCCGATCGAGGTGGCCGGCATCCTGACCGAGTACCGGCTCGACACCGCCACCATCGTCACGGCCCTGCTGCACGACGTGATCGAGGACACCCCGGTCACCAAGGAGGAGATCTCCAAGCTGTTTGGCGAGGAGATCGCCGAGCTCGTCGAGGGCGTCACCAAGCTGTCCAAGCTTGAGCTGCAGACCGAGCACACCCGCCAGGCCGAGAACCTGCGCAAGTTCATCCTGGCCATCTCCAAGGACGTCCGCGTCCTGCTGGTCAAGCTGGCCGACCGTCTGCACAACATGCGGACGCTGCACTTCATCAAGAGCCAGGCCAAGCGCGAGCGCATCGCCCGCGAGACGCGCGACATCTACGCGCCCCTGGCCCGCAACATCGGCTGTCACCGGATCTGCACGGAGCTTGAGGAACTCAGCTTCGAGCACACCAATCCGGTGGCCCGCACCGCGATCATCCGCCGGCTCGACACCTTGCGCGCCGAGCAGGGCGGGGCGGTGGCCCTGGTCAGCCAGGAAATCTCGGCCCGCCTGGAATCGGCGGGCCTGCCGGCCCGGGTCTTTGGTCGGGAAAAGTCGCCCTATTCGATCTGGCGCAAGCTGCAGCGCAAGTCGATCGGCTTCTCGCAGATGTCCGACATCTACGCCTTCCGGGTGATCGTCGACAGCGAGGAGGACTGCTATCGCGGCCTCGGCGTCGTGCATCGCGCCTGGTCCAGCGTGCCCGACCGCTTCAAGGACTTCATCTCGACCCCCAAGCGCAATAACTACCGCTCGCTGCACACCACGGTGGTGGGGCCGCGCGGCATGCGTATCGAGATGCAGATCCGCACCGAGGCCATGGACCGCGTCAACGAAGACGGCGTGGCCGCCCACTTCCGCTACAAGGACGCCTCGTACGGCCTGGACCTGGAAGGCATGGAGGCCGCCGGCGGCCGCGATCCCCTGGCCAACCTGCGCCAGTTGGTCCAGGTGCTGGAACACGGCGGCGACGCCGAGGAACTGGTCGAGCACGCCAAGCTCGAGATGTTCCTGGACCAGGTGTTCGTGTTCACCCCCAAGGGCAAGCTGGTCAGCCTGCCGCGGGGCGCCATGCCTCTGGACTTCGCCTACGCGGTCCACACCAGCGTGGGCGACACCTGCATCGGGGTGAAGATCAACGGCGAGCTCAAGCCGCTGCGCACCCTGCTCAACAACGGCGACGTGGTCGAGGTGGTCCGGGGCTCCAAGCCCGTGGTGCCGCCGGACTGGCGCTCGCTGACCGTGACCGGCCGCGCGCGCTCGGCCATCCGCCGTCACATCCGCCAGACCGAGAAGGAAGAGTTCCTGCGCCTGGGGCGGGCCTCGGTGGAGCAGGTGTTCGAGCGGGCCGGCAAGAAGCTGAAGGATGTGTCGCTGCGGCCGATCCTGGAGCGCTACGCCCTGGAGACCGAGGAGGCGCTGTTCGACGCCGTCGGGCGCGGCCGCGTCTCGCCCAGCCAGGTGCTGGAGACGGCCTTCCCAGGCATGAAGGACGCCGATGTCGCCGTGGCGACGGCGCGGCGTAAGATCGAGGGCGGCACGGCCGCGCGGCTCTATGTGCGCGGCGGCGGCCTGACCCCGGGCGTCTCGCTGCACTTCGCCCACTGCTGCAGCCCCGTGCCCGGCGACCGCATCGTCGGCATTCTGCGCGAAGATGGGGCGAGCACCGAAGATGGCGGCCTGGACGTCCATACCATCGACTGCCCCAAGCTGGCCGAATATGAGGATCGCGAGGATCTCTGGCGCGACCTGAACTGGACGCCAGAGGCCGAGCGCGAGACGGTCTCGCTGGCTCGCCTGCACGCCACCATCGGCAACGCGCCCGGCGTGCTGGGTCAGGTCTGCACGATCATCGGCGAGGCCGGCGGCAACATCGTCAACCTGCGCATGCACCATCGCCAGAGCGACTTCTTCGACGTCGACATCGACATGGAAGTCCGCGACGCCAAGCACCTGACCAACATCTCGGCGGCGCTGCGCACCTGTCCGACCGTCGAGACGGTGGATCGGACGCGCGGCTAGGGCCCTCTGCCGATCCGCTCATCCCGACGAATGCCGGATGAACGGATCGGTAGGTTGGGACGTGATAGATCCAGTTTTACCCGCCAGCCTCGTCGTGTGCTTCCCCGGCCACCGCCTGCCGCAGAATGTGTGACAGCTCCTCGACCGAGTAGGGCTTGTGCAGCAGCGGGAAGCCGTGATGGGCGTCGGTGGCCAGCACGTGGCTGTAGCCGCTGGTCAGCACCACCCGCATGTCCGGCCAGCGATCGTTGATGATCCGCGCCAGCTCGACCCCGCCCATCCCCGGCATGACCACGTCGCTGAACACGATGTCGAACGGCGTGCCGGCCTCGAGGCGGGCCAGGGCCTCCACGCCGTTGGTCGCCAGTTCGGTGCGGTAGCCCAGGTCCTGCAACAGCTGGGTGGCGAACTCGCCGATCGCCGCATTGTCCTCGACGACCAGCACGAAGCCTTCGTGCCGACTGCGGGCAGGCGTCGGGGTAAGCTTGGGAGGCGCATCCACCCGCCGTGTGCGAGGCAGGTAGAGGGTGAAGGTCGAGCCGCGGCCCGGGCGGCTTTCGACCGCCACATCGCCGCCGGACTGCTTGGCGAAGCCGTAGACCTGGCTCAGCCCCAGGCCGGTGCCGCGGCCGACCTCCTTGGTGGTGAAGAAGGGCTCGAAGATCCGCGCCAGGTCGTCCTCGGCGATGCCGGCGCCGTCGTCGGTCACGGCGACGGTGACGAAGTCGCCCTGGCTGGCCGCATGGCCGCGAAGGGCCGGGATCGCTTCGGTCGCGTCGATGCCGATCGTCAGCAGGCCTTCGCCGCCCATGGCGTCGCGCGCGTTGACGGCCAGGTTGATCAGGGCGGTCTCGAACTGGTTGACGTCGGATTCGACGAAGCAGTCCTCGCATAGGACCGAGACGTCCAGCTGGATGCGGGCGCCCAGGATCGAGCCCAGCATCTCGCTCAGCGTCTCGACCTTGGTGGCGACGTTGAAATGCTCGGGCTTCAGGGCCTGGCGCCTGGAGAAAGCTAGAAGTTGGCTGGTCAGCTTGGCGGCGCGATCGGCGGTGTCGGAGATGGCGTCGATGTAGCGGCGTCGTCGGTCGGCGGGCAGGTCACGGCTGCGCAGCAGGTCGGCCGAGGAGCGGATCACGGTCAGCAGGTTGTTGAAGTCGTGGGCCACGCCGCCGGTCAGTTGGCCGATGGCCTCCATCTTCTGAGCCTGCCTCAAGGCTTCCTCGGTCTGCCTCAGCGCCTCGGCCTGATGCTTTTCCTCGGTGATGTCGCGGCCATAGCCATAGACCAGGCCGTCCTCGAAGGCCGTGTTCCACGAGATCCAGCGCAGGCCGCCGTCCAGCGTCCGATAGCGGTTCTCGAAGCCGGTGACCTGTGCGCCGTGGAAAACGCTCTCCAAGGCGCGGTCGGTGACGATGGTGTCTTCGCTCAGGACGAAATCCGTGATCCGCCGGCCCACCACGTCCTCGATCGGGTGGCCCAGGATCCGCGTCCAGGCCGGACTCACCGACTGGAAGACGCCGTCGTCGTCGACCACCACCATCAGGTCGCGGGCGTTGGTCCAGATCCGGTCCGACCGGCGGCGTTCCTCCTCGACGCTGCGAGCCTGGGCGAAGGCCCCGGCCGCCCGGTCGGCGACCAAGGTGGCCAGTTCCAGCAATCCCTCGTCGTTGCGACGGTGCGGGTTGAGGCCCAGCACGAGGGTGGCCGCCGGATCGCCGTGGACGCCGGCGATCGGCGCCACCAGGCATTCCGTCGGCTGGATCGACCAGGCCCCGGTCGGATAGGCCCCTCGGGGCAGGGCGTGCTTGCCTGGCCCGTCGTGCGCGCCGTCCAGCGGCCAGGGCCTCTGCAGCAGGTCGCGGCCTTCCTCGGTGGCCGAGCAGCCGACAAGTCCGCCCAGCGGATCGCGGACATAGGCCAGCGAGAACGGAAAGTCCTCGGTGTTGGCGGCCAGGGCGTCGCACACGCCCTGCAACACCGTGTCCTGGGTCACCGCCCCGATCAGGCATTCGCCCAGACGACGCACCGTCTCCAGACGGCGCTCGCTGATCACTCGCTCGGTCTCCTCGGTGACCACGCACATCAGGCCCCGGATATCGTTTCCGTCGCGCAGCGGGCTGTAGGAGAACGTGTGATAGGTCTCTTCGGGATAGCCGTTGCGCTCGAGCAGCAGGAGCAGCGCCCTGTTCCAGGTCGCCCGGCCTTCGATCATCACCGAATGGACCTGCGGCGCGACGTCGTCATAGACCTCGCGCCAAACCTCTTGGAACGGACGGCCCAGCGAAGCCGGGTGCTTCGTCCCCAGGGTGGGGACATAGGCGTCGTTGTAGAAGAAGTGGAGACCCTCGCCCCAGCCGAGCCACATCTCGAAGCGCGAGCTCAGCATCATGGCCAGCGGCGTCGTCAGACCCGTCGGCCAGGTCTCGGGCGGCCCCAGCGGCGTTGCCGACCAGTCGGTCTCGCGCATTCGGCGCGCCATGTCGCTATCGCCCGGGAACACCTGGACAAGCGTCTGGCTCATGTCGAGCGGCATGGGATCCACTGGGTTTCAGGCGGAAGGCGAACAGCTCAGCTAGAACGCTGTCTACGGAAAAAGGCTCCGCCGGTCAGGCCCGAACGGCGGCGTGCAGGACCTTCAGGGTCTTCAGCAGTCCCGCGGCGTCGCTCAGCGGCAAGCAGCTGGGGCCGTCACATAGGGCCTTGTCGGGGTCGGGGTGGAATTCCAGGAACACCCCGTCGGCGCCGGCGGCCACGGCGGCCTTGGCGATGATCGGCACGCCCTCGCGGCGGCCGCCGGTCGAGCCGCCGGCCGTGCGCGGATCGGCGCCCGGAAGCTGGACGGCGTGGGTGGCGTCGATCGTCACCGGCACGCCCAGCGACTGCATCTGCGCGATGCCCAGCATGTCGACCACCAGGTTGTTGTAGCCGAACGAGGCCCCACGCTCGCACAGCACGATCTGCAGGTCAGGAGCGGCCTCTCGGGCCTTGTGGACGATGTTCTTGCAGTCCCAGGGCGCGATGAACTGGGCCTTCTTGACGTGCAGCCAGCCGCCCTGGGCGGCCGTGGCCCGCGAGGCCGCGACGATCAGGTCGGTCTGGCGGCACAGGAAGGCGGGGATCTGCACCAGGTCGGCCACGGCGGCCACCGGCTCGGCCTGGTCGATCTCGTGGATATCGGTGGCGATCGGCACATCCAGCTTGGCCTTGATCTCGGCCAGCATGGCCAGGCCGTCCTTCAGGCCCGGACCGCGATAGCTGGTGATCGACGAGCGGTTGGCCTTGTCGAAGCTGGCCTTGAACACATAGGGCAGGCCCAGCTCGGCGGTGATCGCCTTCAGCTCGCGCCCGACCTCCAGGGCCAGATCGATATTCTCCAGCACGTTCAGGCCGGCGATCACGGCCAGCGGCTGGCCGGCGCCCATCGACAGGTTCCAGCGCTTGAGGGTGACGACGGACATGGCGGATCTTCCTGCTTGGGTCGGCGAACCGGCCTTATGCCCTAAGCGCGGCGATCGCGTCGAGGGTCGCGGCGGTGAGCGGCGAGGGCAGGGCGTCCAGGGCGAACCAGCCCCAGTCGGCCAGCGCTTCCGGCTCCTGGATCGCCGGCTCGCCCATGCAGCCGTCGGCGCGGTAGGTCACCGCCACCCAGTGGCTGTCCTGTCCGATCATGTCGGTGACGCACAGTACCGGCCCGGCGACGATGGTTATTCCCAGTTCCTCGAGGATCTCGCGCTCGGCGCAGGTCCGGCCGTTTTCGCCCCAGTCCAGCTTGCCGCCGGGCTGTCCCCAGTGGCCGGCCTCGGGCTGGCGTCGGCGTTGGACCAGCAGGATGCGGCCCTGGCCGTCGAGGACGGCCGCGCCGCAGCCTATGCGAGGGCGAAGGGGAAGGGCTGATTCATCGGACATGCTCCTTCCCTACACCGGCCTGCGCGTCGCGCCAGTCCAGCGTCTCGGTGATCTTGGCGAAGGCGGCGGCCACGCGATTCACATCGGCGACGCGGCGATAGATCCTGGCGTGGCCCGGCTTGCTGGCGCGCAGGGCCAGAAGGTCCAGGTCGTCGGCCTTCTTCGACAGACTGGCCGAGGTCTCGATCATGTAGTCGGTCATGGGGAGCCACCTTTCAGGTTGCTCGGGTTTCCGCGGTCGCGGAACGGCTGGTCGTCGGGAGATTTTCGCGCACGCGCCTTACCCCGGCGGATGGCCGTCGCGACTCACGGGGGCGGCTTGAAGGCTCCAGCCCGGGACGACTCGTGTCCGCCTCACTCACACGGGGACCAGGCCATAGCGTTTGAGCTCTGCCGTAGTTCCCTGTCTGGTCCAGTTTGCCGTGGCGGTTTGTAGACTCGCGCGGGTTCGCTATATCCAACCCTCATGACCAACGACGACGTCCTCGACGAATTCCGCGCCGCCGGCGCCCTGCGCGAAGGCCACTTCGTGCTGTCCTCCGGCCTGCACAGCCCCGTCTTTCTGCAGAAGAACCTGGTGTTCATGCGGCCCGAGCGCTGCGAGCGCCTGTGCAAGGCGTTGGCTGCGAAGATCATCGCCACCGTCGGCCAGCCCGACGTGGCCGTGTCGCCGGCCGTGGGCGGGATCATCCCCGGCTACGAGACCGCCCGCTGGCTGAACGTCGCCTCGATCTATGTCGAGCGCGAGGACGGCGGCTTCAAGTTCCGTCGCGGTTTCCACCTGGAGCCCGGCCAGAAGGTCGTGATGGTGGAAGACATCGTCACCACCGGCCTGTCGTCGCGCGAGTGCATCGAGGCCATCCAGGCGGCCGGCGGCGAGGTGATCGCCGCGGCCTGCATCGTCGATCGCTCCGGCGGCAAGGTCGATGTCGGCGTGCCCCTGGTGTCGCTGTGCAGCCTGGAGGTTCCGGCCTATCCGGCCGACGCCCTGCCGCCCGAACTGGCCGCCATCCCGATCGAGTATCCGGGCAGCCGGCGTCTGAAGGGCTGATCGGCATGCTGCGGCTCGGCGTCAACATCGACCACGTGGCCACGATCCGCAACGCGCGCGGGGCCAGCTATCCCGAACCGGTGCGGGCCGCCGAGCTGGCCCTGGCGGCCGGCGCCGACGGCATCACCGCCCATCTGCGCGAAGACCGCCGCCACATCAGCGACGCCGACATCGCCCTGCTGACGGACCTGTGCCTCAAGCGCGGCAAGCCGCTGAACTTCGAGATGGCGGTCACCGACGAAATGGTCGGCATCGCCCTGCAGGCCCGGCCGCACGCCGCCTGCCTGGTGCCCGAGCGCCGTGAGGAGGTCACCACCGAGGGCGGCCTCGACGTGGTGCGCGGCGCGAACCGCATCGCCGAGGCGACAGCCCGTCTGCGCACGGCCGGCGCGCGCGTGTCGTTGTTCATCGAGGCCGATCCCGCCCAGATCCAGGCCGCGGCCGACGCCGGCGCCCAGGTGGTCGAGCTGCACACCGGCGCCTATTGCGACGCCGCCCGCGAAGGCCACGCCGACCGCGCCGCCGCCATTCTGGAACGGCTGAAGGCGGGCGCGGCGTTCGCCGCCGGCCTGGGCCTGGAGGTCCACGCCGGCCACGGCATCGACTACGCCACGGTCAAGCCGATCGCCGCCATTCCGCAGATCGCCGAACTGAACATCGGCCACTTTCTGATAGGCGAGGCGATCTTCGTGGGCCTACCCCAGGCCATGAAGCGCATGCGGGTCCTGATGGACGCGGCCAGGCTGGAAGTGGTCGCATGATCATCGGGATCGGCTCGGACCTGTGCGACATCCGCCGGATCGAAAAGACCCTTGAGCGCTTCGGCGACCGTTTCACCCACAAGAGCTTCACCGAGATCGAGCGCAGACGGTCCGAACGCAAGCCCGACCGCGCCTCCAGCTACGCCAAGCGGTTCGCCGCCAAGGAGGCCTGCTCCAAGGCCCTGGGCACGGGGCTGAAGGGCGGGGTGCACCTGTCCGGCATGGGGGTGGTCAACCTGCCGTCCGGCAAGCCGACCATGGCCCTGACCGGGGGCGCGGCCGAGCGATTGGCGTCGATGATCCCCGAGGGCATGACGCCGGTGATCCACCTGTCCCTGACCGACGACCACCCCTACGCCCAGGCCTTCGTGATCATCGAGGCGGTGCCTCGACCCTGATCCTTCTCCCCTTGCGGGAGAAGGTGTCGGCGACGCCGACGGATGAGGGGTTTCTCAAACGGCGAACGTCCGGTGGATCGTGCCGCCCTAGCGGCGTCTATGTCTTTCAACCCCTCATCCGACCTCCTTCGGAGGCCACCTTCTCCCGCAAGGGGAGAAGGATTTGAACCCGGCCCTGGCCTTGCATCCTGAACCCCCAAGCGCCGCTGTCGGCGCCGTTCTGGGACGGGGGAATACATGGCGATCTGGAACGATATCGAGACGAGAACGACCACACGGGCGCCTCGTCCGCGCCGGTCGATGCCCTGGCAGGAAAGGCCGTTCGCGTGGCTGCTGGTCGGCTGGGGCTTCTTCGCCCTGGTCCTGCTGATGATCCTCGCCACACTTTAGACCCGCATCTTACGGTCAAGCTGCGCCGGGGCGACGTCGCCATGGCCGTCCCATGAAGGCGAGTTAACGGGCGCCAAGCTTGCTCCCGTCGTAAACCCCGTCTAGCTAGGCGCGTCGGGTTCGCCCGCCGCCCATTCCGCCCGAGAGCCCCGCCGCGCATGACCGACACCACCGAAACCGAAATTCCCGACGACAAGGGCGGGGCGGTCAAGGAGTTCATCGAGATCGTCAAGACGGTCGCCTACGCCCTGGGCATCGCCCTGGTGCTGCGGGTGCTGCTGTTCCAGCCGTTCACGATCCCGTCGGCGTCGATGGAGCCCAATCTCTACCAGGGCGACTACATCATCGTTTCGAAGTTCAGCTACGGCTGGTCCAAGCACTCGATCCCGTTCAGCCCGCCGCTGTTCAACGGCCGGATCATGGCCAAGGAGCCCAAGCGCGGCGACATCATCGTCTTCAAGCTGCCGCGCGACCCCAACGTCGACTACATCAAGCGCCTGATCGGCCTGCCCGGCGACAAGGTGCAGGTGCGCGGCGGCGAGGTCTACATCAACGGCAAGGCCCTGGCGCGCCAGGAAAAACCCTCGGCCCTGGTCGACACCGGCTACGGCACCATCCGCGCCGGCCGTTTCGAGGAGACCAGCCCCGAAGGCCGCAAGTACGCCACCCAGGACTACGGCCCCGACAGCGAGGCCGACAACACCGGCGTCTATGTGGTGCCGCAGGGCTGCTACTTCTTCATGGGCGACAACCGCGACAACTCGCTGGACAGCCGCTTCGACCCGGGCGTCTCGGCCTTCAAGACCGGTCCTGGCACGTGCAAGTGGGACTACGCCAACGACCAGTATATCGGCATGCAGGAAGGCGTCGGCTTCGTGCCGGCCGAGAACCTGGTGGGCCGCGCCCAGATCATCCTGCTGTCGTGGAACGCCGACGCCCACCTGTTCAAGCCGTGGACCTGGTTCCTGGACGCCCGTCCGAGCCGCTTCTTCCGCGTCCTCAAGTGACAGACCGGCGCGCCGTCGCCGTCGGCGACCTGGAGCGCCGGATCGGTCACACGTTCCAGGACCGCAAGCTGCTGGAGCTGGCCCTGACGCACGCCAGCGTCGGGGACGGGGCCAGGAAGGCCGGCGACAACGAGGTGCTGGAGTTCATCGGCGACCGCGTGCTGGGCCTGCTGGCCGCCGAGGCCCTGGCCGAGCGCTTTCCCAAGGCCAAGGAAGGCGAGCTGGCCCCGCGCCTGAACGCCCTGGTCAGCCGCGAGACCTGCGCCCGCGTCTCCCGCGCCGCCAATGTCGGCCCGGCCCTGCGGCTGTCGGCCTCGTCCAGCAAGATCGGCGGCCGCGAGACCGACTCGATCCTGGCCGGCGCCGCCGAGGCGCTGATGGCGGCGCTTTACCGCGATGGCGGACTGGAAACCGCGCGTGGGGTGTTCCTCGACCTGTGGGCCGACGAGTTCGATAAGGCCGGCGAGGGCAAGCCGCGCGATCCCAAGACAGCGCTGCAGGAATGGGCGCAAGGCGCCGGCAAGCCGCTGCCGACCTACGCCGTCAAGGACCGCAAGGGTCCCGACCACGCGCCAGTCTTCACCGTGCAGGTGACGGTGGTCGGGCTCGACCCGGTGTTCGCCGAAGGGCGCTCGCGGCAGGAGGCCGAGAAGGCCGCCGCCAAGGCGCTGCTGGAGCGGGAAGGGGCGGGGATCTAGGGCGGAGACGCCCCCTCCGTCACGCCGCTTCGCAACGCGCCACCTCCCCCGTTTCACGGGGGAGGAGAGACCGATCCAACCTTCTCCTCACCCGCGCAGCGGGGGAGGTGGCGCGATGCGAATACGCATCGTGACGGAGGGGGCGTCCTTCGACGTCTGCTTTTTCTCGCTCGTGTGCTACACGCACGCGCAATGACTGAAACCACCTCCCAAAACCAACCCACCCGCGCCGGGTTCGCCGCCATCATCGGCGCCCCGAACGCCGGCAAGTCCACCCTGGTCAACCGCATGGTCGGGGCCAAGGTCTCGATCGTCACCCAGAAGGTCCAGACGACGCGCTTCCCCGTGCGCGGCGTGGCCATGATCGGCCAGACCCAGATCATCCTGGTCGACACCCCGGGCATCTTCACCCCGCGCCGTCGCCTGGACCGCGCCATGGTCCGTTCCGCCTGGAGCGGCGCCGAGGACAGCGAAGTCGTCGTTCACTTGGTCGATGTCCAGGCCGAGCTGGCCTCGCGCGAGCGTCGCGCCACGCCGGGCGAGCACCGCTCGGTGCAGGACGTCCAGACCATCGTCGAGGGGCTGAAGGCCGCCAACCGCCAGGTGATCCTGGCGCTGAACAAGATCGACGGCGTCAAGCGCGAGACCCTGCTGGTCGTCGCCCACGACCTGTACGAGACCGGCGTCTATTCGGAAGTCTTCATGATCAGCGCCGGCACCGGCGCGGGCGTCGATGACCTGACCGCCAAGCTGGCCTCGCTGATGCCGGAAGGCCCCTGGCTGTATCCCGAAGACCAGACCGCCGACCTGCCGGCCCGCCTGCTGGCCGCCGAGATCACCCGCGAGAAGATCTACCTCCGCGTCCACGAGGAGCTGCCCTACGCGGCTTCGGTCGAGACCACCGCGTTCGAGGAACGCGCCGACGGCAGCGCCCGGATCGAGCAGACCATCTATGTCGAACGCGACGGCCAGCGCGCCATCGTGCTGGGCAAGGGCGGCGAGGTGATCAAGTGGATCGGCAAGACCTCGCGCGAGGAGCTGGAAGAGATCCTGGACCGCAAGATCCACCTGTTCCTGCACGTGAAGGTCAAGGAAAACTGGGCCGAGGAACGGGGCCTGTTCAACGACATGGGCCTGGATTTCGACGTTTAGGGGTCTCCCGGATCACTTGCCCCCACCTGGCGACTGCGTCGCCTGTCCGCCCCCATAGGGGGCGGAGCTTCGCGCGCTCAAGCTCTTCCCCCTTTGGGGGAAGACGATCGCGAAGCGATCCGTAGGGGGCAAGTGTTCGCCGATCCGACGCTTGACTTCCCCCTCCGCACCCTGTCCATGAACCGTGAACAGACAGGGAATATCGGCGCCGGATGGAATGGGAAGACGAGGCCTTCGTGCTGTCGGCGCGCGTCCATGGCGAGACCGGCGCGATCGTCGAACTGCTGACCCAGGACCGGGGCAAGTTCGCCGCCCACGTTTCGGGCGCGGCGTCGCGGCGGATGAAGCCGTTCCTGCAGGCCGGGGCCAAGGTCATCGCCCGCTACCGCGCCCGGACGGGCGACCAGCTAGGCGCGGCCACGCTGGAGCCGATGGGCGAGGGGCCTTCGTCGCTGTTCGATGAGCCGCTGGCTCTGTCCGGCCTCTCGGCCGCCGCCTCGGTCGCGGCTGGAGCCCTGCCGGAGCGCGAGGCCCATCC
>Ga0101941_1001202_pt1 | contig 21246 bp, 17 predicted proteins | sample DewCreD2012metaG_3_FD_75242 | JGI IMG/M metagenome (GOLD analysis project Ga0101941, IMG submission 75242) | Hot spring sediment bacterial and archeal communities from British Columbia, Canada, to study Microbial Dark Matter (Phase II) - Dewar... ...
CGGTCGTCGGCGACCAGGTCTACGGGCGCGACCGCACCGGGCTGCGGCGGCAGTTCCTGCACGCCGCCCGCCTGAAATTCCGTCACCCGCGGACCGGCGAGTGGATCGAGGTCCGGTCGCCGCTGCCGGCCGAACTCCAGGGGTTTCTGAACAACCGGCGACGCGAGGCCCAGCGGGCCGCCCGTCTGGCGGCGGCCGCGAGCGGGGAGCCGACGCCGGCTTCCCCGGCCTCGTCCGCCACGGGAGAGCGCGCATGAGTGTCCGTGTCCGTTTCGCGCCCAGTCCGACCGGGGCGCCGCATGTCGGCAACATCCGCACCGCCCTTTTCAACTGGCTCTTCGCCCGCAACCAGGGAGGGGTCTTCGTCCTGCGGATCGAGGACACCGACCGCGAGCGGATCGTCCCCGGGGCGCTGGAGGCGATCTACGAGGCGCTGCGCTGGCTGGGGCTGGACTGGGATGAGGGGCCGGAGAAGGGCGGCCCCTACGGCCCGTACATCCAGTCGCAGCGGCTGCACCTCTACCGGCCGCTGGCCGAGCGGCTGGTGGCCGAGGGCAAGGCCTACCGCTGCTACTGCTCGCGCGAGCGGCTGGAGGCGCTGCGGGCCGAGCAGATCGCCCACAAGCAGCCGCCCGGCTACGACCGGCGCTGCCGCTGGCTGAGTCCGGCCGAGCGGGCGGCGCTGGAGGCCCAGGGGACGCCGTTTGTCATCCGCTTCGCCGTCCCGCTGGAGGGCGCCACGACGTTCCACGACCTCTTCCGGGGGCCGATCACCTTCGAGAACAGCGTCCTGCAGGACCATGTGCTCATCAAATCCGATGGCTGGCCCACCTATCACTTCGCCAACGTGGTCGACGACCACCTGATGGCGATCACCCACGTCCTGCGGGCCGAGGAGTGGATCTCGAGCACGCCGCTCCATGTTCTGCTGTACCGGGCCTTCGGCTGGGAGCCGCCGGCGTTCGGTCACCTCTCGCTCATCTTCGGCAAGGACCGCAAGAAGCTGAGCAAGCGGCACGGGGCGACCGAGATCCTGACCTTCAAGAAACTGGGCTATCTGCCGGAGGCGCTGTTCAATTTTCTGGCCCTGCTGGGCTGGTCGATGCCCGGCAAGGGCGAGACCGAGATCTACAGCCGCGAGGAGATCATCCGGAACTTCACCCTCGACCGCATCACGGTCAGCCCGGCCATCTTCGATTACGAGAAGCTCGACTGGATGAACGGCTACTACATCCGCCAGTTGAGCGTCCCCGACCTCACCGAGCGCCTCATCCCCTTCCTGCAGGAGGCGGGACTGCTGCCGCCGGGACCGGTGGCCCCGGAGACGCGGGCCTACCTCGAGCAGATCGTGCCGCTCATCCAGGAGCGGATCAAGCGACTGGGCGAGGCGCCGGAGCTGGTGGACTTCTTCTTCCGCGAGCCCCAGGACTACCCGCCGACCCTGCTCGTCGTCAAGGGCACGACCCCGGCGATGGTGCGGACCGCCCTGGAGCGGACGCGGGCGGTGCTGGAGCGCACGGACTTCACCGTCGAGGGGCTGGAGACGGCCCTGCGGGCGCTGGCCCCCGAGCTCGGACTGACCACCAGCCAGCTCTTCGGCATCATCCGGGTGGCGGTGACCGGGCGGACGGTGGCCCCGCCGCTCTTCCAGACGATGGCGGTTCTGGGGCGCGAGCGGACGCTGGCCCGGCTGGAGCGGGCGCGTCAGATCCTGGCCGCGCTGACCGAACCCGCGCCGCCGGCGGCCGAGGTCCGTCCGTCGGAGTGATGGCGGACACGGGCCCGGCACGGGCCCTGCCAGGAGACCTTCGTGACCGGAGGAGCCGGTCGTGAAGGGAGTCGGGGCATGGGGCGGCCGTCGGCGCGCGAGGCGGCGGTGCACGGCGAGGCCCTGCGCGTGCTGAACGCCGCCGGGATCCCCTACGTGGTCGGTGGGGCGGCGGCCGTCCACTTCTACACCGGTCTGCGGCGGGCGACCAAGGACCTGGACCTCTTCCTCCTGCCGGCGGTGGCCCGTCCGGCCCTGGCGGCGCTGGCCGCCCACGGCTACACCACCTGGGTCGAGGCGCCGCACTGGCTGGGCAAGGCGGCGGCGGGAGAGTACTGGCTGGACCTCATCTGGGGGTTTCCCAACTGGCTGGCGCCGGTCGACGACCTCTGGCTCCGGCGAGCGGTGCCGGGGACGCTTTTGGGGTGGCCGGTGCGCTTCGCCCCGCCGGAGGAGCTCATCTGGATGAAGGCCTATCTCCAGCACCGCGAGCGCTACGACGGGGCCGATATCGCCCATCTCCTGCGGGCCTGTGGCGCCCGCCTCGACTGGCGGCACCTGCGCGGACGCTTCGCCGAGCACGGCCTGCTGCTTTTACAGCAGCTTCTGCTCTTCGTCTTCATCTATCCCGGCGAGCGGGGGATCATACCGGCGGACCTCTGGGCTGATCTCCTGGGGCTTCTGGCCCGGCCGCCGGCCGGGCCGGCCGTCTGCCAGGGGACGCTCCTCGACCGCTTCCAGTACCTCGCCGATATTCTGGTCTGGGGCGACCGGGACGTGCGCGAGACCTACGCCCGGCGGCAGGGGGTCGCGCCGGCGCTGGTGGCGGCCGACCGGGCGGCTGCCGCCCGCCTGGTGCGGCGGGGGCTGGTTCGGCCGGCACCGGGCGGGCTGGTCTGTGCGGATAATCCGGACGCCCCGCCGCCCTGAGCGAACGGCGGGGCGTGGGCGATCAGGCCTTCACCTGGACCTGGATCTTGCGGCCGGGGACGGCCGCGGCCTTGGGCAGGCGCAGGGTCAGGACGCCGTACTCGTAGGTGGCCTGGGCGCGGTTGACGTCGACCGGCGTGGGGAGCGTGATCTCGCGGTAGAAGCGGCCGATCCAGCCCTCGCGCCGGATGTATCGTTCGGTCTTGACCTCAGCCGTTTCCTTGCGCTCGCCCCGGATGATGAGGGTGTTGTTGTCGGTGACCTGGACCTCGATGTCCTCGGGGCGGACGCCGGGGACCTGGGCCCGGACGACGATCTCATTATCGGTCTCGTACATATCGATGGGCGGGGCCCAGCCCTCGGCCGGCGCGGGGCCGAACATCTCGCCCATCATCTCGGTCATCAGGCGGTCGAGCCGTCGCTGGATCTGGAGCAGTTCCCGGAAGGGGTCCCAACGCGCCAGTGCCATTGCAACCCTCCTTTGGGTGGACTTCTTCGGGGCGCCCCTCACTTCCATTATGCAAACCGGCCGAGCGCTCGTCAAGGGGCATCTCGCGGGCCCCGGGCGCATGCTGTGCGTTCGTTGGGGCGCACGGGGCGGAGGGTTGGAGCCCGAACCGTGGCGGCCGTCCGGGTCGGCAGTCCCCCAAAAAGTCCTGGCTCCGGGTCTGGCCAGCGTCACCCGCTCGGTCAGCCGAGACACCGTAACCTCGATACGATTGCGCCGCTGGGCTATTGATCTCAGGGCCACCTCAGGCAGACATCGTCGCTCACTCCGGCCCGGCCTCAGGACCGCCTGTCTTCCCTGCTGTTGCCAATGCTCAATCCAACACCGGCTTCGCCATCCCCGGTCCGGCAGCAGTCCACGAACGGTCGCCCCTTCCCGCACACCCGTGGCGACGACTGCCGGTACACTCCCCAGATCCGGAGAAGCCGGCGGCCGAGCGCGGGGCGCAGCGCCAATCTGACTCCAGAAAGCCCTCCCGGGGAGGCGGCATTCCCGCCAAACCCGGGCCAAAGGTCATCGGTCCCCACGCCCGAGTCGGGCGCGGGGACCAGCAGGGCCTCGCTGCGTAGGAGAACGCCAGCATCGGCACGGCCAATGCGGCCCAGGCCGGGCGCCCAGGGCCAGGGAGGCCAGGGGTCGCTCCAGGATAAGCCGGTGCTGCCGGGGACGGTGGATCCGCGCCCAGGGACGGTGGTAGACTCTAAGCCGGAGGAGGCCGATGCCGAAAGAGATTCTCTTCTTAGCCGAGGAGTCGGCCGAGGGCGGCTACGAGGCCTACGCCCCGGGTTATTCCATCTATACCCAGGCCGAAACCCTTGAAGAGCTCAAACAGATGGTTTTAGATGCCGTTCGCTGCCACTTTGACGAGGCGGTGCTGCCCCGGCTTATTCGACTGCACCTGGTCCGAGAGGAGGTCATCGCCGTTTGAGGCTCCCCAGGGACGTGAGCGGGGAGGGTCTGGCCCGGCTTTTGGAGCGATTCGGCTACCGGGTGACTCGCCAGACCGGAAGTCAGCCTCAGCTGACCAGGTATGGGAATGGTGAGCACCACATCACCATCCCCAGACACGGCGCCCTTAAGGTCGGCACCTTAAGCGCAATCCTTTAAAGATATAGCCGACCAGCTCAAGATGACCAAAGAGGAGCTTGTTCGGGCCCTCTGGGGCTAGAGAGATTGTCGGTAGTGACGTTGGAGAGTATTAACACGGGGCTTATATCGGGGTGCGGAGGTGGCGATGGAGCGATCTGCACTGGCTGTGTCCCGTCAAGGGGTGTAAAAACGGCTTCCCTTCGGGTTCTCTGGCTCAGACCGCTGCTGCGGCCAGGACGCGCACGGCGCCGCTCCCTGCCGCATCACGGCCTGTGATTTGCCATCGACGCCTGGCGGATGTGGCGCCATTGCCCCAGCCCCTCGCCCGGCGGTGCCGCCAGCAGGCGCCGCACTGCCGCCACGGTCGGGAAGAGGCCCACCACGGCGCACCGCCGCGCCCGCTCCCGCTTCGGCCGCTCCCGGACGTTCGTCGTGTGGCTCCCGCGCCCGTGCTCCGGCGGGAAGTCTATGGCGGCCAAGACCTCCTCTGTCGCCTCCCGCCGCCGGCGCGCCACCTGGGGGAACCGCCGCCCCCAGGGACCGGGCGCGCGTAGGCACTCGCGCCCGCAGGGTCCGCAGGCCGTGCCCCCGGCAGCGCGGCTCCGTCGCCCCCCAGCCCCTCTGCGATCGCCCACCGCCCGCCGCAGGAATTCCCCCCAGAACGCGGCCGTCTCGGCCGCGCCCCCGTCGAATCCCGGACCGCCCGGTCCCCTGTCCCCCGCGCCCCCCCGGCGAGCACGGCTGCTCTGGTCACCACCCGCCCGTTCTGCCGCCCCGTCACCGCCTGCCCAGCGCGCCCCGCGGAGGGATCCTCCCCGCCCGTGACCGGTTCCGCAAGCGCTCCGTGGGCTCGTCCCGCGCAGCCCAGAGGCGGGAGACCGCGCTCGTGCGCAGGCCCGCGATCCCCGGCGCCTGGACCAGCGCGTCCACCTTTCGAGTGCTCCCCCCGTGCCCGGCGGCCTCCGGCACCACGGCCAGCAAGGCCCGCTCCGCGCGCCGCGGCTCTCGCAGGCGGGGGACGTCGCGGCCCCGGCGCAGCGTGGGGATCGGCTGCGCGCTGGGACACACGTGTGTCCAGCGCCGCGAGCAGTCTCCGGTGCGGTCCGGCCGGCGGGTCGTGAAGCGTTCGGGGCGCTGGGCGCCGATCACCGCGCTGGCCGCCCAAGCGATGCGCGGCGGCGCTGGCTGGCGCCGCCCTTCCCGCAGGGCAGCGAGCCCCGGGTCGTCCGGCCACGTGCGCAGGAGCGCAAGGAGTGCCGGCCTACGATCAGCGGTCAGCGGCCTCCTTTCGTCCGGGAGTCGTCCCCCCCGAAGGGGAGCAGCCGTGGTCAAGGCCTGCCAGCCCTGGCCCCTCGGGGCCAGGGAAGTTTACACCACCATCCGGGACTCTAGTCCGTGTGGAATCCCCGGCGGCGCATCAGGCGGAAACTGACCCAGTCCACCAGGCTGATCCCGCGACGGCCCGCGGCCGGCAGAGCGACCACCCCTTCCGGGTGCGGCGTTGTTTCGACCCCGTCAACCTGCAGGGCCGGCAGGGCGTCGTCGCAGAAAACGGTCACCGCCGCCAGACCGATGCGGCGCTGAAGCAGGGCCACAGAGTTGCTGGTGTGAAGGGGGGTGTTTTTGTCGAGCAACTGGATCCAGGCCTCCCGGGCGGCCGGGTGAAAGCGGTCATCGGCGCTCCGCACCGCCAGGGGTCGACGAAGACGGTCAGCGTGGCCGCTCGCCGGCGGTTTCCGCCAGGCACGCGTCGTGGCGGGCGGCAAGGTCGGTCAGGCCGGTGCGGCATCGTCCGGCGGCCGCTCTGGCCCGCTGGCGGCGCTCCTCCAGAGCGATCGCCGTCTCCAGCAGGGGGGGTGATCGCCCGTCGGATCGGGGCGGCCCGCGAGGGATCATGACTTCTTCGTGAGGACGGTCCCGGCCAGTTCTAGTGTAGGCGGAGCGCCTGGCCGGCACGCGTCTTCGCCGACGAGGAGCCTCTCGTGGGGGTATAATTCGCGTGAGAGGTGCCGGCGGGTCCGCCGGGAAGGGAGGCCGCATGCGCAACGCCGAGGTCGCGCAACTGCTCAACGAGATCGCCGATCTCCTGGAGCTGAAGGGCGACGACCCCTACCGGATCGCCGCCTACCGTGAGGCCGCCCGGCAGATCGAAAACCTGACCGAGGACATCGTCGAGGTCTGGCGGGCCGGTCGCCTGGACGAGATCCCGCGGGTGGGCCCCTCCATCGCCGCCAAGATCGCCGAGTACCTGGAGACCGGCCGGCTGCGCTATCTGGAGGAGCTGCGCCAGCAGGTGGCGCCGGGCCTGGTGGAGCTCATGCAGGTGCCCGGGGTGGGCCCCCGGCGGGCTCGCCTCTTCTACGAGAAACTGGGCATCACCTCGATCCGGCAGCTGGAGGAGGCAGCCCACCAGCACAAACTCTGCCAGCTGCCGGGCGTCCGCGAGAAGACCGAGGAGAACATCCGGCGCGAGCTGGAGCGGCTCCAGGCCCGGACCCGCCGGCTGCCGCTGGGGGTGGCCCTGCCGGTGGCCGAGCGGGTGATTGCCCTCCTCAAGGACCACCCGGCGGTCCGGCGCATCGACGCCGCCGGCAGCCTGCGCCGGATGCGCGAGACCATCGGCGACATCGATATCCTGGTGGCCAGCGACCGGCCGCTGGAGGTCATCGACGCCTTCACCCACCTGCCCATTGTCCGCGAGGTCCTGGCCAAGGGGCCGGCCAAGGCCAGTGTGCTCATCGAGGGCAACTTCCAGGTGGACCTGCGGGTCATCGACCCGGCCAGTTATGGCGCGGCCCTCCAGTACTTCACTGGCTCCAAAGAGCACAACATCGCCCTGCGCGAGCTGGCCATCCGGCGGGGCTGGAAGCTCAACGAGTACGGGCTCTTCGACGAGGCCACTGGCCGGCGGCTGGCCGGCGAGACCGAGGAGGAGATCTACCGGATGCTCGGGCTGGTCTGGATCCCGCCCGAGCTCCGGGAGAACCGGGGCGAGATCGAGGCGGCCATGCGGGGAGAGCTGCCGGTGCTGGTCGAGCTCCGCGATATCCAGGGGGATCTCCATCTCCACACCAACTGGAGCGACGGCACGGCGACGCTCGAGGCGATGGCCGAGGCGGCCCGGGCCCGGGGCTACGCCTACATCGCCGTCACCGACCACTCAGCCACCCTGGGCGTGGCCGGGGGGCTGTCGGTCGAGAGCCTCCGCGAGCAGTGGGCCGAGATCGACCGGCTGAACGAGCGGCTCCGGCCCTTCCGCATTCTCAAAGGCGCCGAGGTCGACATCCTGGCCGATGGCAGCCTGGGCTACCCCGACGAGGTCCTGGCCCAGCTGGAGTACGTGGCCGTCTCGGTCCACAGCGGCTTCCACCAGTCGCGCGAGCGCATGACCCAGCGCATCCTGCGGGCGCTGGAGAACCCCTACGTCCACACCCTGAACCACCCGACCGGGCGGCTGCTGGGCAAGCGCGAGCCCTACGAGGTGGACCTGGAGGCGGTGCTGCAGGCGGCGGCGGCCCGGGGCATCTGTGTCGAGATCGACGGGGCGCCCGACCGGCTGGACCTGGACGACCTCTGGGCCCGACGGGCGAAGGAGATGGGGTGTCTGCTGGTGGTGGACAGCGACGCCCACAGCGTCCCGGCCCTGGAGGGGGTGCGCTACGGGGTGGCGGTGGCCCGGCGGGGCTGGCTGGAGAAGAAGGACATCCTGAACACGCGGCCGCTCGCCGAGCTCCTGGCCTGGCTGCAGCGGCGGCGGGCGCTGGCCCGGCCGGGCGGGCGCTGAGAGGAGGGGGTACCGTGCAGTGGCGCGTCATCGCCGAGACCATGGCCCGGCTGGAGGCGACCACCCGCCGGCTGGAGCAGCAGGCTATCTTAGGGGCGCTCTTCCGGCAGGTGCCGCCCGACCAGATCGACCGGGTGATCTATCTCTGTCAGGGGCAGCTGGCGCCGCCGTGGGTCAATATCGAGTTCGGGCTCAGCGAGCGGCTGCTGCCGCGGGCCATCGCCCAGGCGGCCGGGGTGCCGGAGGCGCAGGTGGTCGCCCTCTACAAGCAGCAGGGCGACCTGGGGCTGGTGGCCGAGGAGGTCCTGCGCGGGCCGGGGGCCGGGCTGACCCTGGCCGAGGTCTACGCCCGGCTGCAGGAGATCGCCGCCGCCCGCGGGGCCGGGGCCATCAGCCGCAAGGTCAGCCTCCTGGCCGATCTGTTGAGCCGGCTGAGCGGGCTGGAGGCCAGGTACGTCGTGCGGATCGTCCAGGGGCGGCTGCGTCTGGGGGTGGGCGACGCCACGATCATGGACGCGCTGGCCGAGGCCTTCGGCGGCAAAGAGGCCCGGCCGGTCATCGAGCGGGCCTACACCCTGCGGGCCGACCTGGGGCTGGTGGGCCGGCTGCTGGCCACCCAGGGGGTGGAGGCGGTGCGCCAGATCGGGCCGGAGCCGGGGACGCCGGTTCTCCCGGCGCTGGCCGAGCGGCTGCCCTCGGCCGAGGAGATCATCCGCAAGGTCGGGACGGTGGCGGCCGAGCCCAAGTACGATGGGCTCCGGCTGCAGGTGCACCGCGACGGCGAGCGCATCTGGCTCTTCAGCCGGCGGCTGGAGGACCTCTCCGAGACCTTCCCCGAGATCGTGCGGGCGGTGCGGCGGCAGGTGCGGGCCCGGCGGGCGATCTTCGACGGCGAGGCCCTGGCCTACAACCCCGAGACCGGCGAGTTCTTCCCCTTCCAGATCACCGTGACCCGGCGGCGGAAGTACCGCATCCAGGAGATGGAGGAGCGCTATCCCCTGCGCCTCTTCGCCTTCGACCTCCTGCTGGCCGACGGCACCGACTACACCCCCCGGCCCTTCCGCGAGCGGCGGGCGGCGCTGGAGGCGCTCATCGCCCGCGACCCCGACGACACCATCCAGGTGACCGAGCAGATTGTCACCGCCGACCCGCGCGCGCTGGAGCGGTTCTTCCTGGCGATGGTCGAGCGGGGGCTGGAGGGGATCGTGGCCAAGCGGCCGGACGCGCCCTATCACGCCGGGGCGCGCAACTTCAACTGGATTAAACTCAAGCGCAGCTACACCGGTCGGTTGAGCGAGACGGTGGACGTGGTGATCGTGGGGTATCTTCTGGGCCGGGGCAAGCGGGCCCAGTTGGGGATCGGTTCGCTCATCGGGGCGGTCTACGACCCCGAGAACAACCGGTTCCGGACGGTGGCCAAGATCGGCTCGGGGTTGAGCGAGGAGGAGTGGCGCGAACTCAGGCGGCTGCTCGACGAGATTCGGGTGCCGGTCAAGCCGCCCTATGTGGACGCCCAGATCGCGGCCGACGTGTGGGTCGAGCCGCGGTACGTGGTCGAGGTGCTGGCCGATGAGATAACCCGGAGCCCGCTGCACACCTGTGGGAAACGGAATGAGGAGCCGGGGTACTCGTTGCGCTTCCCGCGGGTGGTGCGGATCCGGTTCGACCGGCGGCCGGAGGACGCCACCACCGAGGCCGAGATCCTGCGCCTCTACGAACAGCAGCAGACGGTGCCCGAGCGCGCCTGAGGCCCCGTGTCCCACCGTTCTCCCCTCTCGCCTCTTCGCCTGCCCTGGGCGGGCGACCGCGCCGGCATTGGCTGCGCTGGCAGCCCCGGGCGCCCACCGCCGTGTCGCTTCAGCTCACGCCTGCGGGTGGGCCTCCACCGATTTTGTATCCTTCTCGATACGCCACTCGTAATAGATGGCGCTCGCCGATGACTCTTTGAGCGCCGAATTGCCCGCCCGCTTGGGGCAAGACTGCTTCGGGCGAGAGAAGGGTCTCTTCCACTTGTTCTCGGGTAACTTCAAACCCGTGACGCCTTCATAGTTCAAGTTTTTGTTGTGCGCGGTAAGTATAGCGGATTTTCCTTCGAGACCTGCGCGCGCGTCGTCCTGGTCCTCGCGTCCGTTTTCTCCCTTGCCATGCACGTATACATCGTGACGATGGTGCCGGCGGTTCCCGTCCGCGTTGGCAGGGCTTTCCGGTTTTCTGCGCTCAGGGCGTTCGCGGGCTGAAGGTGTTTGCGAAGGTGACACCAGGCGGCAGAGCGTGTTTCCCTGACCGCCCGCCCCTGACCCAGGGGCGGGCACGGCCGCCCCTTCTCCAGAGTCTCCTGGCCGCCCACGTATGGCCGCTCTCAGCGGTCGGGCCTTTCTGCGCGACGCAGGGCCCGGGGCCGCTGTCGACCTTGTCGCCGCCGGAGACCTTTTGGCCGTGGCTCTGGAGGGATCAACCGGGATAAGGGGTCTTTTCGCTTTTTGCCCGGCGTGCCGCCAGCATCTGCTGGCGGGCCCGGGCCAGCCCGTCGGTCAGGGCTTCCTGGAGCCGCGCCCGGGCTTCGGGGTCGTCCGGATGCCGGGCGGCCGCCGCCACTTCTGGGACACGGTCGAGCCACCCTCCCGGTCGGGGCGTCCGTCCCCGGCGGTAGGCGTGCAGCTGCCTCCAGATCGAGGAGACGGGGTAGCCACAGCGTCCTGCCAGGAGATTGGCCAGTGCCCAGAGGGTGAGTCCACTGGCCGCCCGCACCTGATCCAGCCAGGCGGCCATCGGCTCCGGCGCTCTGAGATCATCGGATCTTTCGCGCACCGTGCGCCTCGCCTCGCTGGGCTCCGTCGCCCCAGGGGTGGTTGGATTCGGCAAGCCTGCCGGGGCGAGGTCTCGCGTTGCCGTCGGAACCTGCTGGCTCTCCGCCTGGCGCGCAGGCGGTCTCCGGCGGCGTGCCGCTCGTCGGCCAGGCCGCGTCTGCCCTATGGCCCTCCGCTGGCCCGCAGCACAATGGGTACAAAGACCCGCTGCCGCGCGACGGCCGTCGGCATCGCCGCCAGGGTGAAGGACGACAGGTGCCCGATCTCGGCGCTGGCCTCCCCGGCCTGGACGTCGACCTGGGTCGGCAGCGGCTGCCAGGTCGTCCCATCCGGAGAGAACAGGATCTGCACAAATCGCGGGTCGAGCCCCCGGCTCTGCAGATCGCTGGGCGTGAAGCGGATCCGCAGCCGCAGCGGCTGGCGCGGCTGCACGATAGGCGTGCCATCGGCCCGCAGCAGGCTCACCTCGATGGCCAGGACCGGCCGCAGGTTCGGCACACTGACCGCCGTCGGGGTGGGGGTGGCGGCAAAGCGCACCTGGACGCCCTCCTGGGCCACCGCCGGCGGAACCTCGACCAGGGCCGAGCGGTCGGGGGCGGGCACGGGCACCGGCGTGGGCGTTGCCTGGGGCGCGGGCGTGGGCACCGGCACCTGCATCGTGGCCGCCAGCGGCGGCAGCACCAGATAGACCGGGCTGGGTCCCACCGTGATCTGCGTGGTCGGCCCGGCCACCGGTGTCCCCAGCGCATTCAGCACCTGCTGGGCGGGTTCCGGCAGCGTGTACGAAACCTGGAAATTCGCGGTCGGATCGGTCGGATTGGGCACCGCCAGCGGCCGGGTGGTCCAGACGTTCGGATTGGTCCACAGCACCCACAGCCGCTGGCGCGGGCTGTTGTCGGGCTTGGGGGCCTCGGTGAACTCGTAGCCCTCGACATACCCCTGGATCGGTGGCAGCGTTGCGTCCCCGGGCACCAGGATCGTGGGCGGTGGCAGGCGGTCGTAGGCGTCGAGCGGCCGGATCTGGCGCAGGGTCCGGGTGCGCTGGAGAAAGTGGCGGAGGGCGAAGTAGGCCGGCTTGGGCGTCATGGTGGCGTCCAGCAGCCCGTGTCCCTCGCAGCTGGTCAGGTCCGGCGGATTGGCCTCGGCGCAGGTATGCCCCGCCGGCTGTGGATAGTCGCGCAGCCAGAACCAGATGAGGGCCAGCAGGTTGAAGGCCCGGGCCCGGGCGGCCACCTGGACGGCGTACTCCGCCTGCCAGAGAGGGTCGCCGTTCTGGCCGCGGGGGCCGCTCCAGGCCCCGCACTCGGTGCAGAGGAGCGGTTTTGTCCCCACGCCGTACTGGGCCAGCACCCGCCGCAGGGCCGCCATCTTGGCGGCGATGTCCGGCGGGTCGGTCACATCCCGTGGGTTGTCCCAGACCGGCCGGAAGCTGGGGTAGTAGTGGAAGGCCAGCACGTCGAAATAGGGGCCGCCGCCGTTGGCCAGCACATCGCGCAGGAAGTGGCGGTTGAAGTGGCAGACCGGCGGCGTCCGCACCGGACAGCCCGGGTCCACCCCCACCAGGTCCGAGAACTTCTCGTGGGCCAGTCCCCCGAAGACGATCTGGGCCTGCGGGTCGAGGGCTTTGACCGCGGGCGTGAGCGCTTGGAGCAGGGCGGCGTAGGCCGCCGGGTCCCGGCCCCAGCAGCCGCCCAGAAAAGCGTAATACGTGCCGTCCTCATTGTCCGGCTCGTTGTAGATCTCCCAGTATTTCACGTTGTAGGGGGGGCCGCTGTAGCGCTGGACCAGGACCCGCAGGGTCTCGACCAGGGCCGCCCGTCCCTCGGCCGTCAGCGGCGCGCAGCCCGGCTGGCCCGGGGGCACTGCCCAGGAGGGGGCGTCGCGGATCGTCAGGATCACCCGCAGCCCCAGTTGCCCGGCCAGGGTCAGCCCGGCGTCGAGGGCCGCCAGATTGCGATTGCCTGGCGTGGGCTCGATGCTCGCCCAGTAGACCGGCACCCGCGCCCAGCCCAGACCGATCTCGGTGAAGGCCGCGAGCCCGTGTTCTGGGCTGAGGCCCTGGACGTCGGCCCCGAAGCGGTCGTCGAGTGGTGTCTGCGCCCCGACCCCGCCCGGCCAGAGAAGGAGGCTTGCGCCGAGCGCCAGAAGCAGCCGCACCGACCACCAGCAACGCCTGATCATCTCTCCTCCAGCACCGCGAGCCGTTCGGCCAGGCGGCAGTATACCCGGACCAGCCCTTAGCGTCAATCACCTAGATGGGGGACGTGACATGGGCGGTGAGTCCGGGAAGGCGTTCGGCGGCCTGAGAGTACGCCTCGCGCTTCTTTCCTAGTAGACCTCATTCCGAACCGTCTCGCTCACCAGCAGCCCAACCACATAAGCCAAAAGCATAAAGGCAATAAGCTTTTCAAGATTATCAAACCTTTTGGGCATCGCCTTTGTAATCTCTAGAAGACCCTTAGCGCCCCGAAAGATCTGTTCAATCTTCCTCCGAGCGTAAGAGAGTGCCAGGACCTTTGCAGGCTCAAGGTTGGAAAAGACCCAGACCAACTCCTCACACCCTCGGCCCAGTAGCCTGCAAGATTACCTCGGTCCGTGACGTCGGCTTTTCTACGGACCGCCTTCCAGGCCGGAGCGTTGGACCCGGGCTCAGTGTGATACGGACTCGGGCCCTGACCTTGAGAAGGGCGCTGGGGGAGCGGTTCGGGGTCGACGGGTTGCGAGCCTGAAGCCTCAGCGTCAACTGGGACTCAGGCCGACGCAGCAGCCGGTGGCTCTGAAAAACGGGAAAGCCCTGACAGTCAGGGGCAGTCTCTTGACATCGTATTGTATACTATCCTCCAGGTGGAGAGAGGCGTTCTGCCTATCGCAGGCCAGTTAGCTTATTGATCCGCTTTTATTAGCGTATGTATTAGGTGCTGGGTAGTAATTTTGGAGTATCCAGCACTGTTTGCGGAGAGATTTCACTGGGGGTGATTATGGGAAATTTGTGTTCAGGATTTCCAGCGGTGTCTGTCGTCTTTCCGTGCCTTAACGAAGAAGAGGCTGTAGGTCAATCTGTTAGTAAAGTCTTAGATATATGTAAGAAGGCGAACATTGATGTTGAGGTTATTGTTGTAGACAATGGCTCTATCGATAATTCCGTGAGGGTTGCTATGGACGCTGGCGCCCGAGTTGTCATTGAGCCGCGCAGGGGATACGGGAATGCGCTTATCACTGGTTTCCAGCATGCGCGCGGGAAATATTTGATTATGTGCGATGCTGATCTAACGTACGAGCTTGAGGTAATTCCCCTTTGTGTCGATCTCCTGCACAATCGTGGTTTTGATTTGGTAATTGGTAACAGATTTTCTGGGAAAATGACTGTGGGATCTATGCCATGGCTTCATCGCTATATTGGTAATCCTTTTCTTTCTTGGTTGACGCGCAAACTTTACGGTGTGGATGTCACTGATGTGCATTGTGGCTTAAGAGCGCTAACTAGGAGTAGCTTTCACCGCATGCATCTTAGTAGTCCTGGGATGGAGTTTGCGACTGAAATGGTGATCGCTGCTGGAATTCTCGGTCTTAAAGTTGCTCAAATTCCTGTTGGCTATTACCGTCGCATTGGCAGGTCAAAGTTGAGGACATTTCGTGATGGTATGCGTCATTTATTCTTTTTGTTAAGATATAGGCACAATCGTAGTTGGTTTTTGCAGAAGAGAAAGGAAGTTATTGATCTTTCAGTCGGTGATCTTCTATGAGGATTTTGGTTCTAACAGATTACTTTCATCCTGAGCAAAGTGGTGGTGTGGAGTGGGTGATTTTTGAGACTGGAAGGCGTTTGGTGCAGCGTGGGCACTCTGTACTTGTTCTCACCTTGGGTAAAACCTCTGCGTGCAGGGAGAGTCTTCATGGGATATCTGTTTGGCGTGTTCCTTCCTATGACCTAACACCGTTATTGCGCCTTCAGAGTCGTATATCATTGTTGTTCGTCTCCGAAGTTTTGAAGGCCGTTAGCCTTTTTAAGCCAGATATTATTCACCTGCATAATCCCTTCTTCTTCTCTTGCGCTCTTGGCACACCGCTATTGCATTTTGTGGTCAAAAGGCCGTTGGTCGTCACTTTACATTTGGGCTCGATGGATAATTTTGGCGGTGTAGCCAGGATCTGTATATCGATGTATGAGAGGCTCTGGGCTAGGTTGTGTTTTCCTCTTTGTGCGCGCATTATTTGTGTTAGCCGGTCTGTTGCTGTTCATGCCCTGAGCCTTGGTGCTCGTGAAGAGCGGCTTTCGATTGTTCCGAATGGAGTGGATCTCGAAAGATTTTATCCTGGTAAAGAGTGCGTTGATAATGGTTCGCTTGTGGTAACGTTCATCGGTCGGCTGATCTTTAACAAGGGTCCACATATTTTAGTAAAGGCTATTCCGAAGATTTTGGCATCGTTGCCTAACGTGAAGTTTCTTATTGTTGGTGACGGAATTGAGCGTAAGAATCTAGAGAATGATGTTAGGCGCCTTGGAGTGGACAGTTTCGTTCTTTTCCTTGGAATAGTAAATGATGTCGGTCAGATTTTGCGAGAAAGTCATATTTTTGTGAGGCCGTCGCTGTCTGAAGGCATGCCTCTTACTGTTCTTGAAGCTATGGCGTGCGGCTTAGCCGTTGTTGCTACCTCAGTTGGAGGGACACCAGAGTTAATTCATCATGGTGTGACGGGAATTCTGATCCCTCCTGGGTCTGTTGAGGCTTTGGCGGATGCTGTAGTACAGCTAGGACGCGATAAGCTCTTAAGACAACGTCTTGGTGAGAATGCCCGAAATTATGTATCCAGATTCTATACATGGGAGAGAGTTGCTGATGATATTGAGAGAATTTATTACGAGCTCCTCGATATACGACTCTAGACGGAGGGGATCCATCTATGCGTGAGCATCTGCGAGTTGGCGTCATCGGTGCGGGCTGGGTTGCAGTATCCAGGCATATTCCGGCATTTCGGCGTGATTCTAGAACGCGCGTTGTAGCAGTTATGGACCCGCATCTTGAGCACGCGGAGGCTGTGGCTCGACGTTTTGGGATTCTGGGTTATTATGCAGATATAGAAGAAATGTTGACAAAATGCAGACTTGATATAGTATCCGTCTGTACTCCTCCTTGGGCTCATTGTGCGAACGCGGTAGCGGCAATGATGCGGGACTGCCATGTATTGGTCGAAAAGCCCATGGCGATGTCTCTCCCTGAATGCGATGTGATGATTTCAACAGCTTCTCAAAAGGATCGCCATCTTTGTGTTGCTCACAATTTCCTCTTCTCACATTCTATGCGCCAGGCACGTCTCTTGGCGCAGAGTGGAGCACTCGGACGGATTATACATGTTGTGGCTGTTCAGTTAAGTAGCCCGCAGCGCCGTCTTCCCAGGTGGTACCCCAGGCTTCCTGGAGGCCTTTTCTATGATGAGGTGCCGCATATGCTATATCTTCTGCAAGATTTTATTGGTCCTTTGAATTTAGTCGGCGTAAATGCTGAAAAGGACATTACTCAGCAACATTTGCTCAAACGTCTCGATGTGTATTTTGAAACCGCCATAGCTACGGCCCATCTAAAGATGGTATTTAATTCCCCTGTTTCTGAGTGGCTTTTGACGGTCATTGGTGAGCGGCAAATACTTGTTGTGGATGTTTTTAGGGATATTCTGTTGGTTTTGCCCTCTGATAATGGGCATCGTGCACGCGATATTCTAAAGACGTCTCTACTTGCGGTTAGTCAACATCTCGTTGGTGTTTTGCGATCCGGTGCTAGGTTCTTCTATGGATCATTGCTTTATGGTCACGATATTTTGGTAAATCGCTTCGTTACTAGTGTTATTGAGGGCTCTGAGGTCCCAGTTAATCCTAAAGATGCTCGGGATATCGTTCGACTAATGCATGAGATTCTCGCTCGAGCATATTCTGATGCTCGATCCTGATTTAGGGCGTTCCGTGTTGCATCGTCACTTTGCTTCTCTGGTGAATCCTTCGCGCCGTCCTGTGATGTTGATATTCCTCGTTTTCTTTGCGAGTTTCTGTTCTTCTTTTCCTGTATTGTCGCTACTCATGCGATCTCCAGCTCCATCTGGTGCCGATCCTGGAAACTGGTTGGCTTTTGCCTGGCAACTAACCGGGGAGTACCGGCGTCTTGCTTATGGTGTGTATCCACCGGCCTTCATATCGTTTTTGCGATTTCTCCTCGTCTTCCTCGATCCTATAGTGGCTTTGAAGACCTCGGCGGTTATTAGTCTTGTGTTGTTGAGTGCTTGCTTTTTGTTTTCTGTCATTCTCCTGCGTGTTCCGTTACCTGTATTGCTAGGATCTTGGCTGGTTTACATGTTGAGCGGTTATCACGGTGAAGTTTTGTCTTTTGGAGGCTATCCTCAGTTGGTCGCCGTTGGCTTTTTGATCCTTGCTCTTGTGTCGACAGAAAGGTGGCTGCTGGGAGATGGACGGTATTATTGGATATTCTCTGCTATTTTTAGCGCTACTGTTGTGTACACTCATCATCTAATGGCTTTATCTCTTTTTGCTCTGATGTTGATATTGGTTGTGTGGATAATTGCGGGACGATGGCGGCACCGGTGGTTAATTATCCGGCGTTTCTCTTTCGTTACTGTGGCTGTTATCGTACTGGTTCTTCCTGTTATCCCCATCTATTTCTTCTTAGTAACCTCTATCATAGGGAATCCGCTTAACCCTCATTCTGTTGCTATTTCTGAGTTTCCTCGTGTATTTCGTTATATTTTCCTTGAAGCGCCTGTTTTGTGGCTCGGTCTCTTTGGGTTAGCCTTAATGCTTCCTATCTTTTGGCATCGACGTCTCGGGAGTGGGACAGTTTTTGTGCTTGGATGGGGGACTGTCACACTGTTTCTATTGCTACGTGAGTTACGAATTCTTCATCTCTTGGTCTCTGGAGCTGCCATCGCTCTAGCGTTATCTGGTCGCGAGATTTTCAGGGATGTCGCCGAGAAGAAAGGTGGTCTCTTGCTCCCCGCGATCTTCTGTGCGAATATCGCTGTTATCGCTATATTGCTTGGTATGTCAACTTTTGAAAGGACGCGGGTCGCTATTGATTGGTATCGAGTGGTCGATGATAATGTTATGAGTGCTCTCTATTGGCTTCGCGCTGAAACACCTGCCGATAGCTTGGTTTTGGCATCATTAAATCCGAGGAATTATATATACGGCTGGTGGATTGAGGGTCTTTCTCGTCGACACACTATTTATCAGTCCGATCCGAGATGGTTGATTTTTCGTGACGAACGCTACTGGTCTAACATCGCCAATAAGATACTTGACCCTGAGACGCCATTGGACGAAGCCGTTGTGCTTTTAAGAGAGAAATCCGTTGACTACATTTTTGTGGATAAATTCTCCGACGTGGTGCCCTCCGTGGAGCGTTTTCGGGCTATTGGTCTTATTTCCCTTGTTTATGAGAACTGGAGGATCTCTATCTATGCCGTTTCTGGCTGATCAGTGGACGGCGTTACTAAAAAATCCGCTGTCTGGTCTTATACTTCGTTTGTTTTTTAGTCTTCTCCTGCTCTTCTCTGTCTTGCGATCTATCGACTTTGTCGTCTTGAACGGGATTATTGCTGCCGTTCACCCATTATGGTTCGTTTTGAGCGTATTGTGTCTTCTTCTCTATGACATCTTTGCCTCTTTCCGTTGGAAACTTATCCTAAACGCTTTTGCTTGTGATGCCTCTTTTCTCGTTCTTTTGCGCTACCACATGTTGTCTGTGTCTGTTGGAGCGTTACTCCCTACGACTGTCGGTGGTGATTTTGCTCGTGCCTATCTCGCTGCTTCTAAAGGGCGTGGGGGGCTGCGTGCTGCTTTGACTGTTGTGCTTGATAGGCTTACTGGTTTATTTTCCTTGCTTTTTCTTGCCGCTCTCGGTCTTATTTTGGAGGGGTACAAACTTTTTGGTCATCTTTTCGCTTATTCTTTCGCCTTTTTGATGTTTTCGCTTGTTATCATCTCTTTTGTTTGCCTATCTTCTGCAGTGTTGCGCAGGCTTTTCCCTCTTATTTGGCATTTCTTTGTAATTTTTCGCTTAGTTTCTTCTTCAAGTCCTTCCCAGAAGGTTCCTCCAATCTCGTATTCGTTTGCTTTCTGGCCCTTCGCTTTTGCTCAGCTCGTTGGGGTGCTTGCTCACTTTTTGGTGGTCCTGGAACACTGGTTTTTAGTTATTAGTTTGTCTTCATCCGTAGATCTTGGTCATCTATTCTGGATTGTTCCGGCAGTTTGGTTATTTACCTTAGTTCCTGTGGGTGTTAATGGTATTGGTACAAGAGAGTTGGGAATGGCGTTTTTTCTTGGGGCTATTGGAGAAACCAGAGAGATTGCCGTAGCTTTAGGCTTCTTAGTGACGATCTCGAATTTTCTGACGGCTATTATTGGGGGGGTCTTTTATGTTATACCACTCGATGGTGAGATTCGTCCTCTTTCTTCGAAGAGTTAGCCATAATTTGCGCGACTCCGGGAGTTCTTTGGGATTATTGTTCGTCACTACGTGTGTTGCTCTTGGTGAGATTTTTTCCAGGATATTCCTTCCTGGGTTGGGGTTCAGCTCCGCATCTATAGGTCCTGTTAGGATCTGGACTCTGAGAGTGGAGCAGCCTAGGATCTTGGAGGGTCGTCTTCTCGTGACCGTCGACCTTGTCAACACTGCTTTCGAGCGGTCTGATGTATGTCTCTGGTGGTTTTTATCTCCTTCGCCTTCGGCTCGTCCTTGGGAGAACTATTCTTATAAGTCGTCCCTACGCTGTGTCTTGATTCCCCCCCATTCTGGTGCTACTGTTAAATGGGATGAGGTTGCCGATCCTCCTCCTGGTCGGTATTATCTGAGTGTTTGGGTTCATGTATATCGCTTTGGGGAAGATCTACATTCGGATGGAAGGATCTGGCCTGGACAGATACTAGTTGGCTGTGGAGACCGGCGTGCGGCTTGTGTTTGCTGCCCTTGAGAGTGGACTTTGCGACCATCGGAAGGTTCGTCTTCTTTTCTTCTTGCTCTCTCTTTTGGGTCTCCTTGCCTTATTTCTTCCTTCTTTTGCTATCGCTTTTGTGGTGATTGTCTCTGTTTTTATCGTTTCCTCTGCCTTTTTGCGTCGTCTTATATCCTTTGAGCTTAGCGATCTGTGTATTATTCTGCTGCTTATTGCTGGAACTCTTACTTCTGTTTTTGCTCCAGTGCAGCATTCTGCTCTAAATAGACTGGCTGGTCTTTTCGTTTCCGTGCTTGTGTATTACAATACTCTTCTTCTTTGTAGATATCCTAGGAATATGAGGATGCTGCTGATGGCTATTGCTTTGATTGGTGTCTCTGTGTCGTTATCTGCGCCTTTTTCTGTCGATTGGGATATTGCACAAGTCTTCGAGCTTCCCTTTTATAGGCTCTTCCCACCAATTGTGCAGAATATTCCGGGCAGTGGCATACCGAGACACTCAAATCTCTTAAGTCCGCGTGAGGTTGGTGGTTTTTTGTCGGTTATTCTTTCTGTATTGGTGGTTGTTTCCCTTTGTAGTTACAGGATGAGACTCTTCTATTTGGTATCTGTATCTATTATGGTGGCTGCTTTGTTATTGACGCAGACAATACTCGCTATCTTTGCCCTTTTAGCCGCAACTCTCACCTTGGCCATTATTTCTGTGCCGCAGAAAAGAAGGCATATTGTTATTCTTTTTGCTTTGTTTTTGCTAATTTTCGGATCTCTGTCGACTTTTATGGCCGAAATTTTTGAGACGATGCGTTTTTCCTGGCGTGCTTCTGTCCATTTATCCATTATTTCCTTGGGTCTGCGTGCTTTTTTTGACTCTCCCTGGTTGGGTGTCGGTTTGAACAATTTCCCTTTTGTTGCCAGCTGTGTCTATATGAGTGACTATCCTCCGCATTGGTTGGCACACGCGCACAATCTTTTTGTTCAAACCGCTTTAGATTTTGGCGTTATTGGTCTTATCGCCTTTCTTCTGCTCACTTTTCAGACATCTAAATATATTCTATCGATATTATCTAGACCTTCCGCGCCGTATCTCTGCAAGGCTTTCTCCTGTGGTATTATCGCCTACTATTTATTCGGGCTTGCAGATGCAATAGTGCTTGGCTCAAAGGCTGGGCTCATTTTCTGGCTTCTTTTGGCCGCTGTCCGCAGTTATGCTGATGCTCGTCGCGTGGCCGGTGTATCACGGCGCTTTATTCTATCTCTCGCCTTTTTCTTTGTTGCTTGCCTTCCTGTTCTTTATGTATCATATCCTCCGACGGAAACTTTAAATGTTTGGTACTATCGACAACATAATCCTTGTTTTTTGGAGATGATCGCATCTCATGCGGATGTCTCTCGGTGTTGTAGG
>Ga0101941_1001204_pt1 | contig 21220 bp, 19 predicted proteins | sample DewCreD2012metaG_3_FD_75242 | JGI IMG/M metagenome (GOLD analysis project Ga0101941, IMG submission 75242) | Hot spring sediment bacterial and archeal communities from British Columbia, Canada, to study Microbial Dark Matter (Phase II) - Dewar... ...
GGGCGGAGCGCTCTTCCCCCTCTGGGGGAAGACGATCGCGAAGCGATCCGTAGGGGGCAAGCGTTCGCCGCCTAAGCCCCCAGCGGTGATCCCCCCTCCACCGCCTCCGAAAGCGTCGCCCGCATCGTGCAGACCAGCCCCTCGGGCCGCCAGTCCATGGTCGCCGCGCCCTTCAGCTCGCCCCGCAGGCTCCGCTCGATCAGCCTTGAGCCGAAGCCCCGGCGGGACGGCGCGGCCACCGGGGGGCCGCCGGTTTCGGTCCAGGTCAGGGCCAGGTCGCGGGTCGCCGCGTCATAGGTCCAGGCCAGCACCACCCTGCCCTCGGTGTTGGACAGGGCGCCGTACTTCAGGGCGTTGGTGGCCAGCTCGTGGAAGATCAGGGCCATGGTCAGGGCCCCGCCCGGCGCCAGCCAGACCGGCGGACCGTCGATCGTCAGCCGCCCCTCGGCGTCGGAGGGGGTGAACGGCGCCAGGGCCCGCTCGGCCACGTCGCACAGTCCCGCCCCGTGCCAGCTCTCGCGGGTCAGCACGTCGTGCACCTGCGACAGGCCCATCAGCCGGGATTCGAACTTCTCGAAGGCCACGACCGGGTCGGGCTCGGTCTTCAGGGTCTGGCTGGCCATCGACTGCACCGTGGCCAGGGTGTTCTTCACCCGGTGGTTCAGCTCGTTGATCAGCAGCCGCAGCTGGTCCTGATAGTGCTGCTGCTCGGCCTCGACCTGCTTGCGGGCGGTGATGTCGGAGATGATCACCACCAGATAGGGCCGCCCGTCGCCGCCGGGATCGACCCGCGAGGCGGTGACATGCACCCAGACCGGCCCGTCGCGGCCGTCGACCCGGCGCTCGATCGCATAGGTGTCGATCTCGCCGGCCAGCAGGGCCAGGCCCTGGGTGATCACCGTGGCCACGTTGTCCTCGCCCGGCGCGATGTCCATGAAGGTCGAGGCCAGCAGGGTCTCGCGGTCGCGGCGGGTGATGGCGCAGAACTTGTCGTTGACCTCCAGGAACCGCCCCACGCCGTCGACCCGGGCCACGCCCATGGCCGCCTGGTCGAACACCGCGCGGTAGCGGGCCTCGGCCGCCTGCAGCCGGTGCCGGGCCTCGACCGCCGCGGTGACCATCTCGGTGTACAGCACCAGCCCGCCGATCCGGCCGTCGTCGGTGCGCCAGGGGGCCATCGACCAGCGCACCCAGTGCACGGCGCCGTCGTGGTCGACATAGCGCTGGCCCTCGTCGTCGCGCAGCTCGATCCCCTCGGCCAGCACCTGGGCGTGCTTGTCGCGCCAGACCTGCGGGATCTCGGGAAAGACGTCGTAGTGGCGTCGGCCCAGCAGGGGCGTGTCGGCCGGCATGTTCTGGTCGGTCAGGTACTGGCGTGAGGCGGCCAGGTAGCGCATCTGGTCGTCGAAGATGGCGATCCCCATCGGCGCGTGCTTCAGCGCGGTGGTGACGCTGGGCGAGGCCGCCACGGGCGGTGGCGCGTCTTCGGTCTCCATCGGCGATCGCGCGGTCATCGCGCTCCTTTGCTCGGACTCTTCGGCGGTCGTCTTCCATCATGCGCAGGTTGGGCCGGCTGTCGATGGGGCAAGTGTTCGTGGACACGATCTCTCAGGCTCACGCGGCAAGCCGCTGAGGGAATGGAAAGGGTCGCGGAGCGCCGGACGACGTCCGGAAGAAGTAGAGAATAACCGTTTCGACGAAGCCTTGCGCTCCGCGCCATCGTTATCCGGAAGCCCGCGACGCTGAGCTTTGTTAAAGCCTCGCCGCCTTGAAGCCTCCGACAGGCGGGCCAGGGCAACGCCCCCGGTCCCGGACCGCGAGCGCGTCACCGCCCGCCTGTCGCCAAGTCAGCCCTCACGCCACGCCGTTTTAGTGTTCCATGCCCGACCGGCCCTGGAGACGTGAGGTTTGATGCCGCCCCTACTCACGCGAACGACACAGCCGACAGAGCTTCCCGCTCGATCGCCCCCCGCCGCCGCATCGGTCGCTGGCCATGCGCCCTTTCCCTGCGACGAGGTGAGACCAGGATACGGCCGGTTTTGAGAGTGGGGATAAGTTTGGTCGAGAAAGTTCAGGGCGTTGAAATCGCCGGGGTTTGTTGGCTGAGCGCGGAGGATAAGCGCGTCCCGACCCTCTCCCAGAGGGAGAGGGAGGGGCCCAAGCGAAGCTTGGGAGGGTGAGGGGTTAAACCGCCAACCGGCGTGCCGGCAGGGCGCCAAAGAGAAGCGGATGTGTGAAATCGGACAGGGTGAAACCTCTCACCCTCCCACCGCTTCGCGGCGGGCCCCTCCCTCTCTCTCAGAGAGAGGGTGCGCCAACCGTCCAGCCCCCTCACCCAGCCGGACCGCCCCCGGCGGCCAGGCCGCGCCCTGAAATCCATGGTGGCGAGCCTGCTCTGGGGTCTGACCGTGTCAAGGATCGCCTCCGGCGACCGCCCCGCGGCGGCGCGGCGCGCCGTCCTTGACACGGTCAGACCCCAGAGCTCCAATTCCACCAAGGGTTTCAGGACGTGGCGTCATCCGCCCCCACAAGCGGATGAAGCTCTGCGTTAGAAAAGGGGGAAGACTTGGGATTACCAGCGACGTTCGATTTGAAAGATGCCGGTAGCATCCATCTGCGCACGGCGGATGAACTCCGAGCATTCCTTCAAGGGGAGTTGGATGGTTGGCAATGGCTTTCCAATGTTAGAAACTTCAATAACCCCAACGACGTTTTGTCTGGAGTAAGGTCTTTGTGGGATTTACATTGGAATAATGTAAATAATGCTCTTAATGAATTAAATAACGGGAATTTGGACCAGGCCGAGAATTGGACCAGAAGCTACTTCCAGGAAGGTGTACCGTTGCCAGTCCTCGGCTCTCCAAGGCGAGCCCTTTTAGACGATGTGCGCACTAATATTAGCGATCGCGCTGCAGTTGGAACACTGGCAGCTCTGACCGATCGGAGATTTGATGGGCAAGACCCAGAACAAGTGAGAGGCTTGTTTGCTGCCCACGAGTTTCTATCGGGCACAGGAAAGTCTGCCCGACAAAGCGTACAAAGTGGCCTTTCGGATTTACTTAATCGGCTCCGTAGGCAGCAACAACGCGCTGAAGAAAAAGCAGATGATCTAGATCGGCGCATTGAGTTGACAGAGCGTCGCCGTAAACGACAATTTCAAAAATTGCTCGATGCAGGAAGGCACAGTAGACGCGAGTTTAGCCAGCGCAACATTGAGGAAGTTGCCCAATTTACGGCTCAAATAAATGAGCAGGTTGCTAGCATTATTCGAGAGAAGGATGATTCCATCTCGAGCATTCGGCAAACGGAAAAAACATACTCAGAGCATATGGGTTTAAAGGCACCTGTAACATACTGGCGAAAAAAGGCCGCAGGGCATCGGGTAAAGAGCTGGGTTTCTGGTATAATTGGATTGGCATTTGCAATATCATTAGTATACTTTGGAGTTACAGACGGCGTCTCGTGGGTTTTGGACTTAATTGCAAAAGTATTCAAAGAAACGAGACAGTGGCAAGCAACTTATTCGGTGCTTGGGATCGCGGCGTTCGTTCTCACTATCATCTTCTGGATTGGCCGTCTAATTAGCCGAACTTATGTGAGTGAAAGCCACCTGGCGATCGACGCGGAGGAACGCGCGGTGATGGTCGAAACCTATCTAGCGCTGACGCAAGAGAATAAAATTGACACCTCTGAACGTATACTCGTTCTCGGCTCGTTGTTCCGCGCGTCGTCAGACGGACTGGTAAAGGACGACGGCGCGCCAGAAATCGGCGGGCTGACGACCTGGCTATCTAAGGCGGGCATTGGCGGTCCCGTCCCTGGAAAGTCATAGTCTGCCGTCCCCCTACTCCCCCGCCCCCTCATACGCCGCCATCATCGCCATATTCAAAATCTTCGACACCGACGCGCTCAACGGCGCGATCTGCACCGGCTTGCTCAGCCCCAGCAGCACCGGCCCAATCACCGTCGCGCCCCCTAGCGACTGCACCAGCTTGGTCGCGATCGAGGCCGAGTGGATGGCCGGCATGACCAGGATGTTGGCGCTGTCGGTCAGGCGCATGAACGGGTAGTTGGCGCGCTTTTCCGGGTCCAGGGCCAGTTCGGGCGGCATTTCGCCCTCATATTCGAACTCGACGTTCATCTCGTCGAGCATGGCCACGGCCTCGCGCACCTTTTCGGAGCGCTCGCCCATCGGGTTGCCGAAGGTGGAGTAGCTCATGAAGGCCACGCGCGGCTTGAAGCCCAGGCGCTTGACGGCGCGCGCCGCCTCGCAGGCGATCTCGACCAGCTCGTCGGCCTCGGGCAGTTCGGTGACGTTGGTGTCGGCCACGAAGACCGTGCGGCCCTTGGCCAGCACCACCGACATGCCCATGATCCGGCCGCCGGGGGCCGGGTCGATGACGCGCAGCACCTCTTCCAGCGCCTGGTCGAAGGCGCGGGTGACGCCGGTGACCATGCCGTCGGCCTCGCCCAGGGTGACCATCGAGGCGGCGAAGCTGTTGCGGTCCTGGTTGATCAGCCGCTGGACGTCGCGCTTCAGATAGCCCTGGCGCTGCAGGCGCATGTAGAGGGCGTCGACATAGTCGGGGTTGCGGTCGCTGAGCCGGGCGTTGACGATCTCCAGCCCCGCGGTCTCGGGGTCCAGCCCCACGACCTTCATGTTCTCGTGCACCAGGTTCTCGCGGCCGCACAGGATGGCCTGGCCGAAGCCGCCGGTCTGGTAGGCGTAGGCGGCGCGGATCACCGACGGCTCCTCGCCCTCGGCGAACACGATCCGCTTGGGGTTGGCCAGCACGGCGCCGCTGATCTTCTGCAGGAAGCCGGCGGTGGGATCCAGGCGCTGGGCCAGGCTGGCGCGGTAGGCGTCCATGTCGGCGATCGGCCGGCGGGCCACGCCGGTGTCCATGGCGGCCTGGGCCACGAACGGCGGCACGTACCAGATCAGGCGCGGGTCGAAGGCCGAGGGGATGATGTATTGCGGGCCGAACTTCAGCTGGCGGCCGTGATAGGCGGCGGCGACCTCGTCGGGCACGTCCTCGCGGGCCAGCATGGCCAGGGCGTTGGCGCAGGCGATCTTCATCTCATGGTTCACGCGGCGGGCCCGCACGTCCAGGGCGCCGCGGAAGATGTAGGGGAAGCCCAGGACGTTGTTGACCTGGTTGGGATAGTCGCTGCGGCCGGTGCCCATGATGGCGTCCTTGCGGATCGCGTGGACCTCTTCCGGGGTGATCTCGGGATCGGGATTGGCCATGGCGAAGATGACCGGATTGGGGGCCATGGTGGCGATCATCTCAGGCGTGAAGGCGCCCTTGGCCGAGAGGCCCAGCAGGACGTCCGCGCCCTTGACCGCCTCGGCCAGGGTGCGCAGCGGGGTGTCGACCGCGTGGGCGCTCTTCCACTGGTTCATGCCCTCGGTGCGGCCCTGGTACAGCACGCCCTTGCTGTCGACGGCGATGCAGTTCTCGGGCCGCACGCCCATGGCCTTGATCAGCTCCAGCGAGGCGATGCCGGCCGCGCCGGGGCCGTTCAGCACCACCTTGATGTCGGCCAGGTTCTTGCCGGTGATGTGGCAGGCGTTGATCAGGCCGGCGGCGCAGATGATCGCCGTGCCGTGCTGGTCGTCGTGGAACACCGGGATGTCGAGCAGCTCCTGCAGCTCGGTCTCGATGCGGAAGCATTCGGGGCTCTTGATGTCTTCCAGATTGATGCCGCCGAAGGTGATGCCGATATTCTTGACCACCGTGATGATCTCGTCGGCGTCCTTGGAGCTGATCTCGATGTCGATGCTGTCGACGTCGCCGAAGCGCTTGAACAGGACGGACTTGCCCTCCATCACCGGCTTCGAAGCGAGCGCGCCCAGGTCGCCCAGGCCCAGGATCGCGGTGCCGTTGCTGATCACCGCCACCAGGTTGCCCTTGGAGGTGTACTCGTAGGCCAGGTCGGGATCCTTGGCGATCGCCAGGACCGGCACGGCCACGCCGGGGGAATAGGCCAGGGACAGGTCGCGCTGGGTGGCCATCGGCTTGGTGGCGACGACGCCGATCTTGCCGGGGGTCGGATAGCGATGGAAGTTCAGCGCTTCCTCGTCGGTGAAGGTCTTCTTTTCCGCGTCGCTCATGGCGCGTTCCCCCTGTCTAATGTCCTGCAAGTCACACGGCATGGAGGCGTCGAACGATGCGACGCGCCCTTATGTGCGGTCACCGTAGCGACCGGGCGGGGCGGTCACAACCTTACTCGGCGTAAGTTTTCGCCCGCAAACGCTTGTTCTGCTTAGGGTTAGGCCTGTCCAGCGTTGTCATCGCGCCCGACTTTGGCTTGACCTGAGGGGGCGGGTCGGGAGACTACCGCGCGCGTCATCGCCGGGAGATCGCCTTGAGCCAGAACGACTTAGCCGCGCCGAAAGGTACCGTTACCATTGCTCTGGCGGGCGCTCTTGGCCGCATGGGTCAGGCCCTGGCCAAGACGCTGGACGGGCGCGCGGACGCGAAGGTCGTCGGCCGATTTGATCGCCCTGGCGCGAGCGGTGACGGTCTGGTCGAGCGCGACGAGGCCCTGAAGGCGGCCGACGTGGCCATCGACTTCACGATCCCCGAGGCTTCGGTGGCGCTCGCCGAGGCTTCCGCCCTGCTTTCAGAAAGAGAGGGTGGCGGCCCGGCCCTGGTCATCGGCTCGACCGGCTTTTCCGACGACCAGAACGCCCGCATCGCGGCGGCGGCGACCAAGGTCGCCATCGTCAAGTCGGGCAACTATTCGCTGGGCGTCAACATGCTGATGGGCCTGGTCCGCCAGACCGCCGCCGCCCTGCCCGCCGCCGACTGGGACGTCGAGGTGTACGAAGCTCACCACAGGCGCAAGATCGACGCCCCGTCGGGCACGGCCCTGATGCTGGGCCAGGCGGCGGCCGACGGGCGCGGCGTGGATCTGGGCGAGGTCTCGGACCGGGGTCGCGACGGCGTGACCGGTCCGCGCACGGAGGGGGCCATCGGCTTCTCGGTGGTGCGCGGCGGCGGGATCATCGGCGAGCACAGCGTGATCTTCGCCGGCGAGGAGGAGGTGCTGACCCTGTCGCACTCGGCCACCGACCGGGGGTTGTTCGCCCGGGGCGCGGTCGCCGCCGCCTTGTGGGTCAAGGGAAAGCCGCCCGGCCTCTACGACATGCAGGATGTTCTGGGCTTTAAGAAGTAAGGCCTAACAATCGCCGCAGCTTGCGGCATTGTGCCCCCTGATGGCCGAGCCCTCCACGCCAGACGTTCAAAACGACGCCAAGCCGTCCCTCCCCGCCCGCTGGCGCCGCGCGGCGCTGGTCGACGCCGGTCTGGAGGCGATGAGCCTGGTCGCCCTGGCCTTCATCGCCGTGGGCTTCTCCGCCTATGCCGGTCGCCGCGAGATCAGCCGCGAGCTGGCCCTGGCCTGGCTGAACGCCAAGGGCATCGAGGCGACGCTCGACCTGGAGGACCTGGACGCCACCGGCTTCGCCGGCGCGATCCGCCTGGGCCCCAAGAACGCCCCGGTGTTCTCGGCCGAGCGGATCGAGGTGGCCTACGATCTGGCCTCGCCGTGGACGGGAGGCGAGTTCGCGCTGAACACCCGGGCCGTGCGGCTGGTGCGGCCGCGCGTCAACGCCCGGCTCGACGCCAACGGCCTGAACTTCGGGATCCTGCAGCCGCTGATCGACGACGCGCTGAAGTCGCCGGGCGATCCGACGGCGCCGGGTCCGGCGATCCTGATCGAGGACGCCCGGGTGCTGCTGCGCACCCCCGGCGGGCCGGCCCGCCTGACCGGCGACGCCAGCCTGGACGACGGCAAGCTGCTGCGCTTCGACGGCCGGCTGGGTCCGATGCGCTACGCGACCCAGGATCTGTCGTTCGACACCGACGGCGCCCTGGTCACGGCCCGCAAGCGCGGCGAGCGGCTGACGCTGGACGTCCATCTGGGCCTGAAGACCTTCAGCGCCGGCCAGCTGGACCTGACCGAGGCGCAAGGGACCCTGCAGGCCGACCTGACCTATCCGGACCTGAAAAAGCTGTCGATGGTCGGTCCGGCCGAGGCGCGGCTGGCCTTGAGGGCGCGGGGCGCCGAGGTCGAGGCCGCCAGCCTGGGCGGGCTTGAGGCCAACCTCGTGGTGTCCGGCCTGCTGAGCGGCGACTTCAAGCGCGGCGGCCTGACCGGCAAGACCACCTTCCACGCCCGGGGCGAGCGCCTGACCGCTCAGGGCCTGGACAGCCGCGACGTGGTCGCCGACCTGGACCTGTCGAACCTGGCCCTGACCTATGACCCCGGCGGGATGCGCGGCTCGGCCCGCACCCGCCTGGCGGCCACCGCCGATCGCGCCGTGGCCGGCGGCGCGGCCCTGTCGCGCACGGCGCTGGAGGTCCAGTCCTCCAGCCTGACCCTGGTCTCGGACAAAAGCCGCGGCTCGATCGGCGGTCCGCTGACCGTGGCCCTGGGCGCGGGCCGGGCGGCGGCGGGCGGGGTCGTGCTGTCCAGCCTGGCCGCCGACGGCAAGGGCCGGTTCTCGGTCGGAACCGACGGCGTCGCTCTCGGCCTGGACGCCCATGCCGACGCCGACGGCGCCATGAGCGGGCCGGACGCCGCGCGGGTCAGCGCCGCCCTGCCCAATCCCGACTACGCCCAGGCCGCGGCCAAGGCCCTGTCCGGCTTCGAGCTCAGCGCCCCGGCCCTGAAGCTGGGGATCACCGGCGGCCAGACGACGCTGTCCTTGCCCCGTCCCGTGACCCTGACCGCCGCGGGCGGCGCCAAGGCCGTGCTGAGCGCGCCCGGCGGTCCCCTGCTGGCGATGCGGGACGGCGCGGGCGCCGGCCGGGCGGTGGTGGCCCTGGGCGGCGGGGGCCTGCCGGAGATCACCTTACAGGCAAAGAGCTGGCGGTCGGACGCCTCGGGCCTGACTAGCGACGTCGTCGCGACGGGCAGCCTGGACGTGCCGCCGTTCATCGGCCTTGCCGGAACCCTGGCCGGCCGCGCCCAACTGGCCGGCGGCGGCCTGACGATCCGGCTGAATGGCTGCACCCCGATGACCGCCCGGTCGATCGCCATGGGCGAGCCGCCGATCAGCGACGTGACGTTCAAGCTCTGCCCCACCGCCCAGCCGCTGGTCGTGGCCGCCGGCGGGGTCTGGCGGGCCTCGGCCCTGATCCGTGACGGGGCGGCCCTGGTCAATGTCGCCCAGGCGCGGCTCGAGGGCGTCGAGGCCAGCTTCGTCGGCGGCGGCAAGGGCTTCGACGTCGCCCAGGTCAAGGTCACTGGCGGCCGGTTGGTCGAGGCTTCGACCGAGGGCAAGCGCTTCGAGACCCTCGCCGCGACCGGCCAGGTCGACCTGGCGCGCGGCCAGTGGACCGGCGGCCTGGACGGCAAGACCCTGGACGGCCGCCCGCTGGGCCGGGTCACGATCCGCCACGACGTGGCTAGCGGCCGGGGCCAGGCCGATATCGACGCCTCCAGGCTGGTCTTCGCCAAGGGCGGGCTGCAGCCGCTGGGCCTGACGCCCCTGGCCGCGATCGCCCGCGACGCCGAGGGGACCGCCGCCTTTACCGGCCGCTTCGCCTGGCAGGACGAGGTCATGACCAGCGAGGGACGGATCACCACCCCGGGCCTGGATTTCAAGAGCCCGCTGGGCCAGGTCCACCAGTTGAAGGGCCAGATCGTCTTCGACAGCCTGGCCCCGCTGACCAGCCCGCCGGGCCAGGTCCTGACCATCGACAGCGTCGACGCCATCGTCCCGATCCAGTCGGTGCGGGCCAGCTTGAGCCTGGGCGCCGAGGCCATGCGCCTGGAGGCCGCGACGTTCGAGGCCTCGAAGGGCAAGATCACCGTCGAGCCGCTGGACGTGCCGCTGGACGGCAAGGGCGTGATCACGGGCGTGGTCAATATCGCCGGCATGGACCTGGGCGAGCTGGTCTCTGGTTCGACCCTGGCCGACAAGGTCAAGGTCGAGGCCGTGATCGACGGCCGCTTGCCGTTCGAGGCGGGCCCCGCCGGCTTCCGCTTCGTCGACGGCAAGGTCTATGCGGTCGGTCCCGGCCGCCTTTCGATCGCCCGCGAGGCGCTGGGCGAGGTCGATGCCGGTCAGGGCCAGAGCACGGTGGCGGGCGAGACGACGGTCAACGCCATTCAGGACTTCGCCTACCAGGCCATGGAGAACCTCAGCTTCAGCACCCTGGAAGCGGGGGTCAACAGCACCGACAAGGGCCGGCTGGGCGTGCTGTTCCACATCAAGGGCGAGCACGACCCCAAGATCGTCGAAAAGGCCCGGATCGGCCTGATGGAGCTGTTGAACGGCAGCGCCTTCCAGCGCCGCATCCCCCTGCCCGCCAAGACGCCGGTTGACCTGACGCTGGATACGTCGCTGAACTTCGACGAGCTCATCGCGGCGTGGAAACGCGGATGGCAGGAGGCCGAACCCGAAATCCCCGTCGTCCCCGCCCCGGTTTCGACGCCGGCCACGTCCCCCGCGCCGCCCGTGGCCCAAGCGCCACGTTCAGACGCGGTTCAGCCTTGAACCCGCAGATTTCCCAAGAACTGGAGACACCCGCATGAAGCGCGCTCTGATCCTTCCCCTCCTCGCGGTGGGCGCCCTGGCGGCGTGCACCCCGACGGTGCGGGTCAAGGTCGACCCGATCAACATCTACGCCAAGCTGGACGCCGACGTGCGCGTGCGACTGGACAAGGAAGTCCAGACGCTGATCCAGCAAAACCCCAACCTGTTCTAGAGCATCGCTCTAGGTCTTTGTTTTTGACGCATTTTCTTCACGCGAACCGCAATCCACTTCGCTTGAAAATGCTTTAGGAGAGCAACCGACATGATCCGCAAGACCATGACGATCCTGGCGGTGGCCGCCTCGCTAGGCGCTGTCGCCCTCGCCGTCCCCGCCTTCGCCCAATCGGCCGCCGCCAAGGCCGCCGTCGACGCAGGCAAGGCCTCCGGAACCGTGGGCGAGCAGGCCGACGGCTTCCTGGGCGTCGTCTCGGGCGGCGACGCGGCCCTTCGCGCCGCCGTGGCCGAGATCAACGCCGGCCGCGCGGCCGTCTACAAGGACACCGCCGCCAAGACCGGCGTCACCGCCGAGGCCGCCGGCCAGGCCACCGCCAAGCAGCTGTACGCCCGCCTGGCGCCCGGCCAGTACTGGAAGCCGCTGGATGGCGGCTGGACGAAGAAGTAGGGGGGCGGTCTGGCCGGGAGAAATCTCGGCCCACCAACCTGAACACCGTCATCCCGGGCCTCGTGCCCGGGACCCCTGGTTCAGCCGACGGTGAAGTGAAATGGCGCGCTGGCGCGCCGCCCTCCGGCCCTTGCGGCGGATGGAGGGGTCCCGGGCACAAGGCCCGGGATGACGACTGAAAGGTGAGGGGGCGGATCCCCGCATCTTGAACCCACCCCCGCGCATCGCCACCTAATTGTCACGTCGTCAGGCGCGATGCCGATCCCGGGTCGTGTCCGACGAACGAAGTCGCTTGAGCGAGGACTTCGCGATGACCCGGACGATCCTGTTCGACAGCCCCTTTCTGCTGGGCTTCGAACACACCCGAGACCTGATCGAGCGCGCGGCCAAGGCCGCCGCCGAAAGCTATCCGCCCTACAATGTCGAGCAAGCGGACGACGGCGGGGTGCGCATCACCCTGGCGGTGGCCGGCTTCTCGCCCGACCAGTTGCAGGTGACCGTCGAAGGCGGCCAGCTGGTGGTGGCCGGACGGCGCGACAACGAGGGCAAGCCCGAGGTCGACAAGGCCTATCTGCATCGCGGCATCGCCGCCCGGGGCTTCCTGCGCACCTTCGTGCTGGGCGACGGCATGGAGGTCACGGCCGCCACGCTGGAGCATGGCCTGCTGCACGTCGATCTGGCCCGGCCCGAGCCCGAACGGCTGGTCCGCCGCATCCCGATCCGCTCGGCGGGCTAGGCTGGCGTCGGGTCGCCGGCGCTCTGATGACGATCCCCATGGTCGCGGTCTGAACCCAGACGCGCCACGGGGCGTTCCCTTTCCGAAGGAGGTGGTCTTATGACACCCAACCCCGCTACCCCGTTCTTCTCCGCCGAGGCCTTCGCGGCCCTGGGCGCCCCGGACCTGGTCTATGTGCGTCCCATCAAGGCCGCCGAGATCATGGCCGATGTGCCGGTCGGCGTGACGGACGACGAGATCGACCTGTCTCCCGACCAGACGCTCTACGCGGTGTTCCGCGCCGACGGCGCGCGACTGGCCGTGCTGACCGACAAGGACGCGGCCGTCGCCGCCGCCCTCGCCCACGAACTGGCGCCGGTCTCGGTGCACTAAAGCCTTGGCTCCGAGCCGGCCCTGAATTCAGTCGGGCCGGCTCGCGGGCGGCGACTCCTAGTCGAGCCGGCGCTGCACGCGCTTCAAGGCCGGCATACCCTTCAATTGAGACAGGATGGTCCCCGGCTTGCCCGCGGGTCCGTTGACGACCGTGCAGGTGAAGCCCTGGAAGGGCGTGCCGTCCCGGAGAAGGATCAGCAGGCCGGGCGAGACCATCTCGGCGCGGTAAGTGACGCGGTCCATGGCGTCGTACTGGTCGAGCGTCTTGTGGATTTTCCGGACATCGGCTTCGGGCTTGTCGGCCCCGTAGTACATCATCGTTCCGTCGGGCGAGAAGCGCATGTAGTCGAGCGAAATGAAGACGGAAAGCGCGTTTGTCGTTTCATTCCCCGTCACGACGCGGCTCTCCCAAAGACCCACGACATCGGCGGAAGCGCACGGCCGGCCCTCCGCCAACGGTTCGGTCTCCAGCGTTTGAGCGTGGGCGGAAGCGCCGATCAGCCACATGGTGGCCGTGGCGAGAAGAAGCTTCCTGATCATCGAAAACATGCCCCGTCCGGCCGGCGCGGATGAGCGGCCGGCGATGGGCGTAACTAACAGCTCGCCGCGAGCTTGCACAAGTCGGGCTCTCGCCTTCGTCCTGTCGACGCACCCTGTCCGGCGCGGTAAGCAGTCATCGGCTTCGACAAGCGAGGAAGACGGATGAGCGACGCGAGGATCGGACGCCGGAGCCTTCTGGGCCTGGCCGGACTGCTGGTGGCGAGCCCCGCCTGGGCCGCTCCCCCTAAGCCCCGCGTGGCGATCCAGACTGATCACGGCACGATCGTCGTCGAGATGGAGACCGGCAAGGCGCCGATCACCTCGGCCAATTTCCTGCGCTATGTGGACGCCAGAAAGTACGACGGCGGGACCTTCTATCGCGCGTCCAAGACCAAGGGCGTCAAGGGCGCTGGCTCGATCCAGGGCGGGCCGCCCGTCCGGGTCCGTCGCTACGCGCCCATCGCCCACGAGAGCACCCGCCTGACCGGGATCAGGCACCGGGCCGGGACCATCTCGATGGCCCGCAACGCGCCGGGTTCGGCGACCTGCGACTTCTTCATCTGCGCCAGCCCCCAGCCCTATCTGGACGCTCACCCCGGGGCGGCGGGCGACAACCAGGGCTTCGCGGCCTTCGGCGGCGTGGTCCAGGGCCTGGACATCGTCAAGAAGATCCTGGCCTTGAAGGCCGACGGCCCCGCGGCCTATCCGGCCATGAAGGGCCAGATGCTGAACCCGCCGGTGAAGATCATCGGCATGAAGCGGGTTTAGGGGCTTTCTTCAGTTCGTCATCCCGGGCCTTGTGCCCGGGACCCCTGGTTCAGCTCGCAGGTGAAGTGCTTTGGCGCGCCAGCGCGCCACCCCTCCGCACCTGCGGCGGATAGAGGGGTCCCGGGCACAAGGCCCGGGATGACGGTTATCTATTGGAGATGTCGAGGCCGCGACCTAAGCCGCCGTGGGCTTGCTCTCGTGGGCGTGGGTCAGCATCACGTGCACCGCGTCGGCCGAGCGGGCCTGGCGCAGTTGTTCGCGCAGGTCGGGCTGGCGCATCAGTCGCGACACGCGGGCCAGGGCGCGAAGGTGGGTGGAGTCGGCGTCCTTGGGGGCGAACAGGGCCACCAGCAGGTCGACCGGCTTGTCGTCCACCGCGCCGAACGCCACCGGCGTCTCCAGGCGCATGAACACCGCGCGCACGCGGTCAAGGCCGGACAGGCGGGCATGCGGAATGGCCACGCCCTGCCCCACGCCGGTCGAGCCGACGCTCTCGCGCTCGATCAGACCCTCGAGCGTCTCGTCGGAGTCGACGCCGAACGCACGGGCGGCGACGTCGGCGATCACGCCGAGAACCTGACGCTTGTTGGCGGCGCTGACTCGCAGGGTGACCGCGCCGGGCTCCAGTAGATCGCCGATGGTCATGGTGTGGAAACTCGCTCGCAGTCGGTCGTCGCGGATCGTCGCCCCCCAAGAAAGTCTTGAGGACGGGGGGCCTACCGAAACGCGCCGACCGACCCGAGGTTCGATCAGCTTGCGGCTGGCGCGTGCCCGTTGAGCGACTTGGTGCGTTCGGGGTCGATCCAGCCGATATTTCCGTCAGGCCGCCTGTACACCACCGACAAACCGTCGTGGGCGGCGTTCCTAAACACGATTGCCTGGGACTCGGTCAAGTCCAGTTCCATGACCGCCATGGAAACAGTCATGATCTTCAACGAGGCCTGGGTTTCGGCGATGATCATGCCGGCCGGCGCGCCGGCGGGGTGATCGTCCTCCGTGCTCCAGTCGTCATCGTCGCTCTCGTCGCTGTCGGGGGCCCGCAGCACGTACATGGCGGCGTTTTCCGCCTGCTTGGCGGAGGCGGCGATGGAGTGGCTCTTAAGTCGTCGCTTGTAGCGCCGGATGCGCGTCTCGATCTTGGCCAGGGCGGCGTCGAAGGCCGCGTGCGCGTCTCCTCCCGACCCATGGCTGATCAGCTGCTGGCCCGAGGCCAGCTTGACCGAACAATCGACCCGGAAGGCGAAACCTTCCTTGCTGATCACGACCTCGGCGTCACCGCCGCGGTCGAAATACTTGCCGATGCTCAGGGTGATTTCGTCGGAGACTCGCGCTCGCAGAGCCTCGCCAACGTCGACATGCTTGCCGGAGATTTGGACTTGCATGGCCTATCAACGCGCCCGTCCAGGCTCGGTGTCAAGCGTCGCCTAAGCGACTTAAAACAGCCCCGGAATCATGTGCAGGAGCCGTTGCACCGCGGCGGCCACGACGCCGGCGCTCAGCACCAGAAGGCCTACGCTGATGGCGGCCATCAGGTAGCCCAGCAGGGCCAGCAGACCGTCGCGCTGCAGCAGGGACAGGGCCAGGACCGCGACCGTGGCGCCGGGCGCCAGGTTGCCCAGCGGGATCGGCAGCACCAGCACCAGCGCCAGAAGCGTGCAGACCACGCCGATCAGCCGCTCGCCGACCGGCCCGAACAGGATCTCCAGCCGGGGACGGGTGACCAGTTCCATGCGGCGGACGATCGGCGTCAGCCTACGGAACAATCCGCGCAGGTCGTCGCGCTTCAGCGGATGCTCGACCAGCTTGCGCGGCAGCCACGGAACATCGGAACCCCAGGCGATCTGCGGGGCCAGCAACAGGATCGGCAGGCTGAGGATGGTCGACGACCCCGGGGGCAGGGGCAGGCAGTTGAGCAGGCCGAACACCAGCAGCATGGCCCCGAACGCCCGGCTGTCGAACTGCTCCAGCATCTGGCCGACGGTCAGCTCGGGACGCGTGTCCTCGCCGAAACCTTCAATGACGTCGGACAAACTCTCGGTGGTCATGCTTCGCCTTTAGTCACGCGGATCAAACGCTTAGCGCGACCGTTCGGGAGCATGGCCTCAGGCGGTTTGCTTGATCAAGCGCCGCCGTTCGACAGAGGACGGAATTCGCAGCGCTTCGCGGTATTTGGCCACGGTGCGGCGGGCGATATCGACGCCGGCTTCCTTCAGGATCTCGACGATGCGGTCGTCCGAATGGACGTCGGCCTCGGTCTTTTCGGCCTCGACCAGGCCCTTGATCTTGTGACGAACGCTGGCGGCCGAATGGGCTTCGCCGCCCTCGGACGACTGGATCGCCGAGGTGAAGAAGTATTTCAGCTCGAACACGCCGCGCGGGGTGGCGATGTACTTGTTGGAGGTCACCCGGCTGACGGTCGATTCGTGCATGCCGATGGCGTCGGCGACGGTCTTCAGGTTCAGCGGCCGCAGATGCTCGACGCCATAGGCCAGGAAGCCGTCCTGCTGGCGGACGATCTCGCTGGAGACCTTCAGGATGGTCTTGGCCCTCTGGTCCAGGCTTTTGACCAGCCAGTTGGCGGTGGCGAAGCTGTCGGAGACGAAGGTCTTTTCCTGGTCGGTGCGCGCGCCCTTGCTGACCCGGGCGTGGTAGCGCTGGTCGACCAGCACCCGGGGCAGGGTGTCGGTGTTCAGTTCCACGTGCCACAGGCCGCCGGGCGTCTCGCGCACATGGACGTCGGGCACCAGCGTTTGGGGAGGATCCGAGTGGAAGGCCGCGCCGGGGCGCGGGGTCAGGGCGCGGATCTCGGCGACCATCTCGCGCAGGTCCTCGTCATCGACGCCGCAGAGCTTGCGAAGGCCGTTCATGTCGCGCTTGGCCAACAGGTCGAGGTTGTCGAGCAGGGCGGCCATGCAGGGGTCGTAGCGGTTGGCGTCCTTCAGCTGCAGGGCCAGGCACTCGCGCACGTCGCGGGCCATGACGCCGGCCGGCTCGAAGCCCTGCAGGACGGTCAGAACCGCCTCGACGAAGGCGGGGTCGCAACCCAGGCGCTCGGCGACCTCCAGGAGGTCGGCGCGCAGGTAGCCGGTCTCGTCGACGGCGTCGATCAGCACGCCGGCCACCACGTTCTGGGCGGGCGACAGGCCGGCCACGGCCAATTGCTCGGTCAGGTGCTCGACCAGGGTCGGCGGGCGCGACAGGGCGCCTTCGTAATTGTCGTCGCTCTCGAAATTGCCGCCGCCGCCGGTGCGCGACCAGTCGATCTGGCCGCCGGCCTGCTCGGCGCCGGCCTCGACTCCATCGCCGGTGGCGCGCTCGCCGGGCGAGACGTCGTCAGGCGTGGCGTCCATCTGGTGGCTGGCGGCGCTGTCGGACACCGCGTCCAGGCCCAGGTTCTCGGTGGGCCGTTCGATCTCTTCAGCCGCGCGCTCGGTCTCGACTGGACCATCCTCGCGCTGGAGCAGGGGGTTGCGCTCGAGCTCGGCCTCGACGAAGGCGTCGAGTTCCAGGTTGGACAGCTGCAGGAGCTTGATCGCCTGCTGAAGCTGGGGCGTGATGACAAGGCCTTGGCCTTGCCGAAGCTCCAATCTGTGGCCGAGAGCCAAGGCGCCCTCCTGGGCAAATCAACGAACCTGTTGATCGCCATTGAAGGGCAGTTTGGTTAACGGGGCGCGAACGCCAGCAAAAAGCGGGCCACTGCGACACTCCGCCCGCCCAGGCCGCCGCTTTTCTTCGCTTCGAGCATCAAGATATTGATCTCAAAGCATTTTCAACGTGAGTTCGCGCCAACGAAAAGGCCGCGCGATCCGGATGTCGGAACGCGCGGCCTGTTCGATCTTGCCCGGCGGCAAGAGCCTCGACCTAAAAAATGCAGGCGGGCAGGGCGCCTAGACCCGCTCGTCGAAGCTGTCGCCGAGATAGACGCGGCGAACCTCGGGGTTGTCGACGATCTCCTGCGGGGAGCCTTCGAACAGCACCTCGCCGGCGTGGATGATCGAGGCCCGATCAACCATCTGCAGCGTCTCGCGGACGTTGTGGTCGGTGATCAGGATGCCGATGCCGCGGTTCTTCAGATAGCTGACCACCTCGCGGATGTCCGAGATCGCCAGGGGGTCGATGCCGGCGAACGGCTCGTCCAGCAGCATGAACGACGGCTCGCTGGCCAGGGCCCGGGCGATTTCGACGCGGCGGCGCTCACCGCCCGACAGGGCGACGGCGGGCGACTTGCGGATGTGGGTGATCCGTAGTTCCTCGAGAATCTGGGTCACATGTTCGCGCGCCTTGCGCTGGTCCTTCTGGCGCATCTCGACCACGGCCATGACGTTCTGCTCGACCGTCATGCCCCGGAAGATCGAGGCTTCCTGCGGCAGATAGCCCACGCCCATCCGGGCGCGCTGGAACATCGGTTGGGACGTGATGTCCTCGCCGTCCAGATAGATCGAGCCGTAGTCGGCGGCGACCAGGCCGGTGATCATGTAGAAGCAGGTGGTCTTACCGGCGCCGTTGGGGCCCAGCAGGCCCGCGACCTCGCCGCGCTTGAGGCGCAGGGAGACGCTCTTGACGACTGGACGGTCGCCGAAAGACTTGCCGATGGCGTCGACGAAGAGGCCATCGGAGGCCGCGTCGTTGACGCCCAGGGATTGCATCGAAAACGCCATGGGTTCCTACGGCTGGCCGGCGGGCTTTTTGTCTTTGTCGGAGGGATAGAGCACCGCCCGCACGCGGGGCTTACCGCGCCCCGTGGCGTTGGATTCCATCTTCACGTCGTTGGTCTTGGTCTTGATCGTCATGCGGTCGCCGCGCGCCACGTCCTGGCCCCGGACGGCCACGACGTCGCCGGTCACCACGACGGTGTCGGTGGCGTAGTCGTAGACGGCGTGGTCGCCGCGCACCGTCTGTTCGGGCGTCACATAGAAGACATTGCCGTCGGCCTCGACGCGATCGACGTCGCCGCAGTCGGCGTTGCCGCCCGGCGTTCCGGCGGCCTTACCCGGCGTCTTGCGACGATTGTAGACGGTCATGGTCGCGGCCCGCATGCGGGCCTTGTCCTGCAGAACCTCGACCGCGCCGCGGAAGATGGTCTTGCACTGGCTGTTTATGACTTCCTGCTCATCGGCGGAGATGTCCACCGGCGCGCTGGAATTGTTGCCGCCGGCGGCCTGCGCCATGGCGGCGCCGCCGCTCAGGAAGGCCGGGCCGCTCAGCAGGCTGAAGGCGATCGCCGCGGGCGCCATCCATCGATTCATCAACCAGGTCCTCATTCTATTCCGGAGCCGCGCCGTCTTGCGGGACTGTCTCACCCGTCTTCCGGTCGATCCGTGTCTTGACGCCGCCCCGGAAGATGATGCGGTCGCCCTTGTCATATACGGAGTAAGCGTTGGATTGCACCTGTCCAGTTGGACCTTCGCCCTGGAGCTCGGTCTCGCCGGTGGTGTTGCCGTTGCGGGTATCGACCAGGGCCTCGTCCGAAGCGAAGCGATAACCGGCCCCGTCGTCCATGCGCACATTACCGTACAGCTGGAGCTTCAGGGTGTCTTCCCGATAGACGCCGCGGTCGGCGGTCGAGCGTGTGGGGGCGGGGCTGCCCACGCCCAGGGTCAGGGTCGGGGCGTCCAGGAACACCCGCTTCAGGTCGTTTTCGTCGCGCACCGCCGAGCGGGCGGTGATGATGAACGGCCGTCCGTCGCTGGACTGGCCGTAGAAGCGCGGCGTGACCATCCGAATCTGCGCCCGGCTCTCGGCGGGTCGGCGATCGCCGGCGGTGAAGGATCGCCAGGCCACCTGGCCGCCCACCGTCGCCAGCAGGCCGACCATGGCGACCGGCAGGACCACGCGCGCCAGCTTGACCCGGCGCGAGCGATTGCGCCAACGGCGCAAGTCCCGTCTGTATCCGGCCCGGTCCGCGTCGAGGGTGGTCATGCCTCCCGCCTCAGCTATGGGCGAAGATGTCGACGTCTTCCCAGCCGGCCAGGTCGAGGGCGGCCCGATGAGGAAGATAATCGAAGGCGGCCTTGGCCAGGTCCATGCGGCCTTCGCGGACCAGCATGGCGTCCAGGCGTTCGCGCAGGGCGTGGAGGTGCAGCACGTCGGACGCCGCATAGGCGACCTGTTCGGGCGACAGCGCCGCCGCGCCCCAGTCGGAGCTCTGCTGGACCTTGGACAGTTCGACGCCGACCAGTTCGCGCGTCACGTCCTTGAGGCCGTGGCGGTCGGTATAGGTGCGGGCCAACTTGCTGGCGATCTTTGTGCAGTACACGGGGGCCGTCATGACGCCCAGGTGCAGCAGGAACATGGCGATATCGAAGCGACCGAAGTGGAAAAGCTTCACCACGGCCGGATCGGTCAGCAGGCGCTTGAGGTTGGGCGCGTCATAGGTCGAGCGGTCCAGGCGCACCACGTGGGCGTCGCCGTCGCCCGACGACAGCTGGACGACGCAGAGCGGGTCGCGGCCCAGGCGCAGGCCCATGGTCTCGGAATCGATGGCGACGGCGGTCGCGCCGACGAAGGCGCCGTCCGGTAGGTCGCCTTCATGCAGAAAGTTGGCCAAGTGTGTTCGTCTCCGCGCCTGGGTCTCGTTGCGCGGACGCTGCGAATTCCCGATGCGCCTGAATAATGGGGCGCCGACCCTGTCGGCCGGATGAACAGGATATCTAACGCCTGGTCACAACCATCGCTAGGCCCGCGAGGGAACCTGGACCATTTTGTGCGTCTGTCTCGGAAGCTTTTGGTCGAGAGCCTCGAAGCCTAGGGGCTTCTGAAGCTTCGGCGCCACCCCGACCTTCTTACGAAGGTTGGTAGGGGGTGGTGCCCAGGAGAGGACTCGAACCTCCACGACCTTTCGATCACTGGCACCTGAAGCCAGCGCGTCTACCAATTCCGCCACCTGGGCCCGGATGTCGCCGCGCCGGGGCGCGTTTCCATCTGGAAGGCGCGGACCCTTAAGGCAGGGTCCAAGTCGGGTCAACAGGGTTTTATCGCCATTGCGTTGCGAGCGGCGGGCGCTTCGTCTAATCCCCGGCGCAGCAAGGGTTCGGCCAGCCATGTCCGCCCCGGTTTCGCGTCGTCTTCGGAGCAGTTCGCCATGAACGAAGTCACCCCCGGCCTGGTCACCGTCTTCGGCGGCTCTGGCTTCGTCGGCAGCCAGGTGGTCCGCGCTCTTGCCCGTCGCGGCTGGCGGGTGCGGGTGGCCGTGCGCCGCCCGGACCGCGCCTATGACCTGAAGCCCCAGGGTGACGTCGGCCAGATCGTCGCCGTCCGCTGCGACGCGACCCGCCCGGAGGATGTCGCGGCCGCCCTGAAGGGGGCCGACGCCGCCGTCAATCTGATCGGCATTCTGTACGAAGGCGGCAAGCGGACCTTCGAGGTCATGCATGTGGAGACCTCGCGCGTCATCGCCGAGGCCTGTGCGGCGGCCGGTGTCGATCGCCTGGTGCAGATGTCGGCCATCGGGGCCAATCCGGAGGGGGCTTCCGACTATGCCCGGACGAAGGCCGAGGCCGAGATGGCCGTGCGGGCGGTGAAGCCGGACGCAGTCATCGTGCGGCCCTCCATCGTCTTCGGGGCGGGCGACAACTTCCTGAACCAGTTTGCCCGCATGGCGCAGTTCGCTCCGGCCCTGCCGCTGATC
>Ga0101941_1001207_pt1 | contig 21097 bp, 22 predicted proteins | sample DewCreD2012metaG_3_FD_75242 | JGI IMG/M metagenome (GOLD analysis project Ga0101941, IMG submission 75242) | Hot spring sediment bacterial and archeal communities from British Columbia, Canada, to study Microbial Dark Matter (Phase II) - Dewar... ...
TGCTTTTATCATCGTATACTTTGCAAAGTGGAATACTGGAAAAGGCAGTGAACAATTAAACGCAAATTTGATCATTGCCGAACGATACGCTAGAGGAGAAATTTCACAGTTAGAATACGAGCAAATGAAAGATGTATTAAGAAAGAAATGATTGCCTGAACGCAAATAATATTAAGCCTTCGAAAGAAGGTTTTTTATTATTTGCGAAAAACACACAATTATCATTTATAATGAGACAAAAGGGTGTAGAGATGAGGTTCTTCCATGAACAAATTAAAAATATTAATCGTTGACGATGAATGGAATATGAGAAACTTATTAAAAATCTATTTGATCAAGAATGGGTTTGAAGTAATAGAAGCGACAAATGGATCAGAAGCTATTGGATCAGCTCGGAATGACACTTTAGACCTTGTTATTCTGGATATTATGATGCCAGGCATGGACGGATGGCAAGTATGCAAGTCTATACGTGAGTTCAGCAACGTCCCTGTACTGATGTTGACAGCTCGTACGGATACCAAAGATAAAGTGAAAGGCCTGCAGATGGGAGCTGACGATTACTTGTCAAAGCCTTTTGAACCCGATGAATTGGTTGCAAGAGTCTTTGCCCTTATCCGAAGGAACTCAATTGTGCAGCAATCAGAACCCGATATACAGAAACAATTTGAATTTGAAAAGTTAATTATCTATAAAGAAGGCAGGGAAGTTCGTGTAGATGGTTTAATTGTTGATTTAACTCAGAAAGAGTTTGATCTCTTCTGTTTGTTTGCAGAGCATCCCAAGCGGGCATATACGCGAGAAATGTTACTTGATGTGGTTTGGGAACCCGACTATCTTGGTGATGTTCGAACTGTAGACACACACATTAAGAATATTCGAGATAAGACACTTAAAGCACAATTGCCATACAATCCCATCCAAACGGTTTGGGGTGTCGGTTACAAGTTCAATGAACGAAGGTGAGCCTCTTGATTAGAAAACGTATCGCCGTTAAATTAGGATTGACGATAATGTGTTTGTTTCTTATCGTATTGGCACCACTTGGATACGTAATTAGTTCTATTTTCTCCAATTTTTATTTGGATAATCTAGAGAAGAATATAGAACATCTCTCTGCTCGTTATGTAGATCTCATGAGCCGCGGAGATATGATGTCAACATCAATGATCGGTATGATGGCAGAACTAAACGGAGTGGATGTGATTATATTTGATCATACCGGGAAGGCCGTCATGGAAACCAATAGGTATGATCCTCCAACCATAGACTCATTGGTTCCTGAAGAAACCAAGCAATTATCACGTAATATGTTTATAAGTAAAGAAGAGATTAATGAAGCAGGAGAACGATACTTCTTCAAAGTTAGCCCCTTAAATGGTGAGTCATTCAATGGAGCACTCGGCGTTATTGCGCCAGTAGAGCCCGCGATGGATGCGGTTGACCAGATTCGGTCCCTACTTATCCTAGCAGGAGTTGGAGCATTATTCATCGCGATTGGAATCACCTACATTATATCCCGTAGATTGTCACAACCACTTCTACAAATGGAGAATGCTGCGCGTCGGATGGCCAAAGGCGATTTAGACGTTAAAGTAGATGTCTTGACAGAGGATGAAACCGGTTCACTTGCAAGGTCAATCAATGAATTGGGTGATGAGCTCAAACGATATAGAGATACCCGAAGTGAGTTTTTTGCGAATATTTCACATGAACTTCGCACTCCGATCACATACTTGGAAGGTTACTCACAGGTACTAGCAGATGGATTGATCGATTCAGATGAGGAGAAGTCCAAGTATCTACTTATTATTCATCAAGAAGCTCGGAGAATGAAAGGACTCGTCGAGGATCTGTTTGAATTATCCAAGATGGAAGAAGGAAAGATCAGTATCAACAAAGAATGGATGGATGTATCAGAGGCACTCCAACACGTATTAGGTAAGGTAGGCCCTAGAGTCACAGAGAAAGGGTTAGTTCTGGAGCAGGATATAATTAAAGAAATTCCATATGTACTGGGCGATGGTAATCGAATGGAGCAAATTTTCCTCAATTTACTCGATAATGCGATTAGGTATACAATAAAAGGATTCATTCGAGTCAATATATATATAGATAGTTCTCATGTGATCATAGAAATTGCGGATACGGGGTTGGGTATTCCAGAAGAGGAATTGCCCTATGTCTTCGAACGGTTTTATCGCGTAGAAAAATCCAGATCGCGTGAGTTTGGTGGAACGGGATTAGGGCTTGCTATCGTTAAGAAGCTGGTGGAATTACAAGATGGTCATATCGAGATTGAAAGTATAGTGAACCGAGGAACTACATTTACCGTTAAATTCCCAATCTTCTTAGAGGGGGTTGAGTCATGAAAAGAATGGACTGGGTCATAGCGATCTCATTTATAGCTGTAGGCTTTACTTGCCTAATCATGTCGATGTCCTTCATTGATCATTCTGAGTCGGCACATGTATTTATTATGAGTGCTATTCGTTATTGTTTATGGATGGGTATTCCGTTAGTTATTATTAGTCTATTTTATATGTGGATTAAAGATCGAAACCGTAGGAAAGGTTAATCGCACAAAAAAAGAGTTGGTTAGCTAATAACCAACTCTTCTTCCGAGGTCTTATGAAGCATAATTACCCATCATGTTTCTCATACCGCCTTGGTTCATGTTTTGTGGCGAACTATCTTCAGAATGGCAATTTTGGTACATATCTTGAATTTGCTTATCTGAAAAATCTGGATGCATTTGTTTTATCAGCGGTTGCATTTGTTCGAACGTTCCGTTTAAAATTTAGAGGAGGTACATTTTTGAATTCACTCAATAGCTTTGTAGATATCCGTGGAGGGACCTATATGTTCCTAACTTTTTTCATCTTACTCTTGGTGTCACTGGCATTCTTTTTTTTGCTGAGAAATCGGTTAGATGGTTTGAACAAAGTCAAGGACTCGGAATCTAAGAATACTCATACAAATTTAACTAAGAAAATATCGATATTAAGATGGGTATGGATAATTAGTTTAATTGGATTTTTGCTTACGGGAGCCAACAACTTCTTTAATTCTCATAATAATGAGGCTATAAAATCGAGTCATTTCCATGGTATGGGTTATTCAACAGATGGTCAAAGACTTATTATGGCTGAGCATCATGGTTTAATGGTGTATACGAGTGGGCGCTGGTCAGATGGGCTGGGGGATAACAATGACTACATGGGATTTTCTACGTACGATCAAGGATTCTACAGTAGTGGACACCCACCATTAGATTCAAATCTCAAAAATCCATTTGGAGTAATTCGTAGCTTAGATGAAGGTGAAACGATAGAACCGCTTGCGTATTATGGTCAGATCGATTTTCACTTTTTATCAGTAGGATATAAAAGCCATACTATATATATTTACAATCCACACTCACTTGAAGAGATGGATGAAGGACTCCACTATTCTACGGATGAGGGAAAATCTTGGATCAGGAGTGAGGCTACTGGAATTTCGGGAGAGATTAAATCAATTGCCGCTCATCCGGAACAATCATCTATAGTAGTAGTTGGAACGGTGGGGGGAGCATATCTCTCGAAGGATGCTGGAAATTCATTTGAACGGATCATACCTGATCAACAAATAACAGGATTGTCATTTAGCCCCCAGGGAATTCTATATGCTGGAACGTATAGCGATGGCGAGTCAAGCCTTATGGAAATTAATCTAAGTACAATTGAAACAAAGAAGCTCCAGATTCCCGTTATGATTGAGGATGCCGTTGCATTTATTGCAGTAAACCCGATGAGGGATAAAGAGATAGCCTTGACCACTTATAATAATCAAGTTTACACCTCGAATGATGGTGGTATAGCCTGGTCTCAAATCATGGAGCAATAACATAAACTTTAGGATACAATTGCGTCAACTTCGTTGTCAAGATTATCCCAGCTTATAATTTCTATAAGCATTCTGTTTGGCAAGCAAACAATGATTTCTCCAGGTTTACTAATTGTGCCATACGTCATACAAATCTTCAGAGGACAATCGGAATCGAGGACTTGGATACCGAATTCAGATATCTGTAGTAGGTCGTAGCCTCTTTCCGTCTGGATTTCGATTTCTTGTGGTTGTTCGGATAATTCCACCTTGCGGTACAATTGTCCATCTAACGAAATATTAGCATATGTTGATCCTTGTGCGACCGAATCTGATTGACTCGGCAACCAATATTGCTTGGTTAGCAAGGCAGTGATCAATGTCAAGAAAAGAATAATTAGTATTCGATCTCCGAGCTTCACGTTAACACCTCCACATGTTGGTTCATCTACTACTGACCTATTGTAATAGAAATTTGTGGAGAATCCGTGTGGATGAAGTATATAATTTGTGGAAGCAATTTAACACTCCTCTTATTCCGCTGAACTATCAGCCTGAAGTAGGGGTGTTTTTAACTTCATAAAAACCACATAATTTAATTCTATAATATGAATGATAAGATGTTTTTATCTTTTGGGGAGGTAAGGATGATGGATTATAAGAAGCATTCCATTAAGCTTCCGGGCACATTAACGAGAAGAGAATTTATTACAAAGACAGGATTGTTCACCGGTGGAGTAATTGCGATCTTAACAGGGACAACTGCTCTTGGATTGTATGGAGCTACTAAGAAAAACCTGAAAAGCGTAGCAGTCAATGAACAAACAACATGGATAGAACTTGGATCAACTGAACAATTTCAACAGATGGAAGATGTGATACAGGTAGACTTTAGTACGGAGATTCAAGATGCATGGGTGGCAAGGAAAGTAAATGGCACAGTATACGTGACTAAAGATAAAAACGGTGAATTGATGGTTTTATCACCGGTCTGCACTCATTTAGGATGTAATGTGGCTTTAGGTACAGATTCTGACAGAAAAATAAATCCTGAGCTTGAATTTTATTGTCCTTGTCATGGAGGTCAATATAATCGTTTAGGCGTAAACATTGGAGGACCTCCCCCACGACCACTTGATATATATAAGCCCGTTGTTCAGGATGGAATCATGTACATCAATTACTTTGAACAAGTACAGAGGAAATGACGGACCAATTAAAAAAACAATTCCACAAGGTTTCCTCACAGATTCAACATAATTATAAGTTACGATATCTGTATAAAGTTTCTATAAGAAGGGAGCAGTTATTATGGATTGGTCATGGTTAATATTACTAATGTGCCCGCTGATGATGATTCCTATGTTTTTTATGATGAGAGGAAATCATTCGGGTCACAGTGATCAACAGACTAATAAAGTGAATCAGGAGTTGGATGAACTAAAGAAACAAAATGAACGAATGTTGCAGGAAATCCATGAATTAAAACGTTAAGAGGGAGAGGATAACGATGAGCTGTTGCGGAAATCATCAGAACCATAATCACGATCAAGAAGGAGCACAAAGTAAGAAACACAAAATGCATAATTGGATGATGATCTTATGCTGTATTGTTCCAATCGTACTAGTAGCGGTGTTACTCCTCAGTGGTAAAGCTTCGGGATCGGCTGGTAATGGATTGCTTTTCTTATTAGTCCTTATATGTCCTCTATCCCACATGTTAATTATGCCACTTATGATGCGCAAGACCAAAAAACAGTCATGATAATGAATAATCAAAGGTAATCGATCTTTATGGGTTGATAGCAGGATATAGCGAACGTAGTCTTCATGAAAGACTGGTATTAAAAATAGATGACAAACAAGCCATTATTAAAATTGTTGAGGCAAAATGGTATTAATCTTCAAATTAGCGCGATGTAAATAATAATATTAGCCCTTAATAATTAAAAATAAAAGAAGGACCACGAACACCAGGAACCCTATAATATAAGGTCGAAAATATGAGTTATGTTAATTAAGTTTATACCTTGTCCAAGTAATAGTCACTTTATGAAGTGTTTTGTTTATAAAACCGAACATTAACCTGAAAGAATGATAATTGAATTGACTATTGTATAATTTCCATGTAAGTTAATTAAAATTACAATATAAGAATAGCTTTGACCAAGGACAAAGAGTTCAACAATCGTCGTTCAGAGAAGAAACCCATGGGCTGAAAGGTTTCTCAAATCGAGTGAACTTTTTCCCAGCCTTGTGAGCTGTAACGGAGAAGAGCTTAACCGTTACCGGTGTAAACCGTTATCTGATTAAGGGCCGCTTGCTATTGCAACGGTCAAAACTAGGGTGGTATCACGACACATTCGTCCCTGACGGATGTGTCTTTTTGTCTTTATTTTCACATACAAAAGGAGGCTACATCTAATGCGGCAAAGCAATTTATTATTAACAACATTGCGTGAATCGCCCGCAGACGCCGAGGTAATCAGTCATCAATTGATGCTTCGTGCAGGGTTTATCCGACAATTAGCAGCAGGGATTTACACGTACATGCCGCTTGGAAGACGAGTACTCCGGAAGGTAGAACAGATCGTACGTGAGGAAATGGATAAGGCAGGTGCCCAAGAACTGTTGATGCCTGCCATGCAGCCTACAGAATTATGGAAAGAGTCCGAACGATATTCTGTGTATGGACCAGAATTAATACGTTTACATGACCGGCATGATCGAGAATTTGCTCTCGGTCCTACGCATGAAGAGGTCATAACTTCAATAGTGCGGGATGAAATTAACTCCTATCGAAAACTACCAGTAACGCTCTATCAAATTCAAACTAAGTTTCGTGATGAACGACGTCCTCGGTTTGGATTACTCCGATGCAGAGAGTTTCTGATGAAGGATGCGTATTCGTTTGATGCGGATTGGACAGGACTGGATCAGTCATACTGGAAAATGTTTAATGCGTATAATCGGATATTCACCCGATGTGGAATAAACTTTCGCGCAGTTGAGGCTGATGCAGGTGCAATTGGTGGCGAAGGTGGAACACATGAATTTATGGCGTTGGCCGATATAGGTGAGGATACGATTGCAGCATGTACGTGCTGTGAATATGCCGCTAATCTGGAGAAAGCTGAATCTAGCTCAATTACACTAGAGCCCACGGACATCATGAAAACACTTATTTTCATTGTTGACCATAAAGCAGTTGCTGTTGTAGTCAGGGGAGATCATGAGGTTAACGAAATAAAGGTCAAGAATTATCTAGGAGCTGAGAATATATCAATAGCTGACTCCGAAACGGTGGAGACAATAACGGGTATACCAGCGGGGTTTATAGGGCCAATTGGTTTGACCATCCCGGTTTTAGTCGATCACGCAGTATTGAATATGCCAAACGGGATTGCTGGTGCCAATGAGTTGAATTACCATTACCGCAATCTTAATCCTAGGCGAGATATTGATCATAAGCGTGTGGGTGATTTCCGTAATGTAAACGAAGGTGATGGGTGTTCTCATTGTAAGAAAGGGTTTTTAAAATTCTATCGAGGTATTGAAGTTGGTCATGTGTTTAAGCTTGGAACCAAATATAGCGAGAAGTTAGGAGCGACTTTCTTAGACCCGTTAGGAAAAGCTCAACCCATGATTATGGGCTGTTACGGCATTGGTGTTTCTCGCATACTTTCCGCGGTAATTGAGCAAAACCATGATGAACATGGGATGATTTGGCCATCAACGCTTGCACCATTTCATGTCCACCTCATTCCGATCTCTGTTAAAGACGATTTGCAAATGCAAGTTGCTAATGATTTGTATAACCGTCTGATTGATCATGGTATTGAAGTGCTGATTGACGACAGAGATGAGCGTCCTGGAGTGAAATTCAAGGATTCCGATTTGATTGGTATTCCAATAAGAGTAGTAATTGGTAAAGATGCTGAGAGCGGATATGTTGAGTTTGTGGAGCGAAGAAGCAATCAGAAAGAGTTAATTCATATTAACGATGCTTATGCACGTATTATTGATTCATTAAAAACATAGCTACCTATCCTTGAAGTATGACAGCGGCAGTCTAGGACTTTATTTTCACGTCCTAGTTCGCCGCTGTTTTCTTTATTCAATCACATTAAACCTTGCAGATAAATAGTCGTGAAAGTGTTAGTCAGATAGTCGTCATAATCTTAGTCGACCTACATGCATTGCAATAAAATTAGATAGGAGGCTTCATGCTGTGAAAAAAGGGAATTTCAGCAGTGCATTTCACGTACTCTATGGCTTCTTCTGGCCTTTCATCTCGGAAACATCGCAAGCAAGAATGCATGATCTATCTAATGAATATGGAGGCTTTTATATGAAACGCGATCTGAAAAAAATCATTGCCGAAATGACACTCGTGGAAAAAGCAAGTTTGTGCTCCGGATTAAACCATTCGAACACCAAGCCGATAGAACGGCTAGGAATCCCATCGATTAAAACGTCGGATGGACCGCATGGTCTCAATACGCGTGCGCCCGGCCATGACGCTCAGGACGGTTTTGCCGAAAGTCTCCCATCCACTTGTTATCCGTCGGGTTCTGCGCTTGCCGCTTCTTGGGACACAGATTTGATCATGAACGTGGCCGCTGCCATCGGAAAGGAAGCTCAAGCGAAGGATGTTGGACATTATTGAAAGAAGAAAGCAACGTCTAACCAGGCAAGCCCTCTGCAGCGGCTATAATATGTTTCATCGTAAATGAAGCACAGGGGAGGCGGTCCGATTGGATCGTCTCTTCTTTTTCAAATATCGTAAGCAGCTCGTACTTGTCACCAGTCAAGGTGTATTGCTCTAGGCATTCATTAGCAGGATCAACGATCCAGTATTCTGGAATATGATGCTTGGCGTAGACGATTAGTTTATTCTGCTTGTCCCGTTTGACGGAGTTTGTTGAGAGGATCTCAACGACTAAGTCAGGGGTTCCTTCAATTCCACGAGTGGTAATGATAGCGATCTTGCTCCGATGCACCATCACGATGTCAGGCTGACGAATCTCTGTGGAAGACAGAATCAGATCGATGGGTGAAGCGATTACAATGTATTGATTCTGGCAGCTGTTCATAAGAATGTTGAGTAATTGAGAGCTAATCACTTGATGCTTGGGCGTGGGCGCTGGAGTCATTAGCTCTAACACGCCATCGGCCAATTCATATCGGCTGCCATCATCAGGCATATTCGCATAATCCTCATAGGTAGCAGGCTGTTCCTTAATGATCGGTTTATCCTTCCTTGAACTCATGGGAATTCCTCCTTGATTTCGAATAAATAATGCCCATTATACGAATACATCCTCCAATAACACCTTTAATCCAACGAAATGTGCAGACTCCACATATGCGTTCACACTCTTATGAAACGTCTTATGATCCGCAATATCTTGTTCAGCAAATGAATACAGGGTAATCTGCTCATTGATCACATCCACAATCCAATACTCATAAACATCGCATTGTCTGTATAAATCTAACTTCTTAATCAAGTCCTTACTTCGGGTGGAAGGGGATAATACCTCAACTACAAGAGTCGGTGTACCCTTATACTTACCCTTCTGATCCATATTGTCCCTATCACAAATAACTAGAATATCCGGTTGAACAACACAGATGTTGTCTTCCCTCTTCAATAAAGTAACATCGAATGGAGAGGTTAATGGCGTACAGGATTTGCCTTTGAACCAGTTGTAGAACATCCCATGCAGCTCATGAATAGCATGCTGGTGCTTGTAGGATGGAGAAGCGAGGTTGTAGACGACACCGTCAATCAGTTCATATCGCTGCTCCGAGCTTTCCACTAGCTCCAGATATGCCTCATACGTTACCCAGTCATCTGTCTTATATGCTGCCGCATCCTCCATGACCCAGTCTCTGATTGGTTCGTGGCAGGCTGTAAGTATCGCGATATCCTTCCCATTCTTAGTGACTATGATTTCTTCGTTGGCCTCTGCAAATTTTAAGTACTTGCCAAAATTATTCTGAATCTCTGTTGAAGGAACTCTCATGATTTGCACCCCCCCTTATTAGCTAGTATAACCGAATTTTACAATATATTAGCTATTAATACAACACAGCTAAATACATTAGCTAATATATTGGCGTTATTTTTCTAGGTGAGGCAGCTGGGGCAAAAAATCATATATTAAAAATGTAACAATATTTCTAAATATATATTGCAATACGAAATAAAATTTCATATACTAATATTGTGAACAGCTTTGAACGGAGGAGTTGGTGTTATAGGCGTTATAATTATTCTGATTACGTATATATTCATCGGTGCTTTTGATGGCGTACGTGGTATTCAAACCTCAAGGATTGGTACTGAGTACGGACTGGAATTATCACAGATGGGGGTTATCTTGGCGGCTGTACCGATTGGTTTTCTGTTCTCTGGTCCAATCATGGGAAGAATGGCCGATCGTTTTGGAGCTAAGAGGTCACTTGTATGTACTACATTGTTATTTATTACTTCGTTATTAGGTCTAATATTCTCTAACAGCTTTTCATTTCTAGTAGTAAGCTTCTTCATAGCAGGACTATCTAAAGGCGGAATGGAAATTTCGCTAAATTACTTAACGACATCATTGCATGCTACTAACAAAGGTAGATCACTTGGATTGGTTCATGCGGGATATGGAATGGGCGCTTTTATATTCCCGATGATTACCGGTACCTTGTTCCTAGCAGGATGGTCATGGGTTTCCGTATTCACAATTATGGTCATATTTTTTATGATATCGTTTTCAATGCTTCCATTTCTAAAGCTGAAGAGGGTGGAACAACAGTCCAATGATCATTCTGCTCTCCCAGATCAACGCTCTAGTAAATACTTAATCGCTTTAGTCTGTGCGACATTCTTCTATGTCGGTGCGGAAGTCGGGTTGCTAAGCTGGTTACCTTATTACTTCGAACACATGAGACATATAGAGACATTCCAAATTCCATACTATATAGGTGCATTCTTCGTGCTTCTTATGATCGGAAGATTGGTTGGTGGCTTTATCGTAGATCGAGTAGGCTATGAGAGATCCATACTAGTCACATCGATTGTTGCAACGGCTTGTCTCATGATTGGCCCATTTGTTCCTAATACTGCGCTTTGGATATACTCCATAGTAGGCATATTCTTCTCCATTATTTTTCCGACTTTTATAGCAATGGCTTCCAAGTACTTCAGCGGCTCAGTCGGAACCGTAATTGGCTACTTAACAACTGCGGCAGGAGCAGGGGCAGCTGTTTCCTCTTGGTTAATTGGCTATGTGGCTAATCATATTAGCTTCGCAGTGGCGTTCTCGATTCCAAGCTTACTCATGGTGTTCTTAATTCTCATTATGATGTGGTTTAGTAAAAAAGGAGGTTCACCCCTTGCAGCACAATCACAGCACGCTTGACATGTGGTCGCTTTACCGACAGAAAAGCAAAAAAACGGTTATCGGAATTATGTCTGGAACTTCCTTGGACGGTGTGGATGCAGCTTTGGTTGATATTCAAACGAGTGACGATGGCTCCGTCAAGGATGTGCATTTAGCAGGGTTTGTGTACATCCCCTACTCCAATGAGCTGAAGGAAATATTAGTTCGACTCTGTTCAGTGGAGCAAGCGAAGCTGGATGATATGGTGGTCGCTAACTATGGCATATCGGAATGGTATGTTCATGTTGTTGAGATGTTAATGAAGCAGAATGGGCTAGATAGATCGGAGGTTGATGCGATTTGTATGCACGGCCAGACGATATGGCATGCACCGGACGGTGTAGATTTCCCGACCCCGACGGGTCACACCAAAGTTAAAGCGACATTCCAGATTGGTGAGACAGCCATAGTCCGAGAGCGTACGGGCATTCCCGTTATTGGCAATCTGCGTGCTAGAGATATTGCTGCAGGAGGCGAAGGTGCCCCACTGGCACCCTATCTTGACTCGATTGTATTCGGAAGTAAGAATAACGGACGTATTGTGCAGAATATCGGTGGAATTGGTAATGCTACCGTAATTCCCGCCAATGCTTCGATTGATCAAATCTTCGCTTTTGATACAGGCCCAGGCAACATGGTGATGGATACGCTTATTCGCGAAGCTACACAAGGGAAATTTCAGTTTGATGAGGGTGGGGAAATCGCCATTCGTGGTAAGGTTCATAAGGAGCTAGTGGAAAAATTTTATAGAGATGATCCTTATTACCTCAGAAAACCACCCAAGAGCACGGGAAGAGAAGTATACGGTTCAGCATTTGCTGCAGGTTTCCGTAATGAAGCCATACAATTAGGACTTTCTCATGAAGATATGATCGCCTCAGCAACAGCCTTGACAGCACTATCGATTGTACAGTCGTATAAGGATTTTGTCTTTCCCCGACATGACATTCGTGAAGTGATCGTCGCAGGAGGAGGTGCACACAATCGCACGCTACTGACGATGATACGAGAGCAGCTTCCACAAGGCTGTAGCTTGCATACAAGTGAGGAATTCGGTATCCCTGACGATGCTAGAGAAGCGATTGCTTTTGCCGTTATGGGGCACGAATCCTTAATGGGTAGACCAAGTAACATCATATCGGTAACTGGGGCATCACATCCCGTTATTCTAGGTAATATCACATTATAAAAATTCTGGAGGTCAACGAAAATGATGAAAAAAAGTACTACAATCATGTTAGCAGTTCTACTAATGATTACAATGGTGTTAGCGGCATGCTCGAACGAGGGGAACAATACAGCTACTAATAACGCACCAACCAACAAACCAGCTGAGAACGATGTAAAGGAACCAGAAGCTCCAGCTTCGAACGAGCCAACAGAACTAATTGTAGCTTCCGACCAAGAGCCGGTTGGTTTTGACCCGCACAAGGTCCCGGCTATCTCTAGTAAGCGAGTTTATACGCTAATTTATGAAACATTAACCAAGATGGACACGGAGATGAAGGTTGTTCCGAGTCTCGCTAAAGAATGGACCGTTGCTCCAGACGGTAAAAAAGTAACTTTTATTCTTCAAGAGGGTGTCAAGTTTCACAATGGCCGTGAGATGACTTCGGACGATGTGAAATTCAGCTTTGATCGAATCATGAACACCGAAACTGGTGCACTGGCTACATCTTACTTCTCCAGCGTGGAATCCATTGAGGTACCAGATGCCAAGACGGTAATTTTTAATCTGAAGAATGTTGACTCTGCTCTAATTGCTAACGTAGCAAGCCCTTACACATCGATCGTACCCAAAGAGGTTACTGATCTGAATACAGAGATGGTAGGCACAGGTCCTTTTAAGGTAATTAAGGTTGAGAATGATGCGATAGCACTAGAGAAGTTTGCAGATTATTATGCACCAGAATTACCAAAGTCCGATAAGATCACCTTCCGTATTATGAAAGAAGAAGCAGAACGCCTTGCCGCGATCCGTACAGGCGCCATTCACCTAACGACCGTATCTGCAGATTCTGCTACACTATTAGGTAATAATGACGATGTATCTATTGAGAGCTATCAATCCATGGAATACGGCTACCTAGGTATTAACGTGAATAAAGAGCCCTTCAACGATGTTCGTGTTAGACAGGCAATGAGCTACGCGATAGATCGTGAAGCGATTGTAGGCACGGTTTGGAAGGGCGAAGGACAAATCACTGGTCCTATCTCTCCAGCGCAAGAATTATATGCAATTGATGTAACAGGTGTAGACAGCTACAAGAGAGATATTGCAAAGGCGAAGGAATTGTTGAAGGAAGCGGGATTCGAGAATGGCTTTGAAACTGTACTGCAAACGGCTTCCACATACCCAGATATGCTTGAATCAGCACAAATTCTTCAGCAGCAATTGAAGGAAATTGGCATCATTGCGAAGATCGAACAATTGGAATGGGCCAAATATATTGAGACTTGGAAGTCCAAGGAGGATAAGACATTATTGGTTGGACGTAACACAGCTGGAACAGATCCAGATCGTTCACTTCGTTTCTTCTTCTCTACTACAGGCGGAGCTAATGTATGGAATTACACTAACCCAGCCTTTGATACGCTTGTTCAACAAGCTTTAGAAACCAATGAATTAGAACAACGCCAAAAATTATATAACGAAGCACAACAATTATTGCTTGTTGATAATCCTAACCTGTTCTTGGCTTCTCCGAAATACTTCTATGCAGTAAACAAGAATGTAGAAGGCTTTGTACCCTCTGCAGCAGAGGAAGCTTATTCTTTAATCAGAACAAGCGTGAAGCAATAATCACAAGGAAGTTATAGTGGTTAGGAAGGAAGGCGTCGATGGTGACGCCTTCCCATTATCCGGGGGGTGCAGTAATGACGAGATATATCCTACAACGCCTAGCGACGTTAATTCCGATTCTATTCGGCATTTCCGTGTTGGTGTTTACGATCATACACCTGGTTCCCGGAGACCCAGCACTAATTATGCTAGGTATTGACGCAACGGACGAATCGATCAAAGCACTAAGGGATCAGATGGGTTTGAATCAGCCGCTCCTGCAGCAATATTTTACTTGGGTATGGCATTTGCTTCAAGGCGACTTTGGCAGCTCTGTTCATTCAGGGCAACCCATCCTACCAGAAATCTTTGAGAGATTTATCGTTACGTTACAATTAACTATATTAGCAGCGATTATCGGGTGGTCGATCGCGATCCCCATTGGTATGCTGTCCGCGGTTAAGTCCGGCTCAACCTCTGATATTCTAGGAAGGCTGTTCGCACTCTTGGGCATTTCGGTTCCAAACTTTGCTGTGGGCACCTTATTATTATTGGTTCTATCGTTATACTTCGGATGGTTTCCTCCGATAGATTTTGTGAATGTATGGGAAGATCCGATTGCCTCTATAAAAAAATTAATATTACCAGCAGTAACGATGGGCATTGTAATGGCCGCGGGTGTCATGAGAATGACTCGATCTACCTTTATGGAAACCTTGGGCAAGGACTATATTCGTACAGCTAGGGCCAAGGGCAACACAGAAGCTAGGGTATTATTCGGTCATGCATTCCGGAATTCAGCTATTCCGATCTTCACCATCATGGGTATGCAATTTGGTTATTTGTTAGGTGGCTCGGTTATTGTTGAACAGCTTTTCTCGATTCCGGGACTTGGCCAATATATATTAGACGGCATCCATTTGCGTGATTACCCCGTTGTTCAGGGTGGCGTACTGTTCATTGCAGTGACCTTCGTTCTGATCAACTTATTCATTGATATGATTTATACCATTATTGATCCTCGGATCGAGTATTAAGCCAAAAGGGGACCAGCCATGCAAACCTTTAGACAGAGATTTTGGAAGAACAAAACGGCTGTGATTTGTGGATTTGTGTTAGTCCTCATTTGTATAACGACCGTATTCGCACCATTCATAGCACCGGAGGATCCTACTAAGATGTTTAGTGAACGGCGTCTTGAGGGGAGCTCATCTGAGTTTCTAATGGGTACTGACCAATTTGGTAGAGACCTGCTGAGTAGAGTCATTCATGGCGCACAGGTTTCCCTAATGGTAGGCGTATCTTCAGTGGCTATCAGCGCATTTTTCGGAGCATTATTCGGGCTACTGGCAGGTTACTTCGGTCGTTGGATTGATGCCATCATCATGAGAATCATGGACATCATGTTTGCTTTTCCAGAGATATTACTCGCTCTTGCCATTATTGCCGCACTAGGACCCGGCACATATAAGACGATTATCGCCATAGGCATTGTGAACATCCCAGTCTTTACCCGGACAGTAAGGGGTGCAGTGCTGTCGATCAAGAATCTGGAGTATGTCGAAAGCGCTCGAGCCATTGGAGCTCGGACGTCCCGCATTCTTTTTCGAGAGATATTCCCTAATGTGAATGCGCCCTTGCTTGTTCAGTCCTCGATTGCGATTTCGGGAGCGATTCTTACTGAATCTATCTTGAGCTTCTTAGGTTTAGGTATTCAACCACCGGATCCTTCATGGGGTGGGATGATTGCAGAATCTCGCAGATATATGGAGCTTGCTCCGGGGATGATTCTCTGGCCTTGCCTAGCGATGACCGTTACCATACTTGCTTTTAATTTGTTTGGTGATGCGTTACGTGATTTATTAGATCCACAGCACCAAAGCCGAAGATAAAGGAATGATCGTTTATGGATGCTACGAACAGGATCAGTCAGCTGTTAAGCGAATGCTTGGATGAAGGTATTCAGAATGATGTATTTCCTGGTGGAGTAATCGGCGTACAGATAGGTGGTACAGAACCGATTACAGCCAGCCTAGGAAATCAGGGTGCTTACATCTATGACTTAGCTTCTCTCACCAAGGTGATGGCCACACTGCCGATGATTCTGTTATCGATTCAAGCGGGCAAACTTACATTGGATACGCCAGTGGAACGTGTTGTTCCTGAGTTTACAGCTCCCGCAGGTGATCACCGGAGAAGTCAGATTACCGTAAGGCACCTGCTTACCCATAGCTCAGGTTTGCCTGCCTGGCGACCTTACTTCGTGAGATTAAGCGGAAGAGATCAATACCTCCAAGCGATTTGCCATGAGCCACTAGAATACGAGCCTGGATTAAAGATTGTATATAGCGATCTTGGACTGATCCTTCTTGGCTTTATGCTAGAACGAATATGGGACAGAGGGCTTGATCAGCTGGTCTCTGAACAGATTACCGTTCCTGCTGGAATGAGAGATACCTGCTACAACCCAGAACAAGCACTTAGCGAAGTAATTGCCCCAACAGAAGAAGGTTTCGAGTATGAACGCCAAATGGCGGTAAGCTATGCTAAGCTGTATGAAGATGGAAAACTGCCGAAGGGTTCTTTTGAGCTAATCGGGGAGCAGGTAGAACACTTTGTATGGACGAAGGCTAGAACGTTAGGAAAGGTTCATGATGCCAACACCTATTATGGGTTGAATGGGATCAGCGGACATGCTGGCCTATTCGCGACCATGCAAGATATTGCTCAATATATGAACATCTGGCAGCAAGGTCACCTCATATCTCGTTCCTTGGTGGAGATGGCTTGCAGCTCGCATAAGGTAGACGGACGAATAAGCAGAGGTCTTGGTTGGGAGAAGTATTCGGATACGTTATACGGACATACAGGCTTTACCGGCACCTCCATATGGTTCTCACTTGTTGATAAACTGACGATTATAACGCTGACTAACCGTGTACATCCATTTGTCCGAGAAGGCATCCAGGCATGGAGAATCAAACAGAGAGACCATTTGGTTACTTCACTACTTCAATCCAGTAAGGAGTTATTACGATGACCCCATTGCTCGAGGTTTCCGAATTGAATATAGATTTTAAGAGCGATTCCGGGTCAGTCAATGTTGTAAACGGAATTGGCTTTCATGTTAACCCAGGAGAAATTCTAGGTCTGGTTGGAGAATCCGGCTGCGGCAAAAGTGTGACGAGTATGTCGATGCTACGGTTATTGGGGAAGAATGCTCAGGTTACGGGAAACCTGCGCTTCAATAACAGGGATCTTCTACAGCTGTCGGAGAAGGAAATGAGACAAATCCGTGGCAATGACATGGCGATGATCTTCCAAGAGCCAATGACCTCGCTAAACCCCTTGCACACAGTAGGTAAGCAAATTGGTGAGCCACTAATCCTGCATAAGAATATGTCTAAGTCCGAGATCAAGAGTGAAGTGATTCGTTTACTGAAAGAGGTAGGTATCCCAAGACCTGAGGAGATCTACGCGGAATATCCGCATCAGCTGTCGGGAGGTATGCGCCAGAGAGTTATGATCGCGATGGCTATCGCATGCAATCCTAAGCTGATCATTGCTGACGAGCCTACAACGGCATTGGATGTTACCATACAAGCGCAAATATTAAGACTGTTAAAAACCATTCGTACGGAGCATGGTTCATCCATCCTCTTAATTACGCACGATTTGGGCGTCGTGGCCGAGATGTGTGATCGGGTCATCGTCATGTATGCAGGGCAGATTGTTGAAGAGGCCGATGTACGCACCTTATTCCGGCAGCCCAAGCACCCTTATACAATAGGACTTCTGAAATCGGTTCCTGATCTAGTCACCATCAAAGAACGATTAGAGCCGATTCCCGGCAATGTGCCGATGATGAGTAATATGCCACAGGGCTGTCGGTTTGCACTACGCTGTAACCAGGTGATGGACATATGCAAACAGTCACCACCTATGCTGAAGGAGCAGGATCACCATTGCCGTTGTTGGTTATATGCAGAAGAGGGGGGAGCAGCCGAATGAGGCAAGTGATCATGGAGGTGAAGGATCTCTCAAAGCATTTTGCCGTGAAGAAAGGCTTCTTCCGTAGAGGTAATCCTGTTAGAGCTGTCGACGGTATTAATCTGACTGTGTATAAAGGTGAGACATTAAGTATTGTTGGTGAATCCGGCTGTGGTAAGTCGACGACTGGACGCTGTTTACTCAGGCTGATCGAACCGACAGCGGGACAGGTATTATTCGAGGGAGTCAATTTATTATCCTTGAGTGAAGATCAATTACGTGAGAAACGCAGAGATATTCAATTTATATTTCAGAATCCCTATGCCTCTCTCAATCCGCGCAAAACGGTGCGTCAAATTCTTATGGAGCCTTTAATTGTCCATCACATCGGTGACAGTAACGAGCGTAAGGAGAAGGTCGAATGGATGATGGAAAAGGTCGGCTTGTCGATGGAGCAACTAGATCGTTACCCTCATGAATTCTCCGGTGGACAGCGTCAACGAATTAGTATTGCTCGCGCGTTAATCTTAAATCCAAAGCTGATTATTGCCGATGAGCCAGTTTCAGCTTTAGACGTATCTATCCAGGCTCAAATTCTTAATCTACTGAAGGATTTACAGAAGGAATTCCAGCTATCCTACATCTTTATCTCTCATGACCTTAGTGTAGTGAAGCACATATCGGACCGAGTTGCCGTGATGTATTTGGGTAGAATTGTTGAGGTAGCGGACAGGAATACCCTGTATAGTAATCCGCAGCACCCATATACACGTGCCCTGTTATCATCCGTGCCCGTACCTAATCCAGATATACAGCAGGACCGGATCGTATTAGAAGGGGATTTACCAAGTCCATCTAATCCACCAACAGGCTGCACCTTCCACCCTAGATGTCCTTTGTGTATAGAAGAATGTAAGACGAAAAGTCCATCCTTAGAGCAGACAGAATCAGATCATTATGTATCTTGTATATTAGTTGCAAAAGGGGAGTCCTAATCATGCTAACTGGCGGGTTAATCGGTTTAAAGTCTATTCTTGAGCAATTGAAGCCATCTGAGCGAAAAGTCGCAGATTATATTCTGAGCAATCCGCAGGAGGTCATTCAACTATCCGTTCAGAAGCTAGCTGAGTTGAGCGGTGCGTCAGAAGCAACGGTTATTCGTCTTTGTCAGAAGCTCAATATGAAGGGGTTTCAGGAATTGAAGCTGAGAGTAGCCGGTGATCTCGCCAGTCCTCAATCGTCTACTGGTTACGAGGAGATTCGGATGGAAGGCCCGATAGAAGATATTATGCATGCGGTGAGTAACAATAATAAGTATTCGATCGATGATACATTGGCAGTTTTATCGGCTGAGGAAGTGAAGAAAGCGGCAGTTGCGTTATCTGGTGCAAGAAGAATTAATATCTTTGGTATGGGAGCTTCCTATGTGATCGCTGAGGATCTCAGACAGAAGCTAGTGAGAATTGGTTGGTGGTGTGAGGCGTATCCCGATTCACATGGACAACTCACCTCTGCTGTGAATATGAAGCCAGGCGATGTGGCTTTTGGCATCTCTTATTCTGGTCAAACCATCGAAATCGTACAATCTCTGACTGAAGCCAAACGACAAGGGGCTACGATTATTACGCTTACCAAATATGGTAACTCACCCGTTAATGAGCTTGCTGATGCGAAGCTGTTCGCAAGTGCATCCGAGCAGAGTATACGAAGTGGAGCGATGGCTTCCCGTATTGCACAATTAAACGTTGTGGATATCCTTTTTATAACCATAGCGAGTAGTCAGAAGGATAATTTAATCCCATTACTAGAGCAGACAAGGCTTGCTATAGGCAGGACCAAGAAAAGCTAATATTCATATATTCGTGTAGTAGGAGTGAAACCGATGTCCTTAGAGAAGCTGGAGACGGAACAGAAGAATGAGCTTACTTGTAAATTAGATCAATTATCTCCGCTCGAAATCGTGCGGTTAATGAATAATGAGGACAAGACTGTTGCTCTCGCTGTTGAGCAGCAATTAAGTGAAATCGCTAGGGCAGTTGAAGTGATTGGTGCAACATTGGAGAATGGTGGCAGGCTTTATTATTTTGGAGCGGGTACTAGTGGAAGATTAGGAATTTTAGATGCATCAGAATGTCCGCCCACATTCGGTACGCTTCCGGAATTAGTCCAGGGTTTCATCGCGGGTGGACCAGAGGCAATAGTTCGTGCGATAGAGGGTGCTGAAGATAACCACGAATTAGGTGTAGAGGATGTTAATAAGAGTGGTGTTAAGTCTGGAGACGTTGTCGTAGGCATTGCGGCGAGTGGCAGAACCCCTTATGTGAAGGGGGCATTATATCAATCTCAGCAATTAGGCGCGTATACAATATCCCTTTCCTGCAATAGTCATTCTGAAATTAATGACAATGCGGATATAACCATCAATGTCGTTGTGGGACCGGAGGTACTTACAGGCTCAACCCGTTTAAAGGCTGGAACCGCACAGAAAATGGTGCTGAACATGCTGACAACGGGGGGGATGATCAGGATTGGCAAAGTATATAATAATCTCATGGTGAATGTTCAAGCCACCAATTATAAGCTAAGAGAAAGAGTCAAACATATCATCATGGAAGTCGCCGATGTGGATTACAAGGAAGCGGAGAGCTTAGTGGACTTATCTGGTGGTGACGCCAAGATAGCCATCGTGATGAAGCTAAAGGGAGTTACTCTTGAAACGGCGGCGCAATTGCTTCAGGAGACCAATGGTAGAGTTCGTGATGCGTTAGAGAGTAAGTAATAGAGGATGATGAAGAGGCTACTATAAGCGCTTGCTTAAAGAGCCTGTTCAAAAAGCCAATTGATGGACGAGAAAGCTATAAATCAAGAAACATTACTACGACAACAGAAAATGACCTATAGACCTGCCCATCGACTAGGGCTGCAAGATCGGGGACTTATTCTTCCAGGAATGGTAGCCGATATTACTATATTCAATAGGAATACAATAGAAGATTTGGCAACCTACACAAACCCA
>Ga0101941_1001208_pt1 | contig 21095 bp, 16 predicted proteins | sample DewCreD2012metaG_3_FD_75242 | JGI IMG/M metagenome (GOLD analysis project Ga0101941, IMG submission 75242) | Hot spring sediment bacterial and archeal communities from British Columbia, Canada, to study Microbial Dark Matter (Phase II) - Dewar... ...
GAAGGGCTCCTCAGAGGAACTGGACGATGAAGTCGAGGTACCCGCGTATGCCCCCACGCTTATGATGACGCTCGACCGACCTCCGCACCTTCCTCGGGCACCCCAGCACCTCCTCCCCGCTTGTCGAAGGATGGCTCGCAGAGTACCGCGGTCCAGCTCGTCGTGGTCGGGAACGACGACCTGTGCGAATGGTTCATCTCGACGCATCACTACATGACTCCCACTTTGCCGCTTGCGGTAGAACCCTAGGCGCTCCAGGGCCCTCATGCAGTCGCGCCCGGAGATGCGGGGGAGCTTGCTCACACCGCGACCACGATGGTCTCAAATCGCTCGGGGGGCACCGGGAGTCCGTCCTCCTACAGGGCCGCAATGTAGGCCGCGATCGCTTCGCGGATGTTGGCGATGGCTTCTTCCTTCGTCTTGCCCTGGCTCACGCATCCTGGGACGCTGGCGTTGGTCATCGCGGCTATCGCGGAGGTGGCACGTGCCTCCTCCCTCACGCTGGCCACGCATCTCGCAGGGAAACTGAAGATCAAAGCAGGAAGTGCCCTGCGACGGATCTACCGACTCCTCGCGAACCCCCGCATCCAGGACCAGCTGCTCGTCGCGCAGCTGCTCCGCCTGCTGGGAGAGAGGAAGAGGAGGCTCTTGATCGCCATCGATTGGACCGAGTGGCACGCCAACCTGCGCATGCTCCTCGCATCTGTGATCGTGGGGCGTCGGGCAATCCCTGTGAAGGCCTTGGTCTGTCAGAAACCCTTGCCTGAGTCCTCCCAGAATCTAGTGGAGGAGGCCTTCGGGAGGCAACTCGTAGACACCCTCCGCCAGATCAACCAGGAGGCGATCCTCCTCTGCGATCGAGGGTTCCGCAGGGCCTCCTGGCTCAAGTTGCTCGGAGAGCTTGGGCAACCCTTCGTCGTCCGCATCGCGAGCAATGTCTTGGCCCATCGAGGTACAGAGGCTCCCCGTCTTCTCTCCTCCTGGCCCCTTGTGCCAGGACAGGTGGTAGACTTGGGCTACGTCACCCTCCGCCAGGACCAGGCAGTCGAGGTCCGGGTCGTTGGGGTATGGGCAGTCGGCCAATCCGAACCCTGGTGGCTGGCCACGAACCTCGACGCCCCTGTGATCGAGCTTGTCGCCTTGTATGATCGGCGCATGGGGATTGAGCAGCAACTGCGCGATGTGAAGGGGTGCCGGTTTGGGGTGCAGCTGAAATGGACACAGTTCCGCACTCCCCACTACCTGGCCAGGATGACCCTCCTGGTAGGGGTGGCCTTGGTGTTATGGACGGCCGTGGGCCATGCCGTCGTCCAAAGGGATCCCTCCGTGTGCCTGCCGTGTAAGCATAAAGGACCACGCCTTTCCCTGGTCCAGGTGGGCATCCGTTTCCTACAGAAGATGGCACAAGCGGTGAAGTTGGACGTCCGCTTCATTCGGCGCTATCTCCTGCCCCCACAATTCCGGTACTTCGAATGGCTCTACCATGCGGGAGGTGGCTCGTGAAAACTGCTAGCCGGTCAGGTCCGAGAGATAGGAACTTCAGCCCGTGTTCCGGAGGCCTGCCGCGATCCCGTTGGCAGTCAGCAAGATCGCGTACTTCACCGCCCACCGTTTGGCCTCCGCCACCCTCCTACCTGGGATCGCTTCCTCCGCAGTCCCTTCTGGGAGGAGGTCCGGATCGTCGGTGGGTAAGGAAGGACCGTTCCACAGGTCCAGGAAGCGCACCTGGAGGTAGCTGAGGGGATCGACGTAGGGGTTCCGCAGCTCGATGGAGCGCTGGAGGGCGGGCTCCCGGTCCAGGAGAGCCTTCTGTCCTGTGACCTCCAGCACCCACCGGCGCGCCCGCTCATACTCTTCCCGGATGGAGGTGAAGACGCACCCGCCCAGCCCTTCTTCTTTCACGAGCCCGGCGTACCGGGCGGCAATGTGCATGTCCGCCTTGGCAAGGGCCATCTGGCAGTTGTCGACGATTGCCTGGAAGAAGGGCCACGCACGGTACATCCGGCGGAGGACCTCGAGGCCGTTCTCTCGATTCTCGACCCACCAGGCGAGCGCGCTCCCCACGCCGTACCACGCTGGGATCAGGTGGCGGCTCTGGGTCCAGGCGAAGACCCAGGGGATCGCCCGGAGGTCCTCGAACCGGGAGCCGGGGTTGCGGGCAGCGGGACGGCTCCCGATGTTCATCTCGTCCAGGTGGTGGATGGGGGTCGCCGCAAAGAAGTAGCGGAGGCCAGCCTCCCCTTCCCCAAACAGGAGATCCCGGTAGGCTCGGTAGGCGACGTCCGAGAGTGCGGACATCGCGGACTCCCACTTCTCCAGAGGATCCGGGCCTGCGGGGGGAGATCCGAGATCCTCCTCAAGGCGCTTGACCGCCATGGCCCAGACAACCTGCTCGAGGCTCCGGAAGGCGATGTCGGGGATGAGGTAGCGGTCAGAGAGCACCTCCCCCTGCTCTGTGAGTTTGATCCCCCACCGCGTCGAGCCGGCGGGCAGCCCCAGGATGGCCCGGCTCGTGGGTCCACCCCCTCGGCCAAGGGCGCCGCCCCGCCCGTGGAAGAACCGGATGCCCACGCCGTTGCGGCCGGCGAGCCCCATGAGCTGCCTCTGGGCCAGATAGAGGTGCCAGTTGGCCGTCAGGTAGCCGCCGTCCTTCCCGCTGTCGGAGTAGCCGAGCATCACCTCGCAGATGTCCCCCTGCCTTGCAACCATCCTGCGGTAGGGGGGATAGGCGAGGAGCGACCCGACGATGTCCACCGCCTTGCGGAGGTCCTCGATGGTCTCGAGGATGGGGACGACGTTGAGGGCCGGAGGGTCCTCTGGACGGGACACGCCGCAGGCCTTCTCCAGGACGATCACCTCGAGCACGTCCGCGGGCTCGTGCGCCATGCTGACGATGTAGGTGTCCAACGCCTCTGGACCCATCTCCTCCCGGGCCTTCGCGATCATCTGGAACACGGCAAGGAGGTCTCTCGTCTCCTCGTCGGCCGCGTCCCGCGTGGCGGTGAGGTCGTGCACACAGGAGGAGAGCCTCGCAACGGCTTCCCGATCTTCCAGGATCCTGCTCAGCAGCTCGGCGCGTGATGCCCCGTCCAGGCTCAGGTACCCCTCCGCAAGCCCGGACCTGCGCAGGAGGCCGGCAAGGACCCGTCCGTGTACGTCGCTGTGCTGCCGGATCTCTAAAGGTGCCAGGTGGAACCCGAAGAGCTGCACTTGCCGGATCACGCGCGCAAGAGCTCCCAAAGCCACCTCGCTCCCGCCGTTCGCCAGGAGGCTCTCCTGGATCAAGCGCAGGTCCCGCAGGAGTTCCCCCGCGCTCCGGTAACGTCCCTTCGTGTCTGCAGGCGCCGTGCTCTGCGGGGTGTCCAGGGAGAGGTTGTGCTGGCGGAGGAGCTCAAGGCGCCAGATGATCACCGCCAGCTTGCGGCGGTAGGGCTCCGTTGCGTCCCAGCGGACGAAATCCGGAGTCCTTCCCTCGAGATCCGCCTCGTCTTCCTCCAGGGAGGCCAGGAGATCCCTGCTGACGCCCACGAGGAGGGTGGATTGCCCATACCTCGCCATCAGGCGGCGCAAGGACTGGATGTACCGGCGGACCGCAAGATCCCGGGCGAGCCGCAGGGCGTCCCACGTCACTTGGGCGGTGACGGCAGGGTTTCCATCGCGATCCCCGCCCACCCAGGTGCGGAAGCGGAGGAAGGGCCGCAGGACCTGCCCTTTCTGGCGAAGCATGGCCTCGACCTCCGGGTAGGTCCTGGCCAGCTCCCGCTCCAAGGCAGTGTAGATGGCGGGAAGGGTCTCCCAGAGGGTCTCGTGAAAGTAGAAATGGTTCAGGCGTACCTCGTCAAGCGGAAGGGGGCGCACCGCCCGGATCTCGCTCGTCTGCCAGAGAATCACGAGGAGCTCCTTCATCTCCCGCTGGATCTCCTCGAGCTCCGGCGGTGAGACCAACGGGTTCTCCCTCCGCTCCAGGAGGTCGTACAGGGAACGGAGGATGGCCAGGACCGTCCGGCGAGTGGCCTCTGTAGGGTGGGCGGTCATCACAAGATCGATGGAGAGCCCGTTGAGGAGGTCCAGGGCCTGCTCCCCCGAAAGGCCAAGCGCGCGGAACCTCGCTGTAAGATCTTGCAGGGACTTGGGCTGGGGCACCCGGTGCTCCCGGGCATAGGCGCGCTTCCGCCGGACCCTGTGGTGCTGCTCCGCCAGGTTCACGAGCTGGAAGTATAAATTGAACGCCCGGATCACCTGGATCGCCGTGGCTGTGTCGAGGCCTTCGATGAACGCAACCAGCTCCTGCTCAACCACCGGGTCGTACCTGGACCTGAGCCGCTTGGCCAGGAGCCGCACCCTCTCGACCGCCCGGAAGAGCTCCTCCCCGCCCTGCTCCCGGAGGACCTTCCCGAGCAAGCTCCCGAGGAAACGGACCTCCTCCCGCAGAGGCCTCTGACGGTCGCGCAACCACTGTTCCTCTAAATCGATCCCTGGGCTCGCTTCCATTTCCCCGGCGGTGTTGTCTCGCTCCACAGCGCTCCTCCCTCGTAGGGACGGGTAGTTTTTTCTTAATATAATAGCACAACGGTGTACTCGCTAGAAAGGCTAATGGTCTTATGCACGCTTGGTTGCGGGCTATGGGAAGCGGAACCGAACGCGACCGCTTAACCGCGCTTCCCCGGTACCCATGCGGGCAGTACGCAGAGGGGGCTACCAGTCAGACTAGCTACATGCCACGGGCAAGCCAATTGGCCACTCCCTCCTCTGTCCGGTTTTCCCTTGGGTTCCATCATACAGCCACACCTCTCAACGAAAACTCCCTACGAGCCACCTAAACTGGACCTTCTGTGGTAAAGCCTGTGCTACCACGATGTAAAAAGCCATCCCTAGCTAAGCGCCTTCCAAGGGCATCAAAAGAGATCCGGATCATTGGCGCCAGCACAAGGGACGATCATCCCGGAAGGGAGTTCAGCCTGTGGTCAGGTGCTTTCGGTCATTCCAGCGACCGCCCGTTGGACAGCGGGTCCCGGTAGGAAGGCCCCGCAACGTGCCGACCATGGAACAGAACAGTTCGATTGAGCGGTCCGCTCGCGATAGCGTCGGCAGCATCCTTAGCATCAAGGATGAGCAAGTCAGCATAAGCCCCCTCGCGCATCCCGTAGTCCTCCCCAAGGCGCATCAGCTGGGCGGGGACCGTTGAACCCATTGCGTAAACGTGCGGAAGGAGCTCGGAAGGAAGTTGAGCTGAAAGGAACATCCATCGGCCAACCTCCAATAGGTCCCCTGTTCCGACCGGGTTAAACGGATCCTGAATGTTATCGGAAGCATAGGCGACGGGGACCCCTGCTTCAAGCAACTCCCGGATCCGGGTCAGGCCCCGCGGAGGTAATAGCGGGGCTTCACGTCCCTGCAGGAAGAGGTTAGTGGCTGGCAGCGTGACTACACCGACGCGAGCGCGGGCAACTAACTCAACGATGGCCAAGGCCGCACCTGGCGGCATCGCCGAGAGGGAGCAACAGTGGCTAACCACCACCTGTCCCTCAAGCCCGCGTTCTATTGTCCGACGGGCCACGTGTGCCAGCAACCGCGCCTCGGGATTCAACGTCTCATCCACGTGGAGGTCGAGGGGACAGCCGTGTCGGACGGCAACGTCGAAGAGCATATCGATAAACTCCTCCGGGTGTTCCGAGAAATCAGGCGCGCCGCCTATGGCGTCCGCGCCTTCGTCGAGTGCTTCCTCGGCGAGTCGCCCCGCCTCCGAGATCGACACGCCCAAGGCCCCCCCGGACAGAAAAGCCACGACTTGGAGCCGGATCCTGTCCTGCATCCTGCTGCGAAGCTCAACGAGAGCTTTCACGGCGCCGAGCCCCCATTTATGGTCCACGTTCGCATGAGAGCGGATCCCCACAGTTCCGCGGGCGATGCATGCTTCAATCGTCCGGTGGGCGCGCTCGGCGATGTCTTCCTGCGAGGCCCGCATGGCGTAAGCTGAGAAAACCTCGATCGCCCCAGCGAGGGTCCCGGAGGGGTTGTCCGCGTACCGGGCAGTTCGGGTCTTATCGAGATGCTGATGGATGTCCACCAACCCGGGGAGGACGAGAAGTCCACCAAGGTCCCATACCTCGGCGCCCTCGCATTCCACGTGAGGAGCGATGCGTGCAATGCGCCCCTCCTCGTTGATAGCAATGTCCACCCGCACCGGGGGATCTTCGAAGCGGTCCACCACCACGCGCCCTCCCTTGAGCACCAACTTGATCCTGTCCACCCTCACCCACCGTCTATTCGTGTCCTTACGCGCCCCTCCCGCGATCTCTTCGATGGATCGAGAGGTCCTACCCCTTCTCCCCCCTGACCCGTCCCCTGAGTTCTGCCAGGCGTATCTGCGTGAAGAGCCACTCCGGGGTCACCGGGATGCGGTCGCAGAACACGCCGAGGTGAGCGAGTGCGTCATCGATCGCTCCGCAGATCACGGCAGCCACCGGGATGATCCCGCCCTCTCCCACACCTTTTACACCAAGCGGATTCTGGGCGCGAGTCTGAAGATGATCGACCCTCACCCGGGGGACGTGGAGCGCTCGCGGCATCGCGTAGTCCATGAGGGTACCTGTCAAAAGTTGGCCTGATACATCGAACACAATCTGCTCGAATAGCGCGGCTCCAATGCCCTGGACGACCCCCCCGACGACCTGCCCTTCGACGTTTGCCATGTTTAGGATGCGTCCGCAATCATGGACGACGGCATAGTCCAGAACGTTGACTTCACCTGTCTCTGTGTCCACCTCGACGATCGCCGCATGCGCACCATAGCTATACGTTAGGTCGGGGCGGAAAAAAGCGAAGGCCTCTAACCCAGGGGCATCACCCCAAGGGAAGGATCGATCGAGAGGCCAACGCCAGCGGGGGTGGAGGTTGGGATAGGAGGACGCCTCCGCGAGCACCCCGAGTTCAATAGCGCGACTGGGCGTGCCCCGCACCCTGACCACTCCACCAACTACTTCCAAATCGGAAGGAGCTACTTCGAGAAATGCCGCTGCGAGGGAGACGGCCTTTTCTCTGACGGCATCGGCCGCAGCGGCCACAGCGTTTCCGGCGGCGACAGCACTGCGACTGGCCCATGTGCCACCGCCGAAGGGCATATAAAGGGTGTCGCCCATAACCACCGTCACATCCCGCGGCGGCACACCGAGCCTTGAAGCGCATATCTCCACCAGCGCGCGCTCCAAGCCCTGTCCGGCCCTGACTGCGCCGGTATACACTGTCACGTGCCCATTTCGGTCAACGGTAATCCGCGCACCCTCTGCAGTGCTAGTGGAAGCCACTTCTATGGCGACTGCTGTGCCGATCCCCAGGAACCTCCCATGCTCGCGGCCGAAGGCTTTCCTCACGGGGAAGTTCGCGTACCCGATCATCTCCAGCGCCCGACGGTAAGCAGCGGGATAGTCGCCTCCGTCGTATACGATTCGCCGACAATCGCGCCACAGCCCCGTGTCATATGGCTGCTCATCGGGAGTGATGAGATTCTTTAACCTGATCTCAACGGGGTCCAAGCCCAGGTCACGGGCTGCGCGATCCAAAAGTCGCTCAATGAGGAAGGTACCTTGAGGCCGACCCGCTCCCCGATAGGCCGCCGAACCAGGTTTGTTGGTGTACACCACACTGTACGTGTATTCGAAGTGGGGGATCCGATAAGGACCCATCGCGTTGATCACAGTCATCTGCGCAGTCACAAGCCCGAAAGGAGTATACGCCCCAGCGTCTTCAATAATATGGATCCGCAGTCCCAAGATCTTACCCTCAGCGGTCACGGCGAGCTCCCCAGCCTGTACCTGCTCCCGTTCCTGGTACATCGCCAAGAGATCCTCCCGACGATCCGCGATCCACCGCACAGGCCGGCCGTAGAGGATAGCGAGGTAAGATGCGAGGTACTCCTCCGGGTAGAATCGATTCTTCCCCCCAAACCCTCCTCCAACATCACAGGCGACCACACGGATGCACTCTTCAGGAAGCTGGAGCAAGTACGCGAGGATCCGTCGGACCATATACGGCGACTGGGTTGAGTCCCACACAGTGAGCCTCTGTTCCGACGCGTCCCATGATGCCACGATCCCCCTCGGCTCCAACGGTTGAGGACTCTGACGCGCCAACCGGAGCTCCACACGGGCGACATGATGCGCGCACCGAAACGCCCCATCGGGGTCCCCGACTCGCCCCGTCACCGAGGCTGCAAGGTTTGTCCCAAGGTCGGGATGGACAAGAGGCGCTCCCGGTTGGAGGGCCTCCAAAGTGTCAACGACTGCAGGTTCCGGTACATAGTCGACCGCGATTGCATCCAGCGCATCCTCGGCGTGTGCGCGATCCACCGCAAGAACCGCGGCCAAGGGCTCTCCTACGTACCGCACGCGCTCTCGCGCCAAAGGGAACGGAGTCCTTGCTTTCATCCCACCGGCTGGTACATAGAGGGGGATCGGGCCTGGGAGATCCGGTAGATCTACCGCGGTGAGGACTCCCACTACACCAGGAAGTCGCCTAGCGCGGGCCACATCGACGGAGAGGATCCGCGCAGCAGCATAGGGGCTCCGCTTCACGGCCATTTCAAGGGCCCCAGGGACCCTCACATCGCTCACAAACCGGCCCTTTCCCCTGATCAGCCTTTCATCGGGAGTCTGCCTCCCCCTCATCATTCGTAACGCTCCTATCGCTCACGGTTCCCCCGCACCCCTCCATGATCCCAAGGCAAGGAAAGGGGGATGGCCTCACTTCCAGCGGATGAACAAACCGTCCAACGCCTGCACCACGTACGCTCCCAGTAGCGCCATCCCCATCACGGTCAAGACCACCGCGTAGAGGTGGCTGATCAGATAGACGTTCGCGTACTGCGCGAGTAACCTCCCCAATCCCCCTAATCCGAGCATCATCTCGGCGATGATGAGGCCCTTGAACCCGTTGATGACACCTAAACGTAGCCCTGTCGCAATGGATGGAAGTGCGGACGGGAGGTAGACCTTTCCCAACAGCTGGACTTCACTGGCACCATAGCTCCGTGCCATGTCCACAAGCGACTGCCGCGTTCCTTCAACCCCTGCCCTCGTGTTCACGAGGATGATGAAGAACGCGAAAAGGAACACGGTGAGGAGGACGACCACCCGCCCCACGCCGAAAAGCACAATCAGTACCGGGACGAGGGTTGGAAGGGGTGCCGACATCATGAACCCGATGAACGGGTCAAACACCGCGGCGATCAAGGGGTACCGGCCCAACACGAGGCCGGCAAGGATCCCACCCACGGCGGCGGACGTCACCCCCATAACAAAAGAATCAAGGCTCCTGAGAATCGCCTCCCACAGAGGCCCTGCCATCACCAAATTCCACAACGTTCTCAGGACGGTGGAGAACCTCGGGAGGAACAGCGAGAGGTCATAGCGTCCCACCACCTCCATCGCCCCTGCGAACAGGACAAGGGCCAGGGCTGTAGGGAGACGATTGAGAATCTTTTTATAACGGCATGCGGCCTTCATTGCATCTCCCTGAGGACTTCCCAGAGATCCTCCACAAGCTTTGCAAATAACGAGCTCCCCCGTGTCTCCTTTGACGAGCGGGGCCTTGGCAAGTTGACGTCCAGGACACGGATCAGGCGACCTGGCCTGGGACAGAGCACGAACACGCGATCCGAAAGGTAGATCGCTTCGTCCATGCTGTGTGTCACGAACACGACTGTCTTCCTCTCGTCCGCCCACACCTTCAGGAGGTCGTCCTGGAGGATCCGCCGGGTCTGCTCATCCACCGATGCGAACGGCTCATCCATGAGCAGGATCTGGGGGTTGACGGCAAGGGCACGCGCGAGGCCAACCCGCTGCTGCATCCCCCCGGACAGCTGGTGGGGATAGTAGTTCTCGAACCCCGACAGGCCAACTTTAGCGAGGACGCCCCTTGCGATCTCCTCCCTCTCCTTCCTCGGCACCCTCCGAACCTCCAGTCCAAACGCGGCGTTCCGGAGGACGGTGGCCCATGGCATCAGGGCGAAGTCCTGAAACACCATCGCCCGCTCAGGCCCAGGCCCATTAATGGGGAGCCCGCCGATCTCCACAACCCCCTGATCGGGACGAATCAGACCTGCGATGATCTTCAGAAGGGTGGTCTTGCCGCACCCGCTCGGCCCGACTATGGAGACAAACTCCCCCGGCCGCACGGAAAAAGATACATCGTCAAGGGCCAGTACCTTCCCGAAGGCTTTGGAAATGTTTCGCACATCAATACCCAGGGGGCGGACCTGGCTTCGCACGGGCGCACTCACAATCATTGTAATCCACCCTCCTCCCCCCGGCGGCGCCACCGCAGCACCCGTGACTCCAGATGCTGCGCTCCAGAGAGCAGCATCACAGCCACCAGGAGCATACTGAGGACTGTCGCAAACATCTTATCGAACTCAAAGGTACTGCGCGTATCCATGATGAGGCGACCGACCCCGAAAGGCGATAGAAGCAACTCCGCAACCACCAACCCGATGAAAGCACGGGCAAGACCGTACCGGGCGCCCGCGAGGATCATGGGAAGGGCGCCTGGGAGCACGATGGCGCGGAGGATCTGCAACCAGTGAGCATTGAACGCGCGGGCCATTTCAACGAGAACGGGATCGACATCCCGCATCCCCCCGTATGCGTTGCTCGCGACGAAAGGCATGCTGAAGATGAAGACGATCGTCGCCGAAGCTCGAATGTTGACCCCCATCGTGAGGATCACCAGGGGAACCAGCGCCGCCATGGGCATCACAATGAGGACCTCCAGGTAAACGCGGGCGATGCGGCCAAGCGGGGGAACCAAGCCCATGAGCAGTCCCAGGGGAACTCCGGTTACCAAAGCCATACCGTAACCGAGGAGCAGCGCCTGACCACTCGATCTCCAACCATCTAGGAGTTCCCCAGAACGCAGGAGATTGATCAGCGCCCGTCCTGTGGCCGTGGCAGTTGGGAACGCGAAACTAACCGGGATCCGGCCCGCCCACTCCCAAAGGAGGAGGGCGAAAACGAGGACCAGCGCTCTCAGGCTCCACACCAAGAACCGTTTCCTCATCCTGCGAACTCGACCTCTGCGCGCGGATCAGTCACCCGTTGCCGCCCTCCCCCGCCCTGGAGGTTCCATAAAGTACCTCATGTTCTCAAACGCGTCCTCAGCGACGGCCCAACTCCCGGAGAACAGCCTCCAAGTATTCTGGGGCGAAGAAGGTGCTGAGTTTCCACTTCAAGGTCGGGCCCGAGAGGTTCCCCGCCTTCACCTGAAAATCGATATTGGCAATGCCCCCCATACCCCGCAGTCTCTCGATCCCCCCGTCGGCATCAAACACGCTGAGCACATCGCGGACCTGCGCTTCAAGTTCTGCGGGGGGAACCTCGCGGAGGTACTCCCCCCGCTCGCGGACCCAGTACCCCGGGTCTTGGAGGCCGCGGCGGTACGACTCCAGGATCCTTCGGATAACCAGCCTCGTGAGGGCAGGGTTCCCTTGGACGACGTCCCGCCGCGCGATGAGGAAGAAGCTGCTAACGGGCAGTTTTGTCATGTCCAGGAGGATGTGAAACTGTCCGGGGGCGCGTCGCATGACGACGTTCGCATAAGTCAGATCCATCGTGGCGGCCCGAACCGAACCCGCCAATAGCGCTTCCGCGCGGGCAGCAGACCCTGCCGGCATATATAGGAAGACCGGCTCCACCCCCAGGTAGTCACGGCGTAGGAAATAGTCCAGCAGGACTTTCTGAGTTGACCTGGCGCTGTGCGTGGCCACCTGCATCCCGTGGAGCATCCGGATATCGGTGATGTCCCGTCGTGCGATGAGCACGAATTCTGGGCGTGCCAGCTCCATCAGCGCCACGATAGGAGCGCCCCGTTCCACAGCGGGGAAGAAGGGGAAGAAGCCCGTGCCAAACTGCCCGATGCCCTGGGCAACAGCCAGCACAGCCGCTTCGCTTTCCGCTATCGATCGGACTTCCACTTCGTACCCGTCCCGCTCTAACAGGCGAAGGCCGACGAGCATCGGGAGGTTGATGGGGCGAAGGGCGGTAAAGATGAAGGTCAGCTTAGGGCGGCGAGGCCCCGTGAACCCCGGAGATACCGCCAAACCGATCGCGAGACAGGTTGCAACCACCAAGGCGACGAACAATCTCATTAGGAGTCTAGCTCTCAAGGCTTTTCGAACCAATTCCATCACTCGATCCCCCCTTCTTGATTAGATTCCCGTCGCCCAGTCTCGTCCAAAAGGCCTTTTCGATCCCCCATTTAAGCCTGTTTTCAGGACGCTGGTGGGCTCACTTCATAAGGACGCAGGACTTGGCCAATGCCCGGTCGAACCAGAATCTCCCCATCCCGGTACACCACCCTCCCGCCTTTGACGGTCACCTTGGGCCATCCGCGCAGGCGCATACCGTTTGCAGCCGTCTTCAGTTTCAAAAAGGTCGTCTCAGGCGAAACCGTTCGCTCCTCGTCCATGTCCACCAGAACCAGATCCGCATCTTTCCCAATCGCGATCGACCCCTTGCGGTCGTCAATATGGAAGAGGCGGGCAGGGTTCAGACAAGCAACCCGAACAAGATCATGAAGGCTGATTCGGTTTTTGTGGACCCCCTCTGAAAGCAGGAGGGGGAGAGCTACCTCGACGCCTGGGATCCCGGCAGTCGCACTCCACAGGTCATCGGTTTCGTGTTTTTCGCACGAGACGTGATCCGTCCCAACCATGAAGATGGATCCCCTGCGGATGGCAGCCCAGAGACGTTCCCCATTGTTCCTATCCCGGAGGGGAGGATTCATCTTGCCAACGGCACCGATCCGTGGCCCCGCCTCCTCGGGAAAGACCGTCAAGTACTGGACGAGCGTTTCAAGGATGAGCGGGCTCCGGGTCCATCGGGCTGCTGCATCAACGCCCTCTGCCGCGCTGAGGTGAAGTACAAGGGCTCGACACCCCGTGAGCTCGCTGAGGTACGCCATCGTATGGATGTCTGCGACTTCACAGAAGGGAGGCCTCGCTTCGGCCCAAGCCTGGAGGTCTGTTCGCCCCGTGGCACGAATCGACGGTAGGATATACCGGACAATCTCCACATCCTCGCAGTGGAGGGCAACAACCCCTCCAAATTGAGCACACTTTCTCATGGTGAGGTAGACATCGCCGTCATCTAAAGGCTCGATGTCAAGCTCCGCAACCTCTTTCACACGGTAGTCAAGGTGGAGCTTGTAACAGAATATGCCGAACCGCTCTCGGTAGGTGGGGATCTCTTCAATATGTTGTGGGTTCTGAACCTGGAGATGGAAGAGCACATCGCAGTACGACCGCTCCGCGATCACGCGCTCCCAATCTGGATAAACCTCCAAGTAGGAACGCTTCGCTCGGTTGTAGGGCATGAGGACGGTCGTGCCGCCCGCGATCGCCGCGGCAGTCGTCTGCTCGACATCCATGTCGAAGGGGTAGTGAACACCAAGATGAATGTGCGGATCCACCCGCCCAGGCAACAACCAATAGCCCTTGCCATCAACGACCTCCTCGGCACGCGGCGGACTCCCGTCACCCATGGAGGCGATTTTCCCGTCCCTCACAGCGACCCACCCGTGGAAAACGTGATCGACGGCCACGACGCGGCAGTTCGCGATCACCAAATCGTACCCGGCCATGATCTTCCTCCTGCTTCTCTGGACTGGACAACCTCACATCACTCCCCTCCACCGGAATCCCCAATACACCGAAGGACCATCACTTCTGGAGGGTCCCGTTGTCCGGTGGCAGTTGGGGAACAGGCAATAGGGATAAAACCTGGTCTAGGGTTGCGACAAAGCCAAAATACTGTTGCCAGACTGATATCGCCACCTCATGCCACTCCCGGTTCACCCCCCCAACGCAATCGCGGACGATGATGACGTCGTAATCCCGCATATAGGCATCCCGAACGGTGCTATCCACACAAGCGTTCGTGGTCGCACCGGAAATCAGGAGTGTATTGCGGCCAAGCATCCGGAGCAACACTTCCAACCGGGTGCCGTAGAATGCGCTGAACCGATGTTTTTCGATCACGTGGCTTCGTGCATCCAGCAGCGGTTTCAGCTCCTCGACGATCTCCGCATCCCAGCTCCCACGGAGACAGGCAACCCTCGCACGCTTCAAAGTATGGTGGGTAATGCGGTGGAGGGCCCTCGCACGATCTACCTCGAAGTTGACCTGGACGGTCCAGATATCTGGGATCCCACACGCCTTACAGGCTTGGATGAGACGCCGCAGGGGCGCAACGATGCTAGTGAGCAGGGTCATGTTGACTCCGCTGAGACCGAGCGTCCCCTCAGGGTGGAGCCAGGCATTCTGCGCGTCGATCACCAACAGCGCCGTGTCCTCTACGTTGATCTTCAGATCTGTCCCCATCGGTAGCCTCCCCACACTTCGTTACCTCGCTCTCCCCTACACCCACAACATCACACGGGAAGGTGTGAAGATCCCAGCTCTGTCCATTTCCCTAAGCCACACCTCCCGCCCCACCTGCAGGGCCTTCTCGCTGGAACAGTTCGGATTCGAGGATCCTCTTGATCCCGATCCATTGGATCTGACCGACGGTGCGGGGGGCGCGGCCCCCAAGTCCCCGTGCCCAAATGGCTTTAACGCCCAACTCGTCCGCCGCCCGGAAATCTACGCCCCCAGGGGGCGCGCTCAGGTCGATCAATACCGTTTCCGGCCCGAAATGGCGGAGTACGTCGCTCGTGAACAGCAAGGCCGGAGCAGTGTTGAAAACCACTACCATGCGGGGGATCCACTCCGCCATCTCCTGAATCGGAACTGTGTCGCATCCCGATGCCCATGCACGTGCCCGTTGAACCGGGTTCCTGGCGGCAACGGTGACGCGCGCGCCAAGCCCCCTAAGCATCCCCGCCAGAACAGATCCGATGTTCCCGTAACCCACGACCATGACGGCGTTCCCGTGCAAGGTAACCGAAGTGTGTTCGATGGCCAGCCGGATCGCACCTTCGGCAACGGCAGGCGCCCTAAGCAGCATGAGATCTTCCACGTGCTCGTACTCGTGGAGCCTTAGTTCCAGTGCGGCCGCGGCTTCGCGCATCTGGACGCTGGCCCTGCCGGTGATGAGAATGCCACCGACCCGCATCCCTTCAAGGGTATTGCGGTCCACGACGAGCTTAGAGGGAGAATAGGGGGCATAGATGCTCCCGTCTGCCTCCGGAATCGGAACCGGACATACGACGATGTCCGCACCGAACACGGCATCCCGTATATCAGAACACACCGTGATCCCCTCCACGTCCGCAGGCGGCAAGCCGCAAACGCGCACCGACGCACCGCAGAAGAGGGCCTGGCGTGCGATCTCGACTTCCCGCCCGTCCCCTCCCAGAACGGCCATCGTGTAACCCCTCAGGTCGAGAGGTGCGTCCCGTCCTGCAGCCACTTCAGGACCTCCTGTGGGGTCTTCCCGGCGAGCCCGAACTGAGCTAACGTCCGGCCTTCGGACCGATAGTCGCGACCCATGACCGTGCTGGCAACGGTCACAACAGCTTCCAGAACCGGAGTGGGTACTCCGCAGGCCCTCCCGAGGTCGGCCATGGGGACAACGCCTATTGCGATGTCCTCGTGCATATACCTATGGTCCAGGGAAGCGGGTGCTTTAATGTACCGGTTGGGCCCACTCTCCTTGAGGACGCGCATATAGTCTCCAGAGGCTGCTGCTTCGGAGGTGGTTGACCCAATCCGCGCGAGGAGATCCGGAAGGGGATCGGCCTCTACGCCCCAGGCTCTCGCCACCGCCATTCGCTCGCGGTCCATCGCCTCCATTAACCGTCCGACGGACGGCGTGGCCGCGTCGTAGTAGAAATAGAAGTCCCCCTCGCTCTTCTCAATCCAGGCAGCACCAAGGATCATCCCGGGAGGATGCAGGACCGCGTTCACGTTGGCGAACCCCGGATACAAGATATGGGGCTTTGGGTCGATCATAGGGAGGACATCGCGTACCCGATCGGTGAGCTCACCGGTGTGCCTTCCCGGATACGCAGCGAATGGGACATCCTTCACAACGCTCGTGATCGTCACCCCGTCTGGCGCAGATTTCCGACAGATGTAAGTGAGCGTCCCCGTCTCCCCGACGAGCGCCGAACCCCGAAATCCCGCCTCATGCAAGGCATGAAGGAAGGCGATGCTCCCCAAGAGCCCGCCGGGGTTGAGGATGACGGGGAGGTCCTCCCTGAGGTGTGGAGCAAGCTGTTGTGCAATGAAGGGGTGGGCGGTGGCAGGAACGCACACGAGGATAAGTTCTGCATCCCGGATCACTTCGGCCATGTCCGTACTCGCCAATCGGACAGGCGCGAACCCCTCGCCGATGACGCCGTTGTAACGGATCCCCCCATGGGCGATCACGGGATGGAGGGGGCCAGCGCTGCGGTTAAACATATGGACTTCAAATCCCCGCCGCGCCAGGTCGCACGCCGCAGCGAACCCGCCGTTTCCTGCCCCTACGACGAGGACCCTCTTCATCCTTCCCTCCTGGACCACGTAGCGTACTTGGCGATCTTCCGATCATCCACCTCAACACCCAGGCCGGGGCCATCGGGCACCTGTAAGAACCCCTCCTCGTACCGGAGAGGCGTCCTGATGATGTCGTCCACATAGTAAACGCCGGCGATGCGTGTGGGACCTTCCCCATCGACGTTGGGCACTGGACAAACCGATGCGCAGGCGAGGATTTCCGTGGATGCGGCAAGATGCAAGTTGGCAGCTACCCCGATCCCCATCTCAATCGATCCCCCAATATCGCAGAGGAAACCGCATGCCTTCGCGACGTCGATCACCTGTCGGGCGCGGTACAGCCCGCCGGGTTTGGCGTAATACACGCTGATCATACTTGCGGCCTTCAGTTCCCACAACCGCAGAATATCCTGGGGGAACCAAGCGCTCTCATCGGCCATGATGGGAGCGGGAACTGCGCGGCTCACCTCTGCGAGAGCCTCGAATCCCGCCACTGGCTGTTCATGGAGGAGGATCTCGTAGGGCTCCATCCTCCTGATCACCCTCACGGCGTCCCAAGGGGTTGGATATCCCTCGTTCGCGTCCGTCCGGATGGCGATGCGATGACCAAGGCGTTCCCGCAGCATGCGCACGAGGGTCACATCCCTTTCGGGATCCAGTCCAGTCTTGCACTTAATCGTGGTCACTCCCTCCTGAGCAGCATGTTCGGCTTCCTCGACGGCGGCCTCAACGTCCATGATCCCCAAGGAGTGGCAAACTGGTATCGCATCCCTTAGCTTTCCGCCTAACAGCCTGTACACTGGTGTGCCGGCTGCTTTCCCTGCAATGTCATGGAGTGCGAGGTCGACAGCCGCTTTGGCATAGGGGTGGCCCTTGATCGCGCTGTCCATGCGCATGTGGCAGTACGCAATTTCGCGTGGATCCTGGCCCTTGATGGCAGGAAAGAGGTATTCCCGGATCACATGGTCAACCGTCCCGAGCGTCTCCCCATAGTACATTCCGTGAGGTCCGCCCCACGTCGCGAGGGGAGGCGTCTCCCCCCATCCTTCAATCCCTGCGTCCGTCTCGAGTTTCAGGATATAGTGACGCCCAATGGGTTCGTGCATCTTAGTCGCCCAGTTATGAGGTCTCCTTGAAGGGAGAGCGACGAAGAATGCGTGGTACCCTGTGATCTTCACCGAATTCCCTCCAATTCCATGCGCCACAGGCTCCGCACATCGTGCTTTCCCGTTAAAAGGCGGCAACCGTCTTGTTCGACCACAACGGTCTCCTCCAGCTGCATGCCGAGATGGGGAAAGACCACCAGCGGCTCCACCGCGAGAACCATCCCTTCCTGGAGGGCGGAGTCGGAGTAACGGTTCAGATATGGCCCCTCGTGGAGGGTCAAGCCCACACCATGCCCGACGAATTCCAGGGTGGGCATCCCCCACCCGTCCATCTTCTCGATGTAGGTCTCATAGATACGCCTCGTGCTTACACCCGGTCGGATCATTTCCAAAACCATGTCCCGACACTCGACGAGCCTCCTCCAGTAGAGCTCGACGGACTCCTCCGGCTCCCCGACTACCGCTGTCCTCGCTACGTCGCAGTAATAGTTCTCCACGACTCCGATCACATCAATGCGAACCACCTCCCCTTCCCGAATCTCCTTCTTCGTCGGGCCCCCATTCAGCAGAGGGGTCCGCTCTCCCGACGTCACGCTCAGCATGGTCAACTGCCCCCCGCCCTCTTCAAAGAAAAGGTCTCCGATCAGGCGGGCGAGTTTGAGTTCCGTCATGCCGGGGTGCCATCTCTGGAGCGCCCGGAACGCGACCTCTTCTGCAATGCCCGCTGCCCTGGCGAGGCGTGCAATCTCCCCCTCCGTCTTCACCATCCGCAAGGACTCCACGAGATCGTCGGCTGGTTGGAGCTCCGCTACTCCCGACAACGCGTGCTGCAATTGAACATAGTCGTGGAAGTTGAGGTAGCGGGCCTCCACCCCCAAGCTCCCACTAAGGCCGCGCGCCCGGATGATCCCCGCTAGGAGTGTCACCGCACTCTCGGTGAATTCATTGTACGCAACGATCCGCCGGATATCCGTATGTGCACGGACCAAACCCTCCTCGACGTTGACGACGACCATCTCGGGATCCCCTTCGGCTGGGAGGAGGACGATGGCATGGCGGTGACGCACGGTTTTCTGGGAGGGGACCATCACCCCACTTGTCCAGCAGACGCTCTCAGGAGAAATGAGGATGAGAGCGCTCAACCCTCGCTGTCGCATGGCTTCCCGCAGGCGGACCCTGATTTCTTCCTGCATGGAGCCCCCTCAGATATAGACCTCCGCTTCCAAAGGGACCTTCCCCTCTCCAAGTGGAAGGTTTGCCCTGGCGATGACGCGTAAGGCATGCTCCCGGGCTAGGGCGAAGATCTCCTCTTCATTCACGGTGAGGATGCGTCGGTTCCGCATCACGATCTGTCCGTCGATGATCACGGTATCGACGGAGCCACAGCTCACCGAATACACCAAGGTCTGTACAGGGTCCCAGAAGGGAACCCAGTCAGGATGGTGGAGATTGAAGAGGATGAGGTCTGCCTTCTTGCCGGGCTCGACGGAACCGATCTCATCATCCCACATCAGCGCGCGGGCTCCTTCAATGGTGGCCATGCGAAGCGCCTTCCGCGCGCCCACAAGGGTTGCATCCATCCGCGCATCCTTGAACAGGCATGCGGCCAGATGCATTTGGCGGATCATGTCGAGCGAGCCCGAAGCCGAGGTGCCATCGCATCCAAGAGCCACCGTGATCCCCGCGTTCATCATCTCCACGTATTTCCCGATCCTGGTTGCGCCCTTAGCAAGCTTGAGGGATGTCCCCGGGCAGAAGGCTACCTTTGTCCCCGCATCAGCCAAGTAATCAATCTCCTCCTCTCGGATAGCCACCACATGCGCGAGAACGAGGTTCGGGCCCAACGCCCCCCATTCCTTGAGCATGGAGACAGGCCACTTCCCGTATTTCCGCTCGGTGAAAATCGCTTCCTCAATGGAGGATGCAATGTGATAGGTCGTCCCCACACCGAGCCGCTCGGCCAACTCCCGTGCGCCCGCGTGAAGTTCTGGCGAACACGGCTCCTTCCCTTCGATGTTTACCCACACACGGATCCTCCCGTTGGCGGTGTTATGATATGCACGGACACACCGCTCCAGCTCTTCCAGCGCGGCCTGAGCGCTGGGGAAAAAGTGGCGCGCGACCATCTCAGAGGACCAGTGCGCCGGCAATCTCTCCGGTACACGATCTGCCGCATGGCGTCCCGTGATCGCACGAAGGCCAACGCGCTCCAGTGCCCTCACCACGCTTCCCAAATCGCTCTGCGCACCCATGTCAAGGCAACACGTTGTTCCCGTCTTGATCATCTCTATGCCAGCAAGCATAGCAGCTACGTACTCGTCCTCCGGCTCCATCGCTGCGTACAACGGTTTCGCCCAGTTGAACACCCACGGGCGCGTAGAGAGGTCGTCGGGAAAAACACCCCTGGCCAACTGCTCCGAGAGATGCACATGCGCATCGACGAGACCCGGCATCACCAAAAACCCGCGCGCCTCAATCACTTCGTCAAAAGCGATCCCCTCGTAGGCGCGCGCGACCTCATCCACCGGTCCCACTTTGACAATACGGTCGTCTTCGATCACAAGCGATTGCCGGGTAAGGATCTCATCCTTGGAGTTAACCGTGATCACCACATCCGCATCCCGAATGAGGATCCGTCCCATCGCCCACCTCTCACCGATCGTGGAATTCTATGCGATTCCCGTCGGGATCCCGCACGTATACGGAAGTGCCATACCTCGTCGAGACGACTGGTCCCTCATAGGAACACTGGGCCTTATTCAGGCGATCCAAAAGGGGATCGAGGCGTGAGATTCGAAATGCGATGTGATCGACGTTTCGAGCTCCTGGGTCCCCTCCAGGATGGTAGGTAGTGAGCCCAAGCCCCTCTTCTAGCGACAGAAGCGGACGGCCATCTCGCAGCGTCGTATGCTCTCTCCGGGTGAAACCGAGGAGGTCTACATAGAACGCTTCCGCCGACTTCAGGTCCTTCACCTGGAGCAAGAGGTGGCTGAGGCCTATGACCGTATACGAGGCGTCTGAGGGGGCCTTTTCTTCCCGATCCACGGCCAAGACGCCTGCGCGCGCCCAGTTCTCTTTGGGGATCTCGTGGATGATCACGTGGAGGTGCTCCGGGCGTGCCCCGGCGTGCTCCACCATTGCCTTGGTGATCGCCTTTGCTAGGGCCCGCTTCTGCTCGACCGTCCGGCCGACCCACATCTCGACGATCACCACGGGCATGGGATATCGCCTCCCCCTCTCACCTCTCCACTTCACGAGGTCCAGAACCCGACTTCAGACGGAGCATACGAACCGACTCTTTTGTCGACTTGAGATGGCGCGCCATTGCTTCGCCCGCAGCTTCCGCGTCTCCGCGCCGAATCGCCTCAAGGATTTGGTGATGCTCTGCGAGCGACTGCCTCCTCGTAATCCGCGGTGGACGAGAGTGGGATGATCTTGGCGATGGGCCTGGAGCGGTCCCGCACGATGATCTCTTCCCCTCGGCGGACGAGGTCAAGGTACGCGCTGAGCCTGTTCTT